>JYMV01009224.1_pt1 | contig 62760 bp, 48 predicted proteins | sample 338911 | NCBI WGS metagenome assembly JYMV01 (sample SAMN03354496, study PRJNA234377) | hydrothermal vent metagenome | biome: Deep sea; feature: Hydrothermal plumes at the Eastern Lau Spreading Center, Western Pacific Ocean; material: Seawater | place: Tonga | collected 2009 | depth 2000 m m | reverse complement strand
TAATACAACAATAAAACAAGCGGAAGGAACATTATGGACAACTTCACCCCCATTGCCTCCCTGATCGGCGGGATCCTAATCGGACTGGCCACGGCTGGAATGCTGATTTTTAATGGCCGTATCGCCGGCGTTAGTGGCATATTCAGCGGAGTTCTAAACGCGTCGAAAAACGACACCGCATGGCGGGTGGCCTTTATCGGCGGCCTGATGGGCGGCGGACTGTTAACCATGGGTTTCTACCCGGAGGCCATTAGCAGCCACATTGATCGCAGCGTGCTGTCGGTCATCCTTGCGGGCCTGCTGGTCGGTATCGGTGCCCGCCTGGGTAGCGGCTGCACCAGCGGACACGGCGTCTGCGGCATTGGTCGCCTCGCCCCCCGCTCGCTGGTTGCCACCGCTGTATTCATGACCACCGGCGTAATCGCCGCGGTCGTCGTCGGACAAGTTTTTGGAGGAAGCATCTAATGGCACTTTTCCTAACATTTTTCTGGGGCCTACTGTTTTCGATCGGCCTCAGCGTATCGGGCATGACCCAACCGACCAAGGTGGTTGGCTTTCTCAACTTTCTTGGCGACTGGGATCCCAGCCTGATGTTCGTGATGGGCGGTGCAGTAACAACCTATTTCATCATTTCACGCATCGCGCTGAAACGCAGCAAGCCGATTGCCTCTGGATCGTTTCAACTACCCACGCGCAGGGACATTGATGGTCGACTGGTCATTGGTGCCGCCATCTTCGGTGCTGGCTGGGGACTGGGTGGTTTTTGTCCTGGACCGGCGCTTGCGTCACTGGTCACGCTCGACAGTAATATGATTATATTTGTGATGTCGATGTCGGTTGGCATGTATATATACGGTACGCTGGAGGCACGTCGTGCACACGATCCTGATGGTGGTGCGGGAGCCTGTGAAACCCTAGCATCTGCTTCGACACAAGACGTCGGTGCGTCCGCAGTAGCCGGTGTCTTCGCCGATAACGTCACGCCATTGTCCGCAGCACATCGAAGCGATCGTCGCTTACCGAACGATCGTCGCTTACCGAACGTTGCCTGGGACGCGAACCTGAAACCGGCCGCCTAGGACAAATAAATCGCATCCTCGCCCGATGTGGCGGGGGGGTTAGCTTTCTAAATTAGAGAATTTGAATATATTGAATTAGATAAATGACCGCGCGTGTCCTATACTACCAACCGTTCACGTAGCGGTCTGGTCAGATCGACTGACGACCACTTCATAATTCAACAGCGGAGAGCACTCACGTGGAAAATTTTACCCCAGTAGCATCCCTTATTGGTGGCGTTTTGATCGGCCTAGCAGCCGTCGGCATGCTGCTCTTCGACGGCCGAATCGGTGGCGTTAGTGGCATCTTCGGCGGCTTCCTCAATGCCAAACACGGGGATACCGCGTGGCGTGCCGCGTTTATCGGTGGACTAATGGCGGGTGGCTTGGTCATGCTCATGCTAAAACCCGACACCATGACCTTTGGCATTGATCGCAGCGTCCTGTCCGTGGTGGTTGCCGGCATACTGGTCGGGATTGGCGCACGCCTCGGCAGTGGCTGTACCAGCGGCCACGGGGTCTGCGGCATCGGTCGCCTAGCGCCCCGATCGCTGGTTGCCAGCGCGGTATTCATGAGCACCGGCGCAGCCGCGGCAATCGTGGTGGGTGAAGTCTTTGGAGGCAAAATCTAATGCCAATCGCACTGACATTTTTCTGGGGCTTTCTGTTTTCAATTGGGGTTGCTGTGTCGGGCATGACTCAGCCAACCAAGGTCGTCGGCTTTCTCAACTTTCTGGGTGACTGGGATCCAAGTCTGGTTTTGGTGATGGGCGGCGCGGTCACGACCTATTTCATCCTCAGCCGCTTTACGCTCAAGCGTGACAAACCCATCACCGGCGAAAAATTTCAGCTACCCACGCGAGTCGATATCGATGGTCGCCTGATTGCAGGCGCTGCGCTGTTTGGCATTGGTTGGGGCATGGGTGGATACTGTCCCGGCCCGGCGCTCGCGTCACTGGTGACGTTGGATACCAATATCATGATTTTCGTGCTTTCCATGTCCATGGGGATGTATGTGTATGGCACCCTGGATTCACGCTTTACCTCCGAGCCCGATGGTGGTGCTGGCGCGCTGGAACCGCCGGTGATCGCGATACGGCAGGGCATATGATGAACATGATAAACGGGCGGTCGGGCCACCGATTAATGCTCGCGTTGACGGCGCTAACATCGCTGTTGATCGCGGGTTGCGATCTACCGGCGAGCAAGGCGATTGATCAGGCCGCGTTTGACGCGGGTGAGCAACTCGCCATCAACGGTCGTGAAGGGGTCATCGCCTGCACCGCCTGTCACGGTGCTAACGGTGAAGGTAACTGGGATACCGGTTTTCCGCGTCTTGCCGGTCTGCATCCGACCTATCTCGTCAAGCAACTGAATGATTTTGCGGGCGACCCTCTGGACATCGGCGTCGACCTTGAGCCGATCGCACGCGATTACGTGAAGACGCCGCGGATCTACAAGGATCTCACGATCTATTCGCCGGGCATCCGTACCGATGCGATGATGAATGACATCGGCGCCGCGCTCACCGCAGAAGAAAAGAACAACCTCGCGGTGTATTACAGCAATCTGGCCTTTGAGACCTCGCCCATTCCTGCGGATTTTCAGTCACTGGAACGCGGTCTCGATCTCGCACAACGCGGCAAACCGGAATACATGATGCCACGTTGTGATGCCTGTCACGCCGCCAAGGGGCAAGGTTTTGGGGCGCTGTTTCCACCACTGGCCGGGCAACCGCCACAGTACATCATCAGCCAGATCAATAAATGGCAAAGCGGCGAGCGCAACAACGACAACTTGTCGATGATGAAAAATGTCGCGACTCAGCTAACCGCTGGCGACAAGATCAACATCGCCAAGTACTACGCCAACCAGTCCTACCGCGTCAACATGGAGTGATCCAATAATGAATTCACTACTGGCAAAAACATCCGTGGTTCTCACCGGCTTTACGTTGGTTCTTGGAACCGTTGTACTGTCCGCCGCTGAAATCGATCCGCTTGAAGTGCGTCCAACCTTGGTGCAACCCGCAGTCAGCCTGCCGACCAATCTGGTCACTGTACCGGTCGTGAACCCCGGTGAGTTTTTTATGCCGCCCAACTTTGATGACATTCCGGATGACAAAACCGGTGACATGGTCCGACTGGGGCGCAACATCTTTACGAATACACAAGAATACGGTGCACGTTACGTTGGTAATGGTCTGAATTGTGTTAGCTGTCACCTTTCCGAAGGACGTCAGCCCTATGCGGGTCCACTGTGGGCAGCGGTGGGCATGTTTCCAATTTCACGCAACAAGAATCGTCGCGTCGTAACCTATGAAGAACGCATTCAGGATTGTTTTAAGTACAGCCTCGATGGCATTGCGCCCACGGTCGATTCACCGGAAATGATCGCACTGGTTACCTACTCAAAGTGGTTGGCGACCGGCGTGCCGATCGGCGTATCGATGCCGGGGCGTGGCTTCGCCACCATCAAAAAGACCCATGATCCGGATTCAATAGACGGTGAAATCGTGTACCGCAACAAATGTGCCATGTGTCATGGGGACAATGGCGAGGGCCAAAAGCACGCCGATGGTTCTTATATGTTTCCACCGCTGTGGGGCTTGGATTCCTTTAATCGTGCTGCCGGCATGAACAAGGTGAAAACCGCGGCAACCTTTATCAAGGCGAATATGCCACTTGGTTCCGGTTACACCCTGTCGGATGATGAGGCGCTGGATGTCGCGGTGTACATGTGGATTCATTTTCGTCCCGATGACCCCAGACAGAGCTTCCTGATGAATCGGTTTGGCGCCAAACCCGGCGGCGGCGGCTAATGGCTGACAACAGCAAACCCCTGCTGCAGCGCTTCATCCCGGCATTCGAGTGGTTCGCACTACTTGATGGACCTACCGTTCGCGCGGATCTGTGGGCCGGTATTGCCGCCGGCATTCTGATTCTGCCGCAAGCCATCGCGCTCGCAACGCTGGCGAATCTGCCGCCAGAGATCGGCCTGTACACCGCAATCTTTCCGGTCATCGTGGTGGCGTTTTTGGGCTCTTCATGGCACTCGTTATCAGGCCCCAACACCTCCATCTCAGTCGTGATCGCGATGATTCTGTCCGGGTTTGCGAGCGAGGGGACAGCCGACTTCGTGATGTACACCATCACGTTAACCTTTATGGCAGGTTGTATTCAGTTTGTGTTTGGCCTATTACGACTAGGCGCGATTTTTAACTACTTTTCGCACTCGGTCATGGTCGCATTGGTGGGTGGTGTCGGCATCATTATTATCATTCAACAGATCGGCGGCTTCCTCGGGCTGACGGTCAACGGTGCCGAACCGATCGAAGACACGATCCATTCGATGTTCTTCAGCTTTCCGCATTCGAACTGGTATGCCTTTGGCTTGGGCCTGGTGACGATCGTGACCGGGTTTGCAGTCAAATACTATCGCCCGGGATGGCCGCACATTATTATCGCCGTGGCGGCCGGCATGATTGGCGGTGCGGGAATGGATCTGGTGGTCGCACCGGCCACCTCTAACATCGATAAACTCGGTTACCTGTCACTGTCTGCACTACCTCTGTCGGCACCTGACTTCAGCCCAACCAGTTTTTATGAGGCAGCTGAGGCCTTGGTCATGGGTTCCTTCATGGTCGCGTTTCTGGGACTCATGCAATCAGCGGTAATCGCACGCTCCATCGCTGCCAAGTCGGGCCAGCACGTCAACATGAATCAGGAGATGACCGGTCAGGGCATCTCTAATATCGCCGGTAGTTTTCTCAGTTGCTATCCCAGTTGTGGTTCCTTTAATCGCAGTGCTGCAAACTATGAGTCCGGCGCGCGTACGCCGCTGACCGGCATCATATCGGCGCTGGTTCTGGCGGCTTTGGTATTCTTTGCCGCGCCTGTCATTGCGCAACTGCCACTGTCGGTTATGGCCGGTGTTTTATTTTTGGTGGGCTGGGGTCTGATAGACATGCCGACCATTAAAAAGATCGTGCACGTGCGCGGTGAAGCGAGAATCATGTTCATCATCACCTTCATCAGTACGATCTACGGTGGCCTGCAAAACGGTGTCTTTATCGGCATCTTTCTGTCGATCGTCAGCTACCTGCGTACCGTGTCCCGACCCGAGCTGGAAGTCCTGTTTCAGGAAGCGGCCACGGGCTACCTTCCGCAAGGAATGGCCCATGAAGATGCCACTGTTATTCAGTTGTCCGGTAGCGTGTTCTTCGGTTCGACACCGGCCATCGAACGCTCACTGAGCGATATCGCCGAACAGGATGGCCGCACCGGAACACTGATCATCGCCGGTGAATACATCGATAACATCGATCAAACCGGCGCAACCACACTGATCAATGAAGTCAAAAAACGACACGAGCGTGGCGGTGGCATGGTGCTATGGCTACGCAACCATTCACTGGATGATATTCTCACTGACACTGGATTAATTGCGGCGTTTGGTAACGACAATATCCGCTATGTGAACAGCACTCTGGCTGATTAAACCCATCAGGAATAACAGGGCAAATACTATGAAAATACGACACTGGTTAATCGGGATTCTGCTGACGCTCGTCACACTGACTGGTCAGGCCGCCGAGCAACTCAAATATCGCGCGGTACTTCAGGTCAGCGAAGACAGCATCGACAAGATGGTGCTTGCGTTAAACAGCGCTCGCAACCTGCAGCATACGTTTGGCCCAGAGAATGTTGATATCGAAATCGTTGTCTACGGCGATGGCATCACTGGACTGAAATACTATGCGCCAATTCCAATTGCTGACAAGGTCAAGGAAGTCACGACCGAAGGCGTCCGCATCGTGGTCTGCGAGATCGCAATGCGCTCACATCGACTGCGCCCCTCCGACATGCTGGAACAAGTACGCTACGTACCTTCAGGTGTGGCCGAGATTGTTGATAAGCAAACGGCCGGCTGGTCTTACATTAATCCTTGAACCTCTGAACAGTGTTATAGGCCCTAGAGAACAACTATGCGCGCATTCCTGACATCATTAACTTCGCTCGTTGCGACGATGTGTATTCTGGCCTCCAGCTCCGTCGTATCGGCGGGTACCGGAGAAATCACCCTGATTCATATGGGTGATCCTCACGGGCATCTGATACCTCGACCGAATATGCGCGAAAGCGATCCTGATTTCGGCAAAAAAGTCGGCGGACTGGCGTTTCTCTTTGACCAAATCGAAAAGATTCGTGCGCGCCGACCGAACACCCTGCTGGTCAACACCGGCGACACGGTTCAAGGGTCTGCTGAGGCCTTGTACACGTCCGGCGATGCAATGGTGGAGATCCTAAACGAGTTTGGTATCGACGCGTTTGCGCCGGGCAACTGGGACTTTGTCTATGGCAGTGCTCGATTCGTCGAACTGTTTGGCAAAGACAAACCGCTGGTTAACTGGAATACCCTCGCCGCTAATCTGTATTACGCGACGCTCTATGAATATCCGGAAACGCCCTATGCCGCCAAGGCAGGTACCCGGGTTACCCAGCCATGGATCATCTACGAGACCGGTGGTGTGCGCGTGGGCTTAGTGGGTCTCGCAGCGGATCGTGGGCCACAGGCAGTCAGCACCATGACCATGGAAGGGTTTTACCTGACCCCGGGTGAAGAAGAACTGGCCGATGCGGCGCGTTTGCTGCGCGACGAGGAAAAATGCGATCTGGTCGTACTGATCTCAGAACGTGGTATCGCCGCCAATCTTGAGTTGGTCGAGGTGATTCCCGGTATCGATATCGTGCTGTCATCGGATATGCATGAGGAGACCCATAAAGTACTGGTCGCCAAGTCCGGTACCCTGCTGGTAGAAGAAGGTCAGGACGGCACCATGCTGGGTGAACTCACTGTTCGTGTAAAAGACGGCAAGCTCAAGGACTGGGACTTTACCGCTCACCGTATCAACGAAGACAACAATCAGGCACACCCCAAAATTCAGGCGATGATCGACAAGATTCGTGCGCCGTTTGTTAAGGGCGTTCTATTCGAACCTCACGTCAATCCGATGAACGCCTCCGTGCTGCGTACACCTATCGATACCGTGATTGGACACACCAAGAAGGCTCTGCACCGATCCAACTTCAGTGATGCGAAACAAATGCCGGCGGTAATTGAAGGGTCCTCCCACGACTTCCTTGCCGATGCGTTTCGTGGTGCCTGTGAATCCGAAGTCGGCATGATTCGCGGCTTTCGTTATGGCACGCACATCGCTCCGGGGCCAATTTTGCTGGAAGACATCTATCACTACATTCCCATTGGTCCGCAGATTGCCTGCGGTCTAATATCCGGTGACGACATGCGCCTGATGATTGAGCGCGGCGCACAAGGCTCGTTGACCCAATGGGTCGGTGGCTGGGGTGGTGGCTGGATCATCGCCTTCTCTGGTATCACCTATGACCTCGATCCGTACAAGGAGTTTGGCTTTCGCGCATCCGACATCCGCGTCAATGGTGAGAAACTTGATACCGCTAAGTACTATCAGGTTGCCGGCTATTGGTATCTCGACGATGCGGGCAAAATCAATCGCTCACAGGCGTTAAACATCAAGGTACTGCGTGGCCCCAATGGTGGCATTGTCGATGCGACTGCCGTGGTCGCTGTATACCTGCGCTCGCTTCCGAGCCATACCGCCGACCCGGATCTGAATCGCATCACACTAACCAGACCGTTACCGGAACCGATTGGCCCGAACCGCGAAATCCAGCCACTTGCCGGTGTGATTCGCCATCAGTATCTGCTCGAACCCGACAAACATGATGACGAGGTCGCGTCGTTGTCTGCCCATTATCACGGCACTGTGGATTAACCCCACAGGCCCATTGAACACAGGAATCAGGACTTAAGGACTTAACATGGTCGAATTATTTGCAACCCAAGTTGTGCGCTGGCGCTTCGTGCTGGTCGTTGTCATGCTAGGACTGGTCGCGCTTGCTGCAAGCGGTGGCCGTTTTCTCACCCTGACCAGCGACTATCGCGTGTTTTTTGGCGAAGACAATCCGCAGTTAAATGCGTTTGAAAACCTGCAGAACACCTACACCAAGAACGACAACATATTGATTGTTGTGGCACCAAAAAATCATAAGGTGTTCACGCGTGACGTGCTCTCTGCGGTTGAAGAAATCACCGACGCCGCCTGGCAAACCCCCTATTCCTTGCGCGTGGATTCGATCACCAATTTCCAGCATACACGCGGTGAGGACGATGATCTGATTGTTGAGTCGTTGGTTGAAGATGCCCAAGGACTGTTCGATAACGACCTTGAGCGAATAAAAAACATTGCGCTTAACGAACCTCTTCTGGTTCACCGCCTGATCTCAACCAGCGGGGACGTCACCGGCATCAATGTCACCATTCAGGTACCGGAGATCGACGTGACCAAGGAGATCCCCGAGGTTGTGGGACACGTGCGTAAGTATCTCGAAGGCTTCCGTGCCGAACATCCCGATTTGGAGATTTATCTGACCGGAACGGTGATGATGAACAACGCCTTTCCGGAAGCCGCCAAGGCCGATGCAAAATCCCTGGTACCGATGATGTTTCTGGTGGTTGTCGTGACCCTGTGGCTGTTGTTGCGCTCAATTTCGGGTGTGTTCGCCACCGTGGTTATTGTGATCAGTGCTATTGGTATCGCGATGGGACTGACGGGCTGGGTTGGCATGACGCTGACACCGCCCACCGGCAGTGTGCCCACCATTATCCTGACGCTAGCGGTCGCCGACTGTGTTCACGTGCTCTCCAGCTTTCTGCACGAGATGGGACTAGGCCGCGACAAGAAAGCGGCCATGATCGAATCGATTCGACTCAACTTCCAACCCATCACGCTCACCAGTCTTACCACGGCGATTGGCTTTCTCAGCATGAACTTCAGTGATGCACCACCGTTCCGCGACGTCGGCAACATGGTCGCCACCGGTATTATCGCGGCGTGGATTCTGTCGCTGGTATTACTACCCGCACTGATGACCATACTGCCGGTTCGCGCGCGCAAGGCAACAAGCCTTACCAGCACCGGCATGCAAAACCTAGGTGAGTTTGTGATTCGTAATTCCAATATGTTGTTCTGGTCGATTCTGGCGATGGCAACGGTTCTCGCCCTTATGATTCCCAAGAATGAGATGAACGATCAATTCGTGGAGTATTTCGATGAAAGTATCGAGTTTCGTTCGGCGACAGACTTCGTCACCGACAACCTGACCGGCATCTATACCATCGACTATTCCCTCAGCTCAGGTGAGGCCGGTGGCCTGAATAATCCGGAGTTTCTGCTCAAGGTTGAGGAATTTGCCAACTGGTATCGGGAACAAGCAGGCGTAATACATGTCAATGTATTCACAGACATCATGAAGCGCCTCAACATGAACCTTCATGGTGACGACGAATTCTACTATTCGATTCCCGAGGAACGGGATCTCGCGGCACAGTATTTGCTGTTGTATGAAATGTCTCTGCCCTATGGCCTGGATCTGAATAACCAGATTGATATTGATAAATCGGCTACCCGAATGAATGTAACGGTTGAAAATCTGACCACCAACGAACTGCTCAATCTGGAGACATTGGGCCGCCAATGGCTGGCTGAAAACGCACCAGAGTCCATGCAGACAGAAGGTGCCAGTCCGGCTATTATGTTTGCGAATATCGGTAAGCGAAATATGCGCAGCATGTTAAGCGGCACGGTGCTGGCGTTGATCTTTATCTCGTTGATTCTGATCGTCGCGTTCCGCTCCGTCAGTATTGGCTTGATTAGTCTGATCCCAAACCTGTTGCCTGCTGCGGCGGCCTTTGGCGTGTGGGCAATGATCATTGGTGAAGTCGGCCTCGCGCTGTCCGTAGTGGTTAGTATGACGCTGGGCATCGTGGTGGATGACACGGTACACTTTTTGAGCAAGTACCTGCGTGCTCGCCGTGAAAAAGGGCTCGGAACGGATGACGCGCTACGCTATGCTTTTTCAACCGTGGGCACCGCACTGTGGGTTACAACGATTGTATTGGTCGCAGGATTTTCCGTCCTCGCCTTTTCGACTTTCAAGATGAATTCTGGCATGGGACTGCTCACCGCGATTACGATTGCGCTTGCGCTGATTATCGACTTTTTATTCCTACCACCTTTACTCATGAAACTTCAGGAGAACGAATAAAATGAGAATGCTGATTACTGGACTCTTGGCACTGCTTCCACTGCTGGGTCACGCCGAGACCGCCGAAGAGAAAGGCTTCGCTATTGCGGTCGAAGTCGATGCGCGTGATACCGGTTATATTAACTCCACCGCCGAAATGAAAATGACCCTGACCAATCGTCAGGGACAATCGAGTATTCGCGAAATGCGTTCAAAAACTCTTGAAGTGGACGGCGATGGGGACAAGAGCCTGATGATATTTGACCGCCCACGCGACGTTAAGGGCACCGCCATGCTGACCTTTACACATAAGGAAGGGGCTGACGATCAATGGCTGTTTCTGCCGGCGTTGAAGCGCGTGAAACGTATTGCATCGAACAATAAATCTGGTCCATTCATGGGCAGTGAGTTCGCCTACGAAGACCTTTCCTCACAGGAAGTTGAAAAATACACCTACCAGTATCTTCGCGACGATTCAATCAACAATGTCCCTGTCTTTGTTATCGAACGCTATCCGACCGACAAGAAGTCCGGCTATACACGCCAGATTGTCTGGACCCATCAGACTGAGTACAGGGCCGAAAAAATTGAATACTTCGACCGTAAGAACTCGGCATTGAAAACGTTGATTTTCAGCGATTACAAACAGTATCTGGATCAATACTGGCGGGCCCACACCATGTCGATGACCAATCACCTAACGGGCAAAAGTACGGTTCTTGAATTCAGCGACTACAAGTTTCGCGAAGATCTAAATGATCGCGACTTCGACAAGAGTTCACTGAAACGAGCCAAATAGGCACCGTATTGACTGGACGTTAATTGTTCCTGTCAATACGCGAGCTATCCGCTACAATTAACCCTGATAGTCCATCAGGGAATTCCCAATAATGAAAAAATCAGCACGATTAGTGTGTTTCGCACTGGCCTCATCGGTCAGTCCGCTGCAAGCCGGGGCCGGCGAGCTCTCTGGCTATGTTGCCGTAGAGGCGCTGGGCTTTGTCGAGTCTCCCGCCGCTGGCGCGACGTCAATGCAACATGATGGATATGTGTCCCTGTCCGCCGAGCCCGAATACTATACCGACTGGAATAATGGCGATAATAGCCTGACCTTTAGCCCGTTCGTGCGCATCGACGGTCACGACAGTGAACGCACCCACTTTGATATTCGCGAGCTGAGCTGGACACAGGTTGCCGATGATTGGGAAATGCGGGCTGGCATTGCCAAGGTCTTCTGGGGAGTGACTGAGGCAGCCCATCTCGTCGATATCATCAATCAGACTGATCTAGTCGAAAATGGCGATGGCGAAGACAAGCTGGGACAACCGATGGTCGACCTCACGCTGATACGCGATTGGGGCATTGTCGATGTATTCATACTACCGGGCTTTCGCGAGCGTACCTTTGCAGGCGACGAGGGTCGCCCGCGCAGTTTACTGACTGTTGACACCGACGCAGCTGAATACGAGTCCGCCGCCGAAGACAAACGCGTTGATTTTGCGATTCGATGGGCTCACTCCGTGGGTGACTGGGATATTGGTATTGCGCATTTCTCCGGCACCAGTCGTGAACCTCGATTTCGAACCCAACTCGGAGGACCCGGCGGTATGACTCCGGTTGGCCTCGTACCCGTCTACGAGATCATTGATCAAACCAGTATCGACGTCCAAGCCTCCATGGGCGGATGGCTATGGAAGCTGGAAGTTGTTTCGCGCAGTGGTCAGGGCGAACGCTTTACGGCAGCGGCCGGCGGATTCGAGTACAGCTTGGTGGGCATATTCGAATCCAATACCGACCTGGGTTTGATTGCCGAGTATTTGTTTGACGACCGTGGCGACACACCGCGCGCGCTTCAGGATGGACTGTCTTCGGCCTCCGCATTCCAAGACGATCTGGTTATCGGCAGCCGCTGGGCCTTCAATGATATTGACAGCAGTGAAATACTCGCCAGCGTCATCATTGATCTGGAAGGAAATGGCTACAACTACAGCGTAGAAGCCAGCCGACGCTTCGGCGACAACTGGAAACTGTCAATGGAAGCCCGCGGCGTCGCTGACCTCCCCGACGACTACAACGGCGTCCTGCTATCAGTAAAAGACGACAACCGCCTCCGCGCCGAACTCGCCTATTACTACTAGCAGGGTCAGACCCGAAAAACTAGCAGGGTCAGACCCGGATAACACTTTGAAATTACTAATATTAATTTCCACATAGGACGATTTTGAGACTTTAGAGCACTGTTTTCAGGGATAAAACTATCGCTTCAAGGAGGAAGCACATGCCAAGAGTACGTCGATACTTTCAAGCCGGATATGTCTGGCATATCACCCATCGCTGTCATCAGCAGCAGTTTTTATTGAAGTTTGTCCAGGATCGTCGGGCGTGGATTCGATGGTTATTTGAGGCTCGCAAACGGTATGGTTTGCAGGTATTGGACTACATCGTGACCAGCAACCACATCCATCTGTTGGTCAGAGACGATGGTCGAGATGAAATCGCCGCGAGTATGCAATTGATTGCAGGACGAACTGCGCAACAATACAACCGACGAAAATCTCGACGTGGTGCATTCTGGGAAGATCGTTATCATGCCACCGCGATTCAGGCCGAGAGCCACCTCGCCCGGTGTCTGGTGTACATCGATCTGAACATGGTGCGTGCTGGGGTAGTTCGACACCCGGCGGATTGGGCGCACTGCGGCTATCATGAAATTCAACACCCACCTGAACGCTATCAAATCATCGACATTGATCGCCTGTGTGAACTGCTCGGGTTTGGCGATCTAAACAGCATGCGACGAGCACATCATGGGTGGATTCAAACGGCCGTGCAACAATCGACACCCACGTACGAGCCAGAATGGGCTGAGGCTATCGCACTGGGACAGCCTGAATTTCTCGAAACGATACAGCAGGAAATCAAAATTTCCAATCCTGGTAGAACCTTAGTCAAGGGCAGAACCGGGGATTGGCTGCGCGAGCCCCAGGTTGCGTATTCAGCTGAATTTAGCCCACAAACCGAGGGTCTAAGCCTTAATATCAGCAAAAAATCGTCCTAAATAAACCCTTAATCAATAGCTTATCGGGGTCTGACCCCGCTAAGCCGCCCGCTAAGCAGGTCCGCTAAGAAAGACAGCTAAGCCGCACGCCCTAGGCGCCGCCCGCTAGACCTCAGCGGCGCGGGTTAGGGCCTCCCTTAGATGGCCTGCCATTTCTGGCACTGGGCTGACTGCGTTTAAGGCAGCGAGGATCAGCTGGGAACGATTGGTAACTTCGAACTTTCTGAACAGTTTGCTTAGGTGTAACTTCACACCCTGATGTGACAGGCAAACTTCTTCTGCAATTTCCTTGGTCGCGAAACCTTGTAACAGCTTTTCAAGAATCTGGGCTTCGCGTCGAGTTAACTGGGAGGCAAACTCGCTCGCTTTTTGTTCCAGCGCCTGACCCACTACAACACTGCTATTGGCCTGTTCATTGACAAAGCGTTGCATGATTTTACGTTCTACCCATAGATCACCTAGTCGAATGGCGGTCATGGCCTTCTTTAAATGTTCGCCGGTCATACGCTCATTGATATAACCGTATACGCCGCCTTTAACACAACGATGGAGAAAGTCATCCGTCATGCCCTGACCGAAAATCAGGATTCTTACATCCGGGTTCAAGGCCAACACCGCATCCAGATAATCCTCAACCGGATGGGTCGGGATACTTTTGTGTAACAACAAAATATCCGGCCGCGCATCGAGAAACTTTTGGCGACAGGTGTCGGTTGGTTCCATACATGAGATGGTGTAAGTGTCTTCTTCGGTTTCAAGAATACTGAGTATCCCGTCCACGGAAAAATCGTGTCTTGCAACGATAAACACCTGATTGGTTGTGGCCGCCGTGGCCCCCTCTGGTACTAATCTAATATTTGATGGCGTCATAATAGTATCCGCTAGTCAATGGTTCATTTACAATATAAGCATATTTTAATATAAAGCCAATTAGGTATGCAACCCCCGATGCGGTCTAAGTGTCAATACTTATATTTATGTTGGTTATTGATTATTACTATCTCCTCTAATCCCTAGACATTTAGCCACTTTTTCGTGAAGTGTCTGAGACATCTAGATACTCGGGCACCCGTAGAACATGGGTCAAATACCGAAAACTGGAATAAAATTAGACCTATGGCTAGTCTATTTAGCCCGAAATAATAGCTAGTTAGGTGCTGTGTGAGCCATCCGACCACAGTAGGATTGAGGACGTGGAAAACTAATTTATCCGCGTTGAATTGGGATTCAGGGAATATAACTTGCCGAGCTGATATTGAAGATGCGACCACCGAAACACCTTGGCGCCATCGATATCAGAGGGGAACAGCCGGATCAGAGGTTATCGCCAAATTAGTAAAAATACGGCAATTTCAAATACTTGAGTGTTAATACGAACCCCTCGCCTCGGGGGAGTGGAGGAATTATTGCTTAATTTATAAGGGTATGGTTATATTAAATATACTTATTAGATGTGCAAACCGTATAGGACATACACAACAGCAGATGTTCGTCGCGAGGATCGCGGCAAGCACGTACCACTTGCAGGCAAGGTCGTGCGCTGATCAGGCAACTTGTTCCAACCGTCAGCCAAGCGCTGGGGGCAGAGACCGATAGCAATGACGACAGCAAACGAGTGTGCAACGCTAATTGAAGTTCTTCAGGCTCAGGCTAAACACTGGCCTGACGGTATCGCGTACACCTTCCTGCCCGACGACGAAAGTGCCCAGATCGATATCACCTATCGGCAACTGGATCAGGCCGCACGCGCAATCGCGGTAACTCTGTCGCAGCATTACCAGACCGGTGACCGGGCATTGATGTTCTACCCAGCCGGCCTTGAATTTATCAAGGCGTTCTTTGGCTGCCTGTATGCCGGACTGATTGCCGTTCCCGCCTATCCCCCTCGCCGCAATCGCAAAATCGAACGGGTACAAATCCTCATCGATGATGCCCGGCCGACGGTGATTCTTTCCACCGAAACACTGACTAGCGCGACCGAGCCTTATTTTTCGGAAACACCGACTTTGTCGCATGTGCGATGGATTGCGACGGACATGATCGATTCTGAGTCGGCAGACGACTGGAATGATCCCGATATTCCAACCGATGCACTCGCCTTTTTACAATACTCATCTGGCTCCACGGGGACGCCTAAAGGTGTGATGGTCAGTCACGGCAATGTCATCGCCAATCAGAAAATGATCACGTCTATAATGGACACGGGTAAAGACGACGTCAGTGTCGGCTGGTTACCGATGTTTCACGACATGGGGCTGATTGGCATGCTGCTGCATCCGCTCTACATTGGATGTCCATCCGTATTCATGTCGCCCACCGCATTTCTGCGCAAGCCAGCCCGATGGCTGCAGGCGATCACCGATTTTGGTGGTACCGGGAACAGCGCGCCGAATTTTGCTTTCGATCACTGCATGCGCGCGATTCCCGAACATCAACGATCCTCGTTTGATCTCTCGACTTGGCGCGTAGCGCTGAGCGGTGCGGAGCCTGTTCGCCCCGCTACCCTTGAGCGTTTTGCGGAAACCTTTGCGCCTTATGGCTTTCGTAAGGAAGCCTTTATGCCGGCCTATGGACTGGCAGAGGCCACCTTGATCGTCAGCGGTACTCATCACAGCGAGATGCCTGTGATTGAGTCATTCTCGAGCAATATACTGGAGCAGTCCTATCGCGCAATCGCGGCGGAAGGTCTGGATGACTGCCGTCGTCTTACCTCCAACGGCAAGCCAACCGCACACAGCGAGATCAAAATCGTCGACCCGGAAACCTGTGTGCCGCTAAACGAACAGGGCGTCGGCGAGATCTGGGTTCATGGTCCTCACGTCGCGCAAGGCTACTGGAACATGGAAGAAGCTACTGCGCGCGACTTCAATGCCAAGATTGTAGGAGATGCTGACAAGACCTGGCTCAGAACCGGAGACCTGGGTTTTCTGATGCAGCAGGAATTGTTTGTTACTGGTCGCATCAAAGACCTGATTATTATTGGGGGCCGCAATCATTACCCGCAGGATCTCGAGTGGACCATCGCCGCACTGGGCGTAGACGGTGGCCCGTTACAGGGCACTAGTCAAGATGGATCCGTCGCCGCCTTCAGCACCGAGGAAGACGATGACGAAAAACTGATTATCGTGATTGAGGTAAGTCGTGCCTACCAGCGCGACATGAACCTAATCGTCTCGGGTAGAGCAGACGAAGTCGACTTCTCACCGCGACTGCCGAAACCCGATCAGGTCTTTCTCGAAGTACGACGTACACTGGCTGAAAACCATCAGTTGCAGGTACACGATGTTGTGCTGTTAAAAACCGGCACCCTGCCCAAGACCTCCAGTGGTAAAATTCAACGCTTCCGCTGTCGTCAGGAGTATCAGGATTTTTCACTAAATGTACTCTGGTCGGATCGCGCCTCCACGGAAAAAACCGCCTCCAGCATCACGGCGAGCAAAAAGAAACGGCGCACCAGAACGCCCTCAAACCAAGATGCCTCCTCGGCTCGCCCCTCGCGGACCGAAATACAGGAATGGATTCGGGTTCGTTGTGCGGAGTTGCTTGGACTTGATCCCGAACTGATCGAACTTGATCAGGATCTGGCCAGCTATGGCCTCAATTCCATCGCCGCTATGCAACTGGTCGGTGAAATGGAGGCCTGGCTCGATACAGCCATTCCCCACGATATTCTATGGGAAGAGCCCAACATCATTGCCATTGTGGAAAGTCTCGCCGAGGTCGATAACGAAGAACAACCCGCTTTGCCCCAGCTACCCACCATCACACCAAACATACAAGAGCGCTATCACCCGTTCTCGCTAAACCCAATTCAGGAAGCCTACTGGTTGGGTCGTAGTGATGCCTTTGAAATGGGTAATGTGGCTTGCCATTTTTACGCTGAACACGAGAGTACGATTCTCGACATCCCGCGCTTGTCACTAGCCTGGCAGAAAATTGTTGCTCGTCATGACATGCTCAGAGCCGTCATCACATCGAGTGGCGAACAAAAGATTCTCTCTGACGTACCGCCCTACGAAATCGAAGTCATCGATATGCGCTCGCTCGATTCGGAAGAAAAACTGCGCTGCCTGACTGAGTTCAGAGACAAGATGTCCTGTCGGGTTCCTGATCCAGAAAAATGGCCCCTGTTTGAACTGCGTGCGCATCAAATAAAAAATAACCGCATACGTATCCATATCAGTTTCGATCTGCTAATTGCCGATGTCGCCAGCCTGCTGCTGATTCTTCGCGAGTGGCGCGAACTCTATAACAACATCAGTGCGACTTTGCCAGCGCTGGAGTTGTCGTATCGCGACTACGTCATCGCTGAAACCACCATTCATAAGACAGAGCTTTACCAACATTCACTTAGGTACTGGGAACAGCGCGCACCATCGCTGCCGGATGGACCACAACTGCCACTCGCGACCAACCCCGCCAACATTCGCAAACCGCATTTTGTCCGACGCGAGCTGCGCCTGCCTGAGTCTGAATGGAATGCGCTGAAGGAACGCGCTCAGGAATATGGCCTAACCCCATCAATGGTTGTCTGTGCCGTCTATGCCGAGGTGCTAAAGACTTGGAGCAAAGACCCACATTTCACCCTTAACCTGACGCTATTCAATCGCCACCCTGTACACCCCGAGGTCAACGCACTGGTTGGCGACTTCACCTCCATCTTGCTGCTTGAAGTTGATTATCGCGGTAGCGAAGGTTTTGGTTGCCGCGCCATGCGCCTGCAGGAACAGTTGCGCGCTGATCTCGAACATCGCATCGTTAACGGGATCGATGTGCTGCGTGAGCGTGCTCGAGTACAGGGTAGTGGCAGCAGAGCGACCATGCCGGTAATCTTTACCAGTTCGCTGGGTATTAAAGCGATGCACGGCTTTTCCGAGGATGATGCCGACTGGCTTGGACCTCGAATCTACGGCATCTCGCAAACCCCTCAGGTGTGGCTGGATCATCAGGTATCGGAAGACAATGGCACGTTGGTCTGCGCTTGGGATGCGGTAGAAGAGTTGTTTCCTGAAGATCTGCTAGATCACATGTTCGAGTCCTTTCACTCTCTGTTGCAACGTCTCAGCCGAGCCAGCTCAGCTTGGGATCAACGCCAACTGGCACTGACACCGCAGGAACATCTTGAGGTCTGGGCCAGGGTAAATACGACCAACGGCACCCTGCCCCACGGTTTGCTGCATTCCGGCGTGCTTGAGCAAACCGAACGTCGGGGTAATGCGCCTGCGGTCATCACCACCGACATGACACTGAGCTACTACGAGTTGGGCCAGCGCACCCATGCGCTGGCCGCAAAACTCCGCGCTCAGGGTATTGGTCCTAATGATTTGGTACCTGTGATCATGCACAAGGGTTGGGAGCAGATCGTCTCTGCTCTCGCGATTATTGAAGCGGGTGGTGCTTATGTACCCATCGATGCGAGCCTGCCACCGCAGCGAATCACCACCCTGATTGAGATTAGCGAGGCCAAACTCGCATTAACCTGTTCCGATATTGATTCAGGGCTGGAATGGCCACAAGGTTTCATCCGTCATAACGTCGATCAGGAAACCCCTCCGCAGCAACCCGTCACCGCGCTGAGCCCGGTACAGTGCGAAACGGATCTCGCCTATGTTATTTATACCTCGGGTTCTACCGGTGTACCGAAGGGCGTCATGATCGATCATCGTGGCGCACTCAATACCGTGTACGACATCAATGAGCGATTTAACGTTGATGAGACCCAGCGCGTTCTCGGCGTATCATCCTTTTCATTTGATTTGTCTGTGTACGACATATTTGGGCTGTTGTCGGTCGGTGGCCGACTTATTCTCCCCGACTCAGACAAAATTAACGATCCCGAACACCTGCTCACATTGATGCGCAATGAGGGTATCACCCTGTGGAACTCTGCACCGGCCGTGATCGCCGGCGTACTCGAGTACGCCGCAGGACATATGGAGGAATTGCCCTCAACGCTGCATCTGGCCATGTTCAGCGGCGACTGGATACCGACCCATGTACCCGACGAGCTTAAGCGGCTATTTTCCGGCATCGAAGTATTTAGTCTGGGTGGCGCTACCGAGGCATCGATCTGGTCCATCATCTATCCAATCGATGATGTCGACCCGGAATGGCGCAGCATCCCTTATGGCACACCACTCAAAAACCAGACCTTCCACGTCCTCGATGCCAACCTCGAACCCCGCCCCGAATGGGTCACCGGCGCACTCTACATCGGTGGTGTCGGACTCGCCAAAGGTTATTGGAAAGACGAGGACAAAACCAACGCCAGCTTTATCACCCACCCGCGCAGCGGTGAACGCCTGTACTACACGGGTGATCTGGGACGTTATATGCCGGGTGGCATTATTGAATTTCTCGGACGCGAAGATTCTCAGGTCAAGATTCAGGGCTTCCGCATTGAGTTGGGGGAAATCGAAGCAGTACTCAACCATCATCCCGCAATTACCGATGCCGTGGTTAAAATCTATGAGGATGGCGGAGGTCAAAAGCAATTAGCCGCCTACGTCGTCCCCCTACTCAGCATTGATCGTATTGAGGTGGATTTGCCTGCCGTCGCCACCGACGCATCGGGAACCTCACACTTGTTGCGCGTTACCGACCTTTCCCAGCACGAGTTACGATTATCAAATTGTCCCGGTACATGGGGCAGTGATTTATCCCTGAATATACAGATTCAACTCCCCGACAGTCTCGGCAAACTGAAGCTTTCCGCACAGACCGTTTGGGTTAACAACGACACTGCCAGCCTGCGCATTCAGGACGAACCCAAGGTTAGGTCAGAACTGTTGCAACTAATTAGTCTTGTTGCTGAATCTGAGTCCTGCTCTGACTTGTCGCACATTCGGCGCTTTTGCTATCGCAGCGCCGATGTGCGCAGAACCAACTTCCGCGTCCCGTTTGCACATTCGGTCACCACCCAGGCGGGCGGTCTCTCTGTGCCTGTCGATATCATTGACATTAGCCGTGATGGCGCTGGAATCGATGATATACCCGATACGGTAAAGCCGGGTGATGAACTGATATTGCCACTGCCTCTGAGTGAGCATGGCGAGACCACCTCTATTCGCACCACCGTGTGCTGGTGCGATGAGCGACGCGCCGGTGTACGGTTCGATCCGACGACAGAGGATCAACTCCGAGCGCTAAATCGTGCGATCGTCCATCAGGTTCACGAACACGGCTACTGGATTCCAGAAAATAATACCGCACATTTACGTGATCATCTTGGTGAACATTTGCCTCACTATATGATCCCACGTGTGTACACGATCCTGAAGAATTTACCGTTAAACAACAACGGCAAGGTCGATCGCAAGGCCCTGCCGACACCGCGCCAACAGGTAGCCGACGCGGTCGCACCACGTACCGAACTCGAAACCAGTCTGGCTGAAATCTGGATCGAGACTCTGGGTGTCGCAAGCATTGGTGTGCATGACAACTTTTTTGAGCTGGGTGGCTACTCTCAGCTCGCAGTACGTCTGTTACTGAAAATTCGCGATAAACTTCAAATTGATCTTCCGATCCGTGCGCTGTTTGAGCATCAAACCATCGAGTCACTCGCGGCTCACATCGAACATCTCAAAGCCCCTGCAGCTAGTGATAGTGGGGAAACACAAAGCGGCAATCAACAATCACTCTACGGTGAATTCGCACGCCGCGGCATCTATGACCGGATTCAGGTCATCAACTCCGACAAACATTATCACCGCGCCAGCGGACTGATGCTGACGTACAAAGAAGACGGTCGCAGCCACACAGTACTCGACATGGTGGGGGGATATGGCTCCACCCTGCTCGGGCACAACCACCCTGAGTTAACCAGCCTGATCAGTGAATCCCTGAGCGCCCAGTTACCTGTCCATGCCCAGCACACCGACAACATCGATGCTGGAATGTTGGCCAAGGCCCTGTCGGATCGAGTCGGGCGCTATACCGGCCAGAGCTACGTCACCACGCTTGCCAGTACCGGTACCGAGGCGATCGAAGCCGCCATCAAGCACGCCAAAATGGCCTTCCACACCCGAGCGTCCGTACAGGAGCGGAACGATCGTAATTTAAGTGCCTTGCTAATTCACCAAGAGGCCAAAAATCAAATCCAGATTGCTGAAGATGTTTATCTGGAACTGGACAAGATCACCGGACGCCATCTGGTACGAAATCCCAGCACTCTGGTGGATGCAATCCTCGAACACAATCAAAAAATTTACCAGATCGAACCCCTGTTCGTTGCACTGAATCACGCCTTTCATGGCATGACATCCGGATCACTGGGACTAACCGCATCCCCTGATTTTCGCAAACCATTTCAGTGGATGGGCATAACCTCCTGTTGGATCGATCACTCCCAGATCGCCCTCAAGCAAGTCATCAGCGATCACATGCATTCATTGATCACCCTCAACATCGACAAAAAGGGTCATGCCCGTGTCGAAACCCGACACTGGCAAACCATCGGTGGGTTATTCATTGAACCCATTCAAGGTGAAGGCGGTATTCATATTGTTGATTCTGATTTCGCCCATCAAGCGCGCTCACTGGCTGACCAGCATGGTTTTCCGATCATCATTGATGAGATCCAGTGTGGCATGGGGCGCTCCGGTACCTTCTGTGCCGCCGAACAACTCGGCTTGCGTGGTGACTACTACACCTTTGCAAAAACACTGGGCGGTGGATTAAGCAAAATCAGCGCGCTTCTGGTTGAAGAAAGCCAGTATCAAAAAGACTTCGGCTATTACCATGGGTCCACCTTCGCTGAAGATCCACTCAGTTGCCGGGTCGCACTGAAAACCCTTGAGATTATCGATCGTGATGAACTCATCACCATGGCTGCCCATAAAGGCCATCGCTTTCTGGAGCGGCTACAGGCCCTAGCTGAAGGCTATCCCGATGTTATTGCCGAGGTACGTGGCCTGGGCCTGATGATTGGTCTGGAGCTTGCAAGTCTCAAGGACTCACCCTCGTTCCTGTTTCGCTCACTCGCGACGGGTGGTATGGAGATCATGAATCATCTGATCTCCGGTTTCCTTCTGAATCGACGTGGCATACGTATCGCGCCGACCAAAACGCGCAATACGATCCGTTTTCTGCCGTCGGTCTACATCACCGAAGAAGATATGGATCGCGTCATTCGAGCGCTCGAATCGATTTGTAAAATTGTGCGATTTGCCAACCCGGGCTACCTGCTGAGGTATATCGTCGAAGTCGGCGATACCGGCCTCGACATTGCCGACTGGCGTGACAAACACCCCCCTTGGCACGATGATTTGCCCGGTTCTGATCCGCTAGTTGCGCATATCGGACACTTGGAGGACGACGACTCCTTGTTGTTAGCCGAACCCTCGCTGGCGGAAGTTCCCGCGAGCAAGCATGAGCAGTTGCTGGAGGCCTTATTTCCGGTGTCGCAACCGGCCATCACGCAACAGCTGCGCGTCACCAGCAGTCAGGGCGAATCGACTCATCTGTCAATCATTGGCCTTCCCCTCACCGGACGACTGTTCGAACGCATGTTGGATTCGGAGTTGCGTGATCTGGTTTTGGAGAAGATCGATGATGCGGTCGATCTCGCACGCGACATTGGCTGTACCGTCGTCGGCTTCGGTGGGTATACCTCAATCGCAACTATTAACTGTACCACTGTCGCCACACCTGACCTCGTATTGACGTCGGGCAATTCCTACACCACCGCACTCGCCGTTCAGGCTCTGAAACAAAGCGCCCAGGAAAAGGGACTCAACTTGGAGAAATCGCGTATCGGTGTGCTGGGCGGTAAAGGTAACATTGGCTCGATTGCGGCCCGAATACTTGCCGAAGACTGCTCTAATATCATTTTGTTTGGCCGTAAGGGCAGCGAAGAGGGACTTAGGGAAGTCGCGTGCAGCATCTATGACGATGCGTGGCAGCAAATCAAATGGAAACAGCATCTGACCGGCGTTGCGGACAAACTGGAAGCCACAATGCTCATGAAGCGCCTGCGCAATGCTGCATTTGGGCCCGACACGCCTGCGGGCGAAGTCGTCTACGATGGACTGCTGCGGGAATTGGGCAACGACACCCTCGTGCGCGTCAGTACCAACCTGTCGGAACTCGCGGACTGTGACATTATTATTTCTGCTACCAGCAGTTCTCAGCCCGTGATCTTTCCAGAACATCTTTCTGAAACGACGCGAATTATCTGCGACATATCGACACCCTCCGATGTTGCCCCGGAAGTCATGATCGAATTCCCTGGTGTTGAAGTCCTTTCCGGTGGACTCGCGCGACTTCCCGGCAGCAGTAACACCAAACTGCTTGGCACCCGATTACCTCCTGGTCATGTCTACGGCTGCGTTGCAGAGACCACTCTGCTCGGCATTCTTGGATACCACATGAGCTTTTCATTCGGCGAAATGGACAAGACCCAGGTACACTTCATCGCCAATGCCGCTGAACATCATGGTTATGGCCTTGGTCCGCTGAAACGTGAAGTAACCCCCGAGCAGAGAGAGCAAGCGCGCCTAGATAAGGAAAAGAAGAAAAAACAATCCCGGAGCAATTCAGGGCTGAAACTGGCCTGGTCAAACAACAATGCGGATGCATCTCCTGAGGGCTAGGGAGAGGGTTCTACTCGCAATACATCGCTGATCACAGCAGCAGTTTCCTTAGCCCGCTCCATTGGAAAGAAATGACCGCCATCAATCATCCTGCAAGAAAAGGTCGCTGAGGTTTGTACATCCCAAGCCAACAACTCATTCCACTCTACCGTATCGTCATCAAAGCCTCCGATCGCGGTAATCGGGCAGTTTAGTGGCACATGATCGGTATACTCATACGTATCACAAATCGCAAAATCTGCTCGCAATGCCGGCATAATCATTTGCAGCAATTCATCACCCGCCGCACCCAGCGTGGGTCCGTTGTAGCTCTTTACCGCCTGCCGAAAATCGGCGTCGGAGAGCTGATAAATTGGTGTGTCCCGATTTGGCTTTTGCGGCGCACGCTCACCCGCAACCATCAACTGACTGGGCATACGAAAATCCTGTGCCATCATTACTCGACAGGTATCGAACCACAATAACGCGCCCATGCTATGTCCAAACAAAGCGTAGTTTTCACCACCATGCTCAAGCAACACGCCGGCGAGCTCAGCGGCCAAACGATCGCGCTGTCTGATGGGTGTGTCCAGCATGCGCGACCCTCGACCGGGCAACTGCACCGGACATACGTCGATGTGAGCCGGTAGTAATTTCCGCCACGGCACAAACATTTCGGCGCCGCCACCGGCGTACGCGAGACAGAACAACTTCACCGTCGCTTTCGGGTTGGCCTCTGCAGCTAATATCCATGAAGACACAGTCAGCGTACCCCTTTGGCTAATGCGAATGGCACGATCGAAAACATTTTCTCGTCATGGTACAGACCAAGAAACTGCTGCCACAGGCGTTCGATAACAACCTTGTTCTGCATCCAGTGACTGACGCCCACTTCACTTAACTCACTGTTGATCCGTGCGAGCATCAACTCCAACCATTCACCGCTGCTAAACATACCGTTTATTGTATCTCGATTGGCGACCCAGATCAGTATCGCACTCGCGGCGGCAAACAACTGGCAGTATCGTTTGGCAAGTTCAAAACGCGCCTCAGAGGTGGGCTTGAAATCCTTGGCCAAATTCAGATCCCGCACAGCTGCGTCCAGCTTATCGCGTTCAAGCAACAACAACGCTATTTCTTCGAGCAACAGTTGGCGGAGGTCTTCATCTTCATCACCCGGTTCAGCTGCAATTTTCTCTGCCAACCAGCCCAGCGAATCCAAAATCTCGTCATGACCATTGTTACTCAACTCAAGATCATCTGCGCGAGGAAACCCCGTATCCGCTTGATCCAGCGTCGCCAGCGCCAGCAACTCATCCCGCTGTTCAGGCTCGAGATGTCCATGAGATTTTGTTCGTGCCGCAACCAACATATTGAGTTGCCCCGCAATCAAGCCAAGATTGACCGCTGTACTACCATCAAAAAGACTCACCACCGCGTTGTCGCGCATCAGCTTCTGAAACAACCCCGACCAATGATCCTCTCGGATATAGTGACGTGCGCCGAGTACCACACCGGAATCTCGCACTATTTTTTCGCTGGTAACCGGAACGTAATACTTCGTGATCGCCGACCAAAGCGTCAGACGCGACGGCTGCAGGGTAATGGCACGGGTCGTAATCAGCGCGACTGACTCAGCCATGAACTGGTCCAGCAAGCAGCCAATCAGGGAAAACCTCGCAGCCGGGATATCCACAACTGACGCCCCATAGATTTGTCGATCAATGGCAAAATCCAGCGCCAGACGAATCGCACTGTCGGAGGCTCCGAGCGAAAATCCGGTGGCCATGATGCGTGATATCTGCAAGGTCTTGACCATCAATTCAAAACCACCACCCACGCCACCCATCACCACGGACTCGGGAACCACACAGTCGACAAACCGAATACCGCTGATATCCGCCCCGCGAATTCCATGAGTGGGGATCTTTTCTACCGGCTTGGTGGCACCATCAGACAGCGTTTCTTTGTCAATAAGTAACAACGACAACGTATCCATACCAGTACCGGGCTTGCTACGAACCAGTAGTGACAGGGTTGTACCGCGTGTCCCATTGTTGATCAACCACTTCTCACCACTCACGCAGAGTCCGTCGGCATGAGGTTCGGCAACCACTTCCGATGACATTACATCACTGCCATGACCTTTTTCGGTAAGTGCTAGACAGCCCAGATGCGCGGAGCGAACATGCGACGACTGCAATGCGGTCTGTTCGTCGCTGCCTCCTAACCACACGGGCAATGCACCAAGAAACGTCTGTCCAATCGCGATCGCAGTGGTCAGATCGCGCCGTGAAACTACACGCGTCAGTGCCATCAGCTCGGTAGGACTTGCCATCGCCCCCGCAAACTTCTCAGGCACCAGATAATTGAAGAAACCAACGTCGGACAACGCATCAACACTTTTTTGCGGGAATTCATCGCCTTCGTCAAAATTAACCGTTGTGTGGCACGACAGTGAATTCGCTGCGACTCTCGGATCACCAAGATGCTGCTCGAGTTCCTGAGCCTTGCGCCAGGTTGGCAAGTCGAGCCTATCAACCTCAGTCATGAGCATAGTAGCTTATCCATCAATAATAATAACGGGGGTAACAACAGAAAATCAGCTACCAGTGCCAACCCCAATGTCATTGCTGTCAGCAGTGCCATATCACCGTTCACACTAAATCCCGAGAACGACAAAATAAGAAAGCCACCGGACAAGGCCAGCGAGGTACTAAATAAAGCCGGCCCAACCTCAACAAACGTACTCTGAATCGCCTCGCGTGCCTTGTGGCCGTCGGTCACAATGGCTTCCCGATAACGGTGTAAAAAGTGTACCGTATCGTCCACAATCATGCCCAATGTCATCGCGCTCACCACCGAAATCGCCAGACCGACTTCTCCGCTCAGGTAGCCCCATAGACCAAAAGCCATAAGCGCAGGCACGATATTGGGAACCAGACTCAATAGCCCCAACGGCAAACTGCGCAGCGCAAAGATAAGACAGGCGGAGATCAGGACCAACGCCAACGAGGTACCCGATAACATGGAAACAATATTGTTCCAGGCAATATGGGCAAACATCAGCGATGGTCCGCTTGCCGCAGCAACAAAATGATCGCCAGCATGGGTATCGATCCAGATACTTGCGCGCTGTTCCACATCCAGTAATTGCGCATTACTGACATTCGACAGACTCACGGTAAAACGCGATGCCGACTTGTCGAGATTGATCTGGTCGGTGGTATCCAAACCCTGCGGCAGGGACATTTCATAAAGCAGCAGATACTGCGCCGCCAGTTCGCGCTGGTCGGGGATGACATGATAGTTCGGGTCGTCACGATGAAATGAACGATTGAGCCGCTTCATTACATCCGTGACCGATGCGACGTGTACGACCTCTGGCTGCGCACGAAACCAGTTGGCAAAGGCCTCGACGGCGCTGAGGTAACCCGGGGCATAAAGACCACCGGTTTCGCCCGAGTCCAGTGAGTACTCCAACGTGTCTAATCCGGTGAGACGGTCCCTGACAAAATCCGTATGAACCCGAAAGTCAAAACGATCGTCAAAATACTCGATAAAATTATCGTTCAACTCGATACGACTGATGCCAAAAGCGATCGTCGGAATCAACAGTGCAATCACCACAACCATAGCCATCGGTCGCGCCAACACCCGATCCGCGAATCCGACCCAGAACCATCTATAACTCCGAGGCAGCGCTGCGGCCTTCTGCGGAATCATCTGGCATAGAGGTACCAGCAGAAACAAGGCATAAAACCACGCCGCGACCACGCCCATTGCAACGATATTGCCGAGGTCCTGAAACGGTGGAGAGTCGCTGAAGTTCATGCTCAGAAACCCGATCGCCGTGGTGGCTGACGTAATCAGTATCGGTCGCATATTAAACGTCAAGGTCGCCTTTGCCGCGGCGCGTCGATCGAGGCCCTCGCGATAGCGCCGCAAAAATGTCGCCAGCAAATGAATGGTATTGGCCACTGCTAGTGTGGTGATGATCACCGGCGCATTAGCCGACGGCGTCGACAGAACAATGTTGAACCACCCCGCCAATCCCATTGCGCTAAGACTGGCCGCCACAATCACCAGCGTCGTCGCTAACATCCCCATCCAGGAGCGAAACAAAAACCCAGTTATCACAATGACGAACAGATACATGGCCGGCAACAGGGTTTTACTGTCCATTACTGATGCCTCCAAAAAGGCATTATCGTGCAGGGCCATGCCTGTCAGGTAAAACTCGATGTCGGGGTACGCAAGCTCCGTTTTCGCAACAAGTTCACGAACATAGGCGACCACCTTTTGATTCGCATCTAGATCTCCATCAGGAGGCAACAGGCTGATGTTAATACCGGTGACATCGGCCGATGGCGATACCAGGCGACGCACCAACATCGGCTCGGACAACGCGATGTCTCGAATAGTCGCTAGTTTCTCGGCAGTCAGACCGACCGCTTCAGGAACCAGATCGGCAACAAAAATATCATCCCCGTCCGCGTACATATGTTGAAAATTACTGAGCGAATCCACGCGCGTGGAAAATGGGGTTTGCCAACTCGACTCGGTTAGTTGTTCAACCGCAGCGAGTACCGATGCAGAAAACACCGAGCCCGTTTTTGGCGCGAGAACAATGAGTACGTTGTAGTGCTTGGAATAGACCTGCTCCAACGCCTCAAAGGCTTGAAGCTGGGGATTGTTGTCACCAAGATAGACTCGATAGTCATCTGAAAATTGAAGCTTGCCGACACCGAGTGATGATGCGATACAAACCAGTATTGCAATGATCATCGACCATCGCGGGTGACTCACCAGCAATCGCGCCAACCTATTTTGATATTCATCTGTGACGGAAGAATTTAGACTCATACTAAGGAATGGCCAACGTCAGATAGAGCGCTCAGGGATAGCAATAATTGTACACAAAACGAGATAAAACCTTTACTATTCTCATATGGATAGATTAATACTTTCTCAGGTGATTGAGCCCGAAGAACTCCAGCGCCACCTTGATCACCCCAACATTCGAATCGTCGATCTATCGAGCGCCGAAACTCACGCTCAATTTCATATCCAAGGGGCCATAAACATTACTTACGCTCGCTTGGTTCGCCATCAAACGCCTGTTTTTGGTCTGTTGCCAGATAAAGCTGCGCTGAATCAGTTGTTCTCAGAACTTGGCATCCATCGGGACACCCATGTCATTGCCTACGACGATCAAACCGGAGGTAAGGCATCCCGGCTGTTGTGGACGTTGGATGCCTGCGGCCATCATCATCATTCGTTGTTAAATGGTGGCCTGCACGTCTGGGCGACCGAGGGATATTCATTGACCCGCTCACCCTCCATGGTCGAACCGGGTTCGTTGCGGGTCTCATTATGTGCCGATGCCTGCGCGGACAAAGACTATATTCTGCAGCATCTTGATGACCAGTCCGTACGCTTTCTGGACGTTCGAAGCGAAAGAGAATTCAGCGGTCAAGCCATTCACGCCAAACACGGTGGACATATCCCCGGCGCGGCCAACATCAACTGGCTGGATCTCATGGACAAGGGTCGAGCCATGCGACTCAAATCAAACGATGAGTTAACGAAAATGCTGCAAGATCAGTCCATCACTCCCGGTGACGAAGTGGTTACTTATTGCCAAAGCCACCATCGCTCGGCTTTCTCCTACATCGCGCTGAAACATCTCGGCTTTAACAAGGTTCGCGGTTATGCAGGTGCCTGGTCTGACTGGGGAAACCATGACGACACCCCAATCGAGCGCTAGTAAACACTGATTTATCGCGTGAGGAAAATTGTCTCACCGTCCTTGAATTCCCATGGATCGACCCTATATCTGTTACCAGAGGCACATGCCTTTGAGATCAAATGACTTGATGGGAGAACGATCATGTATTTAACAGCCTATGAACCTTGGAACCTAATTTCCCAGTGGCAAAATGCGCTTGGCCCTGAGCAAACCGAACCACGAGTCCACCGTGATTCTTTGGGCGAACGCGCCACTTGGCACCCTGCCTGCGACATTCAGGATCTGGCCGACCGCTTTGTGCTTTACGCCGATATTCCCGGTGTCGCCTCTGATGATATCGAGGTCACCGCAGACAAGGGCGTGTTGACCATTAGTGGTAAACGCGGCCGTGTCGACGAAGACGCGGACCAACAAGGACGAGTCGAACGCGCACATGGCGATTTTTCGCGCCGTTTTACACTACCTGACAGCGTGGAAACTGATGCGATAGAGGCCAGCTATAACGATGGTGTACTCAAAGTAACGCTACCGAAACAAGCCGAAGTACAGCCGAAACGCATCAAGATCAACTAATCGATAACTTTCCTCCAAACCTTCCGGCATGGTGCAAGATTGCACCATGCCGGCTTTTCACCACAGTAATGCAACCCGACCGTGCTTCGTGTGGTGACGGTCGCGATGATGGTTGTTATGGCGATAACCGTGGTTATCACCACGGTAACTAATCGCGCAATGTGATCGGCGATGATGTTTGTAGTGGCGTGACACGTAATGATGAAATCGATCATTGTGGTCGTATCCATGCGTTACCGGACTACTGACAAGTACCCCCCAGTGAGTGTTGGACGCCTGCACCGGAGCAGCCAGCATAGTCGCAACCAATGCGGCGCCCAATGTTGATGCTAATGTGGATTTATTCATAACCATCTCCTTTTCGATTGGTTACCACGAAGTCTGACAGACCCGACTGAACCCAAGCTGAACACCCGTCCGGCGCGCAAATTCCGCTACATGTGCTAGACTTTTCCCTGAGGCACGCACACGGCGTGTGAAAATAACAAGACCCTGACAGGCTACTATGAGCGCACCGCTCTCTTTACTGCAGGAAGATTCCGCATTGTTCGGCGGTAACTCCGCTTTCGTCGAACAGCTTTATGAGGACTACCTGCAAGACCCCGACTCTGTCGCAACCGATTGGCGCGACTTTTTCGAGCGCCTGCGCAACGAAAAACCCTTGCTCAGACCTGAAGTTGCCCATGGCCCGGTGCGCGAAGCCTTTGCAAAACTGTCGCGTTCCCGACACTCGCCCTTGCGTCAACAGACCCACGGTCGGGAAAGCACCGTGGAACGCAAACAGTCCGCAGTCTTACGCCTGATCAATGCCTACCGCGTGCGCGGCCACCAGCAAGCCCGCCTTGATCCGCTTGGCCGCAAACCCCCGCTGAAGGTGCCCGACCTACAACCAGAATTTCATCATCTCGAAGAAGCCGATCTGCAGACCCGCTTCGATACCGGATCGTTGTTTGCCGATGATCGCATGACGTTAAACGAGATCGTTGGACTGGTCGAGGATGTCTACTGTCACACCATTGGCTCTGAGTACATGCACATTACTGACACCGTGCAGAAACGCTGGATTCAGGAACGAATCGAGACCACACGAGCCCGACCCGGACTGAATAATGAGGAAAAATCCTGGGTGCTGGAAATGCTGACCGCCGCAGAAGGCTTGGAACGCTATCTGCACACACGCTACGTTGGTCAGAAACGATTTTCCCTTGAGGGTGGCGAAAGCCTTATTCCGCTACTCGATGAAATGATTCAGCGTGCAGGCGCGGAGGGAGTTGAGGAAATCGTACTCGGCATGGCCCACCGGGGTCGCCTCAATGTGCTAACCAACATCCTGGGTAAAGCTCCGAGTACGTTGTTTGATGAGTTTGAGGGCAACGGCGAACACGGCCACGGAACCACATCGGGTGATGTCAAATACCACAAAGGATTTTCATCGGATATCGAAACACCGGGAGGCAACATCCATCTGGCGTTGTCTTTCAACCCGTCTCATCTGGAAATCATTAATCCCGTCGTTCAAGGCTCGGTTCGAGCCAGACAACAACACCGTCATGATCGCGAAGGCCAACGCGTTGTGCCGGTGCTGATCCATGGTGACGCCTCGTTCTCTGGCCAAGGGGTCGTGATGGAGACCCTCAATATGTCTCAGGCACGCGGATTCGGAACCGGCGGCACCGTGCATATTGTGATCAACAACCAGATTGGCTTCACTACCAGCAATCCGCTGGACGCGCGCTCGACCTTGTATTGCACCGATGTCGCGAAAATGATTCAGGCACCGATATTTCACGTCAATGCCGATGACCCCGAGGCCGTCATATTCGTTACCCGTCTGGCACTCGACTATCGCATGACCTTTAACCGCGACGTAGTGATCGATCTGGTGTGCTACCGACGCCAAGGACACAATGAGGCAGATGAGCCATCGGTAACCCAACCGCAGATGTACCAATGCATCAACCAACTCCCCACCACCCGAGCGATTTACGCGGCGCGCCTGATCAAGGCCTCAGTGATCAATGAGCGTACGGCCGACCAGATGATGCAAAACTATCGCTCGATATTAGCCGATGGAAGCGTCGTGTCGCGACCCGTCGTCGAAGGCCTAACCAATCAATATGCGGTCAATTGGGCCCCGTACCACGATGCCCAATGGAACGAAGTGGTTGATACCACCATTGATCAAAAAACCATCACCAGATTGAGCGCACAACTGTTGGATCTTCCCGCCGATCTGACTCTCCACGACCGGGTCAAAAAGATTCTCGAGCGTCGCCAGAAAATGACGCTCGGGGAAATTCCGATCGATTGGGGCTATGCCGAAACCATGGCCTATGCCAATCTCCTGACAACCGGGTATCCGGTACGACTCACCGGTCAAGACAGTGGCCGGGGCACATTTTTTCATCGTCATGCGGTGCTACACGACCAAACCCAGGATCGCAACTACACGCCACTGCAACATCTATCCGCTCATCAGGCCAACTTCCTGGTGGTGGATTCCTTACTTTCAGAAGAAGCCGTGCTTGGCTTTGAGTATGGATACGCCACCGCCGATCCTTCCGCGCTGGTGCTGTGGGAGGCTCAATTCGGGGACTTTGCCAATGGTGCCCAGGTCGTCATCGACCAGTTTATTGCCTCAGGCGAGTCCAAGTGGGGCCGCCTGTGCAGTTTGGTAATGCTGCTGCCACATGGCTTTGAGGGGCAAGGCCCTGAACATTCATCGGCCCGGCTCGAGCGCTATCTGCAACTGTGCGCTGAACACAACATTCAGGTCTGCGTCCCCACCACACCCGCACAGATGTTTCATCTGCTACTCCGACAGATGTTGCGCTCATTTCGGAAACCACTGGTAGTCATGACCTGCAAAAGTATGTTGCGCAATAAGGCCGCGACATCCTCGCTAAACGACCTCACGAGTGGTTCGTTTGAACCGGTTATCAGTGACAAATCGCTGCCTGACAATGATGCGGTCCATCGCATCGTGGTGTGCTCAGGCAAGGTTTATTACGACCTGATCGAAACGCGCCGTGAGTTGCAAAGAGACGACACCGCGATCATTCGGCTCGAACAAATCTATCCGTTTCCCCGCGCCCTGCTGGCCCGCGCGATCGAATCCTTCCCCAATGCGACTGAACTGGTGTGGTGTCAGGAAGAACCCCATAACCAAGGCGCCTGGGATCAGATCAAACATCGCTTTCGTACCTTGCTTGGCGATCACATGAAAATGCGCTACGCCGGACGTGCAAGCTCAGCCGCGCCCGCCGTCGGTAATTTACGCGTTCACCGCCAGCAACAACAAGACCTGATCAATGATGCCATCGAGTAAATTATCCCCATGTTAATAGAAATACGCGTACCGGAATTACCTGAGTCCGTCAGTGAGGCGACACTGATCGCATGGCACAAACAGGTCGGTGATGCCGTTGCCGAGAGCGATAATTTGGTCGACTTGGAAACCGACAAGGTGGTTCTCGAGATACCGTCACCCGTACAGGGAGTGGTTACCGAAATTTGTATAAGCGATGGCTCGGTGGTCAGCGCAGGAGACCTGATTGCCAAAATCGATGACAGTGCAACACCCGCCACCCTGAAAGACACCCTCGAACCCAAGCTTGGCACCGCCTCCACTGCGAGCCCGTCGGTACGCAAACTGCTGCAAGGCCACGGACTCTCGATTAACGACATAACCGGTACCGGGAAGAATGGACGCGTACTGAAGGCCGATGCCGAGGCTTCCATACGTCAACTATCGGATGTCCCCTCACCCGCATCCAATACCGACTCCGCAGATCCCGTGTCTGGCCCTGCAGACGACGGCGACTCCAACCGACCTTCACGCCGTGTGCCAATGACGCGGATTCGCGCTCGCATCGCCGAGCGACTGGTGCAGGCGCAACAAACCGCGGCTATCCTGACCACCTTTAATGAGGTCAACCTGGAACCAATCATGGCTCTGCGCAAGCGGGTCCAAACCCGCTTTCAGGCGGAACACGAGGTAAAACTTGGACTGATGTCGTTCTTCGTTAAGGCCTCGGTGCAGGCACTCAAGGCCTTCCCGTCGATCAATGCCTCCGTCGATGGCAACGATATCGTCTACCACGGCTACTTCGACGTCGGCATCGCCGTGTCCTCGGATCAAGGACTGGTGGTACCCATCATTCGCGATGCCGACAACATGGGATTCGCGGACATTGAGCGCAGTATTATCGATTTTTCGGTACGCGCGCAGGCCCGAAATCTCCACTACGAGGAACTCACCGGCGGCACCTTTACCGTCTCCAACGGTGGCGTATTCGGATCCATGTTATCGACCCCGATCCTAAACCCGCCACAAAGTGCCATCCTCGGCATGCACACGATTCAGGATCGCCCAGTGGCGGAAAAGGGTGAAGTCGTGATCCGTCCGATGATGTATTTGGCACTCTCCTATGACCATAGAATCATCGACGGTCGCAATGCCGTGCAGTTTTTGGTGATGATCAAGCACGCGCTCGAGGATCCGGCGCAATTACTACTGGATATATAGGGAGCAACTTGTAACATAAGCCCTATCGATATTTATCAGGAATACCGTCATGGCTTCAGATTCAACCCGCGTCGAACATGACAGCATGGGGGAAGTGCAAGTACCAGCCGATGCGCTCTATGGCGCACAGACTCAACGCGCGGTCGATAACTTCCCGATCAGCGGAATCCCCATGCCCGGCACATTCATTTCCGCCCTCGGTCTGATCAAGGCCACTGCGGCACGCACCAACCAGCAGATCGGCTTGCTGGATAAGGCGCTGTGCAATGCCATCGTCGTCGCCGCCACCGAAGTGCAAAACGGCCAGCACCATGATCATTTCCCAATCGATATATTCCAGACCGGTTCCGGCACCAGCACCAACATGAATGCGAACGAGGTGATCGCGACACTGGCCTCGCGCGCCAGTGGTCTGGATGTGCATCCGAATGATCACGTTAACATGGGGCAAAGCAGTAACGATGTGATTCCCACCGCCATTCATGTCAGCGCGTCAATTCAGATCACGACACAACTGCTTCCCGCACTCGATCATCTGGCATCCACATTGGAAACCAAGGCCAAGTCGCTCGACAGTGTGACCAAAACCGGACGCACCCATTTGATGGATGCGATGCCCATTACCATGGGACAGGAACTCGGTGGCTGGGCAAGACAAATGCGCATCGGCATCAAACGCATCAACAACTCACTGCCCTATCTGTGCGGATTGAGCCTCGGCGGTACTGCGGTCGGCACCGGCATTAATGCCCACCCCGACTTTGCTGGCGAATTCAACAAACTACTCGCCGCCGACCAAAACATAGCCTTCCACCCCAAGGATAATTTCTTTGAAGGCTTAAGCGCGCAAGATGCCGCGGTAGAAATGTCAGGACAACTAAAAACCGTTGCCGTTGGCATCATGAAAATCGCCAATGATCTGCGCTGGATGAACAGCGGCCCTCTCACCGGCCTCGGTGAAATCGCCTTACCCGCCCTGCAACCGGGCAGCAGTATCATGCCCGGCAAGGTGAACCCGGTCGTGCCTGAAGCTGCTGCGATGGTCTGCGTACAGGTGATCGGCAACGATGCCACCATCACTGCAGCAGGCCAGTCAGGTAACTTTCAGTTAAACGTGATGCTGCCAGTGATCGCCTACAACCTGTTGCAGAGTATTGACCTATTAGCCAACACCGCCCGTAATCTGGCCGACAAAGCGATCAAGGACTTTACTGTTAATGAAGACATACTCAAGGCTCAACTCGCCCGTAACCCCATTTTGGTCACCGCACTGAATTCCGTCATCGGCTACGAGCAAGGTGCCGCCATCGCCAAACGCGCGTACAAGGAAGGACGGGCGGTAAAGGACGTGGCGTTGGAAATGACCGATCTATCCGAAGCCGAATTAGATAAACTACTCGACCCGCTGCAACTCACCCGCGGCGGCATTCCTGGTCAATGACAGAACCCACACCGGAATCGTTTCGTGCCCTGCGTATTCACCAAGATGAGGACGTCACCCGATCCGATATTGAAACCCTGACACTGAACCAACTCAGCGCCGGTGATATCGTGATCCGCGTGCGATGGTCGAGTCTGAATTACAAAGACGCGCTTGCCGCCACGGGTGAAGGAAAAATACTGCGCACCTCACCCCTCAACGGTGGCATCGATGCCGCCGGCACGGTGATCCACTCAAACCACCCCGGCATCAAGATCGATCAGGCCGTACTGGTAACCGGTTACGGCCTCAGTCAAACCCACGACGGCGGTTATGCCGACTATATCCGCGTACCCGGCGAGTGGGTCATTCCACTGCCCAATGCGCTGGATCCCCGCTCCGCGATGATCCTGGGCACCGCAGGCCTCACCGCGGCCCTGGCCTTACATCGTCTCGAACTCAACGGCGTCGCGCCCACGTCAGGTCCAATACTCGTCTCAGGCGCCAGCGGAGGCGTCGGGTCGATCGCCATCAACCTGCTCAGCGACCAAGGCTACCAAGTGATCGCGCTATCCGGAAAACCCGACCAGCACGGCTACCTCAAACGACTCGGTGCCGATGACGTCTTGCTGCGAACCAACATGGACTTTTCCCACCGCCCACTACAAAAGGCACGCTGGGCCGGTGCCATCGATACTGCCGGCGGCGCAATACTCGACTGGCTCATCAGCACTACCCAACCCTGGGGCTGCATCGCCAGCATCGGCATGGCCGCGGGAACCACGCTTAACACCAGCGTCATGCCCTTTATCCTGCGCGGCGTCGGCCTGTTGGGCATCACCTCTGCGGGATGTCCTACTGAACTGCGACATCAGCTTTGGCAGAAACTAGGAAGCGAATGGAAACCATCAAAACTCGAAGACATCGTCACCAATACAGTCACTCTCGACACCCTCCAACCCACATTCCGAGCCATGCTTGATGGGAAAACTCACGGTCGTACACTCGTAAAAATAGAGTCTTGAGGTGACTAATGCTTACTCAATCAAGCTCGCCCTCGTCATCCCGGTGAAGGCACCGTTTTCCCTGTCGATGCAGCTCTGAGTATCAGTGCCATCCAAAAGATGAGGCCTGACCTTGAATAATGATTTTAGTCCCCGTGTAATTAAGCGTCATGCTGCTAAGGGCATGATCAAAACCAACGGTGTACTCTGCGCTGGAACTGCCCGTTAATAAGCCACCAAGTCGCAAACCATATTCTGGTGGAGCCTAATTGCCATCCGGGTGATTACTCAGGTCGTACAGACCGATCGATATTGCTTGTGCTGATAACGATGAAAACGCCAATACCGGCGCAGCTAATGACATGGCCAATAAATGTTTCATACCTTCCTCCTCCCAGTAGGTAGGGAGGTAACTAACTTCCATATATAGTTTTACAATTATCGTTATTTTCCTAACTGTGAGGCAATATCCATACCAGATAAAAATAAATTTTTATAAACAAACGTTTACACGGATTCCAATTCATTGGATTTTTCTGCTGTGTAAACAAATCTTACAGTCCACACCGGCCGCAACAGCGCGGTCAATCCTTAAATCGAGCCAACGCCGCCCCGGAATCCAACACCGAACGAACCCATTCCGCACCTTTCTGAATGGTATCAACCCGACCCAGATGCCAAAGACACATGCCGCCGGAATACACCAGCCCATCCCGAAACGCTCCGGCCTCACCCGCAAGGGCCGCCATGCCCAGCGTCGCCGCCATCCCCGCCGCAACATCCGCATCCGGCTTGTCCGCCTCGGCAGAACCGCGCTTCTTGATCAATGGAATACCATCGGGAAACGGCACCGCCCTGACGGGCTGATCAATATCCAACTCAGATGGATTGAAATCTTTCCCTTCCAATTCACCCTCACCGCTAAAATGAAAGGCTCGGCCTGGCTGACGCAGAGATGGAATTACCCCGCCCTCGACCCCACGTACCAACAGCGCGGAATCAAAACCTGAATGACGGGCAAGATTGGCATAGATCGGCGGATAGGGCTTGTGGACATAGCCGGTAACCAGATGCGTTTTGTTACGACCGCGAATCGGTCCAGTCAACACCTCGGCCGTGGTCACCACCGAACGCTTGACCATCTCCGAACGCAACCCGACCAGGTCGTGCAACTTCGGACAGGACGCCGCCTGATCCACATAGGCCCAACCTGCCTGTCTACCATCCAATCGTGCAGCCGCCTGCTCGACCGACATATCGACATCATAACCGGCCGCTCGCAACACCTTGCGATTGGTTACCCCGTACTTGGGGCCAACCGCTTCAAGCCCATGACAAACTGCAGCAACGTCACAAGCTGCTAATACGGCTGGCAAAAATACCGATGAAGGCAGGGTGCGCCCGTAACCATCATAAGGATCAGCAATATCGATAACCTCATCAACCGCTGCAACGACGGTCTGCGTCGCGTCCAGAATAGCCTGTAACACGCCCGTGTTCTCCGCATCGGTTTCGCGCTTCATTCGCAACGCAATCAAAAACAAACCAATGCGCATATCACTGGTTTCCCGATCGAGGACCATGCGCATACCCTCACGCGCCTCGTCGTAGGAAATACTCTTGCTGAGATCGGGACCCGTTGCCACCCGTTGCAATATCGAGTGCATCAGTACTTCGGGATCTTTGCTTACTGTTTCGGTATTCATAATGGTTCCATCAATCAAGTTTTGCGAAGACATCACCGTCTTCAATCTTCACCGGATATACTCGCAGGGGCTCGTCGGCCGGTTCCTCCATCACCTCACCGGTACGCAAATTAAACTGGCTGCCGTGTAATGAACATTTGATCCACTCGCCCTTAAGACATCCCAGAGCCAACGAAACATCTTCATGGGTACACAGATCATCGGCAACAAAAAACTCACCCTCGACGTTCGCCAGCAGATATCCCCGCCCATTAATGTCGACCCGCTTGATCTCGCCGACACCGAGATCAACGATACTCGCCATCTTTTGATAGCCCGTTTGCATATTCAGACTCCTGCCACTGTATCGCGCGAATTATACGGTATAATCGGCTGAGGATATCCGGGGATTTGGTATGCGTTTTACTTTTCTTTTCCGTATTTTTGGGCTGATAATTGGCTCGCTGGTCTGTGTCGGCGGCGTCTACGCCCAATTGCCCGGCAGCGATGGCACGGGCGCCACGCTGCCCTCGATGGCACCCGTTTTGAGTCGGGCCCTGCCCGCCGTGGTTAACATCGCGGTCACTCAGACCAACACCCGGGCCGCACCACCACTATCACGATGGGGTTATGCACCCTATTATCGTCGCGCCCCCAGACCCACTCCGCGTACCAATAATCTCGGCTCCGGGGTCATTATTGATGCCAAACAAGGGCACATACTCACCTGCTATCACGTGGTTAAACAGGCCGACACCATTGCCGTCACCTTGCATGATGGACGCAAATTGAATGCCTCCATCATCGGTACCGATACGGATTCCGATATCGCGGTGTTGAAAATCGACGCCGACAACCTTGAGTCACTACCGATCGCAAATTCCGATGCGGTACGGGTTGGTGATTTTGTACTCGCCATTGGCAGCCCATTTGGACTTAATCAGTCAGTCACCTCGGGAATCGTCAGCGCACTCGGTCGCTCGGGACTTGGCTTCGACGGTTATGAAAACTTCATTCAAACGGATGCCCCGATCAATCCAGGCAATTCCGGTGGTGCACTGATTAATCTTCAAGGCGAGTTAATTGGCCTCAACAGCGGCATTCTTACCCCAGGCAGTGGCAACGTCGGTATCGGCTTCGCGGTACCCTCAAACACCGCCGCCGCTATCGCACATCAACTGACTCGCCATGGCGAAGTAAAACGTACCCTACTCGGACTCCTTAGCGACGACATCGCTATCGAAGAGGACAAGCATCTGGGGCTAGAATCCGACAGCGGTGCCCAGATCATTGCGGTATTGCCCGGATCACCCGCCGCACGCGCGGGACTGCGCTCAGGCGATATTGTCATTAGCCTGAATCAACACGACATTCGCGACGCCTCAGATCTTGAGCAGAGCATCAGCTTGCTCAACTCAGGCGACCGCGTGGTATTCAACCTCATGCGCTCGGGCATCCCTACCCAACGCAGACTCATTATTGACCGTCAGCGGCCACATCAACTCTACGGCGAAGAAATCAATGCCCTGTTGACAGGGACAGTCTTGCGACAACGCCCGTACCTGCCCACCCGATCGCTGAACCGCAGTCGTGTTGACGTGGTATCGGTTGCGCCCTTCAGTGCGGCGGCTCATTTTGGCCTGCGGCCCGGTGACGGGATAGTTTCCGTCAATAACCGGGTGATCAATAATCTGGCTGACATCAAATCGGCTGCCACCAAGACCGCTGCCGTGCTCGACCTTGAACTGCATCGCGGGAACCGATCGCTTCAATTGACCCTGAGGCGTTAACCCACTTCAAGTCAGGTCCACAGCGGGCCGATAAACGCATAGATGCCTGGATTTACATCACCCCACCCCAACCCTCTCCCTGCGGGAGAGGGAACTTATGTGCGCAACGGTTTCTTTGATGCGTCCTCACATAAGTGAATCGACGAGATCGAACACGACCTGAACCGGGCGACTAGGATGCCAACACCTCGGCAATCACCGACCACTGCTGTAGTTTTTGCTCGCGAGACAACGCGGCCATTGCCGGACTGGTCGAGGGCAGACGCTGGTAATGTATGCCCTCGATGTAACTCAACGTTGGCATGACCAAACGCTGGAACTCCTGCTCGGCCTTTACTCCATTGAAAAAGATGGCTCGAATCGTCGTATGCATAGATAAAAACGTCTCAAAATCATTGGCGACCATGGTTTCGCGCTTGATTGCCGAATCAAGACTGCCTTCTCGCTCACAAAGTCTCAGCACGTCCCACAACGCAATACCCCGCCGCATCAAAGGTTCGAGGCGCTGGGCGTACGGTAACTCGCCATCGATATCAAACAGTGTCTGCATGATTGGCCAGAAGCTGTTACGAGGATGAGCATAATACTCAGTTGCCTGCAGTGATCGCACCCCCGGCATCGAACCCAGAATCAACACCCGCGCATCATCACCAACAACGGGCATAAATCCGGTTGCGAGTGGGGCATTTTTCTGACCCACTAGGCAAGCCATTTCATCGCCGCGAGGTAGGCGAAAAAAACGAATGTCAGCAACAATACCCCTGTGGTTAGCCAACCATTTTGCCAGCGACCGACCCAACGACTGGACCCGTTTAACCACAGCAAGGCCAGCGCCAACACCGGCATGAACAATGCGCCGGTTATCGCATACACTTTCTGCGCATCCTGAAAGCTCATAAACAGCCCGACCATTGGCACGATAGCCAACGCGAGCATATAGGATCGATAGACGGATGAATTCGTATCCACCGGGTCAGAAGAAGCCGTTGTCTTGATGAACAACCGCCACACATCGGCAAACAGATACGGCACCGACTGCCAAACACCCAGCAGACTGCTAAACACGGTTCCGAGCGCCCCCAGCAGGAACAGCCATGCCACGGTGGGGCCCAACTGCTCACGCAAACTATCACCCAGCAAGACCAATAGCCCGGCACCCTTGCCCTCTATTTCCAGCGTACTGCCAATAATCACCATCGCCAGACCAAACAGTATGGTCACCGCATAGGCAACCCCAACATCCACCCGCATCAACCGAATGTCGCTGGCATCCACGCGACCGTTTTCCCGAATCCAGTAGCCATAACAAAGAATGGTCAAGGTTCCCCCAACGCCACCGATCAACGCCACCGTCCAGCTTATCCCTTGTTGATCAGGCTGCGGAATATGAGGAATCAACAAGCCGCTGAGTACCTGCTCGGTGCCCGGCCAAAGCATTGTCGCAACGATCATCACGATCACAAACATGATGCCAATCATCACACCCATAATCTTCGCAAACAGGCTGAATCCGCCGCGCCAAACCAGCGCCAGTCCGATCAGGCTGGATGCAATACCGAAGACTACCTTGCCATCGGAGGCGTCATCGAATAAGGGAATCAGGGCATGCAGCGTCACCCCGCAGGCGCCCATCAACGCGGCGCTGACAAAAAATGACCAGAGCAATAGATAGGGTAAAAATACCCAGCCGACCATCGGGCCGACATGGTGCGCGAGGCCCTCAAGCAGTGTTTTTCCGGTTGCAAGCTGCCAGCGCGCCAGGCCCTCGGTGAGAACCAGCTTAAGCAGACCACCGACCACCACCGCCCACAGAATCGCAACACCCAGATAGCTGCCAGCGAAACTCGCAGTCGCCAGATCACCCGCGCCCACCCCGGTTGCCGCAACCAGCAATCCCGGAACAATCACCGATAACCATCCCGAAACCGCGAACACCACTCGACTCATACAATCACCCAAACGATAAAAACATTAGGACGATTTTGCAAAATTGTGGCGCACTTCACAACTCTGTGAGTTAGTTAGTACTATCAATTGAATACCTGTGCAAGATAGCTATACCTATCCCAACGGAAGCCCACACCATGCACGATGCATTACTTGGAGGGGGAATATCTGTATATCAAAACCTATTATGCCGATCATCGATGACAGCAAGCTTGCGCGACTGATGATCGAACAGCTGCATCATCCATGGCCTGATGCCAACCTCGCGTTGGTAACGGTTTGGAATCAGCGCAAGATTGAAGCGCGGGCTGGAGAACTCAATGCGTTATTTATCCCCAAACCCATGACGCAAGATGGCCTCAAGCAGCTGGCCGCCGGAAACCAGACTGGTTGTTCAGGGTAACCACATCTCGAAACACCCTCCGCTCATGCCGACCTGGTTTCTGAGCCGGATATAACCGCGGCGCTCACCCGCTTCGTGACTCTCAGCGACTCGCTTGGCAAAAAACAAGCCGAGATTGGTTCTCGCACTAGCAAAACTATCACCATCATTCAGTGTATCGTTGATCTCGATCATATCCTCACTAAAACCATCGCCATCGTCTTCGATGCGAAACACAGTATAACCCTCTTCGATGGAGCCACTCAGGCGTACGCGGCTATTGGCGTAGCGTTCGGCATTACCGATACTGCTGTTAAGAACACCACGCACCAGATCCAAATCGAAGTACCCGTTTAGAAACTCGTCGCACTCACACTCGATGTGCACCCCATTGGACTGCGCTGAGTGTGCGTTTTCAGCCACAAGTTCCTGCAAGCAATCATCCAGATTACACTCATCGATGCGAATGGACTGGCGCCCACTATCAAATTTATACAGCGACAAAAGCTGGATCATGCAGTTGTTGACCCGTCGGGCCTCGTGCTCCAACGCACTTGCCTTGTCCGCGTGAGTCGCCTTGATCGCATCATCGTCCGCCAACATCTCGGCCGCGTTGATAATCATACTCAGAGAGTTTTTTATATCGTGTATTGATGATGCCAAAATATCACTGAAATTCATTTTCCGACACCTATGACCGAGTTATGAAAGCTTTCGCATCCGACGCGTCAACTGCGGCAGACGCTCGTTGTCCGGCTCGAGGGTCTTGACCTGCTGTATACACGCACGCGCTTCTCGCAGGTTTTCTGTATTACTGCCTGCCTTTTCCATGTGCATTATCATGGCCAGCGCGGCGTTAAGATTGATGACCTTGTTGCCTAGCATCGCCTCCTGTGCCTTACGGAAAAACTCAATGGCTGGCTCTAGCTTGCCATCTCGTATCAGGCGAACTCCCTGATTGTTCATCGCGATGATCTCCTTGCACATCGATTGAATCATCGCCTGCGGATCCTCACTGATACCGGCTTCACGACAAACCTCAATCGCTCGACCCATGAATACCGGATCGTCGTGGTTATTCTGGACTACGACCTTCATCACCGCTTCCGCCGCTTCTGTATTACCCGATCCCGCCAGCGATTTGGCATAGTCAAGTGCGAGATGACCGGGCACCCGAGCTGCCATTTTCTCGTATAGCTTGGTGCCGGAATCCAGCTCTACCTGGGCTTTCGCGTCATCCCCCTTGTTGCGGTAAACACTGGCGGTCGCCACCAACGCGCACAACTTGGCCTCACGGTCGGTTTTATACTCTTGTTGCATCTTTTTCAGCGTCATCAGTGCCGAATCATGCTTGCCATTGGCACTCATTGCGCCAACCCATCCCGCAGTCATTGACGGGGTACGATAAATCGAGTTTTGGGATAAGCGATCAAGCTTCGCATAGGACTTCTCGGCGAGCTTGTAATTCTCTTGCAACATCGCAACCTCGGCGTGTTGCTGCTGGCGCAGTACCGCGTTTGGCGACACCAGCAATCCGGCCTCGAGTGTCTCGAGCGCCTCCTCATAGTCACCTTGCATACGCTGACATCGGGCCAACCAATCGTATGCCGATGGCACGGGTGTACTGCCATTGACCAGCCGATCAAACATATCCTCTGCGTCGTTGTGTTTGCCTTGCGCAAAGTAAAGCTTACCCAAGCCCATAGTCGCCCAGGACACCGCACGATCACCAAGAACCTGCTCGTAAATCGCCTCAGCTTCGTCGTAACGTCCATTCTGGAAACAAAGGTCCGCTCGAAGCCGCAGCAATGCAGACCGATTCTTTGGATTCGAATCCCCGATATGGTCAAGCAGTTTCACGGCGTTGCTATAGTTCCCAACATCCACTGCCTCGAATACAGGTTTACACAACGACTTAAAATTCAGTAGTTTTTCCACCCGCGCCTTGAGTACATCCTTGGTAAAGGGTTTCGACAGATAGGTATCGGGTTCGTATTCAATTGCGCTCATGACCATGTCGCGCGTATTCTCGGCGGTGATCATCAAGAACAACGAGTGGTTGGTCAGCAGGTTTCGTTCGCGGGTTTCTTCCAGCACCTGTTGACCGTTACGCCCGTCCCCGAGATTGTAGTCACACAGCACCACGTCGAAGTGGTTTTTTTCAATCGCCGACACCGCGTCTCGCCCGTTACTGGCGGTTACGATATCCGTCACCCCCAGCGTTTTCAGAATGCTCTTGATCATCGATCTCATATCGTTGAAGTCATCAACAACGAGATACGTTTTTCCTGCAAAACAATTTGTCATCATGGCGTAGCCAGTGGTCCTTTCCCGAATTCCGGTGGTTATCTGCGCTCGTGTGTTATACCGCCGCTGTTGGATATATCGGCTAATGGAGGTGCTTCCTTAAGTCATTCACCGGGAACGCGTGGAGCCGTTAAAATTGAGGTAAAATAGGTATTTACGAGCTCTCAGAACGCGTTGTTATGCAAATTCAGTGGTATCCCGGCCATATGCACAAGGCCAACAAGGCCTTCAAGGAAGCCTTGCCGCAAGTCGATCTGATTATCGAGATTCTGGATGCGCGGATTCCCCATAGCAGCGAGAATCCCCTGCTGGCCGAACTTCGCGGTGACAAACCCTGCATCAAGGTGCTCAATAAAAGTGATCTGGCTGACCCTGACAACATCCGTTTGTGGCAAGACTCGCTTGATCGAGAGCAAAATGTAAAGACCCTCGCTCTGAGTCAGAACCACCCGGAGCGGATTCAGAAACTGACGGATTTGTGTCACAAAATGGTGCCGCATCGCAGCAAGGTCAGGCTGGTCAAGGCCATCATTGCGGGTATTCCCAACGTCGGAAAATCTACCCTGATCAACACCCTCGCGGGTCGCACCATAGCCAAAACCGGTAACGAACCCGCCGTCACCAAGATACAGCAACGTATCCCGTTGGACGATGGCATCGTGCTGTTCGACACACCCGGCGTACTGTGGCCCAACATTGAAAACCGGCACAGCGGTTATCGCCTGGCGGCGACCGGCGCAATCAAAGACACCGCAATGGAATACGAGGATGTCGCCTTTTACACAATTGACTATCTGCTCACCACCATTCCTGACGCCATAGGCGAGCGATATGATCTCGATGTGTTACCAAAAACCGAACTGGAAGCGCTGGAAGCGATTGGACGCAAACGCGGTTGCCTGCGCGGCGGCGGTCAGGTCGACCTGAACAAGGTATCGAAATTGTTCCTGACGGAACTGCGCGCGGGCATGCTCGGCCCGATCTCGCTGGAAACCCCGATCATGGTCAAAGCTGAATTGATTGAGGTGGAACAAAAACGACAGATTAAGGCCGAGAAAAAGGCCACGCGCATGCGTGGCAAGCCCAAGAAACGATAGCAACCCCGTCAGTGCGAACGACACCTTTCCATGGAGATGGTCACGTCACTTCGCTCCTCACAATGACGAATTGACAAGAGATATGTCTTGTAAATAATTGATTTATATTATTTAATTCTTTAAATGTCAGGCACCCCGTAACGCAGGCCGCTGACCCGATAAGCCATTTCGTCATATACTCTAGGCAGCGAGATCATTCGAGGCGAACCAATGCCGAGTTTTATCGATATTGCTGGCAAGTACTACCCTGCCCCCCACCCGGAGCACGGCGACTATGCGCAGGAGTTATTCTTCTACACCTCGCGCTATGCAACCTATACCGAGGAGTTTTTGCGCGAATGCTCGGGGGACAAGCGGTTCAGGATTGATGGTTATCGGGCAACCAAACTGAGTGACCGGCAACGCTTGATCATGGCCTTTTTACTGTCCAAACCAACAAGCAAATCGAACACACAGGCCATTATCGAATTGGTCGAAACCGTGGCCAAAGGACGCCAAGCGATTCCGCTGAGGCTTCGACGCCAGTTCCGCGGCATTCAATTTAATCCGGTCATCCACCATCCGGAGCCATCCGCCATCGGCGCACACCCGCTATGCCGGGTACCACCCGCAGATCCGATTTTAAATCTCGCACGGCGTCTGCAAATCCCAGCCTGCTTAAAAGGGAAAACCGTGTTTGTTTCGTTTCCGGTATTGGCGCGTTGCCTTGATGGTGCGAATTCCGCCATTCGCGACAATCTTCAACAAGCGATCCTGCTGCTACAGCGGTCGGGGTATCACCTGCACAACTCGCATACGGTTTAGAGGCGTGCTGATTCGTTGAAAAGGGAATAACCTTATCCCTGAGGGAGAGGGGGTAGATTTACCGCAAACCCTGCTCGTTTTCAGCCTGAATCACGCCGGCATCATTTCCCGTCCGCTCAAAATGACGCAGTAAATCCGGAAAATCGGCAAGAATCAGCCGGGTACGCGCCATCCATCGCGTCATAACATAGGCGTAAACATCAACAATCGAACGCTGCTCACCTACGATGTAGTCGCGCCCCGCAAGATGCTGATCCAGAATCCCGAATACCGAATGCAAGCGGTTATTCGCCGCCGTTTGTACCGCATCGATACTCTCCTGATCATCCCGGGTCGTAATCCGTGCCGGACGAAAGATTGGCCAAAACGCAGGATGCAAGTCTCCACCCAGAAACGCCAACCATTGGTCGATCTGCTGCTCACCGAGCAACCCCTCGGGACCCCCCATCGCCGCATCAGGATATTTGTTGCTGATGTATTTCAGCAATGAATCCGCCTGCAACATCACCCCGCTGTCACCATCGACCAGCGCTGGCACCGCGCCCATCGGATTAATCTTTTTATACGCATCACTACCGAGTACGACCTGTTCGACCTGATAGTCGTCACCTGCCCAAATCAGCGCGACATGTACCGCCAGCGCACAAGTACCCGGAGCATAATAAAGTTTCATCGTAGCACTCAGTCTATTGCGTGATCGGTGACAGCGTTAGCTCCACCCGCCGATTAAGTTGCTGCCCCGACTTCGTGTCGTTACTCGCGATGGGCTGTGATTCACCACTGCCATAGGTGTAGATGCGTTTCGACATGACCCCCTGACTGCGCAGAAACGAACCAACACTGGCCGCACGACGTTCGGACAGATCCTGGTTATAAGCGTCGGAGCCACGGCTATCGGTGTGTCCAACGACATCGATCGTGGTTTTGTCAAACTCATTCAGAATCAATGCCACCGAAGACAGCACATCATAAAACCCCGTACTCAGATTCGAGTTCCCGGTTTGGAAGGTGATATTACCCGGCATATTCAGGATCAGATCGTTGTTCACGCGGGTGACGCTCACCCCGGTTCCTTCGAGTTGCTGCCGCAGTTTCATTTCTTCCTGATCCATGTAGTAACCGATGCCACCCCCCGCAAGACCACCCAGACCCGCGCCGATCAATGCACGCTTGCGCCTTTCTTTTGACGTGTCGCCAGTAATCACACCCAGTACCGCGCCCGCAAACGCGCCGATCGCCGCGCCCTTGGCCGCGTTGCTGGTCTTCTCCTCGCGGGTGTAGGGATCAGTTGTCGCACAACCTGATATGAGCAGAGCAAGCCCGAGCACAACCGTGATAACCTTGGATCGATATTGAAATAAACGCATAGATAGTCCCTCAACTAAATGTCGTGATAAGCAAATTCGAATTCAACTGGTCTGACCGACGATTATGCCTGATGTTCCCGGTGATATTCATGCTGTGTGGATGCAGCAGTCTGCCCTCGTCATCAGACCGCTGGTGGGGTGCCGACAAACTCCAGCATTTTATGGTCAGTGCGATCATCGCGGCCGCCGTCGCCGACCAACGCGACGGCCGACACAGTGACTGTAATGCCGCAGGCACCGGCTTCTCAAGCGCTATCACCGTCGGCGCCGCCAAAGAATGGTATGACCAGAATCGTGGCGGCTCGTGGAGCCACAAAGACCTGTCCTGGGACGGCCTCGGGGCACTGGTAGGGGCGGAATTAGCGGCGGATTGCTTCTAAAGCTGGTTCCGGCGTTCGTGGAACTCGCTTCACTCAAACAGCCGCTCTCTTGTTCCGCTATCCGGCTGCGTGCTCGGTGCGAACCAAAGGATTCAATGCGGTTGTTCTCCTGAATCCCCTCTATCGCGCCATTGATCTGATTTTTGCGTATAATCTTCCGATCAGTTTTTGTATGCGATTAGTCGATGAAATTTATTGAAACACGCGGTAACGATGGCGAGTTGCCTTCTACACAAGTCTTTTCTGAGGCCATTTTGAGTCCGATGTGCTCGTTTGGCGGAATCTATGTACCAGAGAGCCTGCCCGATCTTGGCACCGACTTTTTCATCGCCAATCGTGACTCTAATTACAAGACCTTGGCCAGTAACGTGTTGGCGGCTTTCGAAGTGGACATCGATGCCGACACGATTGCGGATGCGATAGAACTATACGACCATTTTGATGATCCGACCAACCCGGTTCCGGTGGTCAAAGTCACTGATGATCTGTATGTCAGCGAGCTGTACCACGGTCCTACCCGAGCGTTTAAGGACATGGCGCTGCAACCGTTTGGCATGATCCTGTCGAAGCTCGCGCAACAGCGCGACGAGCACTATCTGATTCTTGCGGCCACCAGTGGTGATACCGGACCTGCGACACTGGAGACATTTAAAAACCGACCCAATATCAAGGTGGCCTGTCTGTACCCCGATGGCGGCACATCGGATGTTCAGCGCCTGCAAATGGTGACTGAAGATGCGCCGAATATAAAAGTCATCGGTATCCACGGCAACTTCGATGACGCGCAGAATGCGCTCAAGACCTTGCTCGGTTCTGCTGGGTTTCGACAGAAACTGACCGAAAAAGACACCCACCTTTCGGCCGCAAATTCGGTCAATTTCGGGCGCATTATTTTTCAGCAGATCTATCATATCCACAGCTATCTCGAACTGGTTCGCCAAGGCGCGATTGAGCTGGGAGAGAAGGTTTATCTGAACGTGCCCAGCGGCAATTTCGGCAACGCGCTGGCCGGTTACTATGCGAGAAAGATGGGCCTGCCAGTCGAAAAAATTATCATCGCGTCGAATCGGAATAATATTCTTACCAGTTTGATCAATGACGGCGTCTACGACATGGGTGATCGTGAATTGATTTCGACGACCTCACCCGCGATGGATATCCTGAAGTCATCCAACATCGAACGGATTCTGTACGACTTGTATGGCGCAGAACGCACGCGCGAATTGATGGGGCAACTGGACAACGACCAGCGCTATCAACTCAATGCGGATGAACTGGCCAAGCTACAGGCAGTTTTTGTTGCGGACTTCTGTGACGATGAGGAAGGCAAACGCTACATTCAAGCGGCGTTCAAGAAGGGTTACCTGATGGATCCGCATACGGCGACCTGTTTCAAGGCACACGACACATGTCGCGACAAACCGCTGAAATCTATTGCCTACTCCACAGCGGAGTGGACCAAGTTCTCTCCCACCATCGCCAATGCGCTGACCGGGGAACACGATACCCATGATCTTGATGCGCTTAAATCTATTGCCAAAACCGCGAATACAGCAATCCCGGGGCTTATTAGCTCGCTGTTCACCAAGCCGGTGACGCAGGATGTGGTCATCGATAAACAGGACATCGAGCGCGAAGTCCTGTCCTTCCTATAAATCATGGCGCGCGTTCACATCCACTTCCCGGAACCCGCGCTGTTCGAGTATCAGTTACCGATTAGAATCATCGACATCAACTGATCGCGCAGACCCTGGCTTCTTTCGACGATACTTGCAGGTACGTTCTGGCGATCTCGCCAAAGCGCTCGGTCTTGCCCGATGCATCTGTCAAGGTGACGAAAACACGGTCGCCATAACAACAGCTGCCAATCCAGAAACTCGGGCCAATATTGAATAAACCCTGCCCTGTATGTTAGTATATTCTGGTTTACTTAACATGAATCCCGGACATCCCAGCATGCAACTCGTCAACGGCCTCCATTTCGACAATATTCGCGGTGATATCTACGGTGGCCTGACCGCTGCGGTCGTCGCATTACCGCTGGCGATGGCGATGGGCGTGGCGTCGGGTGTGGGGCCAATCGCCGGCATGTATGGCGCGATCTTCGTTGGCTTTTTTGCCGCCCTTCTCGGTGGTACACCGGCACAGGTATCAGGCCCGACCGGCCCGATGACCGTGGTGATGGCGGCAATCTTTGTGCAGTACACCAGCATGTTTCCCGATGACCCGATGCAAGGCGCGGCGTTGGCCTTTACCGTTGTCGTTCTGGGTGGCTTATTTCAGATTGCTATGGGACTGCTCAAAATCGGCAAGTTCATTGAGTTGGTGCCGCACCCCGTTGTTTCCGGATTTATGAGCGGCATTGGTGTAATTATTATTTTGCTCCAACTCGGACCGCTTCTTGGGCAGGCTGCGGTATCAAAACCTCTGGCCGCGGCACAGGCGGTACCAGAATTTTTCCACAATTTGGATCAGACATCACTTCTGCTCGGACTGGTGGCATTGGTTATTGTTTATGGTATTCCAAAATTCCTGCCGGTAATCAATCGCATGGTGCCGTCGCCGTTGATCGCTCTAGTCGCAGGTACAGCGGCCTATGTCTTTTTCGTGACGCCCGGCACCACACCCATCATCGGTGATATCCCCACCGGGTTCCCGGAATTCCATTTCCCTGCGGTCGATCCCACATTGATTCTCGAAATGATTGCCTCCGGTCTGACCCTGGCCGGGCTCGGCGCAATCGACTCGCTGTTGACCTCGCTAGTGGCAGATAACGTGACCCACACCCAGCACAAATCGGATCGCGAGCTGATTGGACAGGGCATTGGTAACACCATTGCAGGTCTATTCGGTGGCCTACCCGGCGCGGGTGCCACCATGCGTACCGTGGTAAACGTCAACGCAGGCGGCCGTACACCGATCTCGGGTGCGCTGCACGCTGTTATTTTGCTGGCGATCGTATTGGGCGCGGGCTCGCTGGCCAGCGACATCCCGAAAGCCGTATTGGCTGGTATTCTGATCAAGGTCGGCACCGACATTATTGACTGGGATTATTTAAGACGAATCAAGGCCGCACCTCCGGCCGGCATTATTATTATGGCGACAGTTCTGGTCGTCACGGTCGTCGTCGATCTGTTGCTCGCCGTTGGCATCGGCATGGTGATGGCCAGCTTTTTGTTCATGCATCGCATGACACAGTTACAACTGGCCGGTATTCGCACCCACACCAATGCGGACGATGCGAATCACTTGTCGGTGCAAGAAGCCGACATACTCGACGCCAGCGAAGGCCGCATCATGATGTTCCATCTGAGTGGGCCGATGAGCTTCTCGTCTGCGAAGGCCATGGTACGCCGACACGCATCGACCGCCGGTTATGAAATCATGATTCTGGACATGACAGAGGTGCCGATGATCGACTTCTCAGCCACCCGTGCGCTGGAAGACATCGTGGTCGATACGATTCGATCCGGTCGCAGGTTGTTTCTGGTCGGGGCCCGCAAAGAAGTGTGCGACATCCTGATGAAACAAGGCATTACCTCACACTTCAAGCCTGGAAAGATGTACAAGCGCCGCATGGATGCACTGTTACATGCGCAGACGATTCTGGCAGAAGAACGTTAGGCGTCGTAAGGCCCTTAACTCGATACGAATTCCGAGCTATTTCGTTCGGACCCATTGGCCAGAGGCAGACTTCACATAGTCCCCTGACCGCGCACTCTTGATGGCCTTTTTCGCCGTCAACGTCGCCACTTTGGCAATACTGATGCCGTTGCGTTTGGCAATGTCCGCATAACGAGCGCGGCGTTTCTTGTTGACCGTGGCACGCAGCGCCTTCATGTCGGCCGGCGCACCGTCACGTACCAATCCTAGATAACCATCCTGCTGCTCACCGAGCCAACCCGCACTCTTGGCGCCCTTCAGGTCGGCCGCGTTGCCGACCGCGCCGAACATCAGCAAGCCGGGGATAAGCAACACTAGCAACAGGGTTCGAAATGATATGCGAGGGTACATGGTGATGAGTCTCCAATAAAACTAGAACAGTCCGCTGTCTTCTGCGATAAGGTCATCGATTTCCTTATCCACCTTGACGCGAATCTCGTGCTGGATGTTGATATTCAGATTAATCTCAATCGGCTTGTCAGGGACCACGACCTTAACGGTCGGTGAGCATCCAGCCAACAAGAGGCCACCTACCAACAAGGCGAGCAATGTCTGAGCCTGAAACCTGAGCATAAGTGCATCCATATGAAAAAGTATAGAACCCCGAAACTGAATCGGACCTGAACAGCTTAGTCGCAAGATCAATGTTCGTCAAAAGCGCTACTGCGATTGGAACTTTATCAACTCGTCCTCCAAGCCACCCGAAAAAAGTCCCTGACGAATCAGCCCAGGCAGATTTCCGGAAATTCCAAGGTTAAAATTGATGGGATACCCATCGTACAGATCCGGATTGCGTCCCTCGAGACGCAGTTGCAGAGTATAGTCACCATTGACTGAATAATCGACGGTGCCATTGAGGACATCGTAGTGAAAATTATCCAGGGCTTGCAGTGCAATGTTATCGATGCCTGCCTGGCTTGCGGTATCGGCGCGATATTGAATTCGACCTGAACCTACGCTTTCGAGCGTTGCGGCCTTCACTTCAACACCATCACCTTTTTGACTGAGCGGGACCGATGCATGCAGACGTCCGGTCACGCTAAGGCCTTCGCTACCCACAGTTTCCAGTACCTGTGCCAGATCAATCGCAACGGCCCTGAGCAACAAACGATTATCGGTGGCATCCAGATGCACAACGCCGGGCTCAGCGATCACCTCGCCATCAAAGAGACTCATCTGCCCCCGCCTGATGCTGACACGATCCGGCTGCAGTCCCAACTCGACTGCAATGGCCTTAACCGCGACGCCACCCCCCGTTACCAGTTCCTTTACGCCAAGTTGCAAGTCATACGTCCCCTGCATCACGTCATCTGATGTGAGATTCACTGCCATATCCGAAATCGCTAGGGTATCAATAATACCGGACAACCCCTTGGCATCGATACTGAGTGCTGTGGTGATGGTGCCACTGTCCCGCTGCAACAACTCGAAACGGGTAGTGACCATCCCCTCGTATAACTCGGACGCCTCTAACTCCGACGGCAGTATGGGTCGCGCGTAATAAAGCAGCTCGTTGGCCGCATGCGTCGCCCCGAGTTCAAGCCGGCTGACCCCCGTGTCGAGATCCGCGTGTAAGCGCCACTGGCTGTCCAGTCCGGATGCGAGACTCAGCACCCCTTCAGCTTGCAACGCCTCCGCCATATTCCAGTGGCCGACCAATGTTGGCGCAGGCAACTCCGCTGGCCAATCGGGATGCACGAGGTCGGTAATCGTAAACTCACCCTGACTGACGGAATCGGGACGCATCGAAAAATCGACCCGGGCGGTCACCCGACGCGCTTGCAGTTGGGCCGGGGCAAAACCAGCCGATTCGGCATCAAGTAACATTTGGCCCCTCAGGCCGAGCGCCGAAAACTCCACCCGTCCATTTATGGTTGCCCGCATCGACTCCATCCACGTCGCCCCATCCAGCGTGAGTTGCAGTGGGGTCGCGCCTATATCAAGCTCTTCTATATCGACCTGCCAACCATTCCCATAGTCGATTAAATAGGCCGTGCCGGCAACGACAATATCGTGGCGAGGCATGCGCAGAGTCTGTCCTTGGTAGGGTATTTTAGTATCGGATAGCGAAACACTGGATTGTGGTTGCACAACTATGTGCCAACCGTTATTCACCGGTGATGCAAAGAACTGTACGTCGCCACCAATCGACGCATAAGGATGAATCCACTTACCCCAGTGCAACGAACCATCGAAACGCTCCGGGACAACCTTCAGGTCGATCGTCACTGCGTCTTCAATCAGTGGCAGCTGATCAATCGTTGCCCGTAGATCCCGCGGGATCAACAGACTATCCCGCGCCACGGCCTGCAATCGGGGAACCAGAATCTGTGCCTTGAGGTGAGTAAGGTGCGCAGCACCATGATCCAGATCCATCCGCGCGGATGCAGACAACACGTTCACTCCCTCGCGGTCGATTCGAGCCATCGCCTGCCCGTCGATAGCATCCAGTGATACCGACACCGTTTGCGCGGGAGATGCCAACATCGCATCAAGCCCCGTCGTGGCAGACGTCAACGTGAATCGACCACGCTGTTCCGACCTGCCGTGCGCGGTCACCAGAAGCAGATGGACATCATCAATTTGCGCGGACAACTCTGGAAACACCCATGGCACCGGCTTCTCACTCGGCTCAGCGGCCGACTGCAACCAGACAAGACTGGCCTGTGACGCATGCGCCGACTCAATCTTGCCAGACCATACGTCGTAATGTAGCGTCAAATCACTTAGATCAACACTGATCAAACCACCTTGATAGGTGAAGGCCAAGCGGTTGAGTACTAACGAAGACCAGCCAAGCCACTGGATATCAATGCTGGGGCTGGTGACCTGATAGTGGCGATCGATGTAGTCGCTGGCGAAAACCTTCAGGTAAGGGGTACTGAGCCAAGCTACAACCGCCAGAATGGTGCCGACGACCACGAAAGACTGAACCCTGCGAGCAACGCTCATCGCCCCTCACCCGCTACCGTGGAACCATCTTGTAAACCGTTTCAACCAGGCTATCGAGCCCTTTGGCCTTGAACCCGGGTTCCTGGTTCAAAATCTCTGTCTGACACAGTTTCTCGATGTGGTAGCCCGAGCCATACAAGGTGCTCACCTCCTCCTCAGACAGGGAAAACGGCGGTCCCTCCATCTGTTCCTGGGGATACGTCAAGGTCACCAGCATGATGCGCGCGTCGATGGGCAATATCTCTCGCAACGTGCTGACATAGCGAACACGCATATCGGCGGGCAGTGCAATCAGCGCCGCTCGATCAAACACGTCGGTCACCGCGCGACACTGCTGCGCCGTCATCGTAAAGAAATCGCCTAAATAGAGTTCCAGCTGTGCTGACTGGTAGTGAACCAATGCCGACCGATGTTCAACAATGGGATCGAGCTCGTACTCTGCAAAAAAAGCGGCGACCGCTACCTCGCTGCACTCGACACCAACGACTGCATACCCTTGTTGAGCCAGCCACAGAAGATCTTGAGACTTTCCACACAGCGGCACAAACACGCGAAGATCCCCACGCCGTTCCGCGGGAGGACCAAGATGGCCAAAGTAATGCTGCAAATACGGATTGATCTCCGCTTGATGAAAGCCGATCTGATCCTCTTGCCAACGCGACAGCCAAAATTCGATATCCATGCCATCCATTGTACGCCACGCACCGCTTGAGCACTCAACACATCAGAATGACAATGGCCTGATCGCTGGTTAGGAATGATCCGCGCTAGAACGGCGCATCTGCCTGAATGTCCATCCTCTCGCCCGTGATCGGATGTTCAAAACTCAGCTTTTCTGCGTGTAATAACATCCGCTCAGCCCGCATACCGTAAAGCGAATCGCCTACGATCGGCGCGGCCAAGCCATCAACATGTGCCGCATGTACACGCAGCTGATGAGTCCGCCCCGTCACCGGATAGAAGTGCACACGACTGGTGCCGTTGTCCGTTGATAACAGCTTCATATGCGTTAACGCATGCTTGCCATGCTCATAACAGACAAGCTGTCGGGGACGATCATCGAGGTCAACGCGTAGAGGCAAGTCGATACTAATATCCTGCTCAGAGACCACCTTTGACAACACCGCGACATAGCGCTTTTTAATGGTTCGATCGATAAACTGTCGCTGCAACCGTTTATGAATATCTGATGTCTTGGCGACCAACAACAGCCCTGAGGTTCCACCATCCAGCCGGTGGACCAACAACGGGCCGGTGGCATGGACGTAGCGTTCACGCAACCAGCTAAAGACCGAGTCTTTGACTGACTTACCGGGCACCGACAACAAGCCCGCAGGCTTGTTAACAACCAGAAGATGATCGTCCTCAAAAACCACCACCGGCACCAAAGATTCTAAATCGCCGTACTTGTTCGATGGCTCAGTGGCAACACCCTCAAGCATATGCGGTAATATGGGGTGGCATTTCCCGCGACACGGGGGATAAAAATGTCCATGGTACCTGACACCACTGGCCGGAGACGGTCCCCACCAAAATTCTGCCAACGCCAATATTGCTAACCGGTTTTGATGCGCAAACTGAATCAACTTCGGCGCTGCACAGTCGGCCGCACCTGCCGGTGGAATATCCCCATCGAACAAGCTTTTGAGAGAGACCTTCTCAGAGCGACCATTCATTAACTGATAGGAATCGAATACTTGATCATGTAAGCGTTGTGACAATACCGTTCGCTGACTGAATAATGCTTCGATCTTTTGCTCGTACTCACTATCGAGTTGTTCACGTACGAATTTTATCCGCTGAGCCCAGTACGATTTCGCCTGCAATAATTCGCGCTTGTCGCGCTGACTACGCGATGCCAACGCCTGTAGCTTGCGCTCAATCACTTCTTCACCAAGACCATGATCAATATCGTTGCGCTGTTGTTGTCGGGACTTCTTGTTGCTTTTGTTCTGGACTTTTATCCAGTCCAGAGCCTCATCCTTTTTATTTTCCAAGGCTGACAGCGATTCGATAGCCAATAAACGATCGGGGGCTTGCAGGCAACTATTGATCTCAGCAGACAACTCATTCACTCGGGCCTCGCCCACGGGTAAGAAGCTCGATTGTTGTTCGCGATCAAACACGGGAGGAACAAAGCCAGATACCGACCATTGTTTGTTTAACATACCGGAGAAGCCCGACAAATAGCCAAGGCGACCCGATGGGTCAGCGACAACCAAGACACCGAACATTTTTCCGCCACCTGACGCACGCGATTCCAACCTGCGTTGCAAATCCTTGCTGGCACGGATGGCTAAAGGGTGCGGGTCATTTGCAAACGGGTCGCGCAGTAACGACGGAATCTGCGTCCTGACGGGTTGGGAAGAGAAGTATTGGATATAACTCATCTGGAAACACGTATGTCGGGTATAAGCAAAATTAGTCGCGGTAGAACGCAGTGATTCTACCTCGTTCATTCGATTCGACAATCAAATCGCGCCCACACGGCGCGGTATATTCATGCCCCTGTAGTCAGGGCATTTTACACTAGACCGCGACATGAGCTAGATACTTGTATGTCATCGAACCATTTTGGACATATTGCGGCCTGATTTAAGAGACACTTCAGCCAGCAGTGACGTTGGGGCTCCGTGCAGAGAATGTGCGGGTAGCGAGTGAAGTGTGCGCGCGGTGGTTACCGCCACGGCCAATGGTGTCTTATTCATTATATAAGTTCCCTATTACAACTTTCCGATGGATGGGAAACCCGAAAATATTCCTACATCCCCACCTTATTTTATGCAGCTAACTTTGATAATACAAAACCACATTCGAATTTCAATGTTTCCGGTAACGAAAGCCATTATTTGTCAGGTTTTTTTACACAATCAGCCTATAACCACCGTATAATTCCAAGACGCCCTATTCGAATAAAGAGCCATGGGAAAAATCCAACTGATATTGTCTGCGCTTGCGATTGGCTACGTGTCGCTGGGTTTGTTTCTGTACATTTTTCAACGCGACTATTTGTATTTTCCGTCCTATAAATACGATCATCCTCACCAAGTTAAGACCTTTCATCCTGACAATGAATCCATCGAGGTCATCGTATTAAACGAAGACCATGAAAAAGCCATTATTTATTTCGGCGGCAATGGCGAGGCCGTCGTGAATGGTGCGTCGGATCACATCAACAATTTTCCGACCCACACGATCTACCTCGTGAACTACAGAGGCTATGGCGGCAGTAGCGGCAAGCCTGAAGAGAAAACCATCTATGCAGACGCGCTGCATATTTACGATGAACTCAGCGCCCTGCATAGCGATATTGCCGTGATTGGTCGGAGTCTGGGTTCGAGTGTAGCGACCTACATCGGATCTAAAAGAGAGATTGAAAAAATGGTCCTCGTCACACCGTTTGACAGTATTGAACGCATCGCCCAATCTCAATATCCGCTGTTCCCGGTTTCGCTGTTGTTAAAGGACAAGTTTGATTCCATCAGCAGGGTAAGTGCGATTGGCGCAAAAACCCTGGTCATACTGGCGGAACAGGATGAGGTGATTCCGTTAGAAAACTCCCTGCGCCTGATCCAGGCGTTTCCTGTATCTCAGATAACGGTTGCAACGATCCGGGGTGCAGGTCATAACAACCTCTCGGGAAACGAGGGGTATCACAGCTTGATGCAGGATTTCATGCGCTAGCGTTGACCGATATATCATGACCGTTTTCTACCGCGAAGAAGACGATAAATACTCTTAACTGAGTGTCCGGAGAATCGGGGGAGAACCACTTGTTATGTTTTCACGCGCAAGGATAACCCGACATCTAAAAATGATAATTAATCCCAACTCCCATGCTTGTATACTTATCTATATTAGCTGTTTCGGTCATTACACACCCCGCTGAGCTAGTACTAGCCACGCATACTTCATCACTAGCAGAAACCAACATATATTCAAACGCTAGCTCAAAGATAAGAACATCGTTAACAGTAAGCGTAACGCCCGTACTAGCTCCATACGCCCGTACTAGCCCCATACGCCAACCCTATGGGATTCCATCTAATCCCCGGCAAGTGCTCAACCTCATAACCGCGCACGATGCCAGCGCCAATACCAACATATGGTTTAATGAATTTAATAGGGAAATACTTTTCATAGTGAACTGTAAATGCATTGATATCGACATGGTCTATTGATGCATCAAGATACTTCCCATATGTTCTATAGTCATCATATTCCGTTCCAATTTTCAGGGAGAATGGGTTCTCAACATCAATGGTGTTGTTTAAACTATTTCTAGATACAGATACAGATATATTTGTATTTCCAACATCCAAACCTACAAACATACTTTTTTGGGCATAAACATTTGTTCCAAGTAGCACAATACTAAATATGACCATATAGTTTTTCACACTGCTGGTACCTCATTTTATAAATATAACGACCAAGCTCACCTGCCGACTGCGAGCACCAGCGAGTAATTGGTCTGGTGGAGCGCCTGGTTATGTGTTGCATTGATCGGTTGAACCCGCCACTAAAAATAGACCTTGACCATATTAAATCTATAATGGATTACGCTGAATGTTAGCAAGCCTAGTTTGGGCTGAGCACTTCCTTAGTAATCTGAATAAGGTCGGGCAGGTTTATTAGGCCATCTGAATTCATGTCGCCATGCGCATATTCCAGCGCCCTTGGTGTAAGGATGCCGAGAACAATTCTCGTCGCTATGAGTAAATCAGCAGCATTTACAATTCCATCAGGTGAGCCATAAGGTGCTAGATCAGCATCGGCAAGATTGGGCCATGAATTGGAATCTGTAGGGTCTGAACCGTATTCCACCTCTAATCCATCACTGATTAGATCCCCATCAGTGTCGAATTTTGTAGGATCAGTATTTGTAGATTGCTCACCATCTACAAAACCATCTCCGTTGGCATCTACACCACCGGCTAGTGCACTTAGCAGGACCACACCATCTGCGCCATCGACAAGTCCATCGCCGTCTGTATCTATTAGTTGGGGGTCAGTACCATTTGATAGTTCATATGTATCGGTTAGGCCGTCACCATCTGTATCTACCGGTGGTGGCCCGGAAAGGACATACAACTCAAATACGTTAGCATTCATATATTGCGTTCTCGAAAAAGCGCCCCCTGAACCACTTCCGAATGCTTTCCGGGTTATCGCACTTTTCGTTGTGTGAACCCAGCGTTCCCAGGTAAATGATGCGTTACCCCAGGGTAGATTATTGATATTAACCGTAAGAGGAACCATCGTACTTGTGTGGCTGTCGTCAGGCCGGATACTCTGTGAGGTGTCATAGTAGCTAACCAATAGATTGATCTGGCTATCATCATCTGATTTACCTGCCATCACTCTAAAGTCGATATTTGTATTGTTGGTGTAGCCGCCTGTTGTCAATAGTTTGTTCGGTGTTTCATTTACTAACTTTGCATAGGTTTCAAGACCTGTCCCCGGTGCTTTAGGGGCCAAATTTTGATCCCAGATCTGGAATCGGGAAGAAAACAAGTAAGACATAATTACGTTATGTTGGCCGTTGGCAGGGTGCATTTCTGCCATGGCAATCAAGGCACTTACCACAAAGGAGCCACCAGGTATGGTATTTCCTACGCCCTGGTTGTAGGCGCTGCGATTCCACTCTGCATTAATAATGGGTGTGTCGAGAGGAAGACCGACACTGCTAAAGAGGTCTTCCCAACTCTTGTTCTGTGGGCTCGAATACACCGCCTCTTCGATTTTATATGGGTTGTCCCGATACATATGTGGAGCGACGAAGTCTATGGGTGTACCGTTTTTCTCCACATAGGTCCAGAAATCGCGGGGGATCTTACTCGCTCCCCATGGCGTATTGATGCTGGGGCCTAGCATAATATTGGGGAATGTGGGTTTAATGGCATTGTAGACAGCTTCATATAACTGAATAGCCTGCCTACCTGTGCCCGACCAAAAGTCGGAGATATAGAACTCATTCCATACTTCAACGTATTTGACGGTTTCAAATGTACCACCATCCCAACCATCGGTGATGTGCATCAGGATGTGCTTACTCACTTCACCGAAAACGGCGAAATCGTTGGGGGGCGAATTCAAATCCAGAGAAGCATCGCAAATCCCTGTTGAACCCTTGTTCTTGGGGTTGCCCAGGCGCAGGAAAATCTCTGTACCCGCGGCCGCGGCCTGTTTAACGACTTGATCCACACGATCCCAGTCATAGTTTTTAGTCTTCGTCGCATCCTCACCAATGAAGTTTGGATAGGGCTCCCAAAGTCGATAAATATCAATCTCACCACCACCATGAAAACGAACCTGCGGAATCTTGGCGTCGATAAAGGATTGTGTATGGTCTGCAGGGTCATGGTTCTTGCAGGGGGGCTGTTCGCCCACGGCGTTACTGATTACAGGGCCGTTAGTTACACCGTGAATGGCTGGGACAATACCATCCACAACACTCGCATCTACAGTTACTATCTCGGCACTTGCTGTCCCTAGTAATACGATAGAGAAGCCACAGCCGCATAAGCGAAAGACGAATTTGAAAAGTATTCCTAATGTCATAACTGTAATTTATAGTGAGAATTTAAAGGGTAGCGTCCACTGCTATTTTCCCTTTTCGGCTTCTCTGTATTTCCTCGGCATCATCGTTTCCTCTATGGGTTAACGATGAGCTAAAACTGTCTCTTAGGCAATCAGGCTAGTTTGTCCAACTTGGGCTGACGGGATACAAGTTTATCTCCTAAACTCGAATTTTATGCCGGAGGTGTCTACCATAGCGGGGGAAGTCCATAGATTCTTCTTTGGTCCACCAGACTAGCCGTCTACAAGACTATTTGCCATGTTCTCGATTTCTTCACGTCGAGCTAGTTTTGATAACCATTTGGCCGAGATCCCTGATGCACCGTAATAAGCCCCGGCTAACTGCCCATAAACAGCAGCCGTAGTGTCTGCATCTTCTCCAAGGTTAACCGCCAATAGGCAGCCCTCCTCAAACGAGTCACTATTATGGAACGCCCATAGTGCAGCCTCCAACGAGTTCACAACATACCCAGAACCGCGAATATCCGGGGGCTGTTTGTGCTTGAACGAGCCAGATGCAATTTCTGCGATGTCGGTATGCAACGGCACATGACCCCACGCATCATGGATAGGCGCGTAGTGATCGGATAGGATCCGATCCTTCGAGTCTCCCTTCAGTGCACCTAATATCAATGCAGAAAGATAACGACATGCGTCTATACAAACAGGAAGTCCGTGAGTGGTACGCGAACTCTCCCCAGAAAAATGAATGGCT
>JYMV01023746.1_pt1 | contig 62896 bp, 48 predicted proteins | sample 338911 | NCBI WGS metagenome assembly JYMV01 (sample SAMN03354496, study PRJNA234377) | hydrothermal vent metagenome | biome: Deep sea; feature: Hydrothermal plumes at the Eastern Lau Spreading Center, Western Pacific Ocean; material: Seawater | place: Tonga | collected 2009 | depth 2000 m m | reverse complement strand
GTTGTAGGTTCTTCTGAAGCTACTTCTTACGTACAGGTTCGTATTACAACTGACAACTGGCCAGAAGAAACTAGCTGGGATATCTACGCTACTGATGGATCTTTTGTTGCTGGAATCGCTAGTGGATCTCTAGGTGGTCAAACCGATACCGAATTCGTTTGGGACGTTGCTCTTGATTTAAACGAGTGCTACATTTTCACTATGTATGATACATACGGTGACGGACTTTATGCTTCACAGTGGGGTGACTACACTGACGGTTCTGCTTCTATAGTTTCTATGGATGGAATGGACGATGTTGCTGTAGTTTGGGATTACGACGGAGCTACAGGAGTTGAATTCTCATCTGTTGCTGCTGGGATGGAGGTGACTTCAGTAACTGGCATCACTGAGAACGACCTTACTTCTTCAGTAAACGTTTTCCCTAACCCATTCTCTGATAACACTAGCCTTTCTTTCACATCTGCTGTAGCAGGAAACGCTTCAGTTGTAGTTTACAACTTAGTCGGTGAGAAGGTTATCGATATGAACCTAGGAACTATTGCTGCTGGAACTCAGCGCATCGAGCTTGACTTCGCTTCAATGGAGGCAGGTATCTACCTAATCAGCTTAACTGCTGGTGGAGAGACTTCAACACTACGAGTTACTAACACTCACTAAGCCTCGGCTTGGTTAGTCTTAGTTAGTTAAGTTAACTTTTTGAATCCGCGCCGACGTACTTTGTATGTCAGCGCGGATTTTTTATCTTTAGAACATTATTGTACTAACAATTTTAGAAAATGAAATCTTTTAAAATTTTCCTTTTCCTCGCAATTTTAGGGATTCTCGCTTTTCCTTCTTGCGACATAATTGATGATCCTATCGTTCCTTTTACTGGAGGGTACAATTCTGAGCTATATGGAGAACCTCCTGTGTTTCCTTTAGCTACAACTACAGGTAAAAACGTACTTGTAGAAGACTTCACTGCTCACCAATGTGGGAACTGTCCTGCTGCTGCAGTAATTGCTGATGGGTTAGCTGATGCAAATCCAAGTAGAGTTTTCCCCATGGCTATTCACGCGGGAAATCTCGCTTTTACGAATGAACAATATCCAATGGATTGGACTAACGAGGATAGCAACACTTATTTTTATCAATTAGAATTCCAAGCGAATCCTCTTGGAAGAATAAATAGATTAGGCGGAAACGGAAACTTCTTTTCGCCGTCGGAGTGGTCGTCAAAAGTGGCGTCTGAGCTAAATGCTGAAACTCCTCTTCAATTGCAAATTGAGACCTTTTGGTTTCCTGGTGCAGGAGATGGACAACTCAATATCCACGTGAATGGACAATTTAGCGAAGGATTCGAAGGAGAGTGTCGTTTAGCGATCTTGTTCCTCGAGTCTGGAATTATTGGTGATCAGTTAGACTACTCTAGTGATCCAGAACATATAGAGGATTACGAATTTAATCACATGCTTCGAGGTAGTGTAACGGGAGCCGAAGGGCTAGTCGTTATAGATAATGCTGAGGCGGGAGAATATTTCCAAGCGGATTATACGTTTAACTGGAATTCAGAGTGGGTGTTCGAAAACTCGTCGATATTGTTAGTTGTTGACGATGAGGTGGGTGAGGTTGTAAATTGCTTGGGACATCATTTGGGAGAATGATATTGAATCGGACGAAAATAGGATTAGGAGGTATCTGTTTTGCTCTTTCGCTCGCTTTTACAGCTGTCGATCTTTCAGCCCAAACCGATTATTCTGAAGGTCAGGCCTTTAGATTTAATGGTGGATTTATTGGTGGAGTTACCACATCACAAATCCATGGCGATGGAATCGGCGGCTTTAATAAAATGGGCGTTAATGCAGGTGTAACTCTCGAGATAGGCCGTAACGGAAAGAAGAATATACAGCTTGGGATTGTGTACAACCAAAAAGGAAGTAAGAAACCCCCAAACCCTCGTGCGGGTGACTACGAGACTTGGAGATATCGATTCACATATATCGATATCCCAATAACTGTCAGTTACAATTACCAGTTTTTTGACTTACTCTTGGGGCTTCAACCCTCAGTTTTACTTGCGGCTGAAGAAGACTTTTATGGCGTGGCGTGGGATCCAACTGGGCTTCCTATAAAAGATTATGATTTATGCGGAGTGTTTGGCATTCGAACACAATACGGAGATCACTCACATCTCTTCGGGAGGGTAACCCAGAGTATTCTTGCAATTGCACCTAGGCCCGATAATCCCTCTGGAACCGTTCGATGGAATAATCGAATGTTAAATATGACTGTCGAAATAGGGTTTACCTATCTGTTCGGCAATCTCTAGTTTCTTAGGTTGATAAATTGAGAATGTTCGATCGGAACTTCTACAGTCAATACCCAAGACTTTCCGATGACTTTTCCAGATGCTGAAAATGGAACATCCTCCCCTTTTAAAAACTTGAAAATATCGTCTTTGAGGATTTTGATAATAGCTCCATCACGAGTTTTGACATTAAAAGTGACCAAAGAAGTATCGCGCGCTTCGAGTTTCACTTGCCGCACCAGAGTTATATCTCCTGCATCGACCTCTCGGACTTGAAGAGAAATTTTTGCTTCTTTAAGTTGTATCGGGAAAAAGTTGGGATTATAAATCATTACATCTAGTTCCGATGTAAGCCCCTGTAACCCTATAGAAACCTTAGAAAAGTCGTCAATTGAAACGACCTCCAGATCTTGATAACAACTCGTTAGAGTCATAAGACTGAGAGCAATAAGAAGTATGTAAAGTGCAGGTTTAGTCTTCATGAAGCTCTGAAAAATGCTTGTAGAACAAAGGAATCGTCTCGATACCCTTGAAATAATTGAATACGCCGTAATGCTCATTCGGAGAATGAATTGCATCCGAATCTAGACCAAACCCGAATAACACCGTCTTGAGGCCTAAAATGCGCTCGAAAGAAGCAACAATCGGAATAGAACCACCACTTCGAATTGGCACTGGCTCATTTCCGAACGTCTCGGTCATAGCTAGTGAGGCGGCGTTGTATGCAGGACTATTCGTAGGGGTAACGGCCGGAGCCGCTCCGTGCATTTCTGTGACTTTTACCGACACGCTTGGAGGAGCGATGCGGTTAAAGTGCTCTGTAAATAATCGAGTAATCGTTTCGTGATCTTGGTGGGGGACAAGTCGCATACTAATCTTCGCGTAAGCTTTCGAGGCTATAACTGTCTTCGCTCCATCTTTCATATAGCCTCCCCAAATACCATTTACATCTAGGGTCGGTCGAATGCTCATCCGTTCAGAGGGAGAGTATGCAACTTCACCCTCGTGCGCGCCAATTCCTATGCTAGACTTGTGATTTTCGGAACTGAAGGGCGCTTTTGCCATAGCTGCTCTTTCATCAGAGGAAAGCTCTTCGACGTCATCGTAGAAACCTTCAATAGTAATTCTTTGGTCTTCATCTTTAAGAGACGCAATCATCTCACAAAGGATATTTATCGGATTCGGAGCCGAACCGCCATATAGCCCACTATGGAGATCGCGATTAGGACCAGTAACTTCTACCTCAACATAAGAAAGTCCACGAAGCCCCACAGTGATAGAAGGAGTGTCATTTGAAATGATCCCGGTATCGCTAACTAAAACGACATCCGCTGATAGTTTTTCTTTATTCTCCTCTAGGAAACTATCAAGATGAGAGCTACCTACCTCCTCCTCGCCCTCGATTATGAACTTAATATTACAAGGCACATTACCCTCTGCCACCATAGCTTCGAGAGCTTTGACGTGCATGAACATTTGACCTTTATCATCACATGAACCTCTTGCGAAAATCGCACCTTCAGAATGCTTCTCCGTAACCTTGATGTAAGGCTCGAAAGCAGGTTTATCCCAAAGATCGATGGGGTCGGCTGGCTGGACATCGTAATGGCCGTATACCAAAACGGTCGGCGCGGAACTGCTCACCTTGTATTCCCCGAATACAATCGGGTGCCCCGGGGTGGTCATCACCTCAACATTTGAAGCGCCAGCCTGTGTTAAAGAGGCTGCTACAGCTTCTGCGCAACGCTCTACATCACCAGCAAAAGCGGGGTCTGCAGATACAGATGGTATTCTTAAAAGTTCAAACAATTCGTCCAACATGCGTTGGCGATTTTCAGAGATATAATCTTTAATGTCCATACTCAAAGATACAATGGGAGTGGCAACCTATCTTAGCCTTTTTAGCGTTTAAGTCAAAAAAACAGTGAAATTTTGAACGAGAAGAATCTTCCAGATTTTGGTAATACAGAACTAGCATTTCGTCACCTTTCTGACAAGGATTTAGGCCGTGGCAGATTGCTTTTCGAGCTATTAAGTCGTCCGTGGTTAGTCGCTGTCGGAAGTTTTATGGCCAAACTAGCTCTTGCTATCCGTTTCCCAATTAGCTGGGCTGTTAAACCCACGGTTTATGCGCAATTTTGTGGAGGGGAACATATCGCCGAGTCTGAAGCGACTATAGCTATGCTTTACAAGCATAATGTTAGGACCATTCTAGATTATAGCGCGGAAGGTGTTGATTCCGAAAAAGAACTAGACATAACTTGTTCCGAAATATTAAAAACGGTCGAAGCGGCTAGTGAAGATCCTCGACATGCTTTTGCCGTCTTCAAACCCAGTGGACTTTCTACAAACGGACTTCTTGCAAAGGATAAATCTAAGTTTTCACAAACAGACCAAGAAGCTTGGTCTAGAGTTGAACGAAGAGTAAGGTCAATTTGTGCAGCTACCGCAGAAGCTGGAGGCCGAGTATTAATCGATGCCGAAGAAACTTGGCTTCAAGATGCTATCGACGAGTTAGCCGAGGATATGATGTCCGATTTCAATCGCGAAACCGCTGTCGTTTATACTACTGTCCAGTTATATCGACACGATAGACTAGACTATCTAAAAGATCTTGCTACTAGAGCAGAAGAATCAGGGTTCATTGTTGGAATTAAGCTCGTTAGAGGTGCTTACATGGAAAAGGAGCGCGAAAGAGCTGATAGAAAAGGATATCCATCTCCTATTCAAATCGATAAAAAACATACTGATGCCGATTTCGATTCAGCTTTAAGTTTTTGTTTGGACAACCTAGATAAGGTGCACCTTTTCGCTGGTTCTCACAACGAAATAAGCAACCTAAGCTTGTGTGAGATGATGTCCGATAGAGGTATAGAAAATAACGACCCTAGAATTACATTTTCTCAACTACTCGGGATGAGTGATCCCATAACTTTCAACCTCGCTGCTCACGGTTACAACGTAGCGAAGTATGTTCCTTACGGACCTATTCGTGAAGCCATGCCTTACCTCATTCGTCGTGCTAAGGAAAATTCATCTGTTGAAGGCCAAACAACTCGCGAGCTAACTCTCATCCGTAAAGAAGTCGCGCGCCGAAGTCAATCGACATCAAACTAAATAAGTTCATACTTTGCAATTATGACATCTCTCGTATTAACAATTGGCTTCATATTCATCGGTATCACGATGGAAGTAATAGCCACGTCTATTATGGACTTCGTGAAATTCCGCGATCCTAGACTTAAAGGAGAAACCTATCTATGGATGCTTCCTATCTACGCAGTTGTCCCGTTCATTTTCTATTTCGTCACAACCTACTTCGGAGAGTCATCATGGATTCTGAAAGGACTCATTTACATGGCGGCGTTCTATTTACTCGAACTCGTCGCAGGGCTGATTATTAAAGCCCTCGTAGGGGTCTCGCCATGGAACTATAAAGACTACCGTTTTCATTACAAAGAAGTCATTTGCCTGGAATACGCCCCTGTTTGGTTTATATATGGAATCGTCGGGGAAATGTACTATGAATTTTTATTATCTATCTAACATTCAGCCTATTATGTCTAAGAAAAACACTATGTGCCAAAGCTGCTCCATGCCTCTCAAGAAGGATCCTGGCGCTGGCGGAACTGAAAAGGATGGAAGTAAGAGTGAGCTTTATTGCTCATTTTGTTATGCGGACGGGGCATTTCTTCACCCTGAGGTGGATACAGCTGAGAAGATGCAAGCCATGGTGAAGAAAGTAATGAAAGGGAAAGGTGTTCCTGGATTTCTTGCCGGAATGATGACTTGGGGCATCCCGAAGTTATCTAGGTGGAAGGACTAGAAGTTGGCGACTAGACCGAGTCGTAACGATCTTGGCATGTTCGGGCGAAGTCCGTATGGGCGACGAGAGACAGCATAGACGCTATTTAGAAGATTCGTGATTCCGAGCGAGGCTCTAAATGTTGGCGAAAAATTGTACTTTATTGAAGAATCGAGAATAGCCGATGATTGAATTGACTTCGTGTTATCGGAGTTGATTGGGCCCGCCTCTGTATTGATTGCAGATGTGTATCGAGCACTTATGTCCGTGGAAAATTTTCCTGTAACGAACGAGGTTACTATCGATAATTGATGAGGTGCGAGATAAGGTAAAGCGTCGCCACTTTCTACTTCACCCCATGCTTCAAGCTGGGAATCGAACGAGTTCTTGAATTTTGCGTTGGTATAAGTGTAGGCGAGTCGAATGGGTAGAGACAAGTGATCGAATGTGCCATCTGCGAATGGATCAAGTGTGAACTCTAATTCCAGCCCTCGAGCTTGAGCTGACCCACCATTGAAAAGATCGTCCGTTCCCAATCCGCCTGAAGCATTTAAGTCGGCTCCAAGTAAATTTGAGTAGTCATTAGAGAAAAGCACAACCTGACCTGAGAAGTAACGAAAAGATAATCTTAAGCCGAGCTCAGTATTTATTGAAAATTCCGGAGACGTTTCAGGATTCGACCCCGGAGGAATAAAGCCGCGATGTATTCCAGCGAATCCATCAAGATAGTAGCCTAGTCTATAGTTAAAGCCTAATCCCGGCAACAAAGCCCTCACAAAATTTGAGCGATACTCCCCTTCTCCAACTCTATCTATATCTACCGATCCGTAATCGTTTCGTTCGAAATTTATTATCTCGCTTCTAAGACCTGGCGTTATAGTAAGGTTACGGAAATGTAATGTCGCCCGAACATAGCTAGCTAGGGCAGTCGCTGTTTCGACCCTATTCCCGGCCGTTCCGTGTATCCCAAGATCGGAAAGTAGCATTACACCATCTTGCATTGCATATCTGTCGCGCCATTGAAATCTATCTACTCCATCGGAGTGCAATCTGATACCGAAAATTATTTGGTTTTGGTGAATAGGAGAAACCTCATCAAATGAATGAAGAGCACCGAATTTAATTATGGCTCTATGTTGAATCCCCCTGGTAAAATAGGTTCGGTTATTCGCTTTTAATTCAAGACCTGCAGTCGATGGGGTTGATGAGCCCGTGAGATATGAAAAGCTTTCGAAATATTGATCGGGAGCATCTAGGATATCACCCAGATTAATCACCACTCCAGAAGAGTCAACTACCCTGTCAAGTTTATACCAATTCCTCGCCAACGAAGTTCTATATAAATCCGTTTTCAACTCAACATTTGTAAAAGGTGAAATAGTATGAGTCAGAACTATTTGCGATTGACTAGCGTTCATCACATCGCTAGCACTTCCAGCATATCGAAGCAATGGGCTTTCCTGGAAATCAGATTCAGTAAGTCCCAAATAAGTTTCATTTGAAACTTCCGAAACACCAGCGATTTTCAACTCTAAAGATTGTGGCACAAATTTATCCGCAGGCGTAGAATACTTCAATTTGATTAGTCCATCTGACTTCGAAAATCCTGTCGACAAATCCGTATAGCCTCCTAGACCTGATATGTTTTCTATAGTCTTAAATCCGTCGGAGTGCAATTCTAAGAATTCTATCAAATAGCTGAAAGTGCCCGAAGATTTATGAGAAGTTGAGCCAGCAGTGACATGAATTTGTTTGCCCCCGAATGAGCCTATAGACATATCGAATGTAGCTGCAGATTCACGAGGAATTAAAGTAGAAATGAGATTAATTGCGCCTGATGCGGTTTGTGGACCGAAAGCGATTTGGCATGAACCTTTAAGAATTTCAATCGAAGACATCCGCGCGATAGACGGAAAATAATATGCCGCAGAGGCCGTGTAAGGGGCAGGCGCTATCAAAATCCCGTCCTCCATAATCGTTATGCGAGAAGACCTATTAGTACCTGAACCCCTTAGTCCGATGTTAGGTCTAAGACCAAAGCCATCTTCTTCCGTGAGGTTCACTCCAGCTACCGTCCTTAACACTCTCAAAGGGTCTGAATACGAAAACCTATCCAGTTCCTTTGACGTAATTAAGTGAAGAGACCCTGGCACTTCATCAAAGCCGTATGCACCAGAAGCAAGGCCCACAGCCGCTACTTCAGCCTCAGGGATTTCGTGCCAAAGAGACAGCATAAAATCAACTGAATCACAAGCAATTTGCGCCTGTGCAAATGAGTTCGACGAACCTAACGTAATGCCACTAACGAGACAACTGAATAGTATTAATATTCTGGATTTCACAAGGCAAATATTCACCCCAAGACCATCGAATTACAATACCTAAAAAAGGGTATTTAGACTGATTCTAAATAATCATTTTTACTCAATAATTGTTTCTGTTACACTACCCAAACCGAAACAGCCGAAACCTCCACTAACGTTTGAGTATGATAACGTTGGCTCTGAAAACAATTGAAAATCGACTGATGCAATTCTTTCCAAACTCATATAGTATTTAAACAGATCGTCACTAATAGCTTCAACAACCACTTTCCTTTCAACAATGGTAAAGTACTCTGAATATCGTTGGATATTGATTGCCAAATCGTTAAGACTAGTGGCCGACGATGAGTTACTCTCTTCATATATCATAACACCGTTGATAAAATAATTTAATGTTATTCGAGGGTCAAATGAAGGATAAGTGTACATCGTTTCCCAATCAGAGATTTCTTCTGTGTAAAGATCAATATATTTCATATAAAACTTGATAATAAAGTGTTTCGAAGAAGGTGATGTAGTTTCTATATTAAATGTGTATCTATCCAGTATGTCAAATCCCCAAACATTATTTATGGTATCCGCAGATTCTTGAAAATCAACAGTATAAACAGGCTTATCAGGCATGGTAGAGGTAGAGGACACTTCGTCGAAACTTGGAGACTCAACTCTAAGTGTAATCGGCCCTTCGAGCATGCCTAGTTTATCGTCTAGTTCAAGTATATATAACCCATCAAAAAGATTATTTTCATCCATTGAATAAAGAATTTCCGATTCGTTTGAGATTGTAAGTACCGCATCTTCTATAACCTGAGGGCCTTCGCTATCTAAAGTACTTGCCGAAGATGATATGAGCGCAATAATTCTTTCAGCTTCGTCATTTACAATGAGAGTCGGAACTATACGAGGTGTATGCTCAGGGAATTCAATTTAGAAAGTGTTGACACAACAATAAAAAAAGTAACTAGGGTGGGGAATGTGAGTGATTTCATGTTATTAAAATGAGTAGCGCCATGCAATTGAAGGAATCATTGGGAAAATTCCGTATTCTCGAATGACCGGATTTCCGTTATCATCTTCGTCTGTTAGAGCGAAGAACGGATTTAAGTTATTATAGGCATTATAGATGCTGAAAATCAGATGCTTCGATGAGTTTTCATAATTCTTAGTACGGGTTAACGATAAATCTAATCTGTGATATGGACTCATTCTAAATGAGTTCTTCTCAGAAGGCACTTCTAATGAAAAGGAATAAACACCGGAGTTTGACTCGCCGTCAGGTACGTAGGCCGAGAAAGTAGATTCATTTAAAGTTAATGCTCTTCCTGTTCCATAAATCCAAACCGCAGATCCAGTCCACTTATCAGTAAAATCATGAGTAATAACGAAACTGATGTCGTGCCGCCTATCATATGTGAAGGGGTACCAATTTCCACTGTTAATCTCATCAAATTGTCGATTCGACCAGCTCAAAGTATATCCTATCCAACCTGTGGTTCTTCCGTGCTTTTTTTGGACTAAAAGCTCCGTGCCATACGCATTACCGATTCCTTGAGTCACTTTATCTTGCCAATCAGAATCGGTGCTAAACAAAAACGAAGCGCCCTCTTTATAACTCAACAGCCCATCCATTCCTTTGTAATATCCCTCCAAACTGACCTCTATTTCGCCATAAGTTTTCGCAAGTCCGACAGCGATTTGCCAGCTCTGTTGAGGTCGAATTCTAGCCGTCGAAGGCACCCATAAATCTGTAGGCAACCCGGTCCCCTCGTTTGTCAATAGATTAACATATTGCGCCATTCGAGCATACGACGTTTTCAGTGCGTATCCTTTGGGGAGTCTGAAATTCATTGCTACTCTAGGTTGGAGAGAATAGTATGCCGTATCCTCAACTGAAAGTACTGATGCATGAAGCCCTAAATTAATTTTCAGCCTGTCTCCGATTTCGAATTCATCTTCGCCATAAATAAATGCTTCATTCGACTTAATATCGTCAGGCCCCATTATCGTGTCAATTAAATTACTTGAACCGAAATCTATGTCAATAGCCGTAGCTCCTGGGGTGAATGTATGGTTTGTAAAATTAGCTCCGAACCTAACGTAGTGATTCGCATTTGGTGCAAAATCAAAGTCAATTCGAGCCGCTATATCTTCTATCCCCGAAGTATACAAAGCCGCCATCCGAATAGTGTCCTGATCTTGACTAATGTCTAAGACATCCATTCCTGTATTGAACTGATACTTGCTATGGGTAGAAGTCAAATTAGAAAATAAACGAGGTCCCCACTCGTGGTTCCATCTTAGTGCTTGAATAGAATTCTTCCAATCCAAACCGAAGTCCAGGTTCGAGCTACTATTGCCGATGTTATTCGAGGAAGCAATCCCGAAATCGTCTTTACCCGTAAAAGCACTTAAATAGATTCTGTCTTTATCTGAAATCTTCCAGTTTAATTTTCCGTTCAGATCATAGAAATAGTATCTTGGATCTGTCGTCACATCGGGGTTATTATTGTTCGCCCTTGCAATGATGGGCTTAATTAGAATATCTAGATACGTTCTTCTAGAGCTTATCATAAACGACGCTTTGTCTTTGACGATAGGGCCTTCCACAGTAAGCTTAGAAGCGATAATAGACACTGTCGCGTCGGCGTGATATTCCTTCATATGACCGTCTTTCATATGGATCTCTAGAATCGAACTTAGACGACCCCCAAATCGTGCGGGGAATCCTCCTTTCGTGATGGACATACTTTTTACGGCGTCTGCATTAAAAACGGAAAAGAAGCCGAAAAGATGGTTTACACTATAAAGTGGTACACCGTCAAGAAGCATGAGGTTTTGGTCTGGGGACCCTCCCCTTACGTAGAGACCACTTGTTCCCTCCCCTCCAGATTGAACTCCAGGAAGAAGTTGAAGGACTTTTAGTAAGTCTACCTCTCCTCCAATTGCTGGGAGGCGTTTTACTTGGTCGATGGGGATTTCCATTTTTGACATTTGGACTACATCCTCAATCTTGTTGAACGCATCACCCGTAACCACGGCCTCACCTAAAGTAGTCCCCGCCACAAGGTTGATTTCCATCTTCACGGAACTCGATAGGTCCACCTCAAACCTCTGCGGTTCATACCCTATGTATCTAGCCATTATGATATGCTTACCCGCGGGCAAAGTGAGTGAGTAGAATCCATAAATATTCGCCGCAACCCCTATTGAAATGTTCTCACACCAAACCGTTGCTCCTAATAATTGCTCACCGCTTGAAGAATCTTGAACATGGCCTGAAATAGTAAAATTTGACTGTGAAAACGAAGTGTTCAGTGACAGCAACATCGTGAATATCAGAGTGAAATTTTTGATAAGCTTCTGTGTAAGAGTCATACGTAGTACATTTGTTCGTGAATAAATCGCACCTGCAAGTTAGATTCAATATGATACACTATAACTCGTTTCATTTAGGGAAAATTGCACTGACTTTTGTGGTTTTCTGTTTATTCAGTAATTTCTTCATTACAGCCCAAACCATTTCTGCTCCAGCTGTAATTCACGCTGAGCGAATTGCCGAAATAGACCAACCCATACAAGTTCTTTCCGCTTCCTTAGACCCTAACGATGATGCTCTATTACTGGTGGGGCACGACGGTATTATTCATTACTGGGAGCCAGTTACCGGATTAAGAGCAACTCCGTTTATGGATTTGAGTTCCACCGGATTAGATATCGTGGATTTCGGGGTGATGAGTGAACAGGGGATGAACGGAATGACACTCGATCTGAATTTTGCAGAGAATGGTCTTTTCTACGTGATGTACAATGGATACCGTCCTGATGGTACCGGAGAACTTATCGATGAACGGATTTTATGCTTCGGGACGAGTGCAGATCACAAGATTGCCGACACTTCGGTTTGGTCTGAGGTTTTAGAGTTAGTGCAGCCAGATATGGGGCATAATGGAGGCCAAATCTTGTTCGGCGCCGACAACTTCCTCTACATCAGCACCGGGGATGGCGGATCTACGGGATCAGGCGAACAGGGAGGAGGGTCTGGAGGAGATAATCACGGGCCTATCGGAAACGCTCAGAATCTCGAGTCTTTATTGGGTAAGATTTTAAGGATAGACGTTCATGGGCTAGAGCCATACACCATCCCCACGGATAATCCTTTTGTAGATAATTTGGAGGCGAGAGATGAGATTTGGGCTTACGGACTAAGGAATCCTTGGAGATGGAGTTTCGATCGAGAGACAGGCGATATGTATATCGGAGATGTCGGGGAAGTAGATTGGGAAGAGATAAATTTCGAGCCTGCCGGAAGTCAGGGCGGCCTAAACTACGGTTGGAGATTGATGGAGGGCAGTGATTGTTACGAGCCTTTGCTTGACTGTGATCCCGGTGAAGTAATTACTCTGCCGATATTCGAGTTCCCTCATGAAAATGGATTGTGTTCTGTAATTGGAGGTGTCGTTTATCGAGGGTCAAACATCCCCTCTCTTCAAGGGTATTACGTTTTGTCAGACGCATGCGGGTTCGGAGACACTCAATTTTTTACCCTAAAAGCTGACAATAACGGAGAGTGGATAAGTGCGCCTTTAGTTTTAGATGTCGAAAACGGATTTGAGCCATGGACGGAAACCAAGTTCGCTTTCGGAGAAGATAATAAGGGCGAAATTTACCTTTGCACTAGGTATTTCGTCTATAAATTAATGTTTGACCCTGTTTTTCCTCCTGTTACTCCTGGAGGAGAAGAGGTAAGATTTCTCCCAAACCCCACTGCTCCTGGCTCATTAGTTCGTGTCGATCTTAAAAGTGGTGCTGAGATCGAAAGTCTTAAAATATTTGATTCTTCGGGGAGGTTAACCCGGGAATTATTCCCGACTCCTTCTGGAGATAACGCATCTTTCTATACAAAAGGATTTCCAAATGGGGTGTACGCAGTGCATATCAACATTGTGGGATCCGAAGACATTGTTTACGGGAAATTAGTGGTTTACGGAGAGTAGCTCCGCGCCACACTTCATTTAATCTGAGTCGAGTTAGTTCAATCGCAGTCGCAATTGCTTTTGTCTCTCAAAACAATTTTCGTTACCGTTGTCGCCGTATCAGTCAGTAAGAAAAATGCTGAACTCACTAATCCATCTCCTTCGATAAAATAGCGTCTAGGTTTTTCACGAGTACCACTCTTTTCATAATCTACCTCTCCCAGTCGCGCCAGATCCGCTAGGTCACTGACAGTCAAATCGCCACATTTCAACATGCAATGAGCATCTGTGTCTGCTTGGATTCCTCCTCTTGCAATATCTTTTCTAATGCGCTCTGATGGCAACCAATCCATACAACCTCGCTCGGAAAACATGATCCATGTTAATCCCAAACCAATCATCACTCCGATTAAATACTTTGAAAGACGGGTTAAAAACTTCATGAGGCAAATTTACTCCAAACTTTCTCCCTTAACCTTACCTTAGACAAATGATTGAAGTAAGTGATTTATCTTTTTCATACGACGGAATTAACGAGTTAAACTTCCCGGCTTTCTCATGTAATAAAGGAGGTAAACTACTCCTTATCGGGGATTCTGGATCGGGGAAAACTACGCTACTTCACCTTATGTGCGGTCTACTTAGACCTCTCGAGGGATCGATTACCGTTTCGGGACAGGAATTAGGAGGGATGAACGATCGAAAACTCGACACCTTTAGAGGCCAGGAATTAGGGATTGTATTCCAGCAGTCTCATTTCGTACAGAGTTTAACGGTTGAGGAAAATCTATCGCTACCCTCTCTATTATCGAAAAAGCCCATTAGCTCTAGTGAGCTGAAGAAAAGAACTCAGGAACTTCTAGATCGATTAGGAGTCGGTCATAAATCAAAGTCCATGCCTAAGGATTTAAGTGTGGGCGAACAGCAACGAGCTTCCATCGCGCGGGCTCTCGTACATTATCCTTCCGTAGTATTTGCGGACGAGCCGAGTTCGGCACTCGACGATACTAGCACCGCGTCGGTAATAAAGCTGCTCGAAGAAGAAACTGCGAAAGCGGGTGCGACATTAATTATCGTAACCCACGATTCTCGTCTTAAAGCAAGATATAACGACCGTGTCGAACTCGAATCGAACACCTCATCCCTAAACCTAGTTTAATTATGAGATTAAGCTATATCGCAAAACGCAACCTCCTATCGAAACCGCTCCAAACGGCTCTCAGCGCAATTTTGCTCGCCTTCGGAGTAGGAATGGTCAGCCTTATGATGCTTGCCGAACGCCAAATGACCGAGCAGTTTGAGAGAAATATAAAAGATATTGATTTGGTCTTAGGTGCAAAGGGTAGTCCTCTGCAGCTCATCCTTGCGAATGTGTACCATATTGATGCTCCTACTGGGAATATCTCGCTTGCGGCGGCGGATAAAATCATACGCAATCCGTATATAGAATCTGGAATTCCTCTTGCTTATGGTGATAATTTCCATGGATATCGCATAGTCGGGACAAATGAAAGTTACCCTAATCATTACTCTGTCGAACTTTCAGAAGGGCGACTTTGGGAGACCGCTTTCGAAGCGACAATTGGGGCGACCGTAGCTGAGAAATCCGGTTTGAAAATAGGGGACAAGTTCTTTAGTGCACACGGACTCACCGACGGGACCGACGTTCACGATGACATTGCATTTACTGTTGTTGGTGTTTTCGACAGGAGTCACTCAGTTATAGATCAGCTTCTACTTACAAATATTGAAACTATTTGGGGTGTTCATGCTGAACATGAAGATTCTGAACTATCAAAAGAAGAGCTCTACGCTTCAAGAGAGATTACTGCTGTTTTATTGAAGAAACGCAATCCTATGGCGATTCTTACGTTGCCTAATCTACTTAAAGAAACAAATATGCAGGTCGCTCTTCCTGCGATCGAGATAAACAGATTGAATCAACAATTTGGATTAGGTGCTGCGGCCCTCAGAGCAATTGCGATGTTAATTATGGCTCTAAGTTTCGCGAGCATCTTCATTTCAGTTTTCGAAAACATGCAAGCTCGCCGATATGAACTAGCTCTTATGAGAACTATGGGTGGAACTCCCGCAACCCTTTATAAGCTACTACTATTAGAAGGGGGGCTTCTCAGCATAGGTGGGGTGATTCTGGGACTTGTAGTGAGTCGAGTGGGATTATTTGTTTTGGCCTCCGCTATCGAGGATAAATTCCAATACGACTTAGGGGATTTAGGAATTCTCGAAACTGAAATATATCTCGCATTAGGCGCTATCTTTGTAGGACTACTAGCCGCGGCACTTCCCGCATTCAAAACGCTACGTATGGACATTTCGAAAACACTCTCAAACGAATGATGACGTTTAAAAATCATAGCAATAAAATCCTCCGTTCAAGTTGGATGGTGGGCATTATGGCCGTGATCGCTGTGATTTCACTCGATTGGAGTAGCATGTGCCACCCTTCGCCCGAAGGGGAGGCGATTAAGGACCAAATCCGTAATGTTGCCTCTGCAAAGTCTACAACTGAACCCATCGTATTTGAACCCATCGTATCTGAGTCAAGTCCACTTCCAATTGAGGATGACGCGGTTTATAATGTACTTACCTGGGAAGATCTCACTGACGTCGAGTTTAAGGATGTATACGTAGAGGAACTAGATGCATATTACTGGAAACCTATTTTCGGTCCTAGCGTTAAGGGCTTTGAAGGAAAGAAGTGGTATATCACTGGGTACGTTATTCCAGTCGATATCGACGAAGATTTCTATGTGTTAAGTCGATACCCTTTCGCAAATTGCTTCTTCTGTGGTGGAGCCGGACCTGAGACCGTTGTCGATTTACAGTTTTCTGGCGAGATCCCTCGCGAATACGCTACAGACGAAAGATTAACCTTCGCTGGCGAGTTAAAACTCAATGCCGACGATGTATACCAAATGAACTACATCATAAAAGATGCGCGCGAGTTCACACCCTGATTTCACGCATTGCTTTCAAGATATTTAGATTTTTGTGATAACTTTTGATTGATTAACATGCAACACGGATAATATTGTACGAAATTGTACGTTGATATAGCGTACCTAAACAGCCTTATTGATTCAATGAATGCTAGAATTTTGTAAATCCATACTCTCTAAAGTCAGTTTTGACCGCACTTTATTTGCGAAAGAGCTGAAGAAGAGTGTACGTTGGCTCAAGAGATCTGAAATCCAAAGCCTGAAAGATTGGTGCCTCAACCGCTACGGTGGGGTATACGGAGATCTCATCATCAATACATTTGCAAACCAAGCCCTCCTAGTGTGAGGGCTTTTTTTAGCTTAATTTTTTTTATCCGTCTTGCGTTACAGTTTCTCAGCGCGAGATAAACTCAATATTTCTCTTAAGACCCTCAAAACCGGTTCTCTTTACGGGACTGTCTTTGAAGGTTTTTTTGAATACATCCTCTGACATATCTAACCAATCCGATTTAGTCATCTGAAGTAACCCCGATTTAGGCGCGAACTCTGGCTCAGAATGCATCTCTGCATGCCTGTTCCAAGGACAAACCTCTTGGCATATATCACACCCGAATATCCAATCTCCGAACTTCCCCGCCATGGGCTCGGGGATAGCATCTTTAAGCTCGATGGTGAAGTAACTGATGCACTTAGATCCATCAACTACGTATGGCTTTACTATCGCGCCTGTAGGGCAAGCATCCAGACATTTTGTACAATCACCGCAATGATCTAAAACAGGCCCATCCACAGATATCTCCACGTCGAGCATCATCTCAGCCAAGAAGAAATAGCTACCCTTTTTTTTTGAAATAAGCAAGCTGTGTTTTCCCACCCACCCAAGTCCAGATTTTTGAGCCCAAGTCCTCTCCATAACTGGAGCAGAATCAACAAAAACTCTACCATCAACATCTCCCCACTCCTCCCTCATCAGCTTCAATAGCTCTTTAAGTTTCCACTTTATAACATGATGGTAATCATTCCCTAATGCATATTGAGAAATCCTCGGAGTTCCTTTTTCACCACCATCATGGGGTAAATCAGGATTGTGGTAGTTAAACAGTAGACTTACTACGCTCTTCGTTCCGGGGACAAGTTTTCTAGGATCGAGACGTTTGTCAAAATGTCCCTCCATATACTTCATCTCCCCGTGCATCCCTTCCTTCAACCATTTTTCAAGTCGAGGCACCTCTTCAGTTAGCTCCGCCGCCTTCGAAATCCCGACAGAACTAAACCCTAGCTCCAGAGCTTTCAACTTCAGCCATTCAGCCCTCTTTCTCGCTAGTAGTTCATCTCGTAACATCTCGAACTTACTCCTTCTACTCGAACAGGCTCCCCGACCTCGCGCTAGGAGTCTTTCCTAGATGTTCAAAAGCCGATTTAGTTGCCTGTCTACCTCTCGGAGTACGAACTAACAGGCCTTCCTGAATTAAAAATGGCTCGTACACCTCCTCTAAAGTCCCTGAGTTTTCACCTATAGCCGTCGCCAAAGTAGTCATCCCCACTGGCCCGCCACCGAACTTGTCAATAAGCGCCGATAATATTCGATTATCCATTTCATCAAGCCCCCTTTTATCCACTTGCAAAGCGTCCAAAGCATATTCCGTAACGGCAGAGGTAATAGTCCCATCACCTTTGATTTGGGCAAAATCCCTCACTCTCCTCAAAAGTGCATTCGCAATCCTCGGAGTACCTCTACTCCTAGAAGCAATCTCATGAGCCGCAGACAACTCATGCTGAATCTGCAAAATCCCAGCACTCCGTTCAACAATATCCGTCAAGGTCTTCGTATCATAATATTGAAGCCTTAGGTTTATACCAAACCTTGCTCGTAACGGTGCCGTCAATAACCCAGACCGAGTCGTCGCCCCAATAAGTGTAAACGGATTCAAATCTATCTGAACTGTCCTAGCGTTAGGACCAGTATCTATTACAAGGTCTATCCTATAATCCTCCATCGCACTATATAGATACTCCTCCACTACTGAGCTAAGTCTATGAATCTCGTCTATAAATAGAATATCATTCTCCTCCAAGCTCGTAAGTAGCCCCGCCAAATCTCCGGGTTTATCGAGTACAGGACCAGATGTAGTTCTGATATTAACCCCCATTTCATTCGCAATAATATATGCGAGAGTGGTTTTTCCCAGGCCTGGAGGTCCATGCAGTAATACGTGATCTAAGGCCTCGCCCCTACCTCTTGCAGCAGCGACAAAAATTTGCAAATTATCCATCGCAGCACGCTGCCCAGTGAAGTCCTCAAACTGCGAGGGCCTCAACACACGTTCATAATCGCTATCCGTCTTTTGAGATTCTTCATCTCTCATATCAAACCCTTCGTATGGCTCCATGACTGCAAGATAAACGAAAACGAAAAGTCAAAGAAAAAACCCCTCGGAAATTCCGAAGGGTTTTGCAATATTTATTAAAAGAGGGGGGTTAGTGACCAACCTCACCTTCTTTTAAAGGAGTTGTTTGTGGTACAAAGTCCTCTTCATGATCTGGATTACTGTAATCATAAGCCCAGCGATGAACTTCTGGTAAAGCACCAGGCCAGTTACCGTGAATGTGTTCCACAGGCGTAGTCCACTCTAGAGTATTCGCTTTCCAAGGATTTTGAACGGCTTTTTGGCCTCTAAATATGCTGTAGAAGAAGTTAAATAAGAAAATCAACTGTGCCAATGAACCTACTATAGCAAATGTTGAAATAATAGGTTGAAGATCCATTACACTATCGAGGAAATCAAAATGAGATAAGTCGTAATAGCGACGTGGGGCACCAGCTAGTCCTACAAAATGCATAGGGAAGAAGACACCGTATCCGCAAACGATTGTAAGCCAAAAATGAGCGAAACCCATCTTAGTATTCATCATTTTTCCAAACATTTTCGAGAACCAATGATAAACACCGGCAAACATTCCGAAAATTGCTGATAGTCCCATAACAATATGGAAGTGACCGATTACAAAGTACGTATCGTGTACCGTAACATCTAGAGCTGAATCAGCTAATATGATTCCTGTTAGACCTCCTGTAAGGAAAGTACTTACAAGACCTATACTGAATAGCATTGCAGGTGTGAAACGAATGTTACCCTTCCAAAGAGTAGTGATATAGTTAAACGCTTTAACCGCAGAAGGAATCGCTATCAATAGAGTTGTGAATACAAATACAGATCCTAGGAATGGATTCATGCCCGTAACGAACATGTGGTGAGCCCAAACTATGAATGATAGGAATCCAATAGCCAACAATGAACCAACCATAGCCTTGTATCCGAAGATCGGCTTACGTGAGTTTGTGGCGATTACCTCTGAACTAATCCCAAGAGCAGGTAGTAATACTATATATACCTCTGGGTGACCCAGGAACCAAAAAAGGTGTTGGTATAGAATAGGTGAACCACCCGTAGCATCTAGAGCTTCTCCACCGATAAAGATGTCGCTCAAAAAGAATGCCGTACCCATCATTCTATCCATCATAAGAAGAACGACAGCAGAAACTAATACTGGAAAAGAAAGAACTCCAAGAATCGCAGTAATTAAGAATGCCCAAATTGTTAATGGGAGTTTCGTCATACTCAAACCCTTTGTTCTCAAGTTAATTATCGTTACGATATAATTCAGAGATCCCAAAAGAGACGACACAATGAATAAGGTCATCGATATTAACCAAAGGGTCATACCCATACCAGACCCTGGAATAGCTTGAGGCAAAGCACTAAGTGGTGGATAAATCGTCCACCCTGCAGAAGCCGCTCCACCTTCAACGAATAATGAGAATAACATTATCACACATGACGCAGCAAAAAACCAGTAGCTGAGCATATTCAGGAATCCTGATGCCATATCTCTAGCTCCAATTTGAAGTGGAATTAGAAGATTCGAGAACGTTCCCGAAAGACCAGCCGTTAAAACAAAGAAAACCATAATGGTTCCGTGAATTGTAACTAAAGCTAAATAAGCATTTCTATCTAGAACTCCACCCGGAGCCCACTTACCTAAAAATGCTTCGAGTACTGCAAAGCTTTCTCCTGGCCATCCTAATTGAAGACGGAAAAGAACTGACATTGTAACCCCGGTAACACCCATAACTATAGCAGTAATTAAAAACTGCTTAGAGATCATCTTATGATCGTGAGTGAAAACATACTTCGTAATGAAGCTTTCTTTGTGATGAGAGTGTCCTTCCATAATCAGTTATTTTCTGAGATATAAACCTTCTGCTTGGTAAGCCATGCATCGTATTCTTCCTGAGTCTCAACGACGATGTTCATACTCATATTAAAGTGAGCTGAACCACAAATTTTGTTGCAGAGAAGGATGTAATCAAAGTCCGGGTTATCGAGAATTGTTCTCATGCTATCTGTAGTAATAGTAGGAGTCATCTTGAAACGAGTAGGTAAACCAGGAACCGTATTCATTTGTGCACGGAAATGAGGCATTAAAGCTGAGTGGATTACATCGCGAGAACGGAAAATAAACTCAATTTCTCTTCCTAGAGGTAGATGAAACTCTCCCTTTACAATCCTATCGTCCTTACCCACTGTCCAAGCGTCTATACCTTGGCCTAATTCGTATGGGTTTAACTCAAGTATTCGTTGTATATGGCGTTCTAGACGATAAATCTTATCCGTCTTTGCTTCATAAGCTGCTTCCGAAAGAATCGTTGCAGAGCCAGAATCAAGAATACCATCTATTATTTGAAGTCTATGCTCTAAATTCTTTTTGTGATCGGCTGAAATTTCATGATCATCAGAGTGTCCATGTCCATGATTTCCTTCAGGATGTAGAGAAGATTCAATTTCTTTCTTTTCAGACAACAAATGACTTTTTTCCGAATTAATCTCGTTTTCTAATTTTGAGATTTTACCGTTAAGCTTAAGTAGTGCCGCATCAATACCTTCTTGCGTAATTATTCCAAGTGGATTTGAAGGTGTAATCAAATTAAAATCACTTGCACCAAATTCTTCATTGTCTCCAGAGTAACGAGCTGTCCAATCAAATTGTTTCGAGTATAACTCGATCCTTATCGCGTCATCTGATGCCGGACCAGTCATTTCTGTCCAAGTTTGAAGTCCGTAAATAATGATTATAGCGAGTACAATCGATGGAATTACAGTCCAGATTAACTCTAGTCTGTTATCATGTGGAAAGAACTTTGCGGTTCTGTTCTTATTGTAACGATACTTATACGCGAAGCCAAATAGAGCTGCGTTAACTATAAAGAAGACAATAATTATTAATGCCATATTGTAGTCCATCAACATATCTACAGACTCTCCATGCAATGATGCAGAAGGAGGTAAATAGTCTCCGTAACGTACGAATTGCCAAATTGTCGTGCCAAAAAACACAAGCATAAACACAATCAAAAGTGCACCTTGAAGACGGGTGTCAGCTTCCGAAATTTCCTCTTCACGATGTCCACGGAGGCGTGCAGAGAGTTGATAGATTTTAGCCAATTGAGCTACAGCTATTACGCCTACAACTATGACTAAAAGTATTAAAAGTTTCATTAGTTAGCTTACTTTTCTGGGTCAGTAATGCAAGTCCTTTGATTCTTGTAGCATAGGATGATTCCTAGCTATCAATGGCGCTTTTGCGAGGGTTGCTAGTGTTCTGTTAATGAACAATCCAAGGAATCCAAGGAAAAGCCCCACTTCGAAAAGACCGAAGACATTGTGATTAAACATCGTTCCTGGAATAACCAGTAAATAAACATCTGCGAAGTGACCCGCAAATATTAAAAAGGCAACTGGTATAAGGAAGTTCGGATTACGTTTAGTGTCTCTAGAAATTAAGACTAAGAAAGGCACTATGAAGTTGATAGCAAACATAGTGACAAATGGCACCTTATAATCCGTAAAGATTCTGCTTACGTAGTAAGTTACCTCCTCCGGAATGTTTGAGTACCAAATCAACATGAACTGGCTAAAGAATAAGTAGCTCCATAACATTGAGATTGCAAACATCCACTTTCCTAAATCATGCATATGACTATCATTAATCTCAGCAAAGTAACCTTGAGTTCTGAGCCATAATAAACTGACATGTGTGAAGATGATCATCCCCACCCACATTCCTGAGAATAAGTACCAACCGTATAGAGTACTAAACCAGTGGGGGTCGATTGACATTAACCAATCCCAAGAAAGAGTAGAAGAAAATACAGCGAAGAAGACTAAGAAGAGTGCACTACGACGAAACACCTTGTAGTGTAGGTCAAGACTAGCTTCAGCATCTTCCTGTAATGACCATTTACGGAATAACATAGCAAATCCGAGGAATGTCGCTAAGTAGATTACAGTTCTTAACCAGAAGAACCACGCCGTAAAATATCCTGATTTGCCAGCAATAATATGATCGTAATTCGGATTTACTACAGAACCTGCAATCTCCGTATCCATGTAGGTAGTAACATTACCTTCAACGGTCATGAACTCATGATAAAGAGTCTGATCCATCCAATGGTATAGGTGATGTAGATTAAACTGACCCGCTAATAAAACTATAACTATTACAGCAGCACCGTACGGCAGGTAGCCGAAAACAGCTTCTAAAAATCGTTTAATTACTACAGACCAAGCACTTTCAGTTGCGTATTGCAGAGCGTAGAAAAACAGGGCCGCTAATGAAATAGAAAAATAGAAAAATCCATTTACTAATAAATTCGCCCACCATCTCTGGTGATGATCTGAATGGTCTGTTAGGTATCCACCTACAAGAGCGATAATTCCCACAGCCATTAAGACTTGAGTTACCAGCTTTGCACGTCCTTCAAATTTGAATTCCATGATCAGTTGTTATTTTCAGTTTCAGATAAAATAGCTACACCATTCTCATCGAACACGGGCATATCACCACCATTTTGGAGAACTTGAACATATTGAATAAGCTGCCATAGACCCTTTTGAGAAATCTGAGAAGTATGAGAACCCATAAGTCCCTTACCATAAGTAAGCGTGTGATACATCTTGCCTTCTGGTAGATTTTTCAGTTTCACAGAGAAATCTGGAATCCCCATAATATGACCATTTCTGGAAATCGCTCCATCACCTTTTCCTTGCTCTCCGTGACAATGCGTACACATTAGACCAAAGTTCAATGCTCCAGCCTCAATATTCTTAGCTGTAGTAGGTAGGGGAGAATGAAGCTCTGCTCCTGCCATTTCATATCCTTCAGGAGTATTTGCATATGGGTAAGGAAGACCAAATGCCTTATCATCACCTTTAAAAGCGATGGTTCCTGCTACCGGCTTACGAGCGCTTTGAGTCATTCGCTGCTGTGCAGCTACTTCCTCGGTTACGTAATATGGATCTTCTCCGTAATCAACGTAAGCCTCTATAGCGGGTGAGCGATACATGTCAGGCATGTACTCTATTCCAGGACTGTTAGGATCAGTCGTGCATGAAGTTACCGTCACTATAAGTGCGACAACTAGCGAGGGGTATAATGAAATATTCTGCATCTCTATTACTTCAAGTCTTTGATGCTGAGCTCGAGTAGCCCTGTATTCTTAATCGCCGACTCTAGGTCATCAGCACTCATGCTGTTTGTGTCGGTTGTGATTTCCATAACAAATTTATCGTCTGTAGTTCTAGGATCTGGATTCGTAGCAGGCATTCCTGGCAGCGTTCCATTACGTAGCAAGTATGTAATTACCATTCCGTGTGCGGCACAAAAAACTGAAAACTCAAATGAAACAGGTATAAAAGCGGGAAGGTTCTCGAGTAATGAGAAACTTGGCTTACCTCCAATATTCATCGGCCAATCTGAAATCATTGTGTACCACATAAAGAACACCGCTAATGAAAGACCCGTCATAGCATACATGAAAGATGTAATAGCTAATCGAGTACGTTTAATTCCAATAACTGGATCAATTCCGTGAATAGGGAAAGGAGAATACACTTCATTTACATGAATGCCTTTTCCTACAAGTTCACGAGCCGCTACTAATAGCTTCTCGTCGTCGTCGTACATGACGTGGAATACCTTTTTCATGATGGTATTATTTAACTTGTTCATTTTTATAAGACTCACCACTAGACTTTAGAATAGTCTTAAGCTCGTTCAAAGCCAATACAGGGAAGAACCTTGTAAAGGCGAGGAAGAGAGTTAGGAAAATACCTAGTGTTCCAATAAAGATTCCTATATCTGTTGCTGTAGGAATAAACTCTCCCCAGCTTGATGGTAGGTAATCTCTGTGTAGAGATGTTACGATAATAACGTAACGCTCGAACCACATACCGATATTCACAACAATCGAAAGAATGAACGTTGCAACGAAAGATCGGCGAATCTTCTTAAACCAGAATAGCTGAGGGCTAATAACGTTACAAGTCATCATAGTCCAGTAAGCAGCGCTATATGGACCAGAGAAACGGTTGATAAACGCATAGCTTTCGTATTCTACACCTGAGTACCATGAAATGAAGAGCTCTGTTAAATAAGCAACTCCTACAATAGAACCCGTAACGATAATTACGATGTTCATGTACTCAACGTGCTTGATATGGATGTAATCTTCAAGTTTGTATGCTTTACGCATAACAAGTAGAAGCGTTTGTACCATCGCAAAACCAGAGAATACAGCTCCAGACACGAAATATGGAGGGAAAATCGTTGTATGCCATCCCGGAACTATCGAAGTAGCAAAGTCCATAGATACAATTGAGTGAACCGAGAACACAAGTGGTGTAGCAATACCCGCGAGAACAAGGCTTAGCTCCTCAAAACGATTCCAGTGCTTTGCTCTACCACTCCACCCAAAACTCAAAATGCCGTACATCTTTTTAGCGAAAGGCTTAGTCACTCTATCGCGAATAGTCGCGAAATCTGGAATAAGTCCTACATACCAAAAAACTAGCGATACTGAGAAGTAAGTAGAGATCGCGAATACATCCCAAAGTAGAGGGCTATTGAAGTTCACCCAGATAGAACCGAATTGGTTTGGGAGAGGGAAAACATAGTAAGCAAGCCAAATTCTTCCCATATGAATTCCCGGGAAAATGGCAGCCATAATTACAGCGAAGATGGTCATGGCTTCAGCAGAACGGTTGATGGCCATACGCCATTTTTGACGGAACAGCAGAAGTACCGCAGAAATAAGAGTCCCGGCATGACCGATACCTACCCACCAAACGAAGTTCGTAATGTCCCAAGCCCAACCAACGGTCTTGTTAAGCCCCCAAACACCGACACCGGTACCTATGAGATATAAAATCGAGCCAATACCGTAAATGGCAATGATGCTCGATATTGTAATCATGATTTTCCAACCAAGTGGTGCAGGGCCCATAATCGGTCCTACAACATCGTCGGTAATATCCTTATAGGTCTTGTGACCTAGGATGAGTGGTTCGCGTATTGCTGATTCTCTCTGCATAGTAGTTAAATCAAGCTTTGTTGCTATCAACGTTTCTAACCTTCGTCATGTAGAAGATGTTTGGCTTAACGCCAATTTCTTCCAATGCGTGGTAAGAACGATTATTTTCAGAAATGGAACGCACCTGCGAGCCATTATCATTTAAGTCTCCGAATGCAATGGCGTTAGTCGGACAAGATTCCGCACAAGCAGTAACAATTGCTCCATCAAGTACAGCTGTATCAGCTTTCTTCGCTTCTAGTTTACCCGATTGAATACGTTGGATACACATAGAACACTTCTCCATCACACCACGAGCTCTAACCGTAACGTCAGGGTTAAGGACTAGACGAGCTAAAGAGTCGTGAGCAGGGTTCACGTTCGCAAACTTCATGTACCCTTTGTAGTTAAACCAGTTAAAACGACGAACCTTGTAAGGACAGTTGTTAGCACAGTAACGTGTTCCGATACAACGGTTATAAGTCATTTGGTTTAAACCCTCATTACTGTGGGTGGTAGCAGCAACTGGACAAACCGTCTCACAAGGAGCGTGGTTACAGTGCTGACACATCATAGGCATGTGAACGGTCTGAGGATTCTCCGAAGGATCCTCCATGCGACCGTAGCTATCAATCACGCCTACTCCTTCTTCTTCACCTTTCTCAAGAGAATAGTCAGAAGCATAATAGCGGTCGATTCTAATCCAGTGCATATCACGGTGACGAAGAACCTCATCTTTACCTACAACACTAACGTTATTCTCAATGTTACATGCTGTAACACATGAACTACAACCCGTACAGGTAGTAAGGTCAATAGTCATTCCCCATCTATGCCCCACCTCCTCTACAGGATGGCTGTGCCATAAATCGAACGCATTCGTACTCTTTTTGTCTCGAGCGTCAATGACACCATCATGGTTTGTGTCCTCGTGCACATTTAAAGCGTGAGCCATGTTCCAAGATGCAGCACCTTTAGGCTTACTAGCTTCTGCTAAATATGAATCGAAAGTTGTTTCTCTTACAACAGAGTCACGTCCCATATAGGTATGGTGAATCTGTGTGCACGCAAGTGGGTATTCAGTGCCCATAGGCTCAATACTCACGTCGTAATTAGCATAAATCGTGTTCCCGTCAATATTAGTAGTTAGTGGGAATACGTTTGCGCCGATAGGCATTGGAAGACCCGAGTCGAGCATTAAGTGCTCTCCCTTTTCACCGGTTTGGAAAGCCGCTTGACCGATGTTCTCACCGTTAGCACCACGTCCATATCCTAATGCGATACCGATAGTACCAGGCTTTTGGCCAGGCTGTAGGTATGCAGGAAGTTCAACTGATTTTCCGTCAACTGTAACCTTTACAACTGAAGCAAAGTTTTCTTGAGCGATATAGGTATTAAGACCCATAGCTTCCATATCAACTTTCGCCATAGTTACATAGTTGTCCCATGTAACTTTAGAAACAGGATCCGGTGTCTCCTGAAGCATAGGGTTAGCAGCATGCTGACCCGCTCCCACTGTAGCTTTTACATAAGTAACAAGCTCTACAGCGCCACCTTTAACTTCTGCTACTTTTCTAGATGCAGTAGCCGTATTAATCACAGATGAGTAATTAGGAGTTTCTACTGAAACGTTTCCTGATAAGTTACCATCGTGAATCGCACTGTTCCAATCAGCATCAGAATACAAAGATTCTGATGTGTAAGCGTCGTTGTATTGACTACGAAGGAAAGTGTACCAATCAGCATTTTCAGCACCAGACCAAGTTAGGAATGACTCTTGAGCAGATCGAGTGTTAAATAGAGGCTCGATAGTAGGCTGAACTAAATCGATTCTACCTGAGCGTAAACTAAGATCGTTCCAGCTTTCTAGGTAGTGATTATCCGGCGCAACGAATGTCGAACGACTTGCTGTTTCATCAGCAACACCATTCATACAAACAGTGGTAGAAACTTGTGCCAAACCAGCATTAAACGCTGCTGCGTTAGGCATATCGTAAGATGGGTTACAACCGAAAGTGATAAGAGTTGAAATCTTACCTGCATTCATATCAGCAACTAGTTGAGCTGAAGCCGCCTCGTCTCCGTGGTATGCAAGAGATGGACGCTCAAGGTCAATTGTAGTACCGTAGTTTCCAAGAAGCTGATTAATCGCAGCTACAAGAGTTTGAGTTGAAAGATCGTTAGACCCTGCAACAACTAATGATTTGCCTTTAGCCTTAGATAGAGATTTAGCTGCTGCTGAAATTCTAGATGCAACACCTGAATCTAAATTAGAAATGTTTCCGCCCTGAAGAGCTGAAAGCAATCCGGCAGCAACCTTACCTTCCTCAGAAGGCTTAATCATTGTACGTGTGTCAGCATTTGTACCTGTCATAGTCATTGCTGACTCGAACTGATAGTGCTTCGATTGAGCTCCACCCTCTGGACCTCTAAGTGAGGCGTAATCTGGAGCGTACTGAGTAGATGTGAGCCAAGAACTCAAGAAATCAGCAGCGATACTTACAACAACAACGGCTTTACTAAAGTCGTATGAAGGAACGGCATTAACACCAAACGAATTTGCTTGGGCTGCGCGAAGTGCACCGTAAGAAATAGCGTCATATTGAATGTGCTCCGCTCCTAAAGCTGAAATCGTTTTTAATGTCGAAGGACTCACTATAGTGTTCGAAAGAATTACCGTTCTTCCTGTTCCTGAAATAGCAGATGACATAGCAGCATCGAGGTCTGCCCATGAAATTGCTTCTCCATTTTTCGTAGGACCTTCTAAACGCGCCTTGTCGTAGAGGCTCATAACAGATCCGATAACACGAGCGTTAGCCTTACCAGCTCCTATTCCAGTAGCTGTATTTCCTTTTACGAAAATTGGTCGGCCTTCTCTAGTCTTCACTAGAACGTTAGCGTAATCCATTCCATCGTAGTACGTAGAAGCGTAGTAGTTAGCTACACCCGGCGTAATCTCCGCTGGTTTATTTGTGTAAGGAATCGACTTTATTACAGGAGTTTCACATGCGGCTAAAGTAGCAGCGGTGAGTGAAAAGCCCATAAATTTTAGGAAGTCTCGGCGGCCTGAGGTAGTGGCGTCGTGACGTTCATCAGATAGAAATTCATCAACGGATTGAGGCTCTGGAAATTCCTTTCCTTGAAGCTCCTTAAACGCTTTAGTTCCTTCTAATTCGTCCAATCCGGACCAGTATTGTTTCGTATTAGCCATGTGGCGTCAGAATCAGGGGTTCAATAGTGACACTTGGAGCATTCCCAGCCTCCAAGCTCTCTAACTGTTATTTTATCGTCTTCGAGATACTTACGAAGTTCTTCATTTCCTCTTTCAGAGTTCATGAGTCTTTCGTGAATCTCTTCATAATATCCATTACTTGCCAAATCAATCTCAGCCTTGTTATGGCATTCGATACACCAACCCATAGTTAGAGTTGGCTTAGATAACTGGATGAGTCCAGGGAAGACATCTACTAAAGAATTAATCTCTTCAACTGGTGCGATACGTCCTACACTATAGGTACTAACGTCACCGTGACAGTTTTGGCATTGAAGACCACCTACATTAACGTGCTGCTGGTGGCTAAAGAAAACGTGGTCAGGAAGATTATGCACTTTATTCCACTTAATCGGCTCACCATCGTAGCTATCTTGAGGAAGAGCATTTCCATTGTTTCCGTCGCCATCAAGGTAAGTACCCGTTTTAGAGTCAAAACCGATAGCAGCATAAATCTTTTCTATCTCCTCAGTACCTGTGCGCTTACCCTTCTTAACTGCTTTGTGGCAGTTCATACAAACGTTTGCACTTGGAATTCCCGCGTGCTTTGAATCGTACGCACTGCTGTGACAATATTTACAGTCGATTTCATTTTCACAAACGTGGACGCTGTGGATGAATTGAATCGGCTGTTCGGGACTATAGTTTTGATACGTTGCAATGTCCATCAAAGAAGAATATCCAACTACTATTCCATATAAGAGGAAGAAAGCCCCTATCAATGAAACGAACACTAAATTATTCCAAGCCCATCCAAGGAATCTTTGAAGGTATCCAATATCTGGAAGTAAGTCCTTACCATCTCTCTCAGCAAGTAAGTCTGTTAATGAGCGTTTAACTCCAGAAGCACTGAGAGCTACAACTAAGAATAGTATAAGTAATATTAGGAACCACATAGCATCCCCAGAATCAGATTCATCAACAACCGTGTAGTCAATAGTTGGACAATCAGCACTTGCATCAGCTACTGACCCTCCACCATCAGCTGGAGCAGAACTTACGTAAGCAAAAATGTCACGAATATCATCCTTAGATACCGCTTGTCCTGTCATCCATCCGTAAGTGCCTACGTATCGGGCAACCATACCCTTAATGTACTTGTCACCTGACTCAGCTGCTTCTTGTGGGTTTTGTACCCACGCAACGAGCATGTCGTCGGTTGTTTTCCAGCGATCTTGAATGCCCGAAAGACCTGGTCCTACGAGAGTTTCATCGGTGGTTTTGTGACAAGACGCACAGTTAACATTAAAGAGTGATTGACCATTCGTCGGGTCTCCACCCTCCCAAATACCTTGGGCCGCTAGTCCAGATACCTGGAAAACTAGGATAACACAAATTGCTTGTGCTATATGTTTAAGTCGTTTCAGACGATTATTCATCGGTTTTTGCATATCAATCGAGTAGACTCAATTCACGCGCGAAATTACGTTGAAAGTTCTGCTAAACATACAACTTGTCACAACAATGTCACAAGGTTTGCTTATTTAGACTCTTTCCAAACAATAATATTCTTTGTAATGCTCTAATAATGATATGTTCGTGTAGATTTGTTATATGAAAAAAAACAATATCTGTTTTAAATTTCTGTCAAAAAAGGGAATACTAAGGGTTCTTTATCTATCAATATTTTTGTGCTTAACTGCTGATTTATCAGGCGTATCCGCGCAAACTGAAGGCTCGTGGTGGAGTAACATTTTTAGAACCGAATGTGATACAACTCGCTCTGAAAATGAGCTAATATCTGGAGACTCCATAATTAGCGTTAGAGTTTTTGAAATTGATACTCCCGATGATAAAAACGATATTGAGATAAATTCGATTAAAGCTGACTCTATTCGTCCGGCTTTAATGAGGAGGACTGGTGTAGGTAGCGTCGAAATTCACATGGATTCTGCGTTGATGGTATTGAGTGCCGACGCTTTAGCGAGTGTCCCTCCTTTGTATGGGTATAGAGTCCAAATCCATTTTGGGGATTTAGAAACAGCTCGCGCTGTTCGTGCAAATTGTAGGCATCGACTTTATACTAGACCTGTTTATTTGGAATCTATTGCGCCAAACTATAGTGTGGCCGTTGGAAATTACAGAGACCGGTGGGAGGCCGAACTTGCTTTGGATAAACTGATTAGGCTATATCCAAATGCGTTAATCGTTCCTTCTGAGATTGCACTCCCAAAACTCTAACTCTATAGATCAACTGAATCAGCTTTCTAACGTCTGCTTAACTTCTATCTCTTCATAAGCCTCGATGACATCTCCGACCTTAATGTCGTTGAACTTCTCTATGTTCAATCCGCACTCGTAACCTTTCGCCACCTCTTTCGCGTCGTCTTTGAAACGCTTTAGAGATCCAAGTAGGCCGGTGTAAGCAACTACACCTTCGCGAATAACACGAACCTTGCTAGAACGCAGGATCTTTCCTTCGTTAACGATACAACCAGCAATAGTACCGATTTTCGAGATCTTAAACGTCTCACGAATTTCAGCACTTCCGATAATTTTCTCTTCAATCTTCGCAGAAAGGAGTCCTTCCATCGCATCGCGCATTTCCTCAATTGCTTTGTAGATTACAGAGTAGAGCTTAATTTGAATCTCTTCCGTTTCTGCAAGCTTCCTCGCAGTCGCAGAAGGACGAACTTGGAAACCTATGATGTAAGCATTCGAAGCTGAAGCGAGTAGGATATCCGACTCTGTGATTTGACCTACAGCTTTATGGATGATTTTAACCTGTACCTTCTCCGTAGAAAGTTTCTCAAGAGAGTCGCTCAACGCCTCGATAGATCCATCAACGTCACCTTTCACGATGAGGTTGAGCTCCTTAAATTCACCCACAGCAATACGACGGCCTAGCTCTTCAAGAGTTACAGTCTTCTGTGTACGAACACCCTGCTCTCGTTGTAATTGTTGACGCTTTGTTGCAATAGTACGAGCTTCTTTTTCGTCTTCAAATACGTTGAAGTTATCTCCAGCGTTAGGAGCTCCATCGAATCCTAGAACTGAAATCGGAGCTGAAGGTCCTGCCTCAGTAACACGTTGACCGCGCTCATCAAACATAGCTCGGATCTTCCCTGAGTACTGACCTGCGAGAATAGGATCACCTACTTTCAAAGTACCTCCTTCAACAAGAAGGTTAGTTACATATCCACGTCCTTTATCTAAAGTACTCTCAACGACAGTCCCAATCGCTCTTTTATTTGGGTTCGCTTTTAGGTCTAACATCTCTGCTTCTAGAAGTACTTTCTCTAGAAGTTCCTCAATGTTAGTTCCGCGTTTAGCAGAAATCTCTTGGCATTGGTATTTACCACCCCACTCCTCGACGAGAATATTCATCTCGCTTAGTTCCTTTTTAATCTTATCTGGATTCGCCTCCTCTCTATCCATCTTGTTTAGAGCGAAGATCATTGGAATTTCAGCTGCTAAAGCGTGGTGGATAGCTTCCTTTGTTTGTGGCATAACCGCATCATCCGAAGCAATAACAATAATAGCAAGATCTGTCACTTGAGCTCCACGCGCACGCATAGCGGTAAACGCTTCGTGACCAGGCGTGTCAAGGAATGTGATTGTTTGGTCTCCATCAACCTCAACAGTATAAGCACCGATGTGCTGAGTAATTCCTCCAGCCTCACCAGCGATAACGTTCTCTTTACGAATGTAATCAAGTAGCGACGTTTTACCGTGGTCTACGTGTCCCATAACCGTAATAATCGGCGGACGAGAAACTAGATCGGCTTCATCATCTTGCTCTACATCAATCGCTTCCTCTAGATCTGCACTTACGAATTCAACTTCAAACCCGAAGTCTTCGGCAATCATTGTGATTGTATCCTTGTCTAGACGTTGGTTTATCGAAACCATAATTCCGAGAGTCATACAAGCAGAAATCACATCATTTACTGACTTGTCCATCATAGTGGCAAGCTCTGCAACGGTAACGAACTCTGTTAGTTTTAGGATTGTATCCTCTAACTGCTGACGAACCATATCATCCTCAGAACGATCTCTGATGTCCTTACGTTTCGCACGACGCATCTTAGAAGACTTCGACTTCTTACCTCCACTTAAACGTGCAAGCGTATCGCGAATCTCCTTCTTAATATCTTCTTGGCTGACCTCTTTCTTCGGCCCTCTTGCTCCTCCTCTAGTTGCTCCTCTCGCACCACCTCTAGCTCCACCTGGACCTCCAGGCCCACGTCGAACCCCTCCTCTACCAGCTCCTGTGCCTGCACCAGGTCTTGGTGGTCTACCTGCACCTGCTCCAGCTCCAGCTTTTGCAACGTCGACCTTCTTTTTAATACGCTTTCTTTTGCCGTCCTCTTTAGTCGTCTTCGTTCTTTTCTTTTCTACCGGCAATACGATCTTACCTACAACCTTCGGCCCAGTAAGTTTTTCCACCTTCGCTCTTACAAGTCCACTATTAGTTTTTAAGTCTGTTTCTTTGGGTTTCTCGATATCTATCGGTTGAATAGCCGATTTGACAATAATCTTTTCAGCTTCAAGTTTTGCTTTTGCCCGTGCAACAATCGCTGCAGCTTTCTTCTCTTCTGCTTCTTTTGCTTGGGCTGCGAAATCTAATTTTCCTACAACCTTTAATCCTTTAGCAGCAGGAGCTTTTGCTTTAATGACCTTCTTGTCAGTATCAGCTTTTGCGGCGGCTGTAGCGGCGGCGGCCTCTGCGGATTTGGCGGCAATAATTGCGGCATCTGCTTCGGCTTCGGCTGCTTTTGCAGCAGCTTCTGCTTGAGCGGCTGCCTCAGCTTGAGTTTTTGCAGCGAGATCGGCTTGCGCTTTTGCTGCACTAGCTGCGGCTAATGCTGCAGCTTCCTCTTTAGCTAACTTTTCCGCTGCAGATTTACTTGCTGATTCCTGCTCTGCTTTAAGAGCCTCCTCACTTTTTCCCGAACGTTCAACTGTAGGTTGGTCTTCGCTTTTCTTAAAAATGCTTAGATCAATTTCAGGCTCCTCCTCTTCTACCTTCTTAGTTGGGCGCTTTCTAGCACTCGCAAGAGTGATATTCTCACGTTCAACAACAGAGGTTGTAGAACGTTGAGCCGCTTCCTTCGCTTCTTTATCTCCTTGGAAATTACCACGCACAAGGGCGTAAACATCCGGATTTAGCTTCGTGTTAGGTTTTGCATCAACTTTGATTCCTTTTGTTTCAAGGTAATCAACAATTGTGCCTATGCCTAAATTGAATTCTCGGGCTGCTTTACTTAGTCGTACTGGTTTATTTACGTCGGCCATGGGCTTTATTATCGTGGGGGAAGTTAGGTTATGAAGAATAGAGAATTGTCGTTCGGTAAATAAACAGCTAACAACGGAGCTATTTATTTTCCGATAACTATCGAATTATTCGAGTTCCTTCTTTAGAATCCTTACTACCTCTTTTACTGTCTCTGCCTCTAAATCTGTTCTTGAAATTAGACCTTCTTCGTCCAAATCAAGTACCGAGCGTGCAGTGTCACAGCCGATCTTAATGAACTCCTCGAGAATCCAAGAGTCGATTTCATCACTGAACTCCATCAATTCTACATCTTCCTCTGCATCGTCTTCCTCACGGAATACGTCAATTTCGTAGCCCGTTAGTAAACCAGCGAGTTTGATATTGTTCCCTCCCTTACCGATGGCAAGTGAAACTTGGTCCGGCTTGAGATACACCTCTGCACGACCCGTATCATCCTTAAGGGTGATAGAAGAAACCTTTGCTGGGCTTAATGATCTAGACATTAATAGCTCTTGGTTCTCCGTCCAATTGATTACATCGATGTTCTCATTGCGAAGCTCTCGAACAATACTGTGGATACGTGACCCTTTCATTCCGACACAAGCTCCTACTGGGTCTACTCTATCATCGTAAGACTCGACAGCAACTTTAGCGCGCTCTCCAGGAGAACGTACAATCTTCTTAATCGTTATAAGACCGTCGAAAATCTCAGGAACCTCCATTTCGAAGAGTCGCTCTAAGAATTCCGGAGCCGTACGAGATAGGATGATTCGCGGCGTGTTGTTGCGAAGCTCTACAGCTGCAACAACCGCGCGAACGCTATCGCCTTTTTTGAAGAAATCTCCAGGGATCTGATGTTCACGTGGCATAACTACCTCGTTATCGTCATCATCAACGAGAAGAATTTCACGCTTCCAGATTTGGTATACCTCAGCAGTAACTACCTCCCCGATGCGCTCCTTATATTTCTGGTAAATCGCGTCTTTCTCGATTTCCATGATGCGACCCACAAGGTTTTGTCGGAGCGATAGAACGGCTCGACGGCCGAAAGACTCTAGCTTGATCTCCTCCGAAACCTCCTCTCCCACTTCGAAGTCATTCTCGATTTTAAGAGCGTCGTCTAAAGAGATTTGCTCATTAGAATCTTCAACTCCATCGTTTGCAACGATTTCGCGGTTACGCCAAATCTCAAGATCACCTTTTTCAGGGTTTATGATCAAATCGAAATTCTCGTCCGTGCCGAATTTCTTAATAATCATATTTCTAAACACGTCTTCGAGGATGGCCATCATGGTCTCCTTATCGAAGTTTTTGAATTCTTTGAATTCGCGGAACGAATCTATTAGGTTCAACTGCATGGTACCTTATTTAAAAGAAATTATCACTTTAGTCCATTCAAGATCTTCAACTTTAAATTGAAGCTCCTCTTCCACCCACTGCTTAGATTTGCGTCCTTCGACACGTTTTTTCTCACGTGTCTTTAAGACCAAACCCCCTACTACTCCCTCCTCCTCATCAATGCTCATTAACTCGCCTTGGATTTTCTTACCTTCTATAGGATTAACAGCAATCTGCTTACCTATAAGCTTGAGGTATTGACGTAAAACCTTCAATGGTTGGTCTAATCCGGGAGATCCCACATCAAGAGCAAAGTCCTCCTCTTCTCTATCGAAGCTCCCTTCAATATGACGACTCAGAGCGACACACTCTTTAATTGACGTAGTTCCGTCATTCTCAAGTGCAATCTTGATAACATTCCCGCTCGCGACTTTTACATCCACAACGAATCCCGAAGTTCCTTCGAGGAATTCGTCTGCAAGTCGTCTAATCGTTTTCGGATCTATCACTGTTCTTTAATTTATCAAAAGTTTAGAGCATAAAAAGGGGGCTTATGCCCCTCTATGTTCATCCCTTCACTTCTAATTCGGTGCAAAAGTACGCAATTTTTTTATAAAATCGTTGCATATGCTTGTCTTATCTTCGAATCATGTCTTTCATATTAAAATTAATTGAAGAAGGGGAGCATCTGACTCAAGATTTTAAACTGAGGGTTGATGACTCTGGTAAGATTGCGAAAACGATTGCTGCATTCGCTAATACTAGCGGAGGAAGGCTATTAATAGGAGTGAAAGACAATGGAGTAGTAGCGGGATGTAATACCGAGGAAGAGTTTCACATGGTAGAGGCGGCAGCGCAGATGTATTGTAGGCCCGCTGTTTCTTTCGAAGTTCAGGTGTGGAGGGTCGAGTTTAAGAAGGTGCTCGAGATAAAGATCGAACGCTCGAATGGAAGGCCACACTTTGTAAAGGACGAACAAGGTGAATGGCAAGCGTACTTAAGGAAGGAGGACAGGATTCATAAAGCTAGTCCCGTTATGGTTAAGGTATGGCAATATCAAATGCGGCACGATAGAACTGAATTTCGGTACGATATAAATGTCGGCAAACTATTCTCGGCTCTTCGAGATAGTCGAGAGCTACGTTTCGTCCAAGTTGCGCGCCTAGCGAGATTAGGTTTCGAAGAAACCGAAGATCTTTTGTCGCTTTTAATTGTTTGGTCTATTGTGAAAACAAAGCCCTCAAAGAAGGGCTTCCTCTACGAATTAGCCGATTCCAAGGCCATGGACAAACTCGAATCTGAGGGCTCACAAGTTTTTAAGTACAATCAGCACAATATCCCGAACTTCGAAGCGTAGTTACAAGGCCTGAAAGTACCCAACACATGAATTTTAAAACGCTATCAATTCTTCTTTGTACCGCACTGACTGTCTTTGAAATTACAGGACAAACAAACAGGCCTGTTGGCGCATGGAAAGATTACTTTCCGTACGGGGAAGTGTTAGAGGTAGCTACTGGAGAGAGGTCCGAGGGGCGAAGCGTTGCATTTGCACGAACTGAATTTGCTGTTTTCGAGGTTGAGTCTGCCACGAACCTTGTGAAGCGATACAGTAAAGTACAGGGTTTATCTCAATCAAATCCGACCGCAATAGGTTGGCATGGAGGTAGTGAAATTCTGCTTATCGGTTATTCTAACGGGAACATCGACTTAGTATCAAATGCTGGGACGTACAATATGCCCGATATTTTTACGAGCAATTTGATTGCGGATAAAGGTGTTAGAGGTGTGCATGTGTTCGGTGATTTCGCCTATTTCACTTGTGGATTCGGAGTTGTCGTAATAGATCTTCTCAAGTTTGAGGTTAAAGACACTTGGTTTATTACAGGCCAACAAGATTTACGTGAAATTCTTGACCTACACCTTAACACAGACGAGTGGGTGGTTTGCACTGATGCCGGAATTTTCTCTGCCTCGACCTCTCACCCCTTCCTCTCGAGTGCAGAAGCTTGGACTCGTTGGGAGGACTTACCTGAATCTCCCGATTCTTACGTATCAAGCCTTGCGTTTTTCGGAAATGACATCCTCGTACACATCGGGAACGGTTCTCAAGCCCGCCTTTGGAAAAAGGATTTTTCTGAGAATTGGGAGCTATTCCCCGAATGGCTTCCTGACGGGGAACCGTTATGGGGACTTGATGTTTTTCAAGACCAAACCAATTCTCTTCAAGACACCCTTCTAATCGGAAGATGTTGTGGAATTGAGAGATACGATTCTAATTACAATCTTATCAGTCCTATAAATGAAATTGGGGATTGGATGCAGGTAAGGGACGTAGCTTTTGACGTTTCTGGAGCTGGGGTTATTTGGATTGCAAGCAGAATTGGAGGATTGTTGCGAAATGTTGAAGACGGTGAAGGGCTTAGTAACGAAATGTTCGCCCCTAGTGGGCCTCCAAATGCCGATGTAAGAAAGATCGATTGTTGGAATCATAATCTGTGGTTTGCTACAGGGGGGGTTGATGGATCTTGGACTAACAATTACAATTCTGTGGGTACACATGGGTTTGTCGATGGTAAGTGGTTAGAAGTTGAATCCTTAGAGTCTGAAAACGAAATTCTTGGAATTCGCGATCTTATGACGGTGAGCATAGACCCTCTTAATCCCGGTCATATTATGTTCAGTTCTTTCGAGGAGGGGCTTATCGAAGTGCTCGATGGAGAGATGGTAAATATCTACAACGAATCGAACAGTACGATTTCTGAAGGCAACTTCGGAGGAAGCTTCAGAACCGGAGTCGTAGGCGTAGATTATGATTACAAGGGGAATCTTTGGATTACAAATCCCTTCACAAATAACCCGCTTCAGCTTAGGACTATTGATGGGACGTTCGTGGAAATGGATCTTGGCAATGATTTGGGGCCAAACGACTTAGTGGGTGAAGTAATGGTCACTAGAGATGGTTACGTTTGGGTTATTCTTCCTCGAGGGGGCGGACTCCTTGTCTTTGATAGTAACGGAACTCCTTCTATAACAACTGACGATGATTGGCGATTTCTCAATACCGATACAGATAACGGCAAGCTCCCCTCAAATTACGTTTACGCACTGGAAGAGGATCTCGATGGGGAGATTTGGGTCGGGACGGGGTCGGGCCCAGCGATTTTCTACCGTTCGGAGTCGATTTTCAATACCGAGATGAGTTCGGCCTCTCAAATTTTAATCCAGCAAGACGGAAATTATCAGTACCTCCTCGAAACAGAGACTGTGAACTCTATAATTATCGATGGAGGAAATAGAAAATGGCTGGGCACGGCCGGCTCGGGAGTTTACGTTCTAAGCGACGATGGCCTCACCATCGAGCACCATTTCTCATCCGAGAATAGCCCACTCCCCTCAAACAACATCACTGATATTGCAATAAACCAAGCTAATGGTGAGGTCTTCGTCGCGACATCGCGCGGGACAATTTCTTATCTCGGAGAGGCGACGAATTGGGATAGTAGTATGGAAAACATGTTCGTTTTCCCTAACCCCGTCGGCCCTAATTACGACGGAAACATCACTATCGACGGGCTAGATTATGAAAGTACAGTGCACATCACCGACGCGGCGGGACGATTAATTGCAACCGTTCCATCGATGGGCGGGAGAGCGGTTTGGGATGGTAAATTATCGGACGGGAACCTCGCGCCATACGGAGTATACCTCATATTCGCCACCGACCACGAGGGGAAAACCTCCGCCACCACAAAATTAGCGATCACCCGTTGAAACATCCTGTCCTACCCCCTTCCAAGCTACCCCATGTAGGCACGACGATTTTTACGACGATGTCTGCTCTTGCAGCCGAACATGGTGCGCTTAATGTCGCTCAGGGTTTCCCGGATTTAGAGACACCTGTACCGTTGAGGGAAGCGGTCAAGAAAGCTATCGACGACGGAGTAAACCAATACGCGCCTATGGCAGGGGATGTCGGATTGAGAGAATGGATTTCTAACTGGTACCGAGAAAGTAACGGTGCCGAATATGATGTTGCTACAGAAATTACGATAGGAGCGGGAGCGTCTTCAGTCATCTTTGCCGCACTTCAAGCTTTCGTAAATGAGGGTGACGAAGTAATTATAGTAGACCCCAGTTATGATCTATACGCCCCAGCCGTACATCTTGCTAAAGGTGTAATTAAGCGAGCTGAAGGCATCGAATCCATAGAAAAACACCTTACCGAAAAGACTCGAGCTGTAGTTATAAATTCTCCACACAACCCTACTGGAGACTGCTTTTCGGAAGAGGATCTTAAAGGTTTGGAGTTAATTCTAATCGGCACTAACGTGCTGCTTTTCAGCGATGAGGTCTACCGCCCTATGGCTCATGATTCAAGACCAAACCTTAGCGCGTCCCACCTTCCAAATCTTCGTAATCGCACTCTTATTTTCGGTTCTTTCGGTAAGTTATTTCATGCAACCGGGTGGAAAATAGGTTGGGTCGTCGCTCCCAAAGCTATCACAAGAGAACTTCGTAAGGTTCATCAGTATGACGTTTTTTCTACGGGCGCTCCTATTCAACGCGGCCTAGCAAAATATCTGTCCACCGAGCATTCTCGTGAACACCTTCGTAATGTCGGACCGATATATGAACGGAAACGCAATCGACTCCTCGAAGGATTAAAAGGTACCGCCTTTCGATTCACCCCTGCCGAGGGCGGGTACTTTCAAGTCCTAGACTACAGTCAATTGAAAACTCTAGGCGATAAACCCGATATCGAAGTCGCAAGAGAACTGACTATAAACCATGGTCTCGCCACCATCCCCCTCTCTCCTTTTCGCGAGTCACAGTCCGAATCAGCTCTCTCTGAACGAAGACTCCGTATCTGCTTTGCTAAGGGAGACGATACTATCGATGCTACCATCGAAAAGCTTGTCGCGATAGATAAATTCTATAAGGATGTCTAATACATTAAACATTTTAGGATTACAGTCGGATATCATTTGGGAAAACCCCGGTGCTAATCGTAGTGCCTTTGAAAAACGTATCAGTGTTGTACTTACTTCAAACCCCGAAGCAGATATTTTAGTTCTTCCTGAATGTTTTACATCAGGATTTACAATGAATCTCGAATCGTTAGACGATTGGGAAGATGGCGAAACCTTAGAGTGGATGAGGAAAATCACAGCGGAATCTAACGTCGCCTTAACCGGAAGTATCGCCTTCAGATTCAAAGACGGAGTGGCTCGCAACAGGAGCCTATTCGTAAAACCAGATGGCTCCTTCGATTTTTACGATAAACGCCACCTCTTCACTTTAGTTGGAGAAGACAAGCACTACAAAAGAGGAGAGAACGCGCAAATCGTAGAATTCCGAGGCTGGCGCATCTTACTCCAAATATGTTACGACCTCAGGTTTCCCACGTTTTCTCGAAATTCCGCTCAAAATCCTTACGATATCGCACTGTACGTAGCTAATTGGCCTGCTGTGCGTAGTCAACCCTGGCGAACGCTACTTCAAGCACGTGCAATCGAAAATCAGTGCTACGTTATGGGAGTAAATCGCCTCGGCAAAGACGCGAACAACATCGACTATTCCGGCGACTCTCTCGGCATAGATCCTTATGGGAATATCTTATGTGACCCGAAATTGAAATCCATAGTTCGACTCGTTTGTGACAGAAAATCACTGGAAGAATACCGTGCAAAATTTCCCGTCCTACGGGATTCCGATTGACTCCTATGTGAGAAGCGATAGCGCAGAAGCGTCATTTGTCGCAAATATCTTATCCCCCGTCAAAATCAACGCGGTTACATTGATGAGGTTAGGCAATCGGGCTCGTCTCGCTAGGTAAGGGCATAAAAAAACCGCCCTCGGGGAGGGCGGTTGATTTAATTTTTTTTTCGTTTTGCGAGACGCTTACTTAAAAGCGTTCTCCCCAGTAATGTCCATTCCAGTAATTAATAGGTGGATGTCGTGAGTTCCTTCGTAAGTGATGACCGATTCGAGGTTCATCATGTGACGCATGATAGGATACTCGTTCATGATACCCATCGCTCCGAGCATTTGGCGTGCTTCACGAGCTATGGTTATGGCCATATCTACGTTGTTACGCTTCGCCATTGAGATTTGGGCTGAAGTAGCACGGCCTTCGTCGCGAAGGGTTCCTAGACGGTGCGTGAGGAGTTGTGCTTTCGTGATCTCCGTAATCATCTCTGCGAGTTTCTTTTGTTGGAGTTGGAAACCAGCGATAGGACGACCAAACTGAATGCGCTCCTTAGAGTAGCGAAGAGCTGTGTCGTAACAATCGAGGGCTGCACCGATAGCTCCCCAAGCGATACCGTAACGAGCTGAGTCGAGACATCCTAGTGGAGCTCCGAGACCGGACTTAAGCGGGAGAATATTTGCTTTAGGGACGCGTACGTTATCGAAAATGAGCTCGCCTGTGTCAGATGCACGCAGCGACCATTTACCTTTCATAGTAGGAGTTGTGAATCCTTCCATTCCACGTTCTACAACGAGACCGTGTATACGGCCTGATTCGTCTTTCGCCCAAACCACGGCGATTTCCGCAAATGGTGCGTTAGATATCCACATCTTCGCTCCGTTTAAGATTACGTCATCGCCATCTTCAACGAAATTGGTTACCATCCCGCCCGGATTAGATCCGTGGTCAGGCTCAGTAAGTCCGAAACATCCTATCCACTCACCTGTAGCGAGTTTAGGTAGGTACTTCATCTTCTGCTCTTCAGATCCGTACTTCCAAATCGGGTACATTACTAGAGAACTTTGGACTGAAGCAGTAGAACGTAAACCAGAATCACAACGTTCGAGCTCTTGCATGATCAGACCGTAAGATATTTGGTCTAAACCAGCACCACCATACTCCTCAGGGATGTAGGGCCCGAAAGCACCGATAGCGCCGAGACCGGGTAGCAAGTGCTGCGGGAAAACCTGATTTTCGGCAGCATCCTCAATAATAGGGCTCACCTCCTGCTTCACCCACGCACGAGCAGCATCGCGGATAAGCTTATGCTCCTCAGTGAGGAGATCGTCCATATTGAAATAATCGTGTCCTGTGTAAAGATCTGTACGCATGATTCTGTGTTATTCTATCTTATTCTTCGGACGGCAAATCTAAGCTTTTCTGCCCGGACAGCCGTTCGTATGCTTCGTCTATTTCCAATGGCAAGATGCCGTCAGCGTATGCCGATACGGCTAATCTGTCTGCCACTTCATTGAATTCATTCCCTGCGTGCCCTTTAACCCAAACAAATTCCACCTTATGCACCGCATAAATTTTCAAAAACCTCTTCCAAAGGTCGGGGTTCTTCTTGTTTTTGAAATTTTTCTTAACCCATCCGAAGACCCAATTCTTCTTCACCGCATCCACAACATACTTAGAGTCTGAATAAATCGTCACATCAGTGTCTGGCTTTTTTAGTGTTTCAAGAGCTACAATCACAGCAAGAAGCTCCATCCTATTATTCGTCGTTAGGCGGAAAGCCCCACTAAGTTCTTTTCTATGCTTTCCCGCAAGCATAACTGCCCCGTAGCCCCCTGGACCGGGATTTCCACTCGCCCCTCCGTCTGTATATACTTTTACTTGCGCCATCCTTAGATCGTATTCTGATTAAAAAAGAAATTTCACATTCGAAGCAAATAGTTTCACAGAAATAGCTAGAAGTATTATACCGAAAACCTTTCTCAAGACGGCTATCCCACCATCTCCTAGTAATCTTTCAAGACGGCCTAAGTTTTTCAGCACGAGAAATACGAGAGCCATATTAATTAGGATTGCGATCATTATATTGAGTTGGTCGAATTCCGCTCTTAGCGAAATAATCGAAGTCATACTTCCCGCTCCGGCGATTAAAGGGAAGGCCACTGGAACAACTGTAGCGGCTTTCATAGAAGACGGATCGGATTTAAAAAGCTCTACTCCGAGGATCATTTCAAGCGCCATAAAGAAAAGCACGAACGAACCCGCTACGGCGAAACTGTTTACATCGACTCCCAGAAACGTGATAATTCCTTCCCCGATAAATAGAAAGGCTAGCATAATGCCGAGCGCCACAAGAGTTGCTCGTCCTGGGTGAATATTCCCCGACTTGCGCTGTACATCCATTAAAATCGGAATGCTCCCCACGATATCTATTACCGCAAATAGCACCATCGTGCTTTTAAGTAACTGCTCTAAATATATAACCATAGCTTGACTATTATTCCGCCAAAGTAATTAACTCTGCTGAAATTTTAGGGTAATACTTGTGCTCAAGTTTCAACACTTTCGCGGCGACTTCTTCAGCGCTTTTCGCATCTGACACATCCACTCGACCCTGAAATACTATTGCACCATCGTCATACGCCTCGTTTACAAAATGAATCGTCATCCCACTTTCCTTTTCCTGCGCCTCGAAAACTGCCTGATGAATATTCATACCAAACATCCCCTTCCCTCCATAATTTGGAAGTAAAGAAGGATGGATATTGAGCAGACACCCTTTATATCTATTACAAAACTCTTCCGGGATTTTTAGTAGAAACCCTGCTAGCAATACCCAATCGACACTTAGAACGTCAAGGTTCTGAATTAGCGTACCGTTATTGAGATCCGACTTGCTAAATACACTGTTGTTTATCCCAGCTTTTTCTGCTCGTTCGAGCACACCGGCGCTAGGTCTATTCGACCCAACGAACACAACTTGAATTTCGTCACAAGTTGAAAAATGTTCTATCAAAGCTTGGGCATTAGAGCCCGATCCTGACGATAAAATAGCTACCCTCTTCACTTAAATTTTACTTTAAACAACTTTGTTGTACTTCTTAAAACTCGATAAAACCGAGTTCTACAATTCTACGTTCGTATTTATCCACCGACTCTTCCATTTCACCTAAACGGGCATCTAATTCATCAACGAGAGGATCGTTAGGGTGATAGTATTTAAAAACTCTCACTAGCCTATCGTTAACTTGCATCGCAAGGTCGATTTCTGATGTCATAGCAGAGTAGTAATTGGGGCTTAACGAAAGCTTGTTCTAATGCTGATTCGTGCTCTTCAGTGGTCAAACTAATAGTGTTCGGAGACAGAAGTGAATCCGATGACGCAAGCTGAGAATACGCTTCAACTACAGGCATTAACACTCTTGTATACGGTACGTTTTCTTTAGGAGTACCTATCAGAAGCTCGTTGAGAATCTCTAACGCTCGCCTAGGATCCTGTTCTTCGATTAAAGCGTCAGCGAGGTTTGCCATTTGAAGTCGGACGTTCGTTACCATACGACGATTATTCTCGTCCATATAAATCCCGTGTTCCAAATCGTCCATTCCTCCCCAGAACCATTTGTCCATAACGTTCTCATACATGAGATCTGTTTCGATACCTCCTATCACATTCGGATTAGAATTCTTACCATATTTAATCGGTACAAGTCTATATGCAAGCCCCTCTAATCTAAAGTAATCTTGTAATCCAATATATGCATCGCCTCCTGTAGTTACTGCGAAATAAACTGGACGCTCCCAATTGTTATTTGCTAGCATAGAAAGTACAGCTAATTGGTTTTTGAGGACATATTGAGGGATGTTTCCTTGTCCGTCAACAATCGTCCATTCGACGGCATCAACAATGCTTCCTGCGTTTTCCTTAGAAACGATTCCCATCTCAACAACACTCGCCGAATCAACAGGAATAGAAAAGCTGCTCGACGGAAATTGAGCATACTTTTTCGATCCGAACGACTTTACATTATCCTCATCTAGAGCTAACGTCATCGCGTCTTTCAAATCGTAATATTCATTCGTTTTAGACGGCTGAAGTAAGACAATATCACGAGTTCCTTGTCTATACTGCTCCTCCGACATCTTAATTGGGAGTGGTGCACTTTCGTATGCGCGACGTCGCATTTGGTCTATATACCAGTCCGTGTTAAGTAAACTCAAGTTACAAACCCTAACGTCAGTCCTAAAGCCCTCTACCTCCTGCGCATACCAAAGCGGGAAAGTATCATTATCCCCATTTGTGAAGAGGATAGCGTTCGGGGCAAGCGATGCGAGGTAGTTCTTGGCAAAAGCCACTCCGGTAGTTCTATGAGCGCGGCTGTGGTCGTCCCACCCTTCGGATGCCATGAGAATCGGTACAAATAGCGTTACTACCACAATCGTAATCGCGCGAGCGTTCTCATTTAAACCGAGCACTCTCGAAACGTGTGCGATTGCGTAAAAGCATGCCGCTGCGAAAGTCATTAATAGAATACTTAACGAAAGGTAGTTAGGCATTCCGCTAACTGTTTCGAGCACGTAAAAAATTACGCCCGCTCCTAATGGCAGTCCAAAACCTTTAATGTGCGTCATTACCTCCGATCTACGAGCAGCCTCGAACAAAGCGAAAACGCTCAATCCTATCCACATCGCAAAAGCGTAAAAAGATCCTACATACGCGTAATCACGCTCCCTCGGCTGCATCGGGGTTTGGTTCAAGTAAACCACAATCGCGAGTCCAGTCATAAAAAACAAAATCCCTACAATTGACGCACCGCGAGGATCACGAACGATTTGGAATATCAATCCTATCAAGCCGAGTAAAAGCGGGAGATAGTAGAATTTATTCAAACCCTTATTTTCCGACATCTCTTGAGTCAGTGTATCTCGACTCCCGATTCGCAACTCGTCTATCGCGTCAACCCCTGAAAGCCAGTTTCCGTTTTGAAAATCCCCATGACCTTGCGTGTCATTTTGCTTACCCGCGAAATTCCACATAAAATACCTCAAATACATCCAGCCTATTTGATAATCAACGAAATACCTTAGGTTTTCGCCTGACGTAGGTTGTAGTTTCTCTAAAACTCCGTTAAGTCCTGCAAGAGCTTGTTGTTGCTGTGAATAGTCTTTCGCTCTACCCGCCATAGACTCATAGTATTTCTTCTCTTGGTTGAGTCTTTTTACGTACTCTTTTCCTCTATCTAGTCCTCGCTCAAGATTCGCAACTATCATTTCTGAAAGCGCATCGACAGCCCTTGGATCATCGAGAGGAGCTAATCTCATGCCGCCTGTTCCAGGGTCTCTTACTAGCACCTCGCTTTTCGAGCGAATTTCAAATGTTCCATCCCACGGTAATCCATATTCTGAGAAGAGTCGTTTCAGAGTTCGTGTTAATTCCGCTTTAGACAGAGTCCCTCCGAAAACGTCTTGTTGCAAGTGCATTATAAACCCTTGTCGCGACAATTCTCCATCCATTAGCGGACTTGTAAATGACTGACCCTCGTTATATCCTTTGTAATTACTCCATCTTCTGTACTCCTTAATATGTCTCGATTCTGATGAATACATACGAGGGAACTTCATCGTGAAATCACTATCGTAATTAGAAACCGTCCCTTTCTTTTCTCCCGAATTTATATACTCCTCTACGATTCTATATCTCTCATTCTTCGAATTCTCCAAAAAGGAAATAGCACTTGATTCGCTCTTAAAAGACTTCACCCTTACATCTCTAGCTCCTCTTTGTTCCTTTACGCTGAAACTCTTCACCCATGTGGCGCCTCCATCATGATACGAATCTTCGATGTCTAAAGGAGATCCCCAATATTGTCCTGTCGCAAGAGGTCTGTCTCCGTATTGTTCGCGGTTTAGATACTTTAGAAGTTGGAAGAAGTTCTCAGGATCGTTCTCGTCCATAGGTGGGTTCGCACTCGACCTCACAACGATAGTAGTAAACGAACTATATCCAATAAGTACCATTGCGATACTCAAAACGAAAGTGTTCACTGCCCACCATCCTTGTTTTCTTGAATACCAAACCAAAGCACTAAGTAGCGCCACCAATAATATCAAATAAGTGAAAATTCCACTGTTAAAGGGCAAGCCCATAACATTTACGAAATACTGCTCGAACGATCCCGCCAATTGAATCACTCCTTGTATTACTCCGACTTGAATTAAGCCCAGTAGTGCAATTGAAAACACACCAGTAATCACTAATCCCTTAATACTGAACTCATATTTACGGAAGTAATAAACGAGGGCCATAGCAGGAATCGCTAATAGGTTCAAAAGGTGAACTCCTATAGAAAGCCCCATTAGATAGGCAATCAGAATAATCCAACGCGTGGAACTTGGTTCATCGGCATTCTTTTCCCATTTAAGAATCGCCCAAAACACAGCCGCCGTAAACAAAGACGACAAGGCGTAAACCTCTCCTTCTGTAGCGCTAAACCAGAACGAATCCGAGAAAGTATAAGCCAGAGCTCCGACAATACCCGAACCTAAAACCGCAAGTCTTTCCGATGACGATGGCTCTTTTGTAAAGCCGCCCGTAAATCTTCTAGCTAGGTGTGTAATACTCCAGAAAAGGAATAAAATCGTAAAAGAACTACTCAAAGCAGAGAGCGAATTCGCAGCAATAGCTGCCGTTTCTGGTGTCGCGAAAATCATCAAGAACCTTGCAAGTAGCATAAAAAGAGGCGCCCCAGGAGGGTGACCTACTTCAAGCTTATACGCCGAAGCAATAAACTCTCCGCAGTCCCAAAAGCTAGCGGTAGGTTCTATCGTAAGTAGATAAACAATAGTAGCGATAATCCAAACGGACCATCCAGTTAAGACATTTAAACGATCGTAGCGCATTCAATCAGGCATTTTTCGTGCCTTGCGAAGGTATGCACTATCGCATCATTTTTCGCCGAGAATTACCTCTGTACGATTACTCGTTTCGCAGACCCTAAAACCCCTACGATTTGCAAGGTGTACCACCCGTCTGAGAGACCGTAGAGCGAGAATTCTTGCCCGTTTGAAACCTCTGTCGTCAAGACGATTCGTCCTTGTGAGTCGTACATTTTACAAGGCCAAACCCCTTCGTTTAGACCACTGATCACGAGATTCCCGGTAGTAGGTGTCGGGTATACTGTCCAGCTCGCTTCCCCTTCGAGATCAGTAACCGCCGTTTCGCACTCTCCTTCGACAAAAGTCGTGACACCTCCGTAATGATAAGCGTAGCATGCATTAGAGTAAGTGACATTATTGCATCCGCAAACAGGAACGTATTCTTCGGTGCAGGCGAATTCAGTATCGATTTGGTCTTCATTAATGCAATCGCCTACATCTCCACAACCTTCAACTATAATCGTAATATGCAGCTCCACTCCATAAGGGCAGTCTTCACCATAGTACAGAGCCGTTACAATGTAGGTGCCGTCCGTCTCGTAAGCATGAATTGCCCAACTTAGTCCCACCTCAATTTCAGATCCATCTCCAAAGTTCCATTGTACTTCAGCCCACTCATTTGAACTCCCTATTTCAAACGCCCAAGAACACATATCCCATTTAGGCATAATTGTATAGATTTCAGTAGGACAGTCTACTTCATCTTTCCCTCCTATCCACTCACACGTTTCCACTAATCCACATTCGGCATTCTCATAAAACACGCATAGTTCGAATCCGTCGATAGTTACCATATCGTACAACTCAACAAAATTAGTCCCCTCTGCTATTACTTCTCCATTAACAGCCCAAATTAAGGTTACACTATCTGGGTAATTGTAGGCTTCAAATACCCCAAAGCCTTCTTCGTAAAATCCGGCAAAATCAAGATCACACGTGCCTTCCCCGTCTTCACCTATCCATTCACAAGCAAAAGCCCCTAAGGGACAATCGGCACTTTCGTAACCCACACAAATTGTTACTCCGCCCACGGGGTAAGGAACCGGCTCATAAATCTGAACCCAGTCTACTCCTGTAGCGATAACTTCATCATTCATGGTCCAAAATAACTCTACACCCTCTGGGTAATTATGTGCCTCAAATACCCCGTAACCTAGCTCTTCAATTGGATCGTAATAAAGTTCATACCACATTTCTATAGAACAAGGCACATCTCCTGTGCAGGCGAACACTTCGATTGTTGTAGTCAAAAGCACACCCGAACATAAATCATCAATATAGAAAGCTGAAACTTCGTATATACCATCAGACGAATACGCATGATCCGCAACATAACTAGAAGTTTCGAATGTGCCATCTCCGAAACTCCATTCGACCAAAGCTCCCGGCATTGCATTATCAACTTCAAATATCCAATTACAAGTATTTAGTTCCAGCATTGACGCGAAGAGTCCCATCGGGCAATCTCCTCCACCTCCACCACACTCTCCATCAGTCCAAGATGTAACTCCGCCGTAGTTAGTAGCAACACAGTCGTTAGGGTAGGTGTTTCCATCGCAACCACAAACTGGGACCCATTCAGTGCTACAAAGGACTAAAGGGTTAATTAAAGAAAGATCAACGCAATCGCCTAGGTTAGTAATATCGACCATTTCACAGAACGTGATTCCATCAGGGCAGTCTAAACTTGAATATGATACACAAAGCTCTACTGGCCCTTGTAAGAGAAGGGAAATAGAAATCAAAATGTCTGTCGTGCCTATTTCAAAAACAGTCCCATCTATACTCCACGTTAACTCTGCTCCAGCAGGAAAGTCTATCGCTTGAATGTTAATCGAGGCGTTAAGGATGTCATACACAAAGTCAATATTGCAATCTGACTGAGCGTTTGCAGGGTTCTGAGACGACATCAATGCAAAAACCGCAAATAGGGAGAGGATTATATTTTTCATAATTAAATCTTCTTAGGTATAGGACAAAGATACAAGGTAATATCTAGGTAAATCTCGGGTCGGTCGGCATTACCTCGCCGCATTTCTTGCACGTTCTTAGAGTTTCTGAATTGTAAAATTCACGGAAGCGAGATTGGAAATCGGTTTCGATATTTTTAAGTTCGAAATAAGTTTCGTGAAGTTTTTCATTACACGAATCGCAGAACCACATAAGGCCGTCTTTTTCACCCCCGGAACGTTTTCGTTCGATTACTAGTCCTATAGAATTCGCCTCACGACTGGGACTATGTGGTACGTTCGCAGGAAGTAGGAACATATCCCCCTCGCCTAGGTGCATCTCGACAGCTTTCCCGTCCTCTTGAATCCTCACGCATATATTTCCCTCGAGCTGATAAAAAAGTTCTTCTGTTTCGTTGTAATGATAGTCCTTCCTCGCATTTGGCCCCGCAACAATCATCACGATATAATCGCCACTGTCTATATAAAGATTTTTATTCCCAACGGGCGGCTTGAGCAAATCTCTATTTTCCTCAATCCATTTTGTGAGGTTAAACGGTTTAATAATTGCCATGATTTCTTGTTTCTTATTCTTAAGCCCAAATTAAGACTTAAATCCATTCGAAATCCATCCTTTTGGTATGCTAACTAACCAAACCCCTGTGAATATCCCTAAAGCACAAATAGCATTCAAAATTGTCAAGTCATTGTGGTAACTACTTAGGCCTAGATATCCTAACACACTCACTAGGGCAAGTACTAAAAGGGGCTGTAGGTAAATATAGATGCTTACTACAACGGGTTCAACTTTCGTGAGGGCATAAATATTAAGTAAGTAAGCTAAGAAGGTGGTTCCTAAAATCACAAATCCTAGGGCTTTCCAATGATCCGCGGTAAACTCGCTCCACTCAATCTCCATGACTTGCCCCATCCCGAACGGCAGCACGAATATCGTTCCGAATAAAAACACCCACGCGATTACGGTAAGGGGGCTATACTTATTCATTAGTGGCTTCACCACCACTAGATATATCCCGTACGAAATCGCGTTTACTAAAATTAAAGCATCACCCTGCCAACTCGCTCCCGCGCCATCTGAATGACCGCTCGCTCCCAGTAACAACAACAAGCCTGCGCCCGTTCCTCCAAAGAATATCCCCGCAATCTTCCTCATCGTGATCTTGTTATTCAATAATATCGCACTTATTATCAAAACGAAAATCGGACTCACAGTCATTATTAGCGATGCATGAACAGGGCTCGTTAATGACAATCCGTTAAAGAAAAAGAGTTGGTTTACTGCAACACCGCAAATCCCACAAAGTACTAATCTGCCTATGTCCGCTTTATCTATAAGCATAGATTCGACCCTCCTACCTCTCGAAAATAACACTCTAATGAACATCAACGAAAAGAACATTATCGTTCCTGCAACAACTCTAAGTACGATAAATCCTGAAGGGCCGACCATTTCTGGCATGATTCCCTTTGCGACGATGTAGTTCCCCGCATAAATTACGCCGACCAGAAAAAGGGCTATATGCGCGAAAAGCGAAATAGATTCCGATTCTGTATTCGTTCTACTCGAAATCAACAATTCATTATACTAAAAAGTCCCTGGCCTTTTCTACTTCGGACTTTCGTGATCCCACTGAAACTTCATTCCCAACAAAAAATACTGGGCGCTTTAAAAAAGTGTACTCCCCTAAAATTAAGGTTCGGTAATCGTCTTCTGCAAGATCTTTTTCAGCGAGCCCCATACTTCTAAACTTAATCGCCCTTCTAGAGAAAAGCCCTTCGTATGACCCGACAATTTCCTTCATCGCATCAAGATCGTCTGCTGAAACACCACTTTCCTTGATGTTTATGATTTCACAGCCGTTAGATTCCGGTTTGAGATCGTCAAAAATGCGTTGGCATGTTTTACAAGTCGGGAGAGTAAATGCTTTTCTCATATCGATTCCATTTTATAAATCAACTCTCTTAATCCGTGCTCCCAATGTTCTTCGTTATTAATAACTACGTCACACTTTCCTTTCCACGGTTCGATGAACTTGATGTCGGCGGGTCTTACATGGTTATCCCATTGATATTGAACTTCGTCGGGGCTGTAGCCGCGAATCGTTAAATCTCTGTGCTTTCGTCTTTCAAGTCGCGTCTCTACCGAAGCGTCAATAAACGCTGAAATATCGATCATTTCTCTGACGGTGTCATCGTAAAGTGCGAACAACCCCTCTACGACAAGCCATTTCGCGGGCTCTACCTTAATACGTTCCGAAATCATTGCCGACCTGTTATAAGTGTACGTATCTAACTCTACTATTTCGCCCGATTTTAATGTTATCATATCGCGAACGAGATCAACGTAGTTAATCCCTTCTGGCATATCGAAATTCGTTTCGCCCTGTGAATCGACAGGCAAATCGCACTTAGGGCGGTAGTAATCATCTAGCGAGAGAATAGTCATCTCGGCACCGAAATACTCCTTCAGCCCCTTCAAGATCGTGGACTTTCCAGACCCACTTCCTCCCGTTAAGGCTACTATCTTCATTTCTTCTTCGTATCGAGAAGTAAATCAGCTAAAACTCTATCATTCGCGAGGTGAGGAATTTTGTTTTGGCCTCCTAGCTTACCCTTAGTTTTCATCGCAGCCACGAATCTCCCTTTTTTAATAGGAGTAACAACGGCAGCGCTCAACACTCCATCTTTCTGAAGGTCGTTATAATACGTATTTCTATCGCGCATAGCTTGGTTCAGATCCGCAGAAAACGACTTCATATCCTTCGGCTTATTGTCAAACTCTATCAACCACTCGTGATAGGGCTTTCCTTTTTTCGGCTTCACTTGAGGTGCTAAATGGAAGTCGGAAATCACTCCGCCATTTTTCTCGATTGTTTCTGTAATTGAACTCTCAACCTCTTCTGTGATAACGTGCTCACCGAAAGCAGAAATAAAGTGCTTTGTGCGCCCCGTCACTATAACACGTAATGGCTCTAAAGAAACGAATTTTACGGTATCACCGATATCGTATCCATATAAACCCGCATTTGTGGTTAGAATTATCGCATAGTTTACGCCTAATTCCACCTGTTCAACCGTCAAGCGAGGTCTATTCTCATCGTTGTACTTATCCATGGGGATAAATTCGAAGAAAATCCCGTCGCTAATATTTAAAAGCATCCCTTCTACTCCTGGCTTATCCTGAAAAGCAATAAAACCTTCTGAAGTAGGATAAAGCTCAACTCGATCAATATCGAATCCTAGCAGTCGTTTAAATTTCTCAGAATACGGGCCATAAGCAACGCCCCCATGAACAAAAAGACTCAAATTCGGAAACACTTCCTCTACCGTCTTTTTTCCAGTGTATTTGAGAAGCTTTTCGAAATACATCTGTACCCAAGTCGGGATTCCACTTACAAGGCGCAAATCTTCCTCCGCCGTCTCCTTCACAATCGCGTCAAGCTTTTCCTCCCAATCTTCTATACAGTTCGTCTCCATAGACGGCAATCTGCTTCGTCGCAAGTACGTCGGCACGTGGTGAGCGACAATTCCCGACAATCTCCCTAAAGGGATTCCTCCCTCAGTTTCTTCTAATTCGGGGCTTCCCTGCAAGAAAATCATTTTCCCACTCACGAAACTTGCATCGCCAGATCCCACGATTTGGCCTAATAGCGCATTTCTCGCCCCAGCTATGTGGTTCGATAAGCTATCCTCCGTGATGGGAATGTATTTCGCCCCCGAGGTAGTGCCGCTAGTTTTACTGAAATACAATGGTTTGCCAGGCCAAACCACATCTTCCTCACCCGCGACAGCTCTCTCCAAGTACCCTTTCAGGCCCTCGTAGTCGCGAACAGGTACTGCGCGCTGATACGCCTCCAAGGTCATCCCGTCCTTTAATCCGTGATCCTTTCCGAAGGAAGTTTTTGCTCCCGTTTTGACAATTTCATTCAGTTGTTTTAACTGTGAAGCGACCGGATTTGCCGACTTCATTTTCAACTCAACCATGGCCGCTCGAGCGAACGGCTTACTCAAAGATGCTTTCAATCCCATAGTGCGAAAGTACTCAAGAAGAAAATAACACAAAAAAGAAGAGGCATCCTTTTACAGATACCTCTTCAATTAGTAGTAAATACTGGGTGTTTATCTTAACGCACCACCATCTTTTTCGTGATTGAGATACCATCTGCAATCAACGTATAAGTGTATAATCCGCTAGAAAGTGCACTTACGTCGTAAGTAATCGAATGAACTCCAGCACCAAGAGTGCCTTTTTCGATACTAGTTACGATACGACCGCTTAGATCACGTACCTCAAATGTAACCGAACGGCTCTGAGATAAATCGAAATTGAAAGTAGTTAAGTTATTCGCTGGGTTAGGAACATTCTGACCTAAGTTAATTCCGTTAAGGTTAGCGATTTCATCAACTGCAACTCTCTCGCTGAGGATTAGGCGTACTGCAGGTGTGTATGTTTGGGATGTAAACCAAACAAAATCTCCATCACCCGTAACATTGTACTCTCCAGTACTGTTGTCTGTATCGCTGTTTAATTGAGCCTGAACAGTAAGACCACCTTCACTCTCATACTCAGCAATAACACCTACGAAGTAAACCGCGCCAGCATCCAGAGAAATCGGATCCTCGAACGATAAGTAGTAAGGGCCTACATTGCTCCAATCAGTATCGTAAGTCCAGAAAGCACTCTCGAAAGGGCTATCTGTAATCCCTACTGTACCGTCGTAGAAGTAAAGTCGAGTTTCGAACTCAAGTTCAGCAATATCTCCATCTATGTTTAATCCACAATTTTCACCGAAGTCAATAGTCATTCCATAAGCAGTAGAACCTTCGTTTACTGTATGGTAAAAAGCACCTTGACCTGATGGATCAAATAAACCAGCTATATCAGACTCTCGTGGGAACACCTCTCCGTCTAAAGCAGCTTCGTCGTCGTGACCATAAACATCGTCAGAGAAAACTATCACCTTAGACATTGTGTTATCCTCTGGTGTCAAGTCTGTGCTACTTCCAGATGTAAGCGTCGCACGAATAATGTAGTTGCCTGTAGTTGTTGGCTCCCAATCAGTTGCGATATAAAGAGTGTCTTGTGCGTTCGCTGGGCAGATAAGTCCATTTGCAAAAGAGTAGACCATTGGAATAGTTTCAGCAACAGAAGTGATAAGATCACCCTCTTCGGTTAGTACCTCTACAAGTACTTCGACAGCTTCTTGGTTATCCGTTCCGTTGTTACGGTAGATAACACCTGCTAGGACTCCTCCATCAGCAGCAGGTATCGCTTGCTCTAAAGGAGTAACACGATACTCCCAAACATTCCAAATGTCACCATTTGTAAGTTGAACCATAGCTAAATCGTCTGCATTAACATTAGAAGAAACAACTACATCATCGATTCCCCAGTAATAGTGGCTGTAAGCATTTCCTGTCTCAGGCGCTTGTGTGTATGTGAATCGGAATTGAACCGAATCACTGTAAGCCGCTACACAACTGATATCAAGAGTGTTAGGTAGTGGGTTCGCAGAAGCTGTGTTGGCAGCCTCGATAAAAGAACCATGACCATCAAATGTGGTCCATGTAGATCCTCCGTCGTTAGTTACGTCAACATAGATAGGAGCGTATGGGTAGCAACAGTAACGGAAGTACTGATCCCAGCTTAGGATTACAGAACCATCGTTAGTGAAGTCAATCATCGGGCTAGTTAAAGAACCGTCCGTGTCTTGGTAACCGTCAGCGATGGGTGTGTTTAGGTAATCACAATCGAAGATCATCCACCCGTTTTCTGGAGTGCCTGACTCAAGTGGTCCGATATTCGTAGAGAACTCTCCCCCAGGGTGAGCTATGCCAGTTGCATCTCCGTTGTTGTAGAATCCTGTGTTACCTGGAGCAACCCAGATCCAAAGACTATCACCAGCATTATCAGCAGTTGCCCATGAACCATTACCGTTAATACCATCGAATCCGTTCGAGAAATCTTCAGAGAAAAGGATGTTTCCACCTCCACGCTCAGTTGAGCGAGCTACAACCCCGTCAAGACGAGCTTGATCTGCTTCTGCAACAGTTGCAGCAGTGATAGTGTTTGCAAACGTGTGGATCTTCTCCAAACGTTGGCCAGAAGCAACTGCGAAAATGCAAATAGCTCCAAGAGTTAAAGTCAAATGTTTCATATTATTATATAAGGTGTGTTATTTACTTGATATTTTCAGGTGGCAAATTACGTAAAAAATTGTGTAAAAAAAGAGGAAGACCTATTTGGCCCTCCTCTTTAAGAAAAAACTGAAATAATTAGTGCTCTTACTTAACCATTAAACGGTCAGTTGCGCGCTCACCATTCACTGTTAAAGTGTATGTGTAAGCTCCAGCAGCGTAATCAGATGCATCTAAAGAAATACTGTTATATCCAGATGCTTGAGTTCCCAAATCTGTTGAGAAAACAATCTTTCCTGTGATGTCACGTACTTCGAAAGTAACCTCAGACGCACGGTCTAAACTGAACTGAACACGAGTAATACCGTTTGTAGGGTTAGGGAAGCTTGGGAACATTTGGAACCCTGTTGTGTTAACCTGCTCCTCAGAGATAGTGTTAACAGCGTTAGGGTCAAGGTTCAAACGAACCATAGGCACTTCATTAGTGTAGTACCAATCGTAAGCAGATCCCGCACCGAAAGGTCCGTAAATGAATGCCGTGTTGTCTGGTGTAAACTTAGACTCTCCGTATTGAACGTTTGATCCACCGTAGTGCTCGAAACCAGCACCTAACCAATCACCAGCAGAAGCCATGAATGGAGTTTGGAATACCATAGTGTACCAAGTTGTAACAGCCTCGCCTTCAGCGTTAGTGTTTCCTTCGATGATATCGAATTCATCCGTACTCTGAAGAATCCCTCCGTATTGCTCAGTTAGGAATGTGTCGTCAAATCCGTCGAAAAGGTGAGTAATGATAGATGTTCCTGTTTCAGATCCGTCCATAATAGCAACATCGATAGCGTAGATAACTACGTCCTCAACGATGTCGAAAAGAGATACTGCGATATAGTCATCTGTACCGTCATTTGGAGCTGAGTTTGTAGGCATTCCGTCATCACGTCCCCAAGATAAATCTGTAACATCGTATGACTGAGAAGCCATGTTGTTACTAGGGTTCTCGTCAGCCATATCAGCAGAGAGAAGGTAATCAACTGTAACAGGACCAAGTGCAGTAGGCAGATATGCTACTGTTAAAGTGTCCTCAGTTGCGTAATCAAGAGTGATCGGATCAGAAGATGCTGCAACTCCGTTAGCTGTAACTTCGAGAGTAACGTTAGTTTGGTACTCATAACCTACGTTGTAAACCTTTGCAGCAGCAGTTAGGTCAGCAGGAATTTGAGACTGTGCCCAAGCACCGTACTCATAATATCCAGTACGCTCGAAGTCAGTGTAACTCACATAGTTGTCGATACGAGTATCGTGTGCGGGTGTATCGTAAACCTTAATGTCGTCAATCTCCCAGCTGTAACCCCAAGTTCCAGACCAACGGAAACGAACGTAAATCTCACCTTGTGCACCAGCAGCTTCAGTGATATCAAATTCTAAAAGTGATGGGTTATCCGACATGTCGCTTGTTCCGTATCCAGGGAATACCTCTTTACGAGAAGGCACTGTATCAGTTCCGTAAATAACATATCCTGATGCTTCGTCCCAGTTATCAATAGTAGGCCAGTTCACACCGTCACGACTAATCTCGATTAAGCACTTCTCGCTATCATCAGATCCACCGTTATCCCAGCAGCGGTAACGTGTCTCTAAAGAGATACTCACGTAAGGGTGCTCAGAACAATCGATAGGAGCTACGGTTTGGAACCAACAGTTCTCAACCCAGTTAGCATCGTAGTTAGCGTCAGCTCCGAAAAGATCTGAATCAACCATGATCATTCCGTTAGCAGAAGTAGTAGAATTCATTGCGCTTGTTGCAGAACCATCACCTGATCCACCTGCCCACTGGTTATATGGACCTGCAGGACCGTCAAGTGTACATTCAAAGTTGATGTCTATATCAGCCCAAGGAGCTCCGACTTCGTAGGCGCCGTTGTCGAAGGACCAGTCGCTGCAGTTATCAATGTTACAATCGTGGCTCCAGAATACTGCACGAGCAGCTTGTATTGGAGCTTCCGAGTTAATGCTAGACACTTGTGCGTCTTTAGCAGCTTGAACAGGCATCTTTACCTGAGCGGTAGCGATTGTTCCAACGAACATCGCAGCTATAAAAAAGTATATTTGCTTCATATTGAGCAGTTTATGGTTTAGAAAATCAATTTCTCGTAGCAAATATAGAGCGAGATTTCCATATATCATATGCTTACTCCTTGACTTGATAACACTTAATCGTTAAGTGCCGCTTCAGGTTCGTCTATGTAGTCCGTTATAGGAGGGCAGCTACACATTAGATTTCTGTCTCCATATGTGTCATTTACTCTAGCTACAGGAGGCCAAAACTTAATATCCCTCAACCCTCTAACTGGGTAAACAGCCTTCTCCCTAGAATACGGGTGTAACCATTCCGAGGCGGTAGCTTCTATAACCGTGTGGGGGGCCATTTTCAGTACGTTGTCTTCCGAGTCGACCTCACCTAATTCTATCAAGCGAATTTCCTCTCTTATACTAAGTAGCGCGTCTGCGAATCGATCTAACTCTTCTAACGACTCGCTCTCTGTCGGCTCTACCATCATGGTTCCCGCAACGGGCCAAGATATCGTAGGAGCGTGGAAACCGTAATCGATGAGTCGTTTTGCGATATCGATAACTTCGACTCCGCACGACTTAAAAGCTCGGCAGTCTATGATCATTTCGTGCGCAACGGTGTTGTTTTTCCCTTGATATAGAATCTCATAAGGGCCATCTAGTCGTGCCTTGAGATAATTCGCGTTCAAAATCGCAACTTCGGTCGCTTGAGTCACGCCCTTTACTCCCAACATACGAATGTAAGCATACGGGATAAGTCCTATTAAGGCACTCCCGAATGGCGCAGCGCTAACAGCCGAAATTGACTGCTCGCCTCCTGTATGGACTATAGAATGTCCGGGCAGAAATGGTGTAAGATGCTGCGCAACTCCGATAGGCCCGACTCCAGGCCCGCCCCCTCCATGAGGTATCGAAAATGTCTTGTGAAGATTGAGGTGACAAACGTCCGCCCCGATATTTCCCGGACTTGTAAGTCCCACTTGAGCATTCATGTTAGCACCGTCCATATAAACTTGCCCGCCGTGAGCGTGAATGGTTTCTGTAATTTCTAGAATCCCCTCCTCGTAAACTCCGTGAGTAGAAGGGTAGGTTATCATAATAGAGCTTAGGTTCTTACTATGAAGATTCGCTTTTTCTTTCAGGTCGTCAATATCAATGTCCCCATTGTCTTTACAACCCACCACCACTATCTTCAGTCCTGCCATAGCTGCACTAGCCGGATTCGTTCCATGAGCACTCGAAGGAATCAGACACACATTTCTATACCCCTCACCCAGACTTTCATGATATGCCTTAATTACAAGCATCCCGGCATATTCACCATTAGCACCACTATTCGGTTGAAGAGTCACTCTATCGAATCCCGTTATCTGTGCCAAATCGCTCTCTAGCGCTCGCAAAATCTCTATCATCCCCTTCGCTTGTTCAGGTGGACAAAATGGATGAAGCTCAGCAAATTTATACCAAGCAATCGGTAGAAGTTCTGTCGCCGCATTCAATTTCATCGTGCACGATCCAAGAGGAATCATTCCATGAACGAGTGAGAAATCACGATTCTCAAGATATTTAATATACCGCATCATAGCCGTCTCAGACCTATGGGTATTGAACACCTTATGGTCGAGATAGTCGACATCGCGTATGAGGGTTCCTAAAAATGCTCTATCGATCTGAACACCTTGAATTAGAGGGACAGCGAAGGCTGAGCATAGATTTGTAAGGTCTTCGATATTCGTGCGTTCGTTCAAGGAGACCCCTACGTGCTCGCCATCGTTGAAATAACGAATGTTAATCTTCAATGCGTTCGCTCTAGCAATAAGAGCGTTTATTGCGTCCGTTCCTCCCTTCACTCGAATTTTAAGCGTGTCGAAATAGCAGTTATTTACAACCTCCATCGTGGAGTTAGCGTTTAGAGCTGTCGCAAATGATTTGGTTCGAACATGAATTCTTTCTGCAATATTACGTAGGCCTTTAGGCCCGTGATAAACTGCGTACATAGAAGCCATAACAGCGAGAAGAGCTTGAGCAGTACAGATATTAGAGGTTGCTTTATCGCGGCGGATGTGCTGTTCGCGAGTTTGTAAAGCCATTCTAAGAGCTGGATCTCCATTTCTGTCTATGCTTACCCCGATAATCCTCCCTGGGAAACTTCTTTTATAACTTTCGTCCGCAGCAAAAAAGGCCGCATGTGGTCCTCCGTATCCCATAGGTACTCCGAATCTTTGTGAACTTCCCACAACGACATCTGCACCCATTTCGCCCGGACTCTTAAGCATCAGAAGCGCCATTAAGTCGGTCGCCATCACGACTTTCACATCGGAAGCGTGCGCCGATTTGACTAAAGATTCGAAATCTTCCGCTTCGCCATTCGCATCTGGATATTGTAGTAAACACCCGAATATCTCATCTGTAAAGTCCCACTCCGAACGAGGCGCTTCGAGAATGGTAATTCCGAGCGGCTTCGCTCGTGTCTTCATTACATCGAAGGTTTGGGGATAGACCGCCGTATCTACAATAAAAGTATTCGCTCCGGCCTTAGCTTGCTTACGAGGACGAGTAGAAAATAACATCGCCATAGCTTCCGCTGCAGCTGTTGCCTCATCGAGAAGAGAAGCATTCGCAATTTCCTTTCCTGTAAGATCACAAACCATGGTTTGGAAATTCAGGAGAGCTTCAAGACGACCCTGGGCAATCTCCGCCTGATATGGCGTGTAAGCGGTATACCAACCGGGATTCTCTAAAACGTTCCTCCTGATTACACTCGGAACTTCAGTCGGGTAATACCCCATACCTATATAGTTCCTGAAAGTAACGTTCTTCGAAGCTAGAGCATCTACGTGTTCGAGATACTCGCTCTCCGTCAAAGCGGTAGAGAGATTTAAGGGTTCCCTAAGGCGAATCGCCGTAGGCACAGTCTTATCGATAAGTTCGTTTATCGAGCTACAGCCGATGGCTGCTAGCATTTTGGTTTGGTCTTCAAAACGAGGACCCATATGCCTAGAGGCAAAACTTCCTAATTCCATATGATCAAAATGAAAGGGGACGAAGTAAAATGAATATGCAAAGATATATTTTATCACCTTTGTACAATGCTTCTTGAAAAGTTTCTTGGGTTTACGAATATTTTAATCGCTTTAGGTGCTGGCGCAACAGTTTTATTGACTGGAATTTCACTAGGATTAGAGCTCGAATTACTTGATCCATCGTACTTAATAACAGCATTAACTGGACTTGGATATACTGTGCAGAGATTAATAAAGACTAGATTTTTCCCGCAAACCGCTAGGCCTATTGTTGTAGATTTTTATAAGAAATTTGGTCTAGGATTAGTGCTTTGTTGGGGGGCAATTCTTTTGGCGAGTGTAAATCTTGTGGCGATTGGAGGGTTCGGAGGGGTCATGGGATTGGAGTTTACGCCCCAAGCACATTGTATGGGAATCGTCCTAATTATTCTTGGCGCATCGTATGCAATTGTTCCGCTTAGAGAAAAGCCGTACTTAAAATTACCATTGATTTCAATCGTGTGGGCTCTCGCTACTGTTGTGTATCCTGTAATTCTAGTGGACTCCATCTCAATGGTTTCCATAGGAGTCTTGTGTGCGGCTTTTATTGCTCGATTGATTTATATCGCGGGAATTACTGTTCCGTTTGATGTGAGAGATTTGCAAATCGATGACCTGAAAATGAAAACGATGCCACAGGTTATAGGCAAGGAGCGAGCGTTGAGGCGTGCGATGTGGCTTGTGGGTGGGGGGGGAGCGACTTGGTGTGGTTTGGCCTTAAGTGGGGTAGTAAATCCTATTGTGGGATACGGTCTGGCTCTACATGCTTTCATCACTATTCCTCTTGTTTCTCCTCAAATCGTGAATAAATTTAAGCGCGCAAACCATCTTACTTTGATTCTTGATGGAATGCTCTCTATGCAATTCGTAATTTTGCTGATATGGTATCTAACAATCCAAACCTAACTCTTGCCCTCTCTCTTGATTCGGCCGATCCGCTAAGTTCTTTTAGAGAGAAGTTTCTAATTCCACAACACGATGGAAAAGATGCTCTTTACTTTACTGGGAATAGCCTGGGTTTACAACCTCGGTCTGCCTCTGACGCTCTTAAAACGGAGCTAGAAGATTGGGCGACTCTCGGAGTTACAGGTCATATCAGAGCACGAAACCCATGGATGCATTACCACGAACTCTTCACTTCGCACCTTTCAGAAATGGCGGGAGCTCTTCCCTCGGAAGTCGTGGCAATGAATGCGCTTACAGTAAATCTACATCTACTTTTAGTGAGTTTTTACCGTCCTTCTGGGACCCGAACGAAGATCCTGTGTGAGGCGAAAGCGTTTCCTTCGGATCGTTACGCTCTTGTAAGCCAAATCCATTTTCATGGTGGCAACCCCGACATTGACCTTGTCGAGCTTGAACCACGAGAAGGAGAGCATTGTTTACGACTTGAAGATATTGAGAAGGTGATATTCGAGCTTGGGGACG
>JYMV01011966.1_pt1 | contig 63099 bp, 57 predicted proteins | sample 338911 | NCBI WGS metagenome assembly JYMV01 (sample SAMN03354496, study PRJNA234377) | hydrothermal vent metagenome | biome: Deep sea; feature: Hydrothermal plumes at the Eastern Lau Spreading Center, Western Pacific Ocean; material: Seawater | place: Tonga | collected 2009 | depth 2000 m m | reverse complement strand
ACTTGGGTTATATGGGTGAAAAGTTTTCCATCATTCCCGCCTTTAATTATGAACGACACGGCGTTATTGACAATACCGCCTTGATTCTGGAAAAGAGGCCCTACCTCATTTATAATCCTGACACAGGCAGGTGGGTGGCCGAAATCGTGGAACAGTGGCGTGAGAGGCAGGTCAATATCTGGCCAGAGGTGAAGATGGAATTCCGGCTGGATATCAGATATCGTTTCAAGGGATTCGACTTCAATTTTTACTACGAGGATGAAGTAGTGGATAATCTTGAATTCAATTGGGGAGAGAGAAGAGGAGAAGTTTGGTGGATTGGGGTTGAGAGGACCATAGACAGCGAGGACTTCCGGGCATTTCGAAAAAGGAAACTGCCATAGGAGTTTCTGAAGAATCAATTCTTTCTTTTGTAATTGTTACATTTAATTCCGAAGCTGATATTGGCGCTAGTTTGGACTCAGTTCAATCCACTAACCAAAATGGCAGATTTCAAGTAATTGTCATCGACAATGCTTCTGAGGATAAAACGGTTGAAATAGTTAATCAAAAGAAAAATGACAATACTGTTTTTTTCCAAAATGAAAATAATGAAGGTTTCACCAAAGCTGTTAATCAAGGGGTTGAAAATGCCGGTGGAGAATATATTTTCATTCTCAATCCAGATACCCAAGTGACAGAAGGATCAGTGCTAAGGCTCATCAATAAACTTTCATCAGATAATCTTATCGGTCTGGTAGCACCCCAGCTTCGTTTCCCTAGTGGAGGCATTCAGTACTCCTGCCGGCGGTTTCCAACATTTTGGAATGTAATAACGGAAATGACTGGCTTGAGCCGGGTTTTCAGTCAAAGTAATTTGTTTAATGGCTGGAAGATGAGAGACTTTAATCATGCAACTGGACGGGATGTGGACCAACCGGCAGGAGCAGCAATTTTAGTTAGAAAAGACTTACTTCTAAAGCTAGGTGGCCTGGATGAACGATTCCCAATGTTCTTCAGTGATGTTGACCTGTGCCGGCGAATCAAAGATTTAGGCAAAAGGGTTGTTTTTTGCCCTGATGCTGTTGTCACCCACAGAGGGGGGAGCACCACTCTTGGTCGTCGTCCCGGGCTCATTGCCAGTTCCCATTTCTCCCTAATCAAATATTTCATGAAACACCATCGGCGGATTGTTGATTTTATTCCCAATCTGATGATAATATTTCTCCTTCTGGTAACTCTACCTTTTCGGATTATAGGTAATCTCTTGTTCCCAAGAAACAGGGTTGAGAGACAAACTTTGTAGCTTAAAACAACAATTTTGCTGATAAAAAATGGCGGCTTTTCGGTCGCCATTTTTGTTTTACCCTATTCCAGGGCGGAGATAATGATGGAACGCAATACAGGGGTGGCGCCGTCAATGATAAACTGAACAGCAATCACCATAAGCAAAATACCCATGACCCGCTGAATGACACGCATCCAGGTTGTCCCCAGCCTGCGGGACAGTTTATCGGCACCTACCAGGATGAAGTAGGTCAGTGCCAAAACAGTAATGATGGAAGCGATGAGAATTCCGTAGTGGAGCGGGATGATTGCTTTCCCTACCAGGACCATGGCGCCGGTGATGGCGCCGGGGCCCGTTATGAGCGGGATGCCCACAGGTGTAATGGCGATGTCGTCAGTCTCCAGGCCTTCCTGCTGCTCCTGCGGTGTAGACCGGGTACGGGAGACGATGACTTCAAGCATCCGCAGGCCCGTTCTGAAGAAGATAATGCCCCCCATGATCTTAAATGCATCAAGGGTGATACTGTAAAGCTGAAAAATGTATTTACCGAGGAATGCGAAAATGAGGAGTGTTACAATCCCTGTCATAGCCCCTTTCCGGGCGATGACCTTCCTTTGGTGTTCATCAAACCGCTCCGTCAGAACAAGAAATACAGTGGATATACCCAGTGGGTTCACCAATGTAAAGAGCGTGGAAAAACAGAGGAGGATGTATTCCAGATAACTCATGACGCAGGTTACATTTTTTCAGGTTGGCTGATGCCTAGAATTTCCAGCCCGTTGGCCAGGACAGTCCTTACTGCTGAGACTAAAAAAAGACGGGCCATCGTCAGTTCTTTGTCATCAGTCACCACTCGGTGCTCACTGTAAAACTTGTGAAAGTCTGTGGCCGTCCATTGGAGGTAGCCAGCAACTGTCTGCGGCTCCAGATTTTCAAGGGCGTTCATCACTGTTTCTGGGAAATGGATGAGACTCTTTATGAGGGTCAATTCTTCGTCTTTTTTCAAAAGAGCCAAGTCCGGCTCGCCATCGCTTTTGGCACCTGTCTTTTTGGCATATTTGAGAATGTTACAGATACGGGCATGGGCGTATTGAAGATAATAGACCGGATTTTCATCTGATTCCTTCTCCGCCAAACCTATGTCAAAATTCAAGTGACTCTGCCTGTTTCGCATAATGAAAAAATAACGGACAACATCGTCACCCACCATATCTATGAGTTCATCCAGGGTAACGAAAGTAGCTTTCCGAGTGGACATTTTCACTTTTTTGCCATCCCGGAGGAGGGACACAAACTGGTGAATGAGCACCCTGATTTGGTCTGTTTCATGGCCTAACGCGCGTACAGCCGCGATGACGTCAGGGTAGGTATCCTTGTGATCGGCGCCGAAAATGTCCACAATCATATCATAACCCCGCTCCACCTTGTCCCGGTGGTAAGCCATATCGGGAAGGCGATAGGTGGGCTCACCGCTGCTTTTAATGAGAACAGTATCATCTTCTTTACCAAATTCTGTTGTTTTTAGCCAGACGGCGCCGTCTTTATCATAAACAAGACCCTTTCCCCGAAGGAGACTAACCACTTCGTCAATACTCCCTTCGTCATAGAAGCGCCGCTCATTCACGAATGAATCAAAATGAATCCCAAGACTTTCCAAGGTTGATCTGATATCAGCGAATATCTCCTCCTCGGCGGTGTTTCTGAAGGGCGTTACTTCGGTTTCATCTTTCAGTATTTTTCCCTTCTCATCGTGAATTTTCTGAGCGATCTCACGGATATACTTCCCTTCATAACCCTCTTCTGGGAACTCTCCTTTCTCACCCAGTATCTCCAGATACCGGGCCCGCACCGACTCCCCTAATAACCGCATCTGCCGGCCGGCGTCGTTGTAGTAATACTCCCGCTCCACGCTGTAGCCGTTCCATTCCAGAATCCGCGCTACCACGTCCCCAAGAACAGCCTGCCTGCCGTGACCGACCGTTAATGGCCCGGTTGGGTTAGCGCTGACAAACTCCACCAGCGCCCGTTGGCTCTTACCGGCTCCTGATTTTCCGTAGTCACCGCTCGCCGAAACAATTTCTGTCAGTTGGTTCTGAAGGTAGTCCGTGGCGATGCGAAAATTGAGGAATCCCGGTTTAGACACCGTCACCGCTGAACAGATGTCCTCTGACAGTTTCAGTTGGCTCTGAATTGCTTCCGCCAGCTCCATGGGAGTCTTTTTAGCGGACTTGGCCAGGGACAGGGCTACGCCTGAAGAGATGTCCCCCAGTTCGGGCATCTTGCTGGGATCAAGCTTGACGGAAATGGTTTCAAGTCCAAGAGAGGAGAGGGCCCTACTAAGGCACTCATGGATGTGATGCTTCACATCAACAATTGACATGGCGCAAGTTTAGATAATCCTGAGTTTGAACGGCAGTCTTATTAGGGAGTGACGTCGTCTTCAACCACTTCCGATTTACCATCGGCCCAGAGTCGCTCCAGCGAGTAGAAATCCCTTTGATCTGGTTGAAAGATGTGAATGACGGCGTCAACATAATCCATGAGTACCCAGCTGAGGTTGTCGAGCCCCTCTACATGCCACGGTTTTTCTTCAGGAAGGAGGCCATCGCTGACGGCGTCGTGGATTGTCTTCACGTGGGTGTCCGAACTTCCTGAACAGATAACAAAAAAATCTGTTACCGTGGTGAGCTCTCGTACATCCAGGATGGTGATATTTTCCGCCTTTTTGCTCAGAGCAATAGATGAGACGCGGTGGGCCAAGTCGTAGGAGGCCGTCTCTGCTGAAAGTTTTGCTGTTTTGGTCTTGGTCAGGGCTGAGAGGCGAGAAATCTCTGAACGGGTGAGATATTCAGATAGTCACTCCCGATGACGATGGTGACATCGGTGAGGAGGGAACCATCGGGATCAACAAAAACACGTATTGAATCCCGTGGGGAGATGTCCAGAAGTTTTGCCACCTGGGCTACCTTTTCAAATTCGTCGCGGCGAAGGATCACAATGGTCTTATCATAATGAAAATTGTCGGCATCTTCTGTCCGGATGACATCCAGATGTTTATCCCGGAGATAGTCAGTGAACTGTTGCGCCAGGCCGTTAATGCCGCATCCATTCAATACCTCCACTTCAATGTCCCGGAGCAATGAATTATCGTGTGCCGCAACTGTGAGGGCGAGGGGCGCCTCCTGGCGAAAATCTTGGATAGTCATACCGCCCCTCAAATGTCGATTCACAACAGACGCCACAAACGCCACGGAAGTGATACTCAAAAGGACAAGGGCCACATTAGTCCCTGAGACTAGTGACTTTTTCTTGGAAGGCTTGGATTTACGCCGGGTTTTTCTACGACCTCTGCCGGCCATTCAGCGGATCACCTTGGCGGAAAGGCGTAAAGATTGTAGGGACTGAGACCCCACTGTCTCTGATAGCGGGGATGGTTGTCCAAGGAGAGACTGAAGCGGAGATTATTGGACGCTTTGTACTCCAACTGGGCGCCGTAGAAAACCATGGGATTAACAGCGTTAACTCCTTGAGGAGTGGGCGATGAAAGAGTGGGCTGAATCAGATCAATTCTCGAGGTTAGAGACCACTTATCATTGATGAGATAATTCAGATTGTTGGTATAGGTACCGTAACTGGTGGCAAAACCACCCATGGACGCCATCCCCAATGAAAAACTGTGATTCATGGTGAGCCGGTCAGAAGTGAAAAGTGAAGAGAGTGAACTGCCCTGGCTCTGGGCCATGGTATCCTTGATTCTGGTGGTGGGGACGTTGTGCCTGTACTGAGCGTTAGCACCGGTGAACAAGAAACCGATAAAAACGAAAACGAATAATCTTTTGAATCCAGTTTGCATCTAACCTAACCTAATATCTATTGTGAATGATTGTCAAGTCCGTTTTGTTCCGGTGGAGATTCAGCCCCAACAATAATACCGCCGCCCAAAAGAATATTGTCAATGTAAAAAACAGCTGACTGACCTGGCGTCACAGCAAACTGAGGTGACTCAAATTTCACCGTCACGTTGCCGTCTTTTCCGTGTTCGAGGGTGCTTTCCACACCGTGGTGGTTGTAACGGATATGGGTGTGGACAACACCTGCCGGCCACTTTTCGAGTGGAATGAGCCAGTTAAGCTGTCGTACCTGGCATCCGGGGAAGTAAATCTTTTCCCGCGGCGCCACCGTAATAGTATTCGTCTTTGTGTCAATCTGTTGAACATAGTTTGGCACCGGGCCTGTGACGCCAAGCTTTCGGCGCTGACCGATGGTGTATTGTGAAATACCCCGGTGTTCTCCCACCATCTCACCATTAGGTGACACCATGGCGCCTTTCTTTTCGGCGCCCACCCGCTCAGGCACGTAGTCCTTTAGGAACTGACGGTAGTCGGCATTGGGCAGAAAACATAACTCTTGGCTTTCGGCAATTTCCGCAGTCACAAGACCCGCTTTCCGGGCGATATTACGTACTTCTTCTTTCCTAAAATTGCCCAAGGGGAAAAGTGTTCTATGAAGAAGCTGAGAATCAATACCCCAAAGCACATAGGATTGATCTTTTTTCTCATCCACCCCTTTTTGGATCACAGGTCCCACTCCTGCTAATTCATCGATCTGAGCGTAGTGTCCCGTAGCAATCCACTGCGCCTCGAGATCATCAGCCTGCCGGATGAGGGCACCCCATCTAAGGTGGGTGTTACACTGGATGCACGGATTGGGCGTTCGTCCGGCAAAATATTGATCTACGAGGTAGTCCACCACGTTTTTCCGGAAGACGTCCTGAAAATCGAGAGTGTAGTGAGAAACACCATATTTCTCACACACTAGTTTGGCGTTATTGATGGCTTCCACGGAGCAGCAGTAGGAATTGGTAGATGGGGACCCTTCTGGACTTTCCCAAAGCTTCATGGTGACGCCAATGGGTTCGTACCCTTCTTCTATAATTTTCAGCAGCGTGACGGAGCTGTCCACGCCGCCGGACATGGCCACTAGAACGCGCCTGTTCACGCCATTGCCTCCACGGCTGAATTGTCGTGAACGTGAGATAGGAGTGACGCAAGGAATGCTTCCACATCGCTTTCTGTGGTAAATCTTCCAGGGGAAATCCTCAAAACACTCTGGCATTCATCATCGGACAGCCCCATGGCTTTTAGCGTTGAGGACGACTTGGTGGTCCCGGAAGAACATGCAGAGCCGGTAGAGACGGCAAAGCCGTCCAGGTCCAGCTTCATGAGGAGGTTCTGACCGTCAACACCGGGGAAACCGATAGTCAGCACACCCGGAAGATGATGTTCTTCATGGCCGTAAATGAATGCTGAGGGAAATTCAACGGAGATCCGCTCCCTCAAACCTTCTAGGCGGGGAGTCTCATCTGAAATTTTCCCGGTGGCTATTTCCGCCGCCAATCCGAAACCGGCGATGCCCGCCACATTTTCTGTTCCCGCCCTCAGCGTCTGCTCCTGGCCGCCGCCGTAAACAAGAGGATGGAGCTTAACCCCTTTCTGGACATAGAGAGCACCTACTCCCTTCGGTCCGTAGATCTTGTGTGCCGAGAAGCCTGCGGTGTTGGGTCCGTCAGTAATGTAATCAATCTCTATTTTACCCAGTGCCTGTACCGCATCGCTGTGGAACCTGACCCCTTTTTCGCGGCAAATTTCTCCGATCTCTTCTACTGGCTGAACAGTTCCTGTTTCATTATTTGCTGTCATAATGGTTACCAACGCCGTGTCCGGACGAATGTTATCGACCACGTCACTGAGCTCCACTCGGCCTGTGCTGTCTACTGCTATCTCGGTGACCTCAACACCCAGCCTTGCAACAGCTCGGGCGGTATTGATGACACATGGGTGCTCTACCGCTGACAACACAATATGCTTTCCTTCTCTCTGGAAAACGTCCCACAGAACGATGTTGCTCGCTTCCGAGCCGCTGCCTGTGAAAATAATCTCTGATGGTTCGGCACCTATTGCAGCGGCAACTTGCCGTCGGGCCACCTCTACTTTTGCCCGTGCGTTTTGACCCAGTCGGTGGATACTGGACGGATTGCCGTATACCTCCCGCTCCACCGAATCCATGAGGTCGGCAACACGGTCATCTAGCGGTGTTGTGGCGCAATAATCAAGATAAACCATAAACAGAAGTTACGGGGAGAAAGGCCGAAGGGGAAAGGCTCTAAACGTATTCGTTGCGAATCTCCGCGTATTTCACCGTGTTCTGGAGATTTTTGTAAAAAGGCGGTTGGCGCTCTTCAAGGAGATTGATGGTGGCATTCAGATCGTAGTCAAACCGGTGTACTTTCCAGCTGAATTCGTCACCCACGGTGAGAAAACCGATGGCCCCTTTCGTAATTCCATCGAAAGGGATCCCCGTGCTGACAGGACACAGAATCTTCAGATCACCGTTTTCCTCCATGCGAGGGAGGTGGATATGCCCATGGACGAAAAGGCACATCTCAATATCCGGGTTAGCCTTTTTCACGTGATTTCGCCACGTCTTTGCCTCTTCCATGGTAGGTGGCTTGTCGTCTCTTTCGTACCAGGCATGCGTGAACTCTATGAGGGTGGAGTCGAAAACTTCTCTGTGGGAAATATGAGTTCTATTATTGATGAAATCTACCCCGGTTTCGCCGATCTGTTCAGCTGCCCATTTCTGATGTTCAACTATCCCTTTTACAATTGGATCATCGGGACTCATTCCCTCTAGGGTGGGATTCTCCTGCGTCCACAGCTTTTCAATGATGTAACGCTCATGATTGCCGCGAACAAAAACAATATCATTCATGGGCGTTAATATATCGAGAACTTCTTTTGGAGCGGGACCGAGCGAGAAGTAATCACCGAGGTAAAGAACCTCATCTATATCCTCACGTGCGCTGATGACGGAGAGAGCTGTTTGCAGCGCCTCCAGATTACCATGCACGTCTGACACTATAGCGAATGTTTTTGAAGCCATACCTCGGAACCTACCAAGCGATTTCGTGGAATATAGCATGCATTTTATAGGAGCACAATTATCTTTTTAGACGGGAGAAAAAGCAGCTGCAAAAAGAACAATCGCTTGCGCCCCGACATAGAGAAAAGTAAACTTTCTTCCGTCGAAATGAACCCCAAACCCATAGTTGCAGTAGGTTCCATCGCTGTGGACTGGCTTGAACTGCCTGATGGCACAAAGGGAGAGACGCTGGGCGGTTCACTTACCTATTTCACTCGGTCAGCCGGCATTCTGGCACCGGTGAACGTTGTGGGCGTTGTCGGCACAGATTATCCTGATGAAGGGATGGCGCTTTTCAAAAAGTATGGTGCCAGCCTTGAAGATCTTCAAATTGAAGAAGGGGAAAGTTTCCGGTGGGGCGGACGCTATCATGACAATTGGAAGAACCGTACTACGCTCTACACGGAGTTGGGTGTTTTCGAGACTTTCAGCCCCAAACTGAGCGAGGCAAATAGGCAGAGTCCGCTTCTCTATTTGGGCAACATCCATCCGGCACTGCAGTTTGATGTTCTTACTCAGATGGCTTCTCATGATGCTATGACTGTTTGCGATACCATGAATCTTTGGATCAATACAACAAGAGAAGATCTTAATAAGGTTCTCAGAGGTATTGATGTGTTATTGTTGAACGAAACCGAGTCGGAGCTTCTCACCGAACTAAATGGAGTATCCGAAGCTGCCCATTCCATTCGAGATATGGGGCCAGAACAGATTGTTGTGAAACAGGGTGGTGCAGGGAGCACACTCATCTCATCCCAAGGTGAATTCCATGTGGATGTTTACCCCATTGGAAAGCTGGTGGATCCTACCGGTGCCGGGGATAGCTTCGCCGGCGGTTTCATGGCCGCTCTTGCCAACGGTCACTCTCTTGAGGATGGTCTTATCTGGGGAACCGCCTCCGCCTCTTTCTGTGTGGAAGGGTTCGGCCTGGAAGGGCTCAAGAGGATGACGCCAGAGACTTTTCACGAACGGGTGGAAGTTGTTGGTAAGGAATGTAATTTGCCTTGAAAGCACTCGTATAGAGAATTAAATTATTTGTCTAAGGACCTGTGATATCAGTTTTTTGGAGGTGTCTGTAATGCGCTTGAATATGTTTATGAGGACTGTTACTCTGCTGCTTGTGGCAACACTGTTCTACGGTTGTCCCAGTGAAGAACTCACTTCAGCCAGACTTTATGTAAAAGAACAGAATTGGGTAAAAGCGGAAGAAATGCTCGCAGCTGCCATGGAGGTGACCCCAGAAGAGCCTGAACCTTACTTCCTCATGGGTAAGGAGGTCTACGCCCGGAACGGTGAGTGGAGCAAGATGAATGAAATGTTTAATAAAGCCATGGAACTCGGTGAAACCTATAAACTACCCGATGGTCAATCTCTTCTTGCGGCTATTGAAACATGGCGTACTTTTTACTGGAGCCGCGAGTATAATAAAGGGGCCGACAATTTCAACCTTGCCATTAAAGCCGAAGATACCGCTGAAAAAGAAGGTTATTTTCGTTTAGCCATTGAAGGTTTTAGCACGGCAAAAGATATCAGGCCCGATGAACCTGGCAGCTACAAAAACCTTGTCTTTTGCTACATCCAGCTAAACGACAGTAAGAAGCTGGAGTCCACACTGAATGAAGCCCTTAATGTGAACCCGGAAGACCCCGATCTTCTTTTCACTGCCGGTAAAGTATTTAAGGATGCCGGTAAAGTATTTAAGGATAATGAGGAGTTTGACAAAGCAAATGAGGAGTTTGACAAAGCAATAGATTATCTGGAGCGGGGATTAAAGATCAATTCCGGAAGTGCTATTGGTGCCCGTTATCTTGCCGATGCTTATTATGAAATGGATGACATGGATGGGGCCGTATTTGCTTATACAAAGGCTATCAGATCCGACCCCGATAATCCTGACTTACATTTCAATCTGGGCGTTCTTTATCTTCAACTTGGCGATTTTGAGATGACCGAAGAAGAGTTTCAGCAAGTTCTCAAGATAAACCCAGATGATACTCAAGCGGCCATTGGAATTGGTGATGCTTACCAAGGGATGGAGCGTTGGGAAGATGCTGAGTATTATTATAGCCGGGCACTCCGCTCAGACCCTGACAACCCAACGCTACTTAGAAACCTGGGCGTGGTTATCTACAGGCAGGGGCGAATGGAAGAAGGTCAGGAGTATCTGAATAAGGCTAAGGGTGAAAGATAGTTTAGGCTATTGTCCTTCGTTTAGTTAGATAGTGCGTTAAAGCCAGGTCCAATGCCTGGTCTGTCTGGATCGGGACATAGTCGATATTTCGCTTCCTCATTTCTTTTTTATAAGTAGACTGAAATTTTTCAACCACCCGTTTGTACGCCGCTCGAATCTGCCACGGTTCAGTGGTAATCTCTTCTCCTGTTTCTAAGTCCCGGAATCGTGTCCTCAGAGAAAAGTTGAGGTCTGTCTCCCGGGGATCTGTCAGATGAAAGACAATCACTTCATGCTTGCGGTGACGAAAGTGCTTCAACCCTGACAATACCTCCTCCGGATCGTCCAAAAGGTCTGAGATCAGGATCACGAGCCCCCTTTTTTTGATTTTATCCGCCAGCTCGTGAAGTGTGGGAGCGATGCGCGTATCGTTGCCCGGTTTTATCTGCTCCAATCTTGCCAACACAGAGTTGAGATGGCCCTGGGTAGAGCGTGGCGGTACATGCCCCCGTGTCTTTTCATCAAAAATCGTCAGTGAGACAGCATCCCGCTGATTGAGCATGAGATAGGTCAGTGCAGCGGTGAGGTAGCTCCCGTAATCAAGCTTGGAGACAGTCTGGCTGGAGAAAGTCATTGACTTACTGACATCCAAGAGGATGTAAGATCTCAGATTTGTCTCTTCCTCATACTGTTTGATATAGTAGCGGTCTGTCTTGCCGTAAAGTTTCCAGTCCAGATGGCGAATTTCATCACCGGGACCATAGGCACGGTGCTCTGTAAATTCAACGCTGAATCCGTGATAAGGGCTTTTGTGCAATCCAATGAGATAGCCCTCCACAACAAGTCTTGCACGGAGCGCCATATTGTCAAGCCGCGCCACCATCTCCGGTTGGAGATATCTTCTTTTGTCTACAGTCGTCAAAGTTGAATTAGGCTGACTTTTGGATCAGCTGATCTAATACCTGATCCGCATTAACACCATCGGCTTCGGCATTGAAGTTTGTAATGATGCGGTGACGGAGAACAGGTTTCGCCATGGTAATGACGTCTGAAATATCCGGTGTAGGTCGTCCATCCAAGATCGCCTTCGCCTTTGCGCCGAGAATCAGGTATTGAGATGCTCTGGGGCCCGCACCCCATTCCAGCCAGTCGCTGATGAACTGAGGGGCACCGTCTTCAGGGCGGGTTTTGGATGCGAGATCGACGGCAAACTCCACTACGTTGTCAGCAACAGGCACCCGACGTACAAGAGACTGAAAAGTGAGAATGTCATCTTTGGTTATTGTCGATTTAAGTGATTCATTAGAACCGGAAGTTGTCGATTTGACAATCTCGATTTCATCCTCTCGAGACGGATAGGTAATGTTGAGGCTGAACATAAAACGGTCCAGTTGTGCCTCCGGGAGGGGGTATGTGCCTTCCTGTTCGATGGGGTTCTGAGTAGCCAGGACAAGAAACGGTTCATCTAAAGTGTAGGAGATACCTGCTGCCGTCACTTTGTGTTCCTGCATCGCTTCAAGAAGGGCTGCCTGCGTCTTCGGCGGCGTGCGGTTGATCTCATCAGCGAGGATTATGTTGGCGAAAAGAGGTCCTTGAAAAAACTTGAATTTCCGTTTGCCGGTGGCGTGATCTTCTTCAAGAATTTCTGTACCGGTGATATCTGAAGGCATCAGGTCAGGGGTAAACTGAATACGACTGAATTTTAGTTCGAGAATCTCTGCCACCGATTTGATGAGAAGCGTTTTCGCCAGACCTGGAACACCGATGATCAGTGCGTGTCCCTGGCAAAACAGCGTTATAAGAATATGTTCAATGATCTCGTGCTGACCGATGATCCGTTTACTGAGCTCAGCAGATATTGCATCGCGTGATTCGCGAAGTTGGTCAACCAGTTTAATATCGTCTTTTTTTACCATAAAAGAGTGTCTCCCGGCGAGATATAACAGTTGATTTAGGCTCGGAAAACTTACAGCCCACCCTCTGGTGAATCAACGGAATAATGGTAAATTCTCCTCCCAACTCCAAGTAGTAAAAATGACAGTTTCTCTCGAAAAAATAGTTAGTCATGTTAAAGGCCGAGCTAGTGTATTACCCACAACAGCTGTTGTTCTTGGTTCTGGATTAGGTCATATGGCGAAGAACGTCGAGGATGCAGTCAAGGTTCCCTACGGTGACATTCCCTGCTACCCCGAACCTTCAGTTGAAGGTCACTCAGGCGAGCTGATTCTTGGTCATCTAATGGGCGAAAAAGTGGTCATGGCCAGCGGCCGTTTCCATCTGTATGAAGGGTGGGACCTAGAAACTGTTACCCTTCCGATTAAGCTCTTTCATGAACTGGGAGTTAAGAACCTCATTCTCACCAATTCAGCTGGTTCCGTTCGGGAGGAAAACGGTCCTGGGACGCTTATGGCAATTACGGCTCACCTGGACTTCACATTTCGGGAAAGTACCGCCATGCCTTCAATCGTTAATGAAGACCGATACCACAATGCTGAGATGCTCCATATTGCCAGAAAATCGGCCGATAGGAACGGTATTGACCTTAGAGAGGGTGTTTACGCCTGGGCGTTGGGACCATCCTATGAAACGCCGGCTGAGATTGATTTGATAAGGAAACTGGGCGGCCATGCTGTTGGGATGTCTACCGTGCCTGAGATACGAGCTGCGAGCAAGTTGGGAATGAAGATTCTCACCATCTCATGCCTCACAAATTATGCAGCCGGTGTGGTGGAAGCACCTATTACCCATGAAGAAGTTATTGAGAGCGCAGCCGAAGCCGGTGAAAGGTTTGGTTTGCTTCTATCCTCGATTATTGAACATTTAGGAGAGAAAGAATGAACATCACGTTGAGACCAGAAATTGAAGCTATGAGGGGAGAAATTATTGAAAACAGGAGACACCTTCATCAACATCCTGAATTGGGACTCCAGGAGCATGAGACAGCCAAATTCATCAATGAAAAGCTGAATAAATTGGGTTTGGAGGTCTCCACCGGTGTTGGCAAAACTGGCGTGGTGGCTCTATTGAAGGGTGGTGGCGGACCTTGTATCGGTCTTAGGGCGGACATGGATGCCTTACCAATACAGGAGACCGGTGATGTGGAATACAAATCGATTAATGATGATGTCATGCATGCTTGCGGTCACGATGGTCATGTGGCCATGTTGATTGGTGCTGCGAAAGCGCTTTCGGAAAAAAAGGATCAGTTAAAGGGAACTGTAAAGTTTATCTTCCAGCCTGCGGAAGAGGGTCTCGGGGGAGCTCGATATATGATCAACGACGGCGTCCTGGAAAATCCCAAAGTTGATGAGGTGTACGGTATTCATTTGTGGAACTATCAGTCCTTTGGGACGGTAGGGGTCCAAACGGGTCCCGTTCTAGCTGCCGCAGATGAATTCACCATCACTGTAAAGGGGAAGGGGGGGCACGGCGCCGCTCCTCATGGGACTGTGGATGCAGTGGTTGTCGCTTCATACTTGGTCACAACACTTCAGACAATTGTGAGCCGAAACACCAATCCCTTGGAATCTACAGCGCTGACTGTGGGTATGATAGAGGGTGGTTACAACTATAATATCATCGCTGATGAAGTGGTGCTGAAGGGAACAGCTCGTGCCTATACGGAAGAGAACAGAAAAATGATATATGACCGCCTCCATGAAATTTGTTCTGGAATCGGCACCACATACGGTGCTTTGATCGAGGTCGACTATCACGACGGCTATCCCCCCACGGTAAACACCGAAGCGGAAAGCGAAAAGGTGTCGCTGGCAGCAAGGGGAGTGGTAGGCGAAAGTGTTCAACCACCCTATCTCACCATGGGTGGAGAAGATATGTCCTACTATCTACAGGAAGTACCGGGGTGTTTCTTCTTTGTCGGTTCGGCACCGGACGGACCTCGCGTTCCACACCACTGCTCACATTTTGATATTAACGAAGAAGCGTTGTTGGTAGGGAGCTCTATTTGGGTACAGTTGGTGGAGGACGTTCTTACTTAGGCACATTATTTGGATAAAACGGTTACTGTTCCTAGCTCATGACCACCGCAACTTCTCCAAATCCACATTCCCACCCGTAAGGATGACACCCACCTTTTTTCCTGTCAGACCGTTCTTCTGATTAAGCACCGCTCCTACCGGTACAGCAGAGGAGGGTTCGATAATGATCTTCATTCTTTCCCACACCCTTCGCATGGCAGTAATAATCTCCTCCTCAGTGACTATGAAAATATCGCTTACGTGCTCTATGATGATGGAAAGTGTCAATTCGCTCAACGAAGTCAGGAGGCCGTCGGCGATGGTGTCAGGATTGGTTTGTGGAACAAACTTCCCCGATTTAAATGACTGGAAGGCGTCGTCGGCATTTTTCGGTTCGGCTGCGAAGACTGAAACCGCATTACCCATGCCAGCCACGGCGATGGCTGTACCACAGATGAGCCCACCACCACCCACAGGAGCAAGGATTGCATCCAGATCGTCTATCTCATTCATCAGTTCCAAAGCCGCCGTTCCCTGCCCGGCAATGACGAGAGGATCATCAAATGGGTGAATCTCAACGGCTCCGGTTTTTTCAATAACGGAATCGAGGGTCGTTTCCCGCTCTTCAAGAGTCGGTTCGCAAAAGGTGATCTCAGCTCCGTACCCCATCACCGCTTTCTTTTTTATATCCGGCGCATTCTTAGGCATGACTACGTGAGCTTTTATACCTCGCATTTTCGCTGCCAAGGCCACGGCAGCAGCGTGATTACCTGAGGAGTGAGTCCCAACACCTCGTTTTGCTTCTTCATCGGATAAGGAAAAAATAGTGTTACAGGCCCCCCTGAATTTGAAGGCACCAACTTTCTGAAAATTCTCACATTTAAAATAAATATTCGAATTGGTCATTTCATTGATAGCCGCGCAAGTAAGGACAGGTGTTTTGTGGGCATAAGGTAATATCCTCTTGGCAGCAGCAAGGATATCATCCAGATTGGGTGCTTGTTTCATTCAGAATCCTAAGGTTAGCTTTTGTTGGTTCATTTGGGCTAACTGTCAAATCTCACTCAACTAAACAGTTAGATACAAACAAAGTTTCTTATATGGTTTTTTTCTTAGTATCAATATCTATCAGATGATACGGGTAAGCAATCTATCAAAAGATTTCCGCTTATCAAGAAAACAGCGTCGTGAACAAGGTCCACAGTACAAAAATGCCAAGACCATACGCGCTGTAGATAATGTAACCTTTGAATGTAAACCGGGTCGAGTTTTCGGACTTATTGGTCCGAACGGCGCGGGAAAGACAACTATACTCCGTATCATTGCAACTATGCTGAAACCGACGGAAGGCTCAGTTACTGTGGCCGGTTTTGACACCCTCCAAAAACCGAAAGAAGTGCGGCGGAATATTGGTTTCATGACTGCCCAGACAGCCCTTTACGACAGACTTACCCCAACAGAAATGGTCCAGTATATCGCTGACCTTTACGGTATGGAGATGAATCATTTCGAGGAACGCAAAGATAAGATCTTTTCCATGCTGGACATGGGAAAATTTGCCGACCGACGAATTGCCCGCCTCAGTTCTGGCATGAAGCAGAAAACATCCATCGCCCGCACCATTATTCACGACCCGGATGTGGTAGTGTTTGATGAACCCACGACCGGTCTCGATGTTATGACTGCTCGGCGAATCATAGAACTGATTCGGTCTTGCCGCGAAGAGAGTAAAACGGTCATCTTTTCTACACACCAGATGTCAGAGGTGAAACTTTTGTGTGATGATCTTGCCATTATTCATGAAGGTAGACTTTTTTTCAACGGGAGCCGGGATAAGTTTGAAGGACAAATGAAAGAAACCACTTACGAAGACGAATTTATACGTCTGGTGGGAGAAGCTTAGCTTGGGCTGGTTCATCATCCTTGTCAAGGAGCTCACAGACATGCTTCGGGATCGCCGTACAATTTTCATGATGGTGGTCATGCCTCTGATGGTGATTCCCCTCCTCATGACAACTGCCATAAAACTAACACAGTCACAAGTAGAAAAGGCAAAGGATAAGGAGTTGAGAGTAGCTGTCATTGGTGAGACAGCAGCGCCCGAGTTGTTTGAAAGATTATCTAAAGAGGAGAATTTCTTTCTTGTCACCATGACAAATGCAGACAGTGCCCGTGCAATGACGGCCGAACAGACGCTGGATGGCGTTGTCATCATTCCTCAGCATTTCTCTGAGTTTGTAGAAGGAGACAAGCAGGCTACGATTCGGCTTATCTTCAAGTCATCGGAGTCGCTCAATGCTGCGCGCCGTAGGATTGAAGCTATTATTGATCAGTACGACCGAGAGATTGTTAATGAAAGAATTGGTCGGTTGCAACTCGATGAGACCATTTTCGATGCAATTGCAATTGAAAGAGAGGATGTGGCATCCACTGAAGAACGATTCGCTGAAGTTGCGGGCGGATACTTACCATACATATTTATTATTTTTGGGTTTATGGGATCTATATACCCCGCATTGGATTTGGGTGTAGGGGAAAAGGAGAGAGGTACCCTTGAGACAATTCTATCTTCGCCGGCCAGCAGGTTTGATATTGTAATGGGGAAATTTATTGTGATTGTACTTTTCAGTATCTCCACGGCCCTCCTTGCCCTTTTTGGAGTATTGTTCATGGTATATCTTCTCCCAAAGACTGAAATGGATGTAGCAGGAGTGGTAATGGATATGATGGGTCCTAGATCAATATTTCTCATCATGAGTATGGTGCTGCCTGTAGCCGCATTTTTCGCCGCTGTGAGCCTGGCTATTTCCGTCTTTGCCAAATCCTTTAAAGAGGCCCAGAGTATGATAGCACCTCTAAACATTATCATTATCTTACCGGCAATGGTGGGTATGCTTCCCGGATTCAAGCTGGGGTTTGTTACAGCGGCCATACCTATCCTTAATCTTTCCTTGGCAACAAAAGCTATTTTGGGCGGGAAGGCAAATCCAATACTTATTGCCGAGGTGTATCTTTCTCTCTTTTTGTTGGCTGGTGTTGCAATTTATGGATGTGTGAAATGGTTCAACCGAGAAGAGACATTGTTCAGGTCATAATATTTTTTCAAAGTTTGATTATGGGTAGAGTGTTATGAAAAATAAAAAAACATTCTTTGGCTTTCAGATATCCAATTTTGGATCCTATATACTTCCTTTAGTTTCATTCTTCTTGTTCGGGGGTTGTAATAACGAAGTTTCTCTCAAGCTCGAATTTGGTAAAATGGCTCTTATACCGGCTGGAACTTTTGTTATGGGTGGCAACAGCAACCAGTCCGGCCCGGATGAATTCCCACGTCATAAAGTACAGGTGGACAGCTTTTATATGGATGTACATGAAGTAACAAATAGGCAGTTCAAAGGATTTGTTGAAAATACAGGCTATATCACGATTGCTGAGAGAGAAATTGATTGGGAAGATATGAAAAAAGATCTGCCAAATGGTACGCCAAAGCCATCAGACGAAATTTTTAAACCTGGATCTGTCGTTTTCAAAGCCACAAATGAGCCTGTGCCACTCAATGATGAGACGCAATGGTGGGAATGGAAAATCGGCGCCAATTGGAAACAGCCAGAAGGACCTGGCAGTAGCATAAAGGATAAGATGGACCACCCAGTAGTACATGTGGCCTGGGATGATGCTGTGGCATATGCCCAGTGGGCCGGAAAGAGGCTTCCTACAGAAGCCGAATGGGAATGGGCCGCCTATGGCGGATTAGACAATCCCATTTATCCATGGGGAGACACACCTGCATCTAAATCTGTATCTAAAGCCAATTTTTGGCAGGGGCAGTTCCCCTATAAGAACTCCTCTAAAGATGGTTTTTATGGCAGTGCTCCGGTCATGTCCTACATTCCAAACGGTTATGGATTGCATGATATGGCCGGCAACGTATGGGAGTGGTGCGCCGATTTGTATCATTATGAGTCCTACCTGATGGATTCAAGAAATGATGTATGTATTAATCCAACAGGACCAGAAGCATCACTTGACCCCAGAGAGCCATTTGCGACAAAACGTGTGATGCGGGGTGGTTCTTTTTTATGTAATGACAGCTACTGTAGTGGTTATCGTGTCTCCAGGCGTATGAGTTCCAGTCAGGATACAGGTCTGAACCACACTGGATTTCGGTGTGTTAAATCAGCTGGTTAATATGAAGAAAGCTTACCGATCATCAATTCTTCTACTGGCTTTGACTTTACTGGTAGGGATTGCTGAAGGCAATAAGGGTTACTCGCCGGATGACGCGAGAATGACATGGTGGCGGGAAGCCCGATTCGGCATGTTCATTCACTGGGGGCTCTACTCTATTCCAGCTGGGGAATGGAAAGGCGAGACCAATCACGCCGAGTGGATCCGTACAACCGCTCAAATACCTATTGATGAATACGACAAGTTCGTTCAGGAGTTTAACCCCATAAAATTCGATGCGGACGAATGGGTTCGCATGGCTAAAGATGCTGGCATGAAATACATCGTTATTACGTCTAAGCATCATGATGGGTTTAGTCTGTTCGATTCTCGCTATACAGATTTCGACATCATGTCTACACCCTTTAAACGGGACATCATGGACGAACTCGCTAATGCCTGTCGTAAATATGGGTTAAAGATATGCTGGTACCATTCCATTATGGACTGGCATCATCCGGATTACCTTCCCCGCCGTGGTTGGGAAAGTCGTACAACAGAGGGTGCCGATTTTAGCCGATATATATCTCACATGAAAAAACAGCTTAAGGAGTTGATCCAAAATTATGGTGATATTGGGGTACTCTGGTTTGATGGTGAATGGGAGGAGACATGGAACCACGAATACGGTCAGGATCTATACGATTATGTGCGGGATCTTCAACCCTCAATTGTTATCAACAATAGAGTTGATTCTGGCCGTTCTGGTATGCAAGGGTTAACGAAAGAGGGAAATTATGCCGGTGATTTTGGTACCCCAGAACAAGAAATTCCACCCACAGGTCTTCCTGGTATTGACTGGGAAACCTGCATGACAATGAACGATCATTGGGGCTACAATAAGCACAACAATAACTGGAAATCCAGCAAGGATCTGATCCAAAAGTTGGCAGATATCGCTTCGAAGGGGGGCAACTTTTTACTCAATGTCGGGCCTACTGCTGAAGGTCTTTTTCCCCAATCTAGTATTAATCGTCTTGCGGCCATGGGCCAATGGATGAAAATTAACGGTGAATCGATTTATGGGACCCAGGCCAGCCCTTTCAAACATTTATCTTGGGGGCGGTGCACCCAAAAAGCAGTCAAAGGAGGAACGCGTTTGTATCTTCACGTGTTTTCCTGGCCGGAGAATGGCCGCTTGGTGATTCCCGGCATATATAATCAGCCTGGTCAGGCCTTTCTACTATCCGATCCAACCGTAGAATTGGATGCTTTCCGCAAAGAAGATGCTATTGTAATCAATGTGCCTCAAAAAGTGCCCGATCCAATCAATAGTGTTGTCGCCATAGATATTGCCGGCAAACCAGATGTGAATGATCCGCCTATTATTTCAGCTGAACATGATATTTTTATAAATGAAATGGATATCTCTATTGTCTCACCAAGGGAGAATATTACAATTCACTATACATTAGATGGCAGTACGCCAAGTATTAAATCCCCCATCGTTGATGGACCCATTAGTTTGACAAAAACATCACAGGTATCAGCCCGACTGTTTCGGAACGGGGAACCGGTTAGCGGAAACAGTCAAGCTCAGTATACAAAAGTTGTTCCCTATCCTGGATTGGATTTGCAGGACATTGCCCAGGGATTACTGTATGGTTATTATGAAGGGTCTTGGGATCAACTTCCTGATTTTAATGAGCTTGAGGTTGTAGCAACAGGTTTTATCCCTAATTTTGATATATCTCCCAGGAAGCAAAATGATTACTTTGGATTTTGGTTCGAGGGATTTGTTCTTCTGCCTGAAGATGGTATTTATTCATTTTTCACAGATTCTGATGATGGCAGTCGTCTATATATCGGTAGTGGCCTGGTTGTGGAAAATGACGGTCTTCATGGAATAAACGAGGAAACAGGATCCATTGCTTTAAGTGCAGGATATCATCCCATTCGTGTCACTTTTTTTGAGAAAACTGGCGCGAATCAACTAAAAATTTCCTATAGAGGTCCGAACATGGTGAAACAGGTGATTTCTGAGAAAGTCTTAGTTCGCGAAAAGAAAAGTTAACTTAGGCTCCAACTGAAATCCCAGTCCAGACTCACGCTTCTATTCACCGGATTTTTCTTTCTCGCATCATGCGGAAAAGTGAAGGATCGGCCTCCAAATATTGTCATTATTTTTTCCGATGATCAGGGTTATGCAGACATAGGTGTATATGGAGCACAGGGCTTTCAAACGCCCAATTTAGATCGTCTAGCCAGTGAGGGAATTCGTTTTACGGATTTTCAGGTTTCTCAAGCTGTGTGCAGTGCCTCTCGTGCCTCACTCTTAACAGGATGTTATGCCCAAAGAGTGGGAGTTCAAGGCGCCTACAATCATACTGCCCGTGTCGGCCTGAATCCTGCGGAAGAGACTATTGCTGAAATTCTGAAATCCATAGGATATGTTACAGGGATATTTGGCAAATGGCATTTGGGTCATCATAAGAAATTTTTACCATTGCAGCAGGGTTTTGATGAATATCTAGGCATTCCCTATTCCAACGATATGTGGCCTGTAGACTATAACGGTTCATCTGTGAGCAGTACCGATCATTTTAAAAGCTTTTACCCACAGTTACCACTTATTGAAGATAATGAAAAGATTGAGGAGATTCGCACATTAGCCGACCAAGACCAGTTAACTACCCGTTATACGGAGCGGGCGGTTGATTTTATTAAAAGAAATAGAGATACCCCTTTCTTTCTCTATTTACCACATTCCATGCCCCACGTTCCTCTGGGTGTTTCAGATAAATTTAGAAGTAAAAGCGAGCAGGGCATGTATGGGGATGTGATCATGGAAATCGATTGGTCATTAGGTGAAATTCTTAATGCGCTGTCAGACAATGATCTGGATGACAATACACTGGTCATTTTTACCAGTGATAATGGACCCTGGCTTAATTATGGTAATCATGCTGGGTCCGCATTTCCGCTTCGTGAAGGTAAAGGGACTATGTGGGAGGGTGGATCAAGGGTACCATGTATTATGCGCTGGCCCGGTCGTATTCCTGCAGGTTCTGTTTCTCATCAGCTAGCTGCGACGATTGACATTTTGCCTACAATTGCATCCATTACTGGTGCAGCTTTGCCTGCAAGACCCATAGATGGAGTGAATATTCAATCGATTCTCGAGGGTGATACTTGTGCCACTCCCCGAGAGGAATACTACTATTATTATGGTGGTGAACTTATTGCTGTAAGAAAGGGTAAAATGAAACTGGTTTTTCCCCATTCCTATCGTTCATATGCAGGCATCGAACCGGGCCTGGATGGTTATCCGGGCATTTACAAAGGTGTTTTAGGAAAATATGCAGTAGGTAAGAGCAAACTTGAATTATATGATCTTGATAATGATATGTCTGAGTTAGAAGATGTCTCGGGAATGTATCCTGACGTTGTTAAAACATTACAGGTATTGGGTCAGAAAGCGCGTGAAGAATTGGGAGATAAACTTACCGGAACAATTGGTACAGGTGTACGGCCAATAGGACGATTAGATCCTGCAAGACCTCCCTCTTTTCTGGAAGTATCTCATAAGGCTGTTAACAGACCCGTTACTATTAATAATCAATATAGCACAAAATATTCAGCTGGTGGGGATAATGGTGTTGTGAATGGTATAAGAGGAACTATTGATTTCCATGATGGTAACTGGCAGGGTTATGAAGGTGTCGATTTTGAGGCAATCATTGATCTTGGTGAAACTACTGTCATAAGTGAAATTAGTATCAGTTTTTTGCAAAATCAGTCAGCCTGGATATTTTTTCCAACTGAAGTGGAATTTGAGATTTCCACAGATGGATTTGATTACAGTTCGGTAAAACGGGTGCTGCATAAAACAGAAATCAGTCCGGGTCATGAGGTAATAGATTTTTCACATGTTTTTTCTCAAGAAAAAGCACGTTTCGTCAAGGTTAAAGCAAAAAATGTCACGATTTGTCCAGACTGGCACCCGGGTGCTGGTGGCAAAGCATGGGTTTTTGTGGATGAAATTGTTGTAAAATAAAATGAAATAGGTTGGCTGGGCTGGGAAGGGATAAACCTTAAAACAATATGAACAAGTCTTTATCTGATTCAAAGCAGGTCGTAACAAAACCGTATTTAATCCCATTTGTTCTTGTAGGATTACTTTTCCCCCTTTGGGGATTTGCCAATGATATTACCAATCCTATGGTAGCGGCATTTAAAAACATATTGTTAGTCAGTAATTTTGAAAGTGCCTTGGTACAATGTGCCTTCTATGGCGGATATTGTTTTATGGCAATCCCTGCCGCGATTTTCATCTGGCGATTTAATTATAAGCAGGCGATTCTAATGGGTTTGGCCCTTTATTCAATTGGATGTCTTATGTTTATACCCTCTGGAAAAATGATGGTTTTCGAGGCTTTCCTCTTCTCATATTTTGTCATGACTTGTGGCTTATCATTTTTAGAAACGAGCGCAAACCCCTACATCCTGTCTATGGGCAATGAAGCCACTGCTACACAAAGATTGAACCTTGCCCAGGCCTTTAATCCTTTGGGATCTTTGATGGGAATGTTTATTGCCAAAGAATTTATTTTGGCTCGATTAAATTCTACTTCGGAAGCGGGGAGGTGGGAATTAGCGCAAAATGATCCCGGTTTATTTACCCAAATTCAACAAAGTGACCTGAATGTGATTATTGGACCTTACTTGATGTTGGGGATTGTTGTCGCTTTTGTCTTTGTCATTTTCGCTATTACAAAATTGCCAGGTTCAAGAAATGAGAATGTGGACAAACTCAATCTCAGACCAACGCTGAAACGCTTATTTTCTAACAGGCTTTATTTAGAAGGGGTAGTTGCTCAGGCTTTTTACGTCGGGGCTCAAATCATGTGTTGGACATTTATAATTCATTACGGTGTGAATGAACTTGGAATGACCAAGGCAGAGGCGCAATCGTATAACATGATTGCCATGGTCATTTTTGTCAGCAGCCGGTTTATTTGTACTTACCTTTTAAAATATATAAACCCCGGGCAATTATTAATGGGCCTGGCCTTGGGCGGCGGGGTGTTTACTTTAGGCACCATATTTATTTCTGGCATGATGGGGTTATATTCATTAGTTGCTGTTTCGGCCTGCATGTCCTTGATGTTTCCAACCATATACGGCATCGCCCTCAAAGGATTAGGGGAGGATGCTAAAATTGGTTCTGCAGGATTAATTCTGGCCATCGGCGGCGGTTCTCTTATGCCGCCTCTGCAAGGGGCTATTATGGATATGTCATCCTTTTCCATGGGGGAATTAATGTTGTCCAGTACCCGGGTCAGCTTTTGTTTACCTGTTATTTGTTTTCTAGTTATAGGATTTTTCGGCTGGAATACGGCCAGGAAACTACCGTAAACTAAAACGGAAATAATATGCTAAAAGGTATATCACCATTCGTTTCACCGGATTTGCTTCACACTCTTCACCGGATGGGCCATGGGGATGAAATCGTTTTGGCTGACGCACATTTCCCGGGTGATTCATTAAATGACAATATCTTGAGGGCCGATGGCGTGAAAATTCAGGACTTATTAATGGGCATCCTACCATTGTTAGAAATTGATGATTATGTGGATGACCCAATTGTCATGATGGGAGCGGTTTCAGGTGATACGCTGGATCCGACTGTGGAGGAAGCTTATTTAATCCCGATTAAAAAGTATGTCTCTGGAGCACCGGCCATAAAACGTATTGACCGCTTTACTTTTTATGAGCGAGCCAAAAATGCATTTGCCATTGTTGTCTCGGGAGAATTGGCGAAATACGGCAATATTATTCTCAAGAAAGGGGTAACACCGGTATAAGGAATTTATGAGCGTTACTCACATTACTGCTATAAACCCCCGAGATCTTCGCGTTCCAACCTCCGACGAATTATTGGGTTCGGATCCTTTTCATAAAAAACCAGATTATTCAGCCGTTTTAACCACCATAAAAAGTAGTTCGGGTAAGAGCGGTGTATCGGTTGTGTTTACCATTGGTGCCGGCAATGATTGGATCACTTATGGCATAAAACAGTTAACCCCTCTGGTCCAGAGTATAACCCTCGATAGCTTTAAGGAGAATCCGGGAGAACTATATCAAACAATCCTTAATCACCACCAACTCCGGTGGCTGGGGGACGGTGTGTACAGGATGGCGATGGGTGGTGTGTTAAATGCCATGTGGGATCTATGGGCCAAGGATGAGGAGAAACCCTTATGGAAATTGCTGGTTGACTTGTCGCCTGATAAGGTGATCGATTGCATTGATTGGCGTCACTTGGAGGATGCATTATCCAAACAGGAAGCCCGGGAAATACTGGAAAAGAATCAATCGCAGAAGACCAGTGCTGAAAAAAAACTTTTAGAGACTGGTGTTAAAGCCTATTCGACTGCCGGGTGGTTGGGGCTTTCCGATCAACAAATCCTCGAGAAAATAAATCAAATGAAAAGCGATGGTTTTGATTCTTTTAAACTCAAAATTGGCCAGGATTTAGAATTTGATAAAGCCAGATTCCAATTTATAAGAGAAGCGATTGGACCCGATTCAAACCTGATGCTGGATGCCAATCAATTCTGGGGTGTAGATGAAACTATTGCTTATATGCGTGAACTGGCTCATTTTGATATTACCTGGATCGAAGAACCCACCAGTCGAGATGATGTATTGGGTTTTGATAAAATTTCAAAAGCGCTCAATCCACTGGGGATTCACGTCGCAGCGGGAGAACAAATTCAATCTCCCGTCATTTTCAAGCAGATGCTCAGCAGCAGTGCAATACAATATGCACAAATTGATGCCTGTCGCATTGGAGGTGTAAACGATGTGATGGCAGTCATTCTCTTGGCAGCAAAATACAATGTGCCGGTTTGTCCACATGGCGGTGGTATTGGCTTATGTAATATGATCCGTCATTTTGCAATTTGGGACCAAATTTGTGTCGCCGGTCACTCTAACACCCAGTTAGTCGAATATATTGATTTTTTACAGGAAGATGTTTTTGAAAATCCGGTTGAAATATCTAACGGTGCCTATGTATTACCATCAAACCCGGGCTGGGGTTTAGAAATGGATCATGAATTCATTGAGAATCATATTTATCCAAATGGATCGGTCTGGAAAGACAGGCAGGAAAACAGTGGTGTCACATTTTTGGCAAACTAATGATTGAAGGGGATTTCATTGCGTCAATTTGATCTTTCAGGAAAACACGCGGTAATTACCGGTGGAAACAGCGGTATTGGAAACAGTATTGCAAGGACCTTAGCCGAAAATGGTGCCTGTGTTCATATTTTGGATCTGGTAGAAGAGCAAGGGAAATCGGTCATCCAAGCACTTGAAGCAGAAAAGTACAAAGCAACTTTTCATATCTGCGATGTAAGTAAACAGAAAAATGTAATGACAGTGTTTCAGATTATCGCCAAAGATCACCCAATTGATATCCTGGTGAATAATGCGGGTATTGCCAATATCGGCAATGCGGAGAATACTTCAGAAAAAGACTTTGACCAAGTTTACGCTGTGAATGTGAAAGGTATTTATAATTGTTTGCATGCCTGTATACCCATCATGAAATCAAATGGCGGTGGTGTAATCCTCAATCTGGCATCGATTGCGGCTTCGGTGGGGCTTCCTGACCGCTTTGCTTATTCCATGAGTAAGGGTGCTGTGGTGAGCATGACATTATCGGTGGCAAAGGATTATCTTTCCGATAATATCCGATGCAATAGTATTTCACCGGCGAGAATTCATACCCCTTTTGTTGATGGGTTCTTGAAAAAGAATTATCCAGGAAAAGAGGAAGAAATGTTTAAAAAGCTAGAAAAAACTCAGCCCATCGGCCGAATGGGTCGACCGGAAGAAGTTGCCAGCCTCGCACTTTTTCTTTGTTCAAACGAAGCAGCTTTCATTACAGGCGTTGATTATCCTATTGATGGTGGATCTATTAACCTAAATACATAATGAAATTGATAAGATTTGGCGATGCAGGCAGAAGTATACCTCATGAAAATTGATTCCCATCAGCATTTTTGGCACTATGACCCTGTTCAATATGATTGGATTGATGGACGTATGGCGCGACTAAAGAATGATTTTCTTCCACCGCAATTAGGACGCTTACTGAAAAACAACGCGTTTGATGGATGTGTTGCTGTCCAGGCGCGACAAACAGAAGAAGAAACAACATTCTTGTTAAATCTGGCCGATCAGTTTGATTTTATTAAAGGTGTGGTCGGGTGGGTAGATTTGTGTAACTCGAATGTGAAAGAAACGTTGGCCCATTTTTCCCAATCAAAAAAACTGTGCGGGATCCGACATGTCATCCAGGATGAGCAGGATGACCATTTCATGCTCAGAGATGATTTTCAGCAGGGAATAAGTACATTGGCAGCCTTTGATCTGGCTTTCGATATTTTGATTTATCCCAACCACCTTGAGCCAGCATGGAAACTAGTGCACGATTTCCCAAACCAGCGTTTTGTCATTGACCATATTTCGAAACCATTCATCAAGGAAAGAAAGATTGATTCTTGGCTAGCTGATATACAACGAATGGCCGAATTACCCAATGTATGTTGCAAAGTTTCAGGCATGGTCACTGAAGCCTCATGGGATAGTTGGCATCCCTCTGATTTTACGCCTTATCTGGATGTGGTGTTTGAAAGTTTCGGTGTCGATAGGATTATGGTAGGCTCTGATTGGCCAGTTTGTCTCTTAGCCGGTAGTTATAATGAGGTAATAGGGATTGTAACTAATTATATTTCTAGTCTTAAGCCGGATGCTAAACAAGAAATTTTGGGTTTGAATGCCCGTGATTTCTATAAATTGAAATGAGAGGAATTCCATAGATCTAAAAATAGAAAATAAAATCATTATCATTACCGGCGGGGCCAAAGGTATTGGTGAAGCAATTACCCGCTGTGTGGCTGCCGAAGGAGGTATCTCGGTTATTATCGGACGATCCAAAAAAACGGGAGAAAACCTACAAAAAGAATTGAATAATGAGGGTCATGAAGCTTTGGCGTTATTTTACGAGCTGGGGCCGGCTGAAAATTGTGAAGCTGCCGTCTCCCAGGTGGTGGATAAATATGGACAAATTGATGCTTTAGTTAATAATGCTGGGGTCAACGATGGGGTTGGTTTAGAAAATGGTAACCCCGAAAAATTCCTGGGTTCCATGGGAAATAATCTCTTTCACTATTATTATATGGCCCATTATTGCCTTCCGGCACTCAAAAAATCTCAGGGAAGCATTCTTAATGTGAGTTCCAAAACGGCTGTTACCGGCCAAGGGAATACGGCTGGGTATGCCGCTTCTAAAGGCGCCCATTTAGCATTGACCAGGGAATGGGCAGTCGAACTATTAAAATATAATATCCGCGTAAATGCAATCGTCCCAGCAGAAGTGATGACCCCGCTTTATAAAAAATGGTTAGATACATTTGATGATCCTGACACAAAGCGAAGGGAGATTGAAAAAAATATTCCCCTGGGTAACCGAATGACAACCGCAGAAGAAATTGCGGATATGGCCGTATTCCTGATTTCTGAACGTGCTTCACACATCACGGGTCAGCATATTTTTGTCGATGGCGGATATGTTCATTTGGATCGTTCTCTTTCTGTATTAGGGGGATAAGATGCGGAAAATGGGACGATTTTGATTAAGGCAGAACAAATGGGTCAGTGAGTACGATCTTTTATTGCCGAATATTAATGATCTTCTTGGATCACCAATCTATCTTTTCAGATATGCACGGAGCATTTAATAAATAGATTAAAATCGGACGCCCTAGTACACTTTTATCTCGGTCACCGAAAACACAGGTATTGAATAAGTCTTGATCATGGGCACCCAGGTTGTCAGATCACACTCTGTTTTATTGATTGACACGTAAAAGAATAAAATAATAGCATGAAATTCATATTTAACAGAATTGTAGTTACCTCCATTGGCTTATGTTTATTGTCCTGTAGTAAAGAGTTAACTCCCCCGAATATCATTTTCATTATGAGTGATGATCATTCCGAAAGAGCTATAAGTTCCTATGGAAGCAAGTTGATTGAGACACCTCACATAGATCGCATTGCAAAGGAAGGGATCCGCTTTAATAACAGTTTTGTAACAAATTCTATTTGTGCTCCAAGCCGAGCTGTTTTGCTTACGGGAAAATACAGTCACCTGAATGGTGTCTTAGATAACAATCAAGTGTTTGATGGCTCTCAGGCAACCTTTCCCAAGTATTTACGGTCAGCCGGGTACGAAACTTCCATGATTGGTAAGTGGCATCTTAAGAGCGAACCTACCGGATTTGACCATTGGAAGATCCTCAAGGGTCAGGGTGAATATTATAATCCATTGATAATAGATGAATCGGGTGAAAAAAACATTACCGGGTATGTAACGGATGTAATAACTGATCTTGCAATAGAAACATTGGAAAACAGGGATACCAGCAAACCTTTTGCCATGCTCATGCATCACAAGGCTCCTCACCGAAACTGGATGCCAGATCTCAAGTACTTGGGTTTTTTCAAAGGCAGAATATTCCCTCTTCCAGATACGTTTTATGATGATTATTCAACCCGATCCATCGCTGCTGAAAAGTCGGATATGAGAATTGATGACATGTTTCTGACATGGGATATGAAATTGAACCCTGAAGACATTGAGCGGGAAACAGGCAGTGGCGGCAGTGGTCAGATATCTGGAATGATACGGGACTCCTACCGCGAGTGGATGAACGCTGAACAGCAGATTGTGTGGGAAGCGTATTATGATTCAATCAGTGCCGATTTTCGCAAATCAGATTTGTCAGGGAAAGCACTGTTGGAATGGAAGTATCAACGATACATGGAAGACTATCTCGGTGTTATCCTGTCCGTGGATGAGAGTGTTGGAAGAATCCTGGATTATTTAGACGAAAAGGGTTTGACAAAAAATACAGTTGTCATCTATACTTCTGACCAAGGTTTTTATCTTGGGGAACATGGTTGGTTTGACAAGAGATTCATGTATGAGGAGTCGCTCAGTATGCCTTTGTTAATGCGATATCCAAAGGAAATCAAACCGGGGCAGGTTTCCAATGATATTGTCCTCAATCTTGATTTTGCACCTACTTTTCTTGATTACGCTGGCGCTCAAATACCCAACGAAATGCAAGGTGAATCTCTTAGAGCATTGGCTCGGAGTGGACAGCCTGAAAATTGGCGAAAAGCGATGTATTACCACTATTATGAGTATCCTCATGGCTGGCATTTTGTGAAGAGGCACTATGGTGTTAGGACAGACCAATACAAGCTCATTCACTTTTATGAGGATATTGACGAATGGGAATTCTACGATTTAAAAGTGGACCCCAACGAGATTAATAATATTTTTGGTAACCCTGCTTATGCTGAAATCATCGAAAACTCCAGACAGCAACTTCTGGAACTCCGGCAAGAAGTTGGGGATACCAATTCAGTTATGACAAAATAGAAATGAGCCTCAACCGGAAATCCTTCAGCTTTCTCCCTTTTCTGATCCTAACCACACTTTGTCTTTCCTCTTGTGACAAGCACGAAATTCGGCCCAACATCATTTATATTCTTGCCGATGACTTGGGTTATGGAGAATTAGGTGCGTATGGACAAGAAATAATTGAAACGCCTCATATTGATGCCTTGGCAAAAACTGGGATGCGTTTTACACAGCATTATTCTGGTTCTCCAGTTTGTGCACCCTCCAGATCGGTGCTTATGACCGGCCAGCACACTGGACATACCCATATACGTGGAAATGATGAGTGGAAGGACAGAGGTGAGGTTTGGGACTACGCCGCCATGTTTGAAAACCCTTTTTTGGAAGGGCAACGACCCCTACTGGATAGTATAATGACCGTTGCGGAAATACTTAAGGAAGCGGGGTATCGAACGGGAAGCGTAGGGAAATGGGGTTTGGGCGCCCCAACCACAGAGGGTGTACCCAACAAACAGGGTTTTGACTTCTTTTATGGGTACAACTGTCAGCGTCAGGCACACACGTACTATCCCATGCATCTATGGAGGAATGAGGAAAGGGATCTGTTAAACAATAAAATGGTGCCACCTCATTCTAACCTCTCAGAGGGAGTTGATCCCAATAACCCTGCCAGCTATGACGACTTTACACTAAATGATTATGCACCGGAACTGATGCATAAAGAAGCGCTCAAATTTATGGATACAAATAAAGATCACCCCTTCTTTCTTTATTATGCTTCAACTATTCCACATCTTCCACTCCAAGCACCTCAACGATGGGTAGACTATTATCAGAAAAAATTGGGTCAGGAAGAACCTTTTACGGGTGAAAGTTATTTTCCGAATTTGACTCCACGAGCTACCTATGCAGCCATGATTTCTTATCTGGATGAACAGGTAGGAGATATTGTAGTTCAACTGAAGGACCTGGGTATATATGACAATACTTTAATTATTTTTACCAGTGACAACGGTCCCACTTATACCGGAGGTGCGGACACACCATTTTTTGATAGTGCCAAGCCTTTCAAGACAGAACGGGGTTGGGCTAAAGGGTTTTTGCACGAAGGCGGGATTCGAGTTCCTATGATCGCCAGTTGGCCAGGCCGCATCACCCCTGGAACCACCTCAAACCACCTATCTGCCTTTTATGATGTAATGCCCACTTTGTGTGAGGTAGTTGGCCAGCCCATACCCGGCCAATCTGATGGCATCAGCTTTTTACCTGCATTGCTGAACAAGACTCAGGCGGAGGAACATGAATATCTTTATTGGGAGTTTCCTGAATATAATGGGCAGCAGGCGGTCCGTATGGGTAAATGGAAAGGAATGCGAAAGAATATTTTTGACGGTAACCTGGAAATTGAACTGTATGATTTAGAAACTGATATTCAGGAACAGTTCAACATAGCAGCCAGGCATCACGATGTTGTTGAAAAGATTGAAACAATCATGAAGCGGGAGCATGTTCCATCCACTTTGGATCGCTTCAAGATTTCTCAACTAGGGGATAAATAGTGAATTCCTTCCGTAGATTAAGAATTACGTTTTTGATTACTTCCAATAGTTAATACGAATGAGAATCAGAAAACTTCCCCTTTTGATTTTGACGATTGTGTTTGTCGGAACGACGTTCTCATGTGAGAAAGACAGTCGCTACGCTGACTTGATTCTTCTAAACGGTAATGTCTACACTTTTTCTTGGCCCGATCCTGACAGGGATGGTAATCCCGCCCGCAGGGCTCCATTCGAAAACGGTCGTTGGTATGCGGACGCTGAAGCTGTTGCAATAAAGGGTGGCGACATTCTATTTGTCGGGTCAGCTGACCAGTTGAAAAGATTCACGGGTGTGAACACACGTTTGATTGACCTCCAAGGTGCTACAGTACTTCCTGGCCTTGTTGATTCTCACACCCATGTAGCTGGACTGGGGGCTCGTCTAACACGAGTTGACTTATTTGGTGTTGAGACGGAAGAGGAAGCTATCCGTTTAGTCGCTGAACGGGCGGCTGAAACACCAGCCGGTGAATGGATCATTGGTTGGGGATGGAATGAAGGTGCCTGGGCTTCGAACTATCCTACCTTGGAACTGCTATCCAAGGAAATTCCAAACCATCCTGTAATCCTAAAGAGTTTGCACGGTTTTGCCATTTGGGGAAATCAACTGGCATTCGAAAAGTCAGGGATCACCTCTGAGACTGAACCACCTGTCGGAGGGATAATTTTGAAGGATGAGCAGGGAAATCCTTCAGGTGTTGTTCTCAATCGGGCCACGGCTCTACTCAATAATGCTGTTCCCCCGCCTACCATTCAACAGACAAGGGATTTGTTGAAGGAAGGATTACAGGAAATGGCCCGTTCAGGATTTGTGATGGTTCACGAAGCTGGCTGCGGTACGGATCAGATGACCGCAATGGAAGAAATGGAAAGAGACGGTGATCTTTTAGTACGGGTTTACGCCATGCTCTCGGCCAGAGATGAAGCTCTAATGCGACACTGGATTGACCGAGGTCCTGATAAGGATTTGGATGGAATGCTAATGACCCGTTCGGTAAAAGGTTATTACGACGGAGCTCTCGGATCCCGAGGGGCTCGCCTTTTAGAAGATTATTCTGATAAGCCCGGACATAGGGGTGTAAGTGGAGAGGGATATGGGTTTGATGAATCTATTGTGGAAGAGGCTATGAAGGTTGGATTTCAGGTTGGGGTTCATGCGATTGGGGATGCGGGTATCAGAGAAACACTTGATTTTTTCCAGTCTGTTTTTAGTGAGTCACCAAAAAGCCTCCGCGGTCGCCACCGCATAGAACACGCACAGATCATCCATCCAGATGATTTCGAAAGATTCGCCGATATGAACATCATCGCCTCTATGCAACCTCCCCATGCTGTAGAGGATAAACTTTGGGCAGAAGACCGTCTTGGGCCCGACAGAATTAAAGGTGGTTATGCCTGGAGAACACTTCGGAAAGTAGGTGTCAGGCTCGTTTTTGACTCCGATCTGACCGGATCAGATCATGACATTTTCTACGGACTGCATGCAGCCATGACCCGTCGCGATAAGTTTATCCAACCACCAGCTGGATGGTATCCCGATCAGAATATGTCCCCCGAAGAAGCCTTGCGGGGCTATACGGTGTGGGCAGCCTACGCTGCTTTTCTGGATAATGTAACGGGTACTCTCGAAAAGGGGAAGTGGGCTGATATCACAGTACTGAACATTGATCCTCTGAATGTGGGATTAACTGAACCGGCTAAGCTATTTGATGGGGACGTTCTGATGACCATTGTGAACGGGGCTGTGATTTACGAAAAATAAAATCCAGTTACACCACAACTTAAGTCCACGGTGTGCAATGGAAAAATTTCTCCTTGGGAACATATCTTTCCATTAGGGAGCAGCATATTTCAGTCATCTTTTCTTCTAGTGTCCGCTTGTAACTGACCATTCCGTTAGAGGGTGAAAGCGGCCCCGCCAATAGGCGGTCATCAGAATAGAGCTGTGAAATGCGGGCGAACATTGCTTTCGGGAAGCGCATAGGCCCCAAAGAGACGGAATGAATGGCTTTTGAGGGCACCGATTGGAAGATGTCAGCCACAAGTTTTTCATAGCTCTTTTCAAAGCCATCATGGTAAATGAGAGGATCTAGCCTCAGTCCTAGATTCCATCCCAACTCAGCCAGTTTTGCCATGGCCTTGATGCGGCTCTCTACAGGCGGGACGCCATGCTCCACTCTTTTTGCGATTACTGCAGGCGTAAAACTAAATGCTATGACGCAATTTTCGAACGGCTCGAATTCCACCAGTTCTTTAATTCTTACACTTTTTGTCCTCAGTTCCAAAAGTGCGCGAGGCCGTTCTCTGAAAAAAGGTAGGAATACTTTCGATTCCATGGCGAGAGAGTCACAGTCATAGCCCGAAAAAAAGGTGGCTTTTTGATCATCCGGCAAACTGCTTAGAGTTGTATCAATAGCTTCCTGAAAAACTTCATAGTTCACGAACAAGGTATAATGTGCCGATCGGTACATTCCCTGAAGGAAACAGTAGCGACAGTCGTAAAGGCAGTTGAGCATGTGAGAGAAATAGAAATTCTGTTCGTCTCCAATACCGAACCCTTCCGGAGCCGGCAGCACATGGCCATTGAATTTTTCAGCCAGGATGAGAGCTGGTAGCTGTTTCTGGATTCGAAAATTTTGACTCCGGGGATTAAATACTTCGCCGTATCGTTCACACGAAATCAACCGGGCCCGGGGGAATAAATCGAGGATCTCAACTGTCCGAGGATGAGTGCGGACCGCTTCTTCCAGGTAGATGGTATCAATCACAGGGTTTCTGCGTTAACCTGTAGAATGTCGAGTTTATGGGAGAGTAAAGCCACCACTTCTCTTGAGTTGTGGCAAGAATTAACAGCCGTTTCGAAACCACTTTCATGACCGTTAAGTGCAGACCACCGTTGCAGTAAATTCCTCAACTGATGGGTCTGTGTTGCCGTGAAATCCCACTTTTCAAGAAATGATTCCATTTCAGGATGAGGTGCTTTAAGCTGACCTTGATCGCGAGATAATTGCATCAATTGAGATGAGATATTCTCTATCTTGTCAAGGCACCCTGCCAATAGTTCAGGGACGGTATTGTAGTTTAACCTAGGACTTATTTCATTGTCTGATATCACTTTCAGGCAGTGAATCAGCTCATGGGATGTATAGTGCGAGGCTGCTTCATAGAAACCAGCCGCTTCCATTTCGATGATTTCATCATGGGGATAGTTGTGAGATTCACTTTTCAATGTCCTGACTTCTGATGAGTTGCACGGTAGATCAAAAATTATGGGTGGGTACCACGTTCGTCCGCTGCTGTCGTCTGTGATCTTATGTGCAGCTAATAAGGTGCCTATGGGTAGAGACTTGTGACCCCCAACACCCACATTGAGCCAAGCGGTGCTCGCGTTGGTTGATGAAACTTCCGCTAAATGTGCACAAGCCTGTTCCGATGAATCCTTTCCTACACCGGAGATAACAAGCCAGCGCTCTTTCTTAGCGTTTCGGAATGTTTTAAAAGGAGAATGCTTGAAAGGTGAAAGATGGAACCTCTCAATGATTGGTTGCGCCTCACCGGGCAGCGCCACCACCGTGTTGATCCTACCGTTCAACCGAGAATGGCTTCCATTCTTTGTTCACACTTTTCAGCTTCCGCCGTCCGCCCACGTTTTCGAGCACCGTTGGAGAAAATTTTTGTCTTTTCTTGCAACATTTGTTTGGCATCATTGAGATTCTCATCACTCAGATTGCCAGACAGGATGATATTTTCCAGAGCCTGAATACGGAACCGGTCCATTCCCCAATATTTTTCCGACAGCTGATTCTGGTGACCGCCATGCTTTACAACCAGTTTTTCAGAGATATAGAGCACCGGATAACTTGAGGTGACGCGAAGCCACAGATCATAATCTTCACAGGCAGGGAGAGATTCTTCAAAAAGTCCCACATTATCAAAAACAGATCTGTGAATCATAGCACTTGAAGGTGAAATGCAGCAGATAGGTAGGGCCTTTTTAAACATCCAGCCGCCGGACTTGGAATGCTTTTTCAAGGGGTTCACCCGCTTACCATTTCTAATCCAAATTTCATCACTGTGGCAGATTTTCATGGCAGATGCCAAATTCAAAACCTCTATTTGTCGAGCCAGTTTTTCGGGAAGCCATTCGTCATCGGAATCAAGAAATGCTAACCATTCACATGATGTGGCAGTTATGCCGGCATTCCTGGCAGCACTGACACCGAGGTTATCTTGTTTCAAATATTTGATCTCGGGATAGTTCTTTTTTATAAGCTTTTCTGTACCATCAGTGGAACCGTCATCCACGATAATCACAGAATGAGGGGGAAGGGTCTGGCTGAGAATAGAATCGACAGCCCTAGGAAGAAGGTGTGCGCGATTAAAGGTTGGGATAATTGCGGAGATCCGGGGGGAACTCACGTTTCAGCAAAGCTTGTCGCGGAAGTAGGACGAAAGCTGATCTATGGACACTCTCTCCTGAGCCATGGAATCCCGCTCTCTTACAGTGACCGTCTGATCACTCAGCGTATCTGAATCCACGGTTACGCCGTAAGGAGTACCTGCTTCGTCTTGTCTTCTATAGCGGCGGCCAATGGATCCGCCGGCGTCAAAAAATGCAGCAAAATCTCCTTTGAGATCATCCATAATCTTTTCAGCTATTTCCGGCATGCCGTCCCTATTTACCAGAGGGAAAACAGCCAAAGTGATTGGTGCCACTTTTGGGTTAAGCTTAAGGACCACCCGTTGCTCGTTCTTTACTTTTTCTTCGTGGTATGCATCAACAAGGATCGTAAGCACTGTTCTGTCTACGCCTGCGGACGTTTCCACCACCGCCGGTGTAATATGTTCATTGGTTTTGGAGTCGAACCACGTCAGCTTTTTTCCACTGTGCTGCGTATGCTGATCCAGATCATAACTGCCGCGATCGGCAATGCCCTCAAGTTCAGACCAGCCAAATGGGAACTCATACTCCACGTCAAAACAGGCAGCGGCATAATGGGCTAATTCATTATCCTCATGAGAACGAAGCTTCAATTTTTCTTCAGTGATACCGAGACTTTTGTACCAATCCAGCCGTGCATTACTCCAGTATTCCAGCCATTCTGATGTATCGCCCGGTTTTACAAAAAATTCCATCTCCATCTGTTCAAACTCTCTTGAGCGAAACAGGAAATTGCCGGTGGTTATCTCGTTTCGAAAAGATTTTCCGATCTGGGCAATGCCAAAGGGGAGTTTTGCTCGTGAAGTTGTAACAGCATTGGCGAAGTTGACGAAAATACCCTGGGCTGTTTCTGGTCTGAGATAAATGACTGATGAACTGTCTTCCGAAGGGCCGTAATGTGTCTTTAGCATGAGGTTGAATTGTCTTGCGTCAGTCCATTCCTTTATGCCGCAGTTGGGGCAATTTTTCTCCAGGTCGATGTGATCCGCACGAAATCGGGCTTTGCAGTTCTTGCAATCCACCATTGGATCGTGGAATTCGCTCACGTGACCCGATGCCTCCCACACTTTCGAGTTCATGAAGATAGCGGCGTCCATACCCACCACATCTGTTCGGGAGGTTACCACATCCCGCCACCACAGTTGCTTAACGTTATTTTTTAGTTCAACACCGAGAGGTCCGTAATCGTAGGTTGCCTCCAATCCACCGTAGATATCGGAGCTCTGGAAGATGAACCCCCGCCGTTTGCAGAGAGAAACAAGCTTATCCATGGTTTTTGAATCAGTCATATCTGATCAGTTGGGGAATAGGAGAGACGGAAAATTGAATTGGATATCAGGCTGGATTACTCCATTTCCTTTAACTCTTTTTCGATGAGATCATCGTAAGGGATTTTTTCTTCCTTAAAGGGGATAGCCTTTTGAGGTTTCGCACGCAATTTCAGATAATTCACAAGTACAAGCGTGCCGAGACCAAGGACTATCACCGGTGCGAGCCAAACCATGAGATTGAAACCGCGGGCCACAGGGATGGCCAGGATTCGCTCACCATAGATGCCGACGAAGTGGTCTACAATTTCTTCTTTGGTTTTATCCTGAGACACAAGTTCGCGAATCTTTTCTTCCATGCCCGGATTGCCGTGGTCGGCTACGGTACCGCTCCAGCAACAGGGTGCCATTAAGGTTCCTTCAAGCTCCGAGATGAGGGTTTCTTTTCCGACGTCTGTTTGCCCCAGTACAGTACTGGCCAGAAAGGTGGTGAAGAGGATGTTATACTTCAGCTTCTTCAACAAATTCTGCCTCGGTTTTGCATTCCGGACATAGAAAAAATTTGCCTTTGGTTTTATTTACCCTTTCTTCAATGTAGTGGTTGTCACAAACTTCACAGGGTTGGAGAATTGGTTTGTACCACGAGGCATGATCACAATCCGGATAACGGCTACAACCGAAAAAGACTTTACCTTTTCTGCTGGACTTTTCAACCATTTCTCCTTCGCAATTGTCTCGGGGACAAGCAATTCCAGTGGTGATGGATTCAGTATGGCGGCAATCCGGATACTTTTCACAACCAATATAACGGCCGAACCTGCCTCGTTTTACCTGAAGTGTACCACCGCACTTTGGACACGGTTTTTCAATGGTTTCCGGTTCCGCATCATCATGGAGTGATTTTGCATTGCGACACTCAGGAAAGCCTGAGCAGGCGACGAATTTTTCACCGCGTCGATTCCATTTGATTACCATGGGACTCCCGCATTTCTCACAGGACTCTTCTGTTTTTTCCATGAGGGAATTTTTTATTTCTTTCCGCCGCTCCTCTACCAATTCCATGGCAGAGTGGAACGGTTTGTAGAAATCGTGCAAAACTTCGATATAATCCTGATCGCCTGATTCAATTTCGTCAAGTTCCTCTTCCATCCGCGCCGTGAAACCAGCATTGAAAATGTCAGGCAGATTTTCGATGAGTACTTTGTTTACTGTAAGCCCTGCCTCGGTGGGGAGCAGTTTTTGCCTATCTTTGGTGACATACTGCCGTTTGTACAGTCTTGACAGGGTTTCAGCAAATGTACTCGGTCGACCGATTCCCTGTTTGTCCAACTCTTTAATAAGAGAACTTTCAGTATAATAGGGAGGCGGTTTTGTAAAGCGCTGTTCCGGGAGGAACTGCTTTCTCTCAAGTTCCTCATTTTCGGAAATGACAGAAGGAAGGAGGGGATTTTCCTTCTTCTCCAGTGCCGGGTAGGCTTTTCGAAAACCGTCAAACTTCACCACCGATCCGCTGACTCTGAATTGTGCTTCACCAGCTTTGATTTCAATTGTTGTTTGATCCAGAATTGACGGATTCATTTGACACGCGATGAAGCGGCGCCAGATCAAATTGTATAGTTTGAATTCATCGTCTTCAAGATGTCCCTTCAACATCTCAGGTGTCATTTCGGGATCGGTTGGGCGGATCGCTTCATGAGCATCCTGAACATTCTTTTTTTGTTGACCGTACATAGTTGGCTTTTCAGGCAGATACTGATCACCGTACTGCGAAGAGATGAATTGCCGAGCCCCGTTCAAGGCAGTAGGCGCAAGACGTGTTGAATCAGTTCTCATATAAGTGATGAGCCCGGTTTGCTCGCCTTTGCCAAGTTCCACTCCTTCATAAAGGCGCTGGGCCAGGCGCATGGTTCTAGCAGGTGAAAATTTCAATCGTGTTGCGGCATCTTGTTGGATGGTGCTGGTAATAAAAGGGGCATACGGCTTTCGGCGCACCTCTTTTTTCTTGATGGAATCGATAGTAAATGATTCATTTTCTAATTTCGAAATAATTTCATTGATCGCTGACTCGTTTTTCAGCTCAATCTCTTCACCGCCCACTTTATGGAAGCGGGCCGTGAATGTTTCACCACCTTTTGTCATCAATTCGACTTCTAGAATCCAGTACTCTTCCGGTTTAAATTTGACAATTTCTTCGTGCCTCTCGCACACAAGGCGGAGTGCCACCGACTGGACGCGGCCGGCGCTAAGACCGCTGTAAAGTACCTTCCAGAGGAATTCAGAAACCTTGAACCCCACAATCCTGTCAATAATCCTGCGGGCCTGTTGAGCGTTTACCAGATTGTGGTTTACTTCTCTGGGGTTATCCATGCCGGTACGGATGCCATCAGCTGTAATCTCGTTGAACAGGACGCGGCGAATCTTTCCCGATTCACCATTCAGTTCAGATGCCACATGCCAGGCAATGGCTTCGCCTTCCCGATCCGGATCTGTTGCTATATAGATAGCGGGTGCACCGGATGCTGACTTTTTTAACTTTTTGACGATATCTTTTTTCTCGGACAAAATTTCATATTCAACCGCAAAGTTGTTGGTGATATCTACGCCAAGGTTCTTTTTGGGCAGATCTTTCACGTGGCCGTTGCATGCTAGAACGCGGTATTCACCGCCCAGATACCTTTCAATGGTTCTAGCTTTTGATGGAGACTCAACTATTATGAGGGGTGTTTTAGACATAATGGTTCCTTTACGCGCGAAAAATTACGATGGATGGGAGCAAAGTCAACACCGATTATCAGGTGAAGAAGATATTCTGCGAAAATTGAAACGTTAAAGAGATTTGAGGTGTGAAACGAGATTACTCATGGAGACGTCGGTTTGCTCTCCTGTAGCGAGGTCTTTTACCTTGGCAGAATTGTCAGCTATCTCCTCGTCCCCAACGATAACGGCGTGTGTTGCGGCCAGCCGGTTCGCTTCTCTCATCTGTGCCTTAACGCTGCGCCGCAATGTATCGGAAAAAGTTGGAATACCGCTCTGTCTCAACTCGTTAGCCAGGCGAAACAGGCTGCCCACCGCGCTCTCACTTGCGGTGACAAAGTATACCATCATTTTTTCCATCGCCTGGGCCTGTTTTTCACTAAGAGCCAGCATGATGCGCTCAATGCCGGCCGCAAAACCGACAGCAGGTGTTGGTTTTCCGCCCAGTTGTTCTATGAGTTCATCGTAGCGGCCGCCACCGCAAAGCGCTTTCTGGGCACCCACATCGGGACTGGTAATTTCGAATGTTGTTCTAGAGTAATAGTCGAGTCCCCGAACAAGCTTGTTGTCACATTCGTGGGCAATGCCCAGTTCGGTGAGAAATCCTTGAACTTTCTCAAAATGATAAAGATCCTCTGAATCGAGGCAGTTGAGGATGTCCGGTGCATCCGAAAGAAGGGCAACTTCTTTTTCATCTTTCGTGTCAAGAATGCGGAGAGGGTTTGTCTCCACCCGTTTCTGGCTGATCTCCGAAAGCTCGCTCTTAAGGGGAGTGAGAAAATTGACAAGCTCGGAACGGTACCGTTCTCTCGACTTAGATGAGCCCACTGTGTTAATGAGTACTGTGAGATTGGCGACACCAAGCTTATTAAGAATGGCGCAGACCAGTGAGATCACTTCAGCATCCTGTTCCGGATGGGGAGAGCCGATGGCTTCTGCTCCAAACTGACTGAACTGTCTCAATCGCCCAGCCTGTGGCCTTTCCTGCCGAAAGAGTGTGTCCATGTAGTAAAGTTTAGTTAGGGCCCCTTCTCGATCCATATTGTGCTGAATGTAGGCTCTCATGGTTGGTGCGGTCAACTCGGGACGCAAGGTCAGGCTTGTATCACTCTGATCGGTAAATGTATACATCTGTTTGGATACGATGTCGCTCTCTTCGCCCACACTCCTGGAAAAAAGTTCTGTCTTTTCAAAAACGGGCGTCCGGATCTCACCATAGCCCCACTGGTGCATGGTTTCATTGACAACATCTTCAAATTCACGCCACCGTGCCGTATCGGCCGGTAGCAGATCCTTGGTTCCCTTAACGGTTTGGAAAGACCTGCCCATCAGTTGTCAGTTACTATATTTTCGACGATCAATGTTGCTCTTTCAGCATCTCCCTCAGGAACGAAAAGAACTGCCTTGCCGCCGGCTGTTTCCCAAGCCTTGATCCCGTAAGCGGTCGATAGAAAATCGCCCTTAATAAAACTGGGGATATCTTGCTCCTCCAGAGCCACTTTTGCCATTTCAGCTGGAATATAGCCTGCATATTCCTTTACTGGACTCCAAGCAACATTCTCAAGTTTCTGCGGTTTCTCCATAAGGAATACTCTGCAGTCCTTGCAAAATGAGACATCAGCGGTGAATTCAGATTGACATTCAGGGCAGAACATATTACTTCACATTATCACTTTTCTCAGATTCACCGGTACCTAAGTTTAAAAGATATGAGATAATCCCAAACGAATTTCGAGACCGCGAATGGATCTTGCAAAAGGGTCAGGAAGAGAGGTCAAGCGGATGGAGGAAGAGAGAAATTGATAGTTGAGATAACAACTCCAGAAAGTTGGCCGTTTTTCAGAGATCAATGATTCAATGCCCACGGCAATGTTACCACTGATTTTGTTTAAACCTTTATATTTCAGTACACGACCGGTGTCGTTTCCAACAATTCTACCATCAATCGCCATAGGTCCTGCGCCCACAGCCACAGCCAAGAGGCCCTTGGAGAAGAAAAAGAAATCGTTTTTTATCCAGAGAAAACCACTGTTGCTATAGGAAAAATTGTCAACCGGTTCTCTTTTCACGGTTGTGGCAGTGTTACGTGATACCTTTTCCCCGAAATATTGATTGTGAAATCTTCGGTGACTGAGGTCCAGCACAACTGAAAGTTGAGGTCTTACAGGTTGAGAAATGGAGAGACCTATACCAAAAGGATTGCTGAATTGATGATGGTTTGTCCAACCGGTACTGGAATAAATACTGAGTTGAAAACAGTCAGCTACATCGGGTATGACTACTGTTAAAGGGAGGAGAAGTGTGATTAAGCGTGCTTTCAAATCCGTACCGGCTAGAGTCTGCCCTCAGAAATTTGTCCTTTGCTTGAGGGAAAACCAACTGTTTTAAGGGATTCCAGGTCCGCTCCAGCGACCACCTCTTGATTCGAATTTCAAATCTCGAAGCGTTGGTGATTTTACATTCACCCTGAGATAAAATCCCTGTCCGAAACCTGATGGTGTCCAGGTAAAGTTCATCTCCCAGCAATGGAGATCGCGGTAGACATTCACATCATGGCTAACCAAATCTCTTTCCAAAAGATCAAACCGGGCATTGTACTGTATCCGCCACCCTTTGGAGATTTTTAAAGTAAGGTTCGAATTCATCCAGAAAGTATCCTTTGGATTGAGAGGATTCATCCTGTTGGCGGCATAACGTAGAGAAAGATTAAGATCCCACAGGTTCCCAGGATTGCGGGCTTGACTTCTGTTGCCCGGCCGAGCGATACCGCCACCCATAAGATCCGCAAAGGCAGAGGTATCATTCTCTGTGGTATCTGTTTCCGTAGGAGAGTCACTCCACCCCAGCCGCTTACCAGAGATTTTAAAGCCTGTGGCAGCGTTCATATTGGTCATTCGGGGTGCGGGAAGGCCCCAGCTGTTGGTTTTGATTTCATTAATTCGTACTGATTGGCCGTCAATTGTATTGGTGTCATAGAAATCGTGACTCATTGAAAAATCGAGGTTCAGTTTCTTAAGCCAGCCAGCCCGAAAAGTAGAGCGAAGCTTCGACAGTTTGAACTCATCAGCTGCAAAGTTGTAGCTTGTATTCATGTTCCAGGTGAGCAAGTTGTCGATTTTTCTTTCACTTTCACCATCTTTCAGTTTTGCCTGAAAAAGATTTCTAACGGAAATGTTCATATTTCTCTGTTCGCCCGTTGGGGTGGTGCCTATCTGAGTGCCTTTGAAAGGATCGAAATTGTAAATATTACCATCATTATCTTCAAGTTTTTTCAGATAACCGAAAGTATCATCACTAAAGTTGGGGCGATAAGAAAAACCGACCGATGGTGTAATGGTGTGGCGAAGGGTTTTCAATGAGCCGACCTTTACAGGTAAAATACCGTAAAGTTTGGTATTGGTGCTCACTGATAGAGTACCTGTGCGGCGGGCTTTGAATCCACTCACCTGACGCGCATCAATGGCATTACCCAAACTGTCAGCTCCGGTGGCATCAAAATATTTTGTAATCCATTCTTCTCGAAATGATAGGCTGGGCCGGACAGCGATGTACTTTAGCAACCGTGATGAACCTGAAAGAGAAATGTTGTGGACCCAACTATTATCATATTCCGATTGACTGTCTCCCCAGCCGAAGGTTGAATCATCCAGCGCTTCTGATTTATAGAATCCCTGACCACGGTTTTTCAGGGTACTGCCGTAGGAGAGGTAAACACCGGAGCCAGATGCCCCGAACAACTGGGTCTGTCCTTTTCTGAAATTCAAGATAGGAAAAACTGTAGTACTTTCTACAAGGCGGCGACCGGCGCCTGTGGGATTTTCATAATATATAGATGTTGGATCCATTTTGCTCTTTACCATGAGATTTCTGGTCTCCGAAAGGTTTGCCGACATGCTGGCATTCAATTTTTGCCATCGTTTAGAGTAGGTAGCGTTGGAAACAGCGTTCTGATTAAGGCGGGTATCCCGATTTATGCCCAATTTTTGGTTAAATTGACTGTCAGAATAATACCGCCCGTTAACATTTAGGGTTTGGTTTCCCCGGAGCATTTGGGCGTGACTCCAAGAGCCGGACCACCTCACAGCACCCGGATTTGAAAAAAATTCGGCAATGTCACCTGTTGCAACTGTTCTGTTGTAACGAAAGCTGAAACTTCCACTGTACTTGTATCTTCGGAAGTATCGGTTAGAATTGTGAAATACAATCCCCTCTTTGTCATAAAAATCCAGGGTGAACTGGCTGTTGAGGAATTCGTTTGCCGCCCAGAAAAAGCCTAACCCTCTCAGATACCGCCCTTGCGCCGTGTTCTGGCCATAGGACGGCATGATCCATCCTGAATGACGCTTGCCGCTCTGGTCGGGGAAGACGGCGAACGGCAGCCCAAACAGTGGAATGCCGCCAAGGTAGAGAATGATGGGTTTAGCAATGATGAGATCATTCATGATCATTTTCATCCGGCGACTTCCGAAATGGAAATGAGGATCATCGATGAGATCACAAGTCGTATAAATACCCCTGTCAACAAGCAAGATTGATTCTGTTCGATTACGGATTTCATCGCCTCTGTAGTAACCGTCTTCCATCTTGGTTGTGCCGTGCTGAACCTTTCCTCGGCCATTTGAAAGATTGTAAGTGAGGGAATCACCCCTCATGGGCTCGCGACCTTTTTCAGTGAATATTGGCCGTTCTTCAGGATCAGAATTAACGGCTCCCGGTGGTGCTGCCGCAGCTTTCATGAGATTTTCTTTCCAAATAACATTCACATAACCCGATCGGAGCTCGGTATCCATATAGTCAATTTTAACATCTTTGCGGAGCCATGTTTGCTGATCGGGGATACTGTAATGAATGGTATCCGCTTGGTAAAGGATGGCATTCTCAATTTTTTCCGCCGAGGAGTCCGGATGGTACTCACCTCTTGCACCACCGGCAACATGAATGGAGTTAACATCTCTTTTTTCAGTGGAGTCGGCTTCGAACAAAAGTGTGATTGTGTCGCCGCTGGCAATATTCTTTCCCTGATAAACTGAATCCTCGAAAAGATGATACAAAGTGGTGGCCATACCTTGTAGACGGACTGAGTCCAAAAGCCCTTCATTTAGAAAAGCTTCCAAACTTTGGCCTGTCATATCATCGAGGAATTCAGAAAGTATTGACTCATTATCTTCAGTCCCGTTGGTTTTTCCTTTCCGTTTATAAACAATGTGGGCTTTGCCGGGAATTGTTAGTTTTGCCAGTTTATCTTCCTCATAGCGAAGATGAATTTCTTCTCCGCTGATTTGCTGTCCCTCCTGTACAACGATAGGGTTATCCAATAGTTTGGATATGTCAGAAAGTGCATCGTAAATGGTGAGCCCACACGTTGCCGTTCTTTCCTCCTCTCGGATGATCACATCCTCTTCGGCTCTGTAGCTTGCGACGTCATTTGTTTCTTTCACATAAGTAAATTTTCCGGCGGTGATGGTTTGACCTTTTTGCACAAACACAACGTCACCCTCCGCAATACCGCTGTCAGCCTCTGAAAAGTAAGTGAGCAGTCTGCTTTTGAGTTTGTATTCTCTGTCTTGCAAATGAACTGATCCATAAGCGGTGACAATATCGTCATTTGAGTTTGTTCTGATTGAATCAGCCGTCAATATTTGTTCGTTCTTTACCATTTGAACATTCCCGGCGAAAGAGCCGATACCATCACGGTTTCGGTAATAAGCCTTATCACAGGAGATAACGGCCTCCCCTTTTTGGAATTTCACATTGCCGCGCAGGTGCTGAACAGGCTCGCCTTGAGCGTCTGTCACGTTCTCCAGAACATCGGCTTGAATAAGTCGCAGCCGTTCACTTGACTGAGCAGTGATGACAGATATAGTGAGGCCCGTTAGGATCAGTCTGACATTCATGTGGATTGGATTTTAATCAGCTCCGGCGCTCCGGCCAGAGATCCTTGAGGCGTTTGGAGATAAATTCTTCGTAACCCTGATTTGTTGGCTTATAGAATGGGGTTTGTGCCATTTCTTCAGGAAAGTAGTTCACATCTGTAAAATGGTCGGGATGATTGTGCGGGTAGGTGTAATCCTTGCCATAATCAAAAGATTTCATGAGTGGTGTAGGTGCGTTCCTTAAATGAAGTGGCACCGAAGAGGTTCCTTCTTCCTTTACTTTATTTATGGCCTGGGTGACAGCTACGTAGCTGGCATTTGATTTGGGAGCAGAGGCGAGATAAATGGTGACTTGGGCAAGGATTAATGCAGCTTCGGGCATGCCAATAACGTGAACAGCCTGAAAACCTGAGGTAGCAATACCGAGAGCTTGAGGATCGGCATTTCCAATATCTTCTGAAGCAAGGATGATAAGGCGCCGAGCAACGAACTCAGGCATTTCGCCCCCCTCCAGCATGATCGCCAGCCAATAGACGGCGGCGTCCGGATCGCTTCCTCTCACAGACTTTATAAATGCGGAAATGGTGTCGTAATGGTAGTCACCAGCCTTGTCATAAATCTGGCTCTTTGACTGAAGTGCTTCGGACAACAATTTTTTGTCAACAACCACTGTTTTTCCATCTTGGTTACTCATGGTTACAGCCGCTTCCAGTGTGTTGAGCATCTTTCTGGCATCTCCTCCAGAGGCGAGTACGAGTTTTTCTTGTGTACCGTCTTTGAAAGAGATGTTGTGTTTCATGAGGACCACATCGATGTTTATTGCATTTAACAGAATTGATTTAAGTACATTTTTCTCCAGGCTTTTTAGTTTCAGAACACGGCACCTGGAAAGCAAAGGCGAAATGACCTCAAAGGACGGGTTTTCTGTAGTCGCTCCGATGAGGGTCAGGGTCCCGTCTTCCACGGAATGGAGAAGCGCATCCTGTTGTGCTTTATTGAAACGGTGGATCTCATCAATAAACAACACGGTAGGAGTATTCAATGTCAGGTTAGTTTTCGCTGTTTCGATGATCTTTCTTAGGTCCTTTACGCCGGATGACACAGCCGAGATCTGGAAGAAGTCTCCCTCCAAACTTTTAGCAAGGATCTTTGCAAGTGTTGTCTTTCCAGTACCCGGTGGCCCCCAGAGAACGCAGCTGAACAGTTTTCCCGACGCAATGGATTGCTGTAAAAGGGTACCTTCGCCTGTGAGGTCGTCCTGACCTAGAAAATCTTGCAAATAGGCCGGTCGGACACGCTCAGCCAGTTAATTGTCTGTTCTTGCTCATGACAAATTAATTTAGATCGAAGGTTGTCCAAAACCAACCGTACTAAATAGAGAGTGCAAAAAAGGAGGAAAAACTGTACACTTGCCAATCTTGATGGGAACTGAAGGATGAAAATAGCAACAAAGACGATTCTTTTTTCTGTTATTTGCCTCACGGCATGCAGTGAAAAAGCGGGAGAACTCATGGAAACAGAATCTGGATTGAAGTATTTAGATCTTAAAGCAGGAGACGGTACTTCACCACAGGCCGGTCAGCGGGTATCCGTTCATTACTCTGGATGGCTTTATGATGAGAATCAGCCTGACAACAAAGGGAAGGAATTTGACAGTTCGCGGAAAAAGGGGAGACCCTACGGCTTTGTTATCGGTGTAGGTTCGGTCATTGACGGTTGGGATGAAGGTGTTCTATCCATGCGCGTGGGAGGCCAAAGGAAGTTAATTATACCTTCACATCTAGGTTATGGTGAGGGAGGGATGGGTCCGATTCCCCCCAATGCCACGCTTGTTTTCGAGGTAGAACTGCTTGACATTTACTAAATGCTAAGTTTCTTTTCCGAATGCGATTTTCGCATTATTGGCTGTTTCAATCTGAGAGGGGACACACAGGCAATATGCTGAGTGGAACGGTGATTCTGTTTATGCTGATCAAAGACTTAATTTGAAACTTGGCAACATGAACGAGCAAGCACCCTATGACAGTTTCTATTCCAGGCTAACGCAGGCATCAGTTTGGTTTTATACAAATATTTTGCGCTTCGGGAAGTACGAAGATGAAAGTATAGTTAATTTTGTGGATGCTAAAGAAAATAGTAATGTACTGGATTATGGATGTAACACAGGTCGCCATGCTAGGCTGGTAAAGCAGAAATATGATTGTAACGTGATTGGTGGGGATATCCACCACGCCGCAGTGTCAGCTACCAATAAAAATGGCATTCCGGCAGAAATTATTAACTCAGAGGTTTTCGACAGGTATAAGTCCTTTTTTGACGTCATAATACTATCACATGTTTTGGAGCATGTGGACATTCCCAGTGATTTCTTGAAAGGTATTCATGGACTATTGAAAGAAGGAGGTTCATTTGTGACGGCCGTACCTCAGGAGAGGATAAGGGGTGATATTAATCCCCTGCAAACCGCATACTTTTTTTCTCAAGTTGAAGTTTGAGAATCCACACAAACACAAATTCTCCAAAGAACAATTATTCTCTTTGTTAAGAAAAGCTGGTTTCGAACCTCAACAGCACATTTTTGCCAATTTTGTTCCACCTTTTTTAACTGAGAGTAGAAGATACCTTTTATCCAGAAGTCTCATAGTAAAATCCATTAATAATGGAGGGGGTAATTGATTTTACATTCAGATTACGCCGTTGATTCCTATTTTGAATAATAATTCTATCTACAATCTCGCCTATCAGTATATCATCGGCGCCAAGACGGTCCTTGGTAGAAATATTCTCAACTACAAAAAACGTGAAATTGATTATATCATTAATTATATCAATGAACGGGGCAACAGTGGTCTCATTCTCGATCTCGGATGCAGCACTGGCCAATTTACTCGCGCCTTGGCCACAAAGTTTGGCTACAGTCATGTTCAAGGGGCCGATGTTTCTCTTAGTTCGATCCATCGATGCCGGAAGCGTGATCCTGATTTGACCTTTCATTACATCGCAAATGAGTTCTACCATGAGAACAGGGGAAAATATCAGTATGTACTGCTATCACACGTTATCGAACATATGCATAATCCCAAGGCGTTTCTGAGAGAATTGAAGGGACTATTCAGAGGAGACGGTTCATTAATCATCTGTATCCCTCAAGATAGAATCAGGGGAGATTCTGCATTGCCGGAAAATCTTTATAACCTTGTTCGCTTTAAGTTTGAGAATGTTCACAAAGTGAAGTATTCCTTGGACTCCATCACACTTCTCCTCTCCGAAGTTGGTTTTTTATTTCGGAAGAGCAAGTACATTCATGCTTTCAGACCAGGGAAAGACCAGAAGAGTTTTGCAAACCACAGTCTGGTGGTTTTCTGCGAACTTGCTCAATCCAAAAAAGTAAATTAATTTTCCTAGACATCTGGATCTTTGCTATAAGGGAGGAGGTGTCAGACTAATCTGGAGAATCGCTTGTCAGATTTCGGAAAATTCACTCCACCTAGAAAAAGTGCAACAAGACCGGATAAAAGACAGAAGGGTGGGATTGAGCCACCGGAGGGATTTGAACCCCCGACCCACGCATTACGAATGCGTTGCTCTACCAACTGAGCTACGGTGGCAGAATTGGCGAGCGAATTTACAGATATTCATTTTGCTCTCAAGGACGATTATTGGCTTCGATAGCTGCCCGGTATGCTCCTATGACCTCGCCCAGATAGAAGGTGGCAGTCAGACCACCGAAAAAAACTGTTCCTGTGGCACTGTTCTTTGTATGGTTTACATAAGTGAGGTTTGCTAGAGCAGTGACTGTCATAAATCCGAAAAGCCCGTCCCAGGTCCTGTTGGCATAAAAACGGCCAAGTCCCGGTGCAACAGTTGAAAGTGCAGATGCGAGGGCGGGTGATTTTTCTCCTGTGGTATCTGAGAATAGTTTAATAGGCACTGGGTTCAATAGTCTGCCATCATTGTGGAACAAGGGTACCTTTACTTTAATGTGATAGTGATAGGCCATGGGATTGCACCGGGCAATCCTGTCTGCTGCCAACGCACTACCAAGGATCACGCCGTGCTGAGCAATGGACTGTGCCCCGTAGTTGCTGCAGCTGGGATAAAATTGGCAATTTAGAGAACCACTTCTATAACTGAGCCGCTGCCAAAGTGAGATGGGTGCAATGGCAATCTTGCTGATCAAAGAGGTGTTCGGGGAGGAAAGAAGTGAATCAGCTGGATGAATAGGCTGGGCGAAACAGACGGTACTGCTTAGAATAAGTATAGAAAAAAATCTCTTCGATAAGGCCATTGCGTGAAAATTACGCTTGAAATAAAGTCCAATTCCACAGATATTCACTAATGATGAGGCATTCCTTTTTTAATCAGCTCTTATTCCTGCTTCCATTCATCGTCAGTCTGCTTGCTGTTTCAGCTGATACAGAGATTTCAATTCTTTATACGAACAATACGAACGGAGCGTTGGAAAACTGTCTCTGCCCTGGTAAGGCTTACGGTTCTCTTGAAAAACGCGTTCACTACGTTAGAGAATGGCTCAAGGATAATCCCAATTCTCTTCTTCTGGATGCCGGTGATTTTCTCTCACCTACCCGAAATGCATTGAAAGACAGTATCGCCTTCCGCATTTATGAAATGATGGCCTACGATGCCATTGGTCTCGGTGATCAGGAGTTTTTCAAAGGGGCACAGTTTATTAGTGATTTGATGGAGAGTTCATCGTTGCCATTTATTTCAACGAATCTGGAAAAACCGGATTTGGCAGATTTGAAGCGCGAAATTGTTGTAGAGCGGGGTGGCGTCAGGTTTGGTATTCTATCAGTTATTGATTCCGGTGTCTTCCTTTTTTATCCCAAGCGGGTAAAAGACGAAGTGGCTGTGAACGATTTCAGTTCCACCCTTCAGTCTCAGATTGATCAGCTGAAAGAAAAAAGTGATGTTGTGATCCTCCTTTCTCACAACGGCATTGACGCAGACCGCCAGATCGCCCAATCATATACCGGTATCGATGTCATTGTTGGCAGTCACACACAGACGGTCAAGGAGGAGCCGGAAGTGGTGGGAAAGACCATTATCGTCCAAGGTGGTAAGGATGGATATTATGTGGGTCACCTTACTCTTCAGATCGATAATGATAAAAACATTGTTTCCCATGAGGGAGAACTCATCCCTATGGATATCTCCTTAACCAACGAACCTACGGTTGTGGGCATGATCATCGATTACAACCGCATCGGTCGGGAGCGGGCCGGATCAAGAGTGGAGAGGATTGTTCCAGTACCGGCAGAATATTTATCTACTTCTTCAGGAGCCTGTGAGTCTTGTCACTCTTCGGAATATGACAACTGGAAAGTTTCCCGTCACGCGGTATCGCTCAAGACTCTTAAAAGTGAACACAAAGAAAAATCACCGGAGTGCCTGGCCTGCCACACTACAGGTTTTGGCAGAGATGACGGCTACCTCAATTATAACATCACGTCCGGACTCAAAAACGTCAATTGCACGGAATGCCACTACACACCCGCCGGCCATCTGGCTGAGCCTGCCGCCTTTGTAACAGAAAGAATTGAAGAGGCAAATTGTCTCCGTTGTCACGATGAAGATAACAGCCCTAGCTTTGCATTCACTTCGTTTATGGAAAAAAGTAGACATCCTCTCCCGAAGCCTGTCAATGAAAAAGTTAGAGAAACTGAAAAAACGGAAGAGATGTCCTCAGTGGAAAGGGAAATGGTCATTATTAGCAAGGCATTAATTATAATAACCCATACGGTGCGCAAAGGTGATACACTCTGGTCTCTTTCAGAGCGTTACCTTGGCAAAGGGGGTAGATGGAGCGAACTGTATGAATCGAACCGCGAAATGATCTCCGATCCGGATCAGCTGATGGTAGGGGTAGAATTGCGTATTTCTAAACATTAACTTTTTCCTATGGAATCGCTGATTGAACAGTTGACCACTAATCCCGTCATGCTGGCGGTGGTTATAGTACTGGCAATTCTTATCCTTTTCTCCGTTATAAAAAAACTTATCAAGCTGGCGCTGGTAACTGTTGCAATTCTCACACTCTATCTCGGATACCTGGCGTACACAGGTAAGGAAGTACCCACGACTCCTGAAGAACTTAAAGAGACAATTCAGGAGAAAATTGAAGAAGGTAAAGAGGTGCTCGAAAAAAAGGTGAAAGAGATGAATCGCTCTCTCAAGAAAAAGACTTCAGAATTGATGGAGGAAAAAGTGGAGAAGCTGTTTGAGGATACCAGTTCAGTCCATCAAAACAGTAAGCTGTAGCTAAGCGTTGGCCTCTCGCAGACGCTGTGTCAGGATCTTAACGATACCTTGCATGATTTCCATCCTGCTGGCCATAAGGTCATAGAAGTCTTCACCATTAATCTCAAGTAGGGTTGTCTCTTCTGTAGAAGTAACTGAAGCTGACCTCGGTTCCTGATCTAGCAGTGCCATCTCTCCAACAAACTTACCTTTTGAGAGAACGGCCAATTCCTTGTCGCCTTTATGAATTCTTACAGCGCCGTCTATGATAATGAACATGGAGTCGCCTACATCACCCTCTTCAAAGATAGTTTGTTCTGAGTCGTATTCTATTTCCTCGGCAATTTGGGCAACATGTGAAACCTCCTCTCCAGGGATGTCACGGAATAGATCAACACCTTTCATGAAAATGGTTTTTTCAAGAGTAGAGTACATAGATGCCTCCTTAAGTATGAATTCTTCGGTTGGGAAATCCTTCATGGTTTTGAGGGGTGAACTCTCTTCTGCCCACTGCACAGAACAGACTTCACGAATGGTCTGATCCCTTGGGATCTTAGTCCAGTCCATATTTCCATTAGTTATATCACTATTTAACGAGTAGTCCAGCGCGATGGCCGATGTCCAGGGATTTCCTGAATAGAGCCAATGGGCCATTGTTTCGGTGATGTCTGCTTGTTTACTGACAAACTGCTTGCCCTTGGCCACTTTCTCACTTAGATCGGAGTCGTCAAACAGAGGTATGATGAGTTCCCGGGTCTCAATGGATAGCAGGTTGTCGAGAATTTCCAGTACGTTGGATTGGGCACCGCTCTCGCCGGCCGTCAGAGCGTGCATATAAGTTTCAATGGGGCTGTCGGGAAAAGGCAAGAGTGCCAGCTTTAGAATTATTCCCTTACGTTTTGTGACAGTTGTTGATAGGAAATCTTTGATCAGGTATCCTTTTTCGTCATTTTCGAACGTCTGAAAAAGTGTCAGGGCGAAGTAAGTCTCTTCAGCCATTTCTCTTAGAAGTGCGTTACTCCTGTGAATAACTTCTTCAGGCAGGGGTGACTGCCGCGCCAGTTTCAGAAGACTGTCTACAACTTCTCTTGTGAGATCGAGATCATCACTTGAACCTTGTTCAACAATTTTTACCAAATCAGCATGATCCCTGTAGTCACTCAATGTGTGGACTGTTCCAATAAGCTGTGCCTTTGATGTCTCCTCATCATTCATCACATTTCCCAGTTTTTCTGCGACGGTTGATTCATCAAAGGATTTCAGGGCCCGTCTGGCTGCCGGCAGGGTGAGTGGGTCGTCCAGATTCCTAACAAGTGGAGATATGAGGGACTTATCACTTCTTTCTTCTGCCAGTTGAGCGGCTCTGCTTCTCACATCCGGTGAATCATCTTTCAACAGTTTAGCGAGACCCTCATCTGATAAAATATCCGAGATATGACCGACAGAAGACAGAGCGGCCAATTGAGTATCATCATCTTTATCGAAAAGCATTTTGTTAATCGTCTCATTAGCCTGGGTCGAAGAAGTATCTTCCATGAGAATCAGACTTGCCGCCGCGGCAGCTTTTCTTTTTTTACTACTTTCCGAAAGTAGTTCAACCAGTTGTCCCGCTGTGGATGAATTTCGACGGATGCCGCAACTGATCATGGCGCGAGTGGCAAGGCTCTCATCCTCGTGATCGATGAGTGGAGTTATCACCTCATCAGGAATGATATCGGGATGCTTACTGGTCATAACAAGTATCTTGCCTTTTAACATAGGTGAGCCACTCTCAAACAATTCCAGAATGTCTGATTTCCATGGTGCCAGAGGGAGGTCTTGCATGGTATCGAGGGCGAACAGTTTCTGGTGGTCATCGCCCTCGGTCAACGTTTTCCGTATGGTTTCAACAATGACCGGATCTGTAACGTCTATCTCAAGCTCTTCAAAATCGAGTCGTCTTTTTTCGATGGCTTTTCTCAGCTCTGTCACATAACCGGTTTTCAGCTTGAAATTTGCCAACAGCCAGACCGCAAGCATCACTACTGTGGGTATGGAGAGCAACCTGACATCATCAACAAAAAATGATAAACCGATGATAAGCAGACCGGCGAGGCCAGCCGCTCCATTCTTAATTGTCCCATCTATAAAAGGTTTAGCTTTACTTTTTTCCTGAGGGGAGACGGGCAACCATAGAAGTTGACTGGACGTATCGTGTATAGTGAACCTGAAGATCGAGTCGCCTGCTTTTGCCAACACGCCTGAAAGAACAACCGGTGCAAGCAATACCATTCCACTTCCTAGAAACAGAGCTGCAGGAAGAAACATGAGGCCCCACAAAACACCAAACTTTGATAGAAATCTTCCTGTTACAAAGAATTGCAAAAAAATGGAGACAAAACCAATGGTACCGTATAAGGTTCCGAAAAGGGCAGCCATTTCCGATTCATTCAAATTTTCACTGACGATGATCTTCATTTGATAGTCAACCAGGGCGCCCACCACGGCCGCTAAGGCTATAGTTAGCGTCATCACTTTCAAATAAGGCGAGGCCAGCATGCCTCCTTTAGTTTTCGTCTCTTTCTTTGGTTTGGCACCTTTAGATGGTGCCGAGGACTCCGTTTCCAAGGAACGGCCGGCGAAGATTGCAGCCACAATGGCGAAACCGATGAACACAGATGTGGCTGGCAACAGGAAATTTGTTCCAAAAGCATCCACTAGGCTTCCCATAGAAAAACCGAACATAGTATTGGCAATGGCAGCACCACTGGCAACGAGACTAAACAGCCGTTTTGCTTCTCTGGCTGTGAAAGCAGAACCGGTCAGTATCCAAAACTGGATCATCATAACAGTGCCTATTACTTCGAACCAGATGTAGAGAACAGGATAAATCCATTCAGCCAACAAAAGTTGAATAACTATGAATGAGGCGGCGCCGATCCCGAATGTTCCGATAATCTGTGGAACGATGTGAATTTTGGCGGATAACTTGGTCATGATGGCGATGGTAATCCCTATCATGAAGGCTGTGAGGATCATCATATGAGGTAGATAGGCAGGGTCGAAACGACTCAGGAAGAAGGTGTCCCGGGCGGTCCTGCCAAACATGAATGAACCCATCATAAAGAAAAAGCAAAGGAAGAAAGGTAGGACCTTCTTTCCTTCGCCGGGCTTCATCTGAAACAGTTTATTCAGGAAGTTCATTATTGTATGAGCGCAGGTGCCAGGGTGTAACTTTGTACAGTCACAGAAAGACTAAATGTTGAGGTCACGATCGTTCAAGTTACCAATAGGCACCCTTAGTCTCAAACGAATGCAAAAGGGTTATTTCTTTTTTTCCAACGCTTCACTCATTTCACGTTTCCACCAGGCGACTTCCTGTGGCGTTAAACTCCGGTCTTTACCGGACTGACTGCTTCCCCGGCGGCGCTTTTTTTTGCTCGATGCGTACAATTCATAAAATTTTTCAGGCTGCATATACCGGCAACCGCTGGCGGTAATCAGGCGCTTTAATCCACCATCATTCGTGACCACGATATTACTTTTTTCCGGAAGCGCTTTCTCAGCGATTACAGTGTCAGCGTCCCGGTTGCTTCCACTGAAGACTACCTTGAGATTACCGTGGCTTTTCGGTATTTCGAATGGTGGATTGCCATCGAAAACGAGGACGATCTTAACATTTCGACTATCGCAGTAATCGGCGCAGTCAGTAATGACCCTCTTCAGGCAAGAAGGGTAATCCCGATCCAGAATCTCCAGATAGGGTGGAATGGAATGGATGGTATTGTGCCCGTCAATGATATAGCGTATCATGACGAACTGGACATGATTAAATAGAGAATAATGATGAGCACTAATAATATCACAAGCCGTACCATCCAGCCCGTTTGCGTGCGAAAAAAGGAGGGGATTGTGTCATCCAGATCATCCATTTGCTGCTTAGTCCGTTGGCTCAACAGATATTTTGAGCCAAAGATGATGAGACCAAACAGCAGGAGAAAGAGACCAAGACGCATAAGAAGGTCCATCAGTCAGAATTGAATTCGCTCGGTGTAAGTGTCTTCATGGAAAAAGCGTGGATAGACCCGCCCATGAGATCACCGAGGGCGTCGTAGACCAATCTGTGCCGTTTCAGAAGAGGAAGATTCTCAAAATCAGCCGAAACGATGAGTGCTGAAAAGTGACCTCCTCCGTACGGGTTGCCGCTGTGACCAGCATGCATTTCGGAATCATCATGAATCTCGAAGTGAGAAACATCAAGACTTGCCCGTATTGTCTTTTCAATCTGAGCTATCATTCCATTACAAGTCTAAAAGGGAAAACAGAAGATTGCAACCGGTCTCCGCATGAAATGGTTGGTGGCGGTAAGTTTCCCACTTATCTTTCATCCTTTTCTGAAATTGGAGATGTCAACTATGCCATTTAAACCATTACAGTTTACACCATTACCAGATGATGAAATGATCCAACGCTCCTTAACCTTCCGTGAACAGTTAGCCACTCGCCGCAGCGTCCGCCATTTCTCTACGAAGGAAGTGCCTATGGAAGTGATCAGTAATGTGGTCATGACGGCTTCATCGGCCCCTTCCGGTGCCAATAAGGAGCCGTGGACGTTTGTGATTGTGAAGGATTCCAAAATTAAGCGTGATATCAGGATCGCCGCTGAAAAAGAAGAAAAAGCGTTCTACGACCATCGTGCGCCCGAGGAGTGGCTTGCCGACCTGGAACCGCTGGGGACTGACTGGAACAAGCCGTTCCTTGAAGATGCACCCTTTCTTATCGTAGTGTTCAAGAAGATTTATGGTATGGAAGATGATTTACAATTCAAGCATTATTACGTGAACGAATCAGTTGGGATCGCCAGTGGGTTCTTGCTGGCTGCAGTCCATCAGGCTGGACTTGTGGCTCTTACACATACACCGAGCCCCATGGGATTCCTGGCTAATATCTTAAAGAGACCTGACAATGAGAGGGCCTTTCTGCTCATACCGGTAGGATATCCTGCGGAGGATGCTGAGGTTCCTGTTTTGACCAAGAAGACATTTGAAGAAGTAGCGGAGGTATTCTAATGAACAGAGTCAGAGATATTGGGGTGTTTGTTTTAATAGTTGTTGGTTTAGGATTCTGGTTAACTCGGCAGAAAGGTGATGGGGCGCCTTTCAGAATAAGTACCGTTAAGAAGGCCGAAAAACTTTCAGGTCTTCAATTCGGATCAGCTGATAGAAAACTGATGATGGAAGACATTACCAGCAACCTGGAGAGCTATGAGAGCATTCGTGATCTGAAGATTCCAAATTCAGTTCAGCCCTCAATTCAGTTTAATCCGGCACCCATTGGCGCTCAGTTTGACAAGATTAGACGTCCAATACGATGGAGTCCCGTCGGGGAAGTTTCAAGACCGGACAATCTTGAAGAATTGGCATTTGCTTCTGTAGCACAATTGGCTGAGTTGATCCGGACTCGCCAGGTGAACTCAACCGAACTGACAAAAATGTATCTCAGTCGTTTGAAAGAGCACGGGCCCACACTTGAATGTGTTGTAACCCTGACAGAGGATCTCGCCCTTAAACAGGCAGCCCGTGCTGACAGAGAGATTGCTGCTGGAAAGTATCGTGGGCCGCTTCACGGCATTCCCTACGGTGCTAAAGACCTCCTGTCTGTTGAGGATTACAGGACGACATGGGGCGCTACTCCATACAAGGATCAGATGATTGATGACAATGCTGCAGTCGTGAAAAGGCTCGAGGAAGCAGGAGCAGTGCTTGTGGCAAAATTGACGCTGGGTGCACTGGCGTGGGGAGATGTCTGGTTTGGCGGAAAGACGAAGAATCCGTGGAATCTTGAGGAGGGATCCAGCGGGTCCTCCGCCGGTTCAGGTTCTGCCACGGCGGCAGGTCTTGTGGCCTTTGCCATTGGGACAGAAACCTGGGGTTCTATCGTTTCACCGTCAACACGGTGTGGTGTGACCGGCCTGAGACCAACATTCGGCAGGGTTAGCCGGGCAGGCGCCATGGCCCTGAGCTGGTCTATGGACAAGATCGGTCCAATGTGTCGCACTGTGGAAGACTGTGCAATGGTATTCAACGCCATTTACGGCCCGGATGGACAAGATCAATCGGTAGTGGATCTTCCTTTCAACTACCGGCCGGGGGTGGATTTCAGCAAACTGCGCTTCGGTTACTTTAAGTCAGCCTTTGATGAAGACTATCCCACAAAGGAAAATGATGAAAAGGTCTTGGATGTGCTTAGGGGGTTGGGTGCAGATCTGGTTCCGTTTGACCTTCCGGATTTCCCTGTTGAGAATCTTTCTTTCATTTTAAGTGCAGAAGCAGCCGCTGCATTTGATGAACTTACTCTATCCAAGGAGGACGCGCTTCTCGTGAGACAGGAGCGTCGGGCATGGCCGAATGTTTTCAGGGCTTCCAGGTTCATCCCTGCTGTGGAATATATTCAGGCGAACCGGGCGAGACATATGCTTCAGCAGGAAATGGCTGAAAAGATGAAAACAGTCGATCTTTATGTAACACCTTCTTTTGGCGGCAATAATTCTTTGCTCACTAATCTTACCGGACATCCTTGCGTGGTAGTGCCTAACGGCTTCAAGGAGAATGGGAGTCCAACCAGCATCAGTTTCATCGGTCAGCTTTATGATGAAGGGACGATTCTGGCTGTGGCGAAAGCCTATCAGGACGCTACCGACTGGCACAATCAACATCCCTCAATGTTCATTCCTTAGATTATAAAACGTTCACGAGAGGAAGCGATGGCAACCGGAACACATGAATATGTTGAAGACCCCAGGAATGAGAATGTCCTTATCTATGTGAATGAGGAAATCGTTCCTCGGCCCGATGCGAAGATATCAGTCTTTGACAGTGGCTTTTTACTGGGTGACGGCGTCTGGGAAGGAATCCGCCTCCACTACGGAAAGCTGGCTTTTCTGGATGCTCATCTGGACCGACTCTACAGCGGAGCGAAAGATTTGGCCATAGATATAGGTGTGAGCAGAGAGGAAATGACCAAACTCATCCAAAAGACACTGGATGCCAACGGCATGAATGATCACGTCCACATCCGTCTTATCGTTTCGCGCGGTCTCAAGAGAACACCATACCAGCACCCCAATGCGAATGTGGGGGGACCTACTATCGTCATCATCCCAGAGTACAAGATTGCGAGCGAACAGGTTTTGGAACAAGGAATTCGACTCGGCACAGTTTCCATCCGGCGGGGAACTGCTGACACCCAGGATCCCCGTCTCAACACGCTGAGCAAGCTAAACTGTATCTCCGCGTGTATCGAGGCTGACCACCTTGGCTATGATGAAGGACTTATGCTGGATGAGAACGGCAACGTCTCCACATGTAATTCCACCAACTTTTTCATCGCCCGTGATAATGAAGTTTGGACATCTCAGGGTGAATATTGTCTTCCGGGTGTCACCCGGGGAAACATTATCAGGCTTTGCGAGGAGAACGATATACCAGTTTTCCAGAAAGATTTTTTAGTAGAGGAAGTCCACAGTGCAGATGAGGCATTTGTGACGGGGACTTTCGCCGGTGTGATCCCTGTAAGTGAAGTGGATGGGCATGAGCTTTCTGGCGGGAAGCGGGGAGATATGACCGAGCGTCTGCAACAGCTCTATATTGAATTGATTAAACGGGAATGCAAAAGTGACTGACAACATTCTTCGGATTGCCATGTGGTCCGGGCCCAGAAACATTTCAACCACCCTCATGCGTTCCTGGGAAAGTCGCGGTGACACTTTTGTCACCGATGAGCCGTTCTATGCTTACTATCTTTCAGCTACCGGTCGGAACCATCCCGGCAAGGAAGAAGTGATTGCTTCGCAACAGACCGATTGGCGCCTGGTGGCAGACTGGCTCACGGACTCTCCACAGAACGGATATTCGGTATGGTATCAGAAGCATATGGCTCAGCATTTTCTACCGGAGATGGAGAAAGAATGGACCTCCGGTCTTATGAACTGTTTTCTCATCAGGGAACCAAGAGAGGTGCTTCTCTCATACACTGCTAAAAGAGAGAATGTATCCTTACTTGAAATCGGCTACTGTCAGCAGTTGGAACTGTTTGAATACGAGAAAGAAAAGACAGGGCAGGTTCCGCCAGTTCTGGACTCACGAGACGTGTTGGAAAACCCGAAAAGGATGCTGAGTCTGTTATGTGAAAGGGTGGGTGTAGATTTCTCTGAACGGATGCTCTCCTGGCCGGCAGGGAGGCGCGAGACGGACGGAGTCTGGGCAAAGCACTGGTACGACCGAGTTGAGAAGTCCACAGGCTACCTGCCTTATAAAAAGAAAACTGTTGATTTGCCTGATGAACTCTTACCGCTCTGTAAAGAAGCGACAGAATACTATGAAGTACTAAAGGCAAACAGATTGAAAGGTGATTGAATAATGAGTATCTGGTTCAAGGATTATACAACCGATAAGCACGGCTCGATGGAAATGACCGGGCTTAACAAGCTGATTGGCATTAAGATCACAGAAATAGGTGATGACTACCTGAAAGGGACAATGCCTGTCGATGATCGAACAAAACAGCCCGTAGGGCTTCTTCACGGAGGTGCGAACTGTGTGCTTGCTGAAACGCTTGCCAGTATGGGTGCATATCTGGTTATTGATCCATCAAAAAATAATGCGGTCGGGATTGAGATCAACGCCAACCACATCAGAAGTGCTAAGGAGGGTGAGGTGACAGGTACAGCCCGGCCTATTCACCTGGGAAAGCAGACTCATGTCTGGCAAGTAGAAGTCACAAGGGATGACGGAAAACTTTCATGCGTCAGTAGAGTGACAATGGCTGTGATCGACCGTAAAGAAGGAGGGGAAAATGAATAAGATAAAAAGTTCGGTTCTAATTCTAATAATGTTCCTGACGTTATTGCCAGGACAGACACCGCATAAACACAGCCATGACCGTGTGATTCGTTTCCCCGACGTTCCGGGGTACAAAACGCTCACCTGTGATCTCCATATGCACACTGTTTTTTCTGATGGAGATGTTTGGCCAATTATCCGTGTAGATGAAGCGATCCGGGACGGTCTGGATGTTATCGCCATTACTGAGCATCTGGAATATCAGCCCCACAAAGAGGATATACCCAACCCTGACCGGAACCGGTCACATGTTGTTGCCAGCAAACGGGGCGAAGGGCATGATCTCATCATTCTCAACGGCTCAGAGATAACACGCGAGATGCCGCCTGGGCACTCCAATGCGGTATTTGTAAAAGACGCAAACAAATTGCTTCATGAAGATGCCATGGATGTGTTTCGCGAGGCGAAGCGCCAGGATGCCTTTGTTTTCTGGAATCATCCTAACTGGCTGTCTCAGACGCCGGACGGTATCGTCCCTCTTTCAGATATGCACAAGGATCTCATCAAGAAAAAACTTCTCCATGGTATTGAAGTGGTGAATGACACCACTTACTCTGACGAAGCGGTGCAAATTGCGCTGGATTACAATCTCACCATGCTGGGTACGTCTGATATCCACGGCTTGGTGGACTGGCAATACAGAGTACCCCAGGGTGGACATCGTCCTGTTACACTTGTCTTTGCAAAAGAGAAGTCAGCCGAAGCCGTAAAAAAGGCTCTGACTATGCGACGGACAGTGGTGTGGTTCAACAATCTCCTTATCGGCAGAGAGACAGAGATGATGCCGCTCCTGGAGGCGTCCATTAAGACTGATGCCGCCAGCTACAGAGGTAACAGTGATGTGGCGGAGGTCATTTTAAAGAATTATTCCGATTCGAAATTTATTCTGAGTAATCGGGGAGAATTCAACTTCCAGGCAAAGGGCGATCTTGTCACCGTGCCGCCGCATTCCACTGTCACCCTGCTGGTTAAGACCCTGAAAAGACTCAGCTCATTTGAGTTAAAATTCGAGGTGATGAACGCCTTGACAGCGCCTCGAACCCACCCGACCATTACTTTTTTTGTTGCGCTTCCCTAGCTTTTCCTGAAAAATAAAAAGCCCCCGATTGGGGGCTTTTTATTGTCCTAAAAGTTAGCGGGCTATGTTTTAGTCTTCTTTACCTTTTAATGAGACATAATATGCTACCCCAATCATCACGGCCTGAAGACCCAGGGCTGGTAGCGGGGGAGTTACTTCAGGCATCATATAGTGTCTGAGAGCACCTGCGAGGCTCACTGTCATTGCCACAGCGAAGGCAAACAGGATTTTCTTTGCGACAGCTGCTTCAACAGTACGAAGCAGGAGCATAAGAACTCCCATACCAACTATTACACTCGCCATGGCTTCATGCATTAAACTACCCACGACTATACTCTGTTCGTTTATTAATCGTGTTACAAAGGCTCCTTTTACGATTGTCTCACTCATGAAAAATACTGAGGCACCCATAAGTACATTAAGACTACCTAGAACTGTAATGACAAGATTTGGATTCATTTTGACTCCCCTTGTTTTATTAAGATGATAATATCAAACAATCATGAATTATAAAATAAGTTTGATTTAAATAAGTGAATAAAAAGAAGAAAAAACTATTTCAGCAGCACCATTTTCCGGGTCTTCTGAAAACCCTGGGCACTTAGCCGGTATATATAGACCCCGGCACTGACCGGTGCACCCCGCTGGTCCTTCCCGTTCCACACCAGACTGTGGCTTCCAATGGGGAACCAGCTTTCTGTGAGAGCAGTCACTTCCTGACCCATAATATTATATATCCTCAAGCTCACCTGTGAAGGGGTGGGGACTTCAAAACGTATGGTGGTGGTAGGATTAAAAGGGTTGGGATAGTTCTGGTGAAGGGTAAACGTCTCAGGAAGCTGAGAGAGTATCTCATGGGTCATGGAACTGACATAT
>JYMV01022543.1_pt1 | contig 63238 bp, 57 predicted proteins | sample 338911 | NCBI WGS metagenome assembly JYMV01 (sample SAMN03354496, study PRJNA234377) | hydrothermal vent metagenome | biome: Deep sea; feature: Hydrothermal plumes at the Eastern Lau Spreading Center, Western Pacific Ocean; material: Seawater | place: Tonga | collected 2009 | depth 2000 m m | reverse complement strand
GGCCGGGAACGGTGACAGGTCTTATTATAGATGCCAGGGGTCTGGGATTCTGCCACACCTCCGTTGAACCCCTTCTCAAAGGCGTTCTGAATGCCGGGAATGGTCTGAGACTTCAGGTGGTTACCCAGCGTCATGTAAGTCATGAAATCGACATTTTGAACTACGAGAAAAACATTGACAGCATTGGCCTGCTGGGTACTCCATTTCTTGATGAGCTGGGTGATAATATCACTTCCCAGTTTCTTCGCCGCCATATTCACGGCGCTGATACCGGCAGTGGTTGCTGAAATGTGGGGTTTCTTTCCCCGGGCCTGGGGCACAATGGCCAGAATTTCGCCTGTGTCCGCCCGGATAATCTTGCCGTTCACATCCGCCTGCCCTGAAGTCATAGTATAGTTCCCAGCCTTGATTTCTCCTCCGGATGAGATCTTGGCTGTACCAATGACGATAATGTCAGCCCCCAACATTCCCGCTATCTTTGCGGCGGCTGTAACATCTCCGGCCAGAGCCTGCGTGAAGTCGGCTTCGCCTTTCATGGCCTGTACCAGTTGGCGGTCCACAACATCAAATCCTTTGTCATAAAACATTTTGATCAGCTGAGTTTCTGCAAAATCGGTGGGGGTGTTATCGATAAGATTCTCCTCTCTCACCATGAAGATTATCTTCGGACGGTTCATGGCGTTCAGCAGCGTCTGCACCGCCATCTCATCCTTGAGCACCTCATCGAGGATCTCCGTCACCACCGCTTCAATGGTTATGGTCCAGAGGCCGTCGGGGTCCTGAAACTTGTCCTTCACGGTATAGGTTTTTACAAAACCGTTTGCCTTGGCGTAAATGTTGTCTGAAAAGAGAACGGAATTCTTCACCACCGTCTCAGAGGACATAACGGTACCGATACCGATCTCAACGGCGGCGCGTTTCGCCTGCTCGATGGCGGCATCTTCCGTCATGCCGGATAGATGATACCTGAGCTACCAGCGAAACAGCCAGCAGACAGAGAATGACATGAATTCTAACGGCGGCTCTCATTAAATACCCCTTTCCTTATCTAAAGATCATAGGTCAAAATAAATATATTCAACTTACTACTCATTATCAATCATTATCGCCTGATGTTGCACAGCTAAACTAAACAAAAAAGGTAAAATAAAAATGTGATACAGGTCAATAACATGAGTAAAGATGTTTTATTTGCGCCGGGAGGCGGTTATATTTTTATTATACCTTATGGAGAGTGTAACGATGAAAAAATTGACTGCCGCCGCTATTATTGTTCCGACGCTTCTTATTATTACAGGGTGTGGCCCCAAAGCGACATCCCAGTCGGATGTGGATACGCCCGAATACCACTACAGGGCAGGGATGCGCTACCTTGAGAATGAAGATTACCAATCGGCCATCCGGTCATTCCAGCGCTCAGTGGACCTGGATAAAAAGTTCGCACTGGGGTGGGGCGGCCTCGGCCTTTCCTACGGACTCATTGGTGATCTGAAAACAGGCCGCAAACATATGGACACAGCTCTTGGCCGGGGGAAAAAGAATCCCGACGTCCGAGTACTGTCTGGCCGGCTCTGGATTGCCCACAAGGACGATAACAAACGGTGGCTGAAGCGGGCCGTTGACGAATTCAATACTGCCCTCAAGCTGAAAAAAGGGCACGAGCCGGCCATCTTCTGGAAAGGGATGGCCTACATGCAGAACTACGATTTTTCTCTGGCCGAAGCCGAATTCAGGACACTTGTGGAACGGAAAGGAGAATACGCCGGTAGGGCCGATGATATGTGGGCACTTTCACAAAAGATAGTCCGGGCCCAGCCTGGTACCACCGCCGGCAAGAGGATCGCCTTGAAACCGAAGATCAGCCGGGCTGATATGACCGTCCTCTTTATTGAAGAGCTAAAACTGACTGAACTATTTGACCGCTTTATGCCCCAGTCCACCGGCGGCGGTTTTCAGACTCCGGCACAAATGATGTCACAAGGCAGCACACTGCTGCCGGGCGATGTACGTGGGAGCTGGGCCGAAGGGTGGATCGAAGAGGCCATGAAGCTGGGTGTGGTAGAGACCGATCCTGATGGGAATTTTTACCCTGCTGAGGCAGTTACGCGAGCCGGCTATGCTCGTGCCGTTGCCAAGATCTTAACCATGGTGACACGGGACCAGACCCTGGAGACCAGATATTTTGGAGAAAATCCCTCCCGGTTCTCGGACGTTTCCAGCTCTCATTTTGCCTATCCTGCCATGGCCCTTTGTGCAGAGCGTGGTATCATGAAAGCCGATCTGGTCACAGGCGGGTTTAATCCGGTTGGGAGCGTGGGTGGCGCTGACGCACTGCTTATCATCCGTTCTGTGCAGAATTCCCTGAGAGTAACATTCTAATTCAATTTCGGAATTGATCTCACAAAAACCCCGCCGGGCGGGGTTTTTTGTTTGTGGGGACCCTGCTCATTTCAGTTAAATTTTCATTACTTCACAAACCGGAAGCACCTCACTGAAACTGAAACTCCACCCAACCGATTGGACTGTTGTCCTTTACAACCTCTCCCTTATTCCACTCATTCTTACCGCCAAAAACAAGCTGGACAATTGGGATTACTTCACCGCCAGTCATTTCATTATTATTCTGTTGGTTTTGTTCATTTCATGGAACAACAGAATTAAAGAGACACGCTTCAATCAATGGGTGAAACTATGGTATCCCTTAATATTAATTCTTTGGTTTTACCCTGAATCGGGACTCCTCCGCCACATTATCTTTCCCAGGGACTTTGACCCTGAATTGCTGATTATGGAGACAGAACTGTTTCCACAGCGCTATTATTTTACCGTCCCACTTTCGCTTTCAGTTTTCACACTGGAATTCTTCCATGCTGCCTATTTCAGCTTCTATCTGATTCTTTGGGTTCCCGCCATGGTTGCATACCGCAAGCAACGCCCTCTCGTAAGCGAATATATCTTTGTCATGATGGTCGTCATGTTTGTGCAGTTCTGGTTAACGATCGTTTTTCCCGCCAGCGGCCCGGTTCCGCTCCGTGCACAGGTAATACCAGAAGGCATCTTTTTCATCCCCCTCATGAATCTCATTTATACTGTGGGGGAAACCGGAGGGTCTGCCTTCCCCAGCACCCATGCGGCGGCGGCTGTCGTCGCTACAGCGTACGGCTGCAAGATGTTTCCGAGGGCCAGCCGTCCCATCATTCTGTGGCTTTTTCTGATCCTTATTTCTACTGTTGTGTGTACTTTTCATTATACGATCGATACTATTGCCGGGGCGTTTAGTGGGACCCTCTGTTTGTTAGTCAGCAAAAAGCTTTATGAGAAAATATCCTAGCATCTTTTTCTTTCTGATTATTGTCCCGTTGTTCTCTGAGATCTGCTTGGGCCAAGGTGCCAAAAGCCGGTTTTCTGATCAGCAAATCGTCGCCATGACAGGCAGCTACCTGAAGCGTTTGTCTGGCGCCCCTCAGTACGTTGGGGCAAAAGTGTACCGCCACCCGGAACAGGGGAAGATCTACCAGGTCCATCTGCAAGTAGACCGTAACCGAGAGACAGAAGGACTTGGTTACGCTTTTGACGTCATGCTCACCATGAGTCAATATTTCAAGAAGCAGCCGAAGGTTTTCATGGCGGTCCTTCACTCCGACAATCGGTCCGCACCGCCAATCATCTGTTCCGGCAACGCCAAGTGCACCGAAGACCACTACATCAGAAAAACTATCACATATAAAGAATGGTACACAAAGTGCATCCGGTTCGAAGAGCCAAAAACGCTGGCCGGTTCGTGAGTCTACCCTTATGAATAATGGACTTCCAAAAGGGCAGCAGCTGTACGAAAAAGTCCGCAACGACTTTATAGGTCTCAACACACAATACAAGGTTGCCACCGGCAAGACCAGCACACGGGTTTATCTCGACTCCTCTGCCACCACCCTCATGATGAAAGTTGCCCACGATGTCATGGAAGATTTCTACAAACATTACGCCAACACTCACTCACTCCTTCATTTCGGTGCCAAGATTTCCACCCGGGAATACGACTGGGCCCACCGGCGTATTCTCTCATTCGTGAAAGCAGACCCGGAAGTATATACCTGCTTCTTTACCGGCAGCGGCACTACGACTGGAATGAACAGGCTCGCCCGTATTCTACGGGACATCCGTCCTGATAAAGACGTGGCCATCGTCTCCATCATGGAGCATCACTCCAACGACCTCCCTCACCGGAAACATATGAAAAAGGTGGACCACATCCCGCTAAAATCCAGCAATGGCAAACTCGGCTGTGTATGTCTCGAGAGCCTGGAAAAAATATTGCAAAAGAACGAGGGGCACGTCAATTATGTTGCCATGACTGGGGTCAGCAACGTCACCGGTATTGTAAACCCCATCAACGAAGCTGCGGAGGTAGCTCACCGCTACGGCGTCCTCTTCATCGTGGACGGCGCCCAGCTGGCATCCCATGTGCCTGTGAAGATGTCCGTGCCGGAAAATCCTGAGCAGAATATTGACGCTCTCGTCTTCTCCGGTCACAAGACCTACGTCCCCGGATCACCGGGCGCCGTCATAGCTCGGAAAGACCTTCTAGAACAGATCGAGCCGGAAGAGGTGGGCGGCGGTATGGTGGAAGATGTTTTTGTGGACCGTTATGAGGTGAAGAAGGTCTTTCCCGATAGGGAAGAGGCGGGCACGCCTAACATTCCCGGCGCAGTTGGACTGGCCGCCGCCGTGGACGTTCTGGACAGGATAAGTATGAAACTACTCTGGGACAAGGAGACCCAACTTATCAATTCAGCACTGGATCAGCTCATGAAGATCGACGGTGTCGTCATCTACGGCGAGACAGACACAGAACTGTGCGATAGAGTCGCATCCATCTCATTCAACATCACAGGGCTGGATCACGGCCTGGTGGCGGCTGTGCTGAACGACTACTTCAACGTCGCCGTCCGAAATGAATGCTTCTGCGCTCATCCGTACGTTAAAGAGATGATCTTGGACGATCTACTAGATTACGTGGAATCGGTAGATATGGAAGACATTGAGCAGGTCTATCACCTCAAACGGGGGATGGTGAGGGCCAGTTTCGCCCTCTACTCCACTGAAGAAGATGTGGCCACTCTCATAAGCGCCGTGAAAGATATTGCTTCAAGGAAAGATTATTACCAGTCCCAGTACGAAGTTGACAACAGTAAGAACTACGTCCACAAAAGTTTTTATTTTGATCATACTGAGACGTTCTCCGTTGAAGATGCAATCTCGGCTCTTCTTTCATAACTTCTCTGCCTGCAGATGAGACACTGGTTCATCCCCCTTCTGTTGATGGCCGTTACGGGCTTCGGCCAGGAGGTGGGGATAGATGCTCAATCACTGTTAAAGCGAAAATTTTCCTTCTCAACAAAACTCCTTCATAATCCGCCGAGGCCTTTTTTTCAGGGGCGTCCCTATAATTTGGAATTCTTCTCCGATCTGCCGAAAGATTCTGTTGAAACCCTGTCACTTTTTTTTAAGACAGACCAAACTCTGGAATACCGAGAGGTGCCGCTGAAGCCCTACCGGGGAAGGTACCGTTTCAGGTACGATCCTAAACTCTACCCCGGAGATGAGATCACTTATTTCTTTGTGGTTGTCATGAAAAACGCCGGTCTCTACGCTGTCCCGGTGTATGGTGACGGAAAGTTAGCCCCCTTCCGCGTTCGGCCGGTGGATCCCATCAAGTATTACGAAAGTATCACGCCGAAGTGAGTAGAGATGTAAGGAAAAAGGTCGGGGCTCTCCGGAAACAGCTCGATCACCACAACTACTGCTACTACGTCCTGGACGATCCTGAGGTGGCTGACCAACAGTATGATACTCTTCTTCGGGAACTTCAGAAGCTGGAACAGGATCACCCCCACCTGGTCACACCCGACTCCCCTACTCAGCGGGTAGGTGCGCCGCCTCCGGAAGCTTTCGGCACTTTGGCGCACCGTCTCCCAATGCTGAGTCTGGAGAACGCCATGAATGACGAGGATCTGATCGCCTTCGACGAACGAGTGAAAAAAGGTCTGGGTGTTGACGAAAGCATAGAATATGTTGCCGAGCTGAAAATGGACGGACTGGCCGTTGAGCTGGTTTACGAGAACGGCACCTTCGCCCGGGGATCCACCCGGGGTGACGGGTTTACCGGCGAGGATATTACGCAAAACCTCCGGACCGTCCGGGCCATACCGTTGAAGCTCATGGACCAAAAGTGGCCGGCAGCTTTGGAGGTCCGCGGTGAAGTGTTCATGGATAAACAGGGGTTTGTCCATCTGAACAAACAAAGATTAGAGGTAGGTGAACCCCCTTTTGCCAACCCCCGCAACGCTGCCGCCGGCAGTCTTCGCCAGCTGGATTCTTCTATCACCACCAAACGACCCTTGAAGTTTTTCGCATATGAAATGGCAGGAGCGACCCAGCTTTCTCATTGGGAGACACTGGAGAACCTGAAAAGTTGGGGCTTCCCTGTAAACGGTCACATCGAGCTGTGTCGGAACATGGAGACAGCGGTCAGCTTCTCTCAGCAGTGGGAGGAAGAAAGGAAGTCACTACCGTACGAGATTGATGGCGTGGTCATCAAAGTAAACGATTCGGCTCAGCGGGAAGCACTGGGCGTCAGAAGCCGGTCGCCACGCTGGGCCATCGCCGGCAAGTTCAAGGCGCAGCAGGTAACTACCGTAGTTGAGGATATCACCGCCTCTGTGGGCCGGACCGGTGCCATTACCCCTGTGGCAAAACTGGAAGCCGTCCCCGTGGGCGGTGTAACGGTCTCCAACGCCACACTGCACAATCAGGATGAGATCGACCGGAAGGACGTCCGAATCGGTGACACGGTTTTGATACAGCGGGCCGGAGATGTCATTCCGGAAGTGGTGAAAGTAATCATAGAGAAACGTCCGAAAGGTACCAAGCCTTATAGTCTTCCGGACAGTTGCCCCAAGTGTAGCGGTGAGGTTAGCAGACCGGAAGGTGAAGCGGTGGCCCGGTGTCAGAACGCGGCGTGTCCGGCGCAAGTAAAGGCCCGGATCGACCATTTTATCAGTAAGCGGGCCATGGATGTGGACGGCCTTGGTACGAAACTTATAGATAAGATGGTGGAGACAGGACTCCTCCGGGATTTTTCTGACATTTTCACCCTAAAAAAAGAAGACGTGGCGGGCCTGGAGCGGATGGCCGAAAAATCGGCTGAAAACATCATGAACGCAATCGAAGCAAGCAAGGCTGTACCTCTCTGGCGGTTTATCTACGGCCTCGGCATCCGAAATGTGGGGGAGCATCTTGCCCAGGTGCTGGCGGCCCAATTTGGAGATTTGGAAGCTTTCATGTCAGCCGCGCCGGAAGAGTTTGAAGAGATCGATGAGGTGGGGCCTATCGTGGCCTCCTCCATTCACGTCTTTTTCTCCGGTGAGTCGAACAGGGCAATCATCGAGCGGTGTCTCACTGGCGGCGTCACGCTTGAGAATCCACCGACCCTTTCAGAATCGCTACCCCTTGAAGAAAAAATATTTGTCTTCACCGGCTCCCTGGAAAAGTTCACCCGAAGTGAGGCAAAGGAAATGGTGGAGCGTCTGGGCGGGCGGACTGCCGGCTCTGTAGGTCAGAAAACAGACTATCTGGTGGCGGGGCCTGGCGCCGGCTCAAAAAGAACCAATGCGGAAAAGTTGGGTATCCCCATTCTCACCGAAACTGAGTTTCTCGATCTGGTCAATCGATGATTCGTTGTTTCGCCCTTTTTCTTCTACTTCTGTCACTTGCGCCGGCAAACTCACTTTCTGAACTCGACCGGCGCATTTCTGCCTCCTTGGAAGGGAGCAACCGGTTACCCCTGCTGGATGTCTCACTTGAGGCCTTCGCTCTTGTTACACCGGCAGTGGAGTGGGGATGGGTTTTTCACCAATGGCAAACAAATAACTCCTTGGAAAAGTATGATCTCTATGAGATTAGTGCTTTTAGTCTGTTGACGACTTATGCCGCTGTGGGAATGGCAAAGTATTTCGTTCGACGCGAGCGCCCTGTACGAAAGTACCAACCCCGCCTATGGAATACGCGAATCACACCCTCTTTCCCATCGGGACATGTGGCCGCGTCTTCGGCCTGGGCCACTGTGGCGGCTCATCACTTTCCCGAGTCAGCGCCACTTCTGACTAGTTATGTGGTTCTATCTGCCTGGAGTCAGGTTTATGTCGGAAATCACTACCTCAGTGACGCAGTTGCAGGTGCTCTCCTGGGATGGATGGCAGGAAGATTAGCACTAGGTAAAATGAGCGGTGACAGTGCCGGAGCGGTTCCTTACATACAGTTTTCATTTTCTTTATGATACAATTGTACCTGAACCGGAGAGTTGATCTTTGCCCCTTTCAAAACTGTGGCTTACCTTAGAACCACAATTTGGAGTCTGCCATGGATATGATGAAAATTGAAAATACGGTTAACGATATTGTTCTTGTGATCTTGAACGATTCAGCACCGTTTGAGCGGGTTGGCATTGGTATCGATCAGTTCTATACTCGTGTTGTAGGCTATGATGAATTTGGGGTCTGGCTTGAACATCCAAACTTCGAGGTTATAATATCAGAGAATGAAGAAGGGAAACCGCTTCCTCCAGACAAAGTGAAACGGGAGCATCACAACGCTTCAGTTTATATCCCTTGGCGAAATGTTGCGAGCCTCGTTCATTTCCCAAACCGGGAAGGCTACGACTTTCCGTCGCCTTTTGAGCGGCATGTGGGCTTCCGTGCTGATGAGAAGTAAAATCAGAAAGGGGATTCCTAAGTTTCGAAGGATCTCTCAACGGATCCGAACAGCGCTTTTCTCAATAGGCCTGAATAGCAATTCATCGGCAAAACAGCTCTGAGCAAGATACGGATCCGGGCCTGCCTCCCCACCACATAGCGGAGTTTGGGAGATCTGCTTGTCACGATCTTTTCAATAAGTTCAGCAACCACTTCCGGATTATCTCCCATCCCCACTGATCCTCCTTTTGTCATTGTCTCAATCTTTCGTCTTAATGCTACGGAAAATCGGGCATAGGGACTTACTTGGTTTTCAGCCTGTTCGGCAACATGTGCGTTGGAAGTGAATATCTCAGTTCTGTAACTGCCCGGCTCTACAATCACCACACGGATGCCAAAGGGTGCCAGCTCGTGATATAACGCTTCACTGAATCCCTCCAACGCCCATTTAGAGGTGCCGTAGGCTCCCAACCCGGGGATGGGAGCCCGCCCCTGAGCACTGGAAATATTGATGATCTTGACATTGCCGTGATCGGTGGTACTCCTTCGCATGAGTGGCAGTGCTCTTCGAGTCATTTTCAGGACGCCAAAAAAGTTGGTCTCCATCTGGTCTCGGAATTCCCGTTCCGAAATATCTTCGAAAAAACCGCCCAGGCCGTACCCTGCATTGTTGATAAGAATGTCCAATCGGCCTCTCTCCGATTCGATTGTGTTAATGGCGTCATCTATAGTAGTGTTGTCAGTCACATCAAGCTTAAGCAGCTTCACTTCCCCGCCGCGACTTTCTACCTCTACCAACAATGCCTCTTTTTTTTGGAGATTTCGCATGGAAGCATAGACGGTGTGCCCCGCCGCCGACAACCGTGCAGCCGAAAGCATGCCAAAACCGCTGGAACAACCTGTTATCAATGCTACACTCATCATATTTCCCCCATATTCAATCGAAATTTAGCCAAGGTTGGAAAAGCGCCATGCCAAAAGTACTTTTGCACTCCTCATGAAGCGCGTAGGTCTTGACATAGGCGGTACTAAGATTGAGTGTGCTGTTCTCGATGGTGATGGTCATGTTCTGGCTCGGGAGCGCGTCCCCACCGAGCGTGATAACGGTTACAAACACATTCTCGGTCAAATCTCCAAACTATACAAAAAGCTGAGCGATCAACTAAGCGATGAATTCCTGTTCGGCGTCTGTGTACCGGGCCCTCTCACCGCGGAAGGAGACAGGTTGAAGCACGGCAATACTCAAGCGTTGGTGGGCGAACCGCTGAAAGATGATATTGAATCAATTTTCGGCGCCACACCTGTACTGGACAACGACGCTAACTGCTTCGCTCAGGCCGAGGCTTCACTGGGAGCTGGTAAGGGTTCTAAAGTTGTTTTTGGCGTCATCCTGGGAACAGGCGTGGGGGGGGGGCATTTCCATCGATGGCCGTGCTTACCACGGAAGACAGTATATCGCTGGCGAATGGGGACACTCCCTCCTCTATCCTGGCGGGCAACCGTGCTATTGTGGAAAGTCGGGGTGCGTAGAACAGTACCTCTCCGGCCCGGCGCTGGAAAAACGCTACCTCGAAATGACAGGTGAAACAGCACTCGTTACAGATATTGCGAAAAATCCACCCAATGAGTGGAAAGAAGAATTCCTAGACAATTTCGGCATGGCTATCTCAAACATCATTAACATCCTCGATCCCCATATTATCGTTCTGGGCGGTGGTGTCTCTAAAGTCAACTTTCTTTACACCGAAGGGCCCGATTACGTCCGTCGCTACTGCTTCGACGACAATATCACCACCCCCATTGTGAAAAATACCATGGGTGATTCGGCTGGTGTCTTTGGGGCGGCCTATCTGCCCTGATCTCTTTCTGTTTCCCACAGATTAATAGAACGTAAATTCCGGCTGTGCCCGCCGCCATTGAAATCAGAGATCTCTGTAAGTCCTATGATGATACAGTCGCCCTTCAGGGAATCGACCTCACTATACAACCCGGTGAATTCCACGGCCTCCTGGGCCCTAATGGTGCCGGGAAAACAACCACAATCGGTCTCATCACGGGGCTTGTACGGCTGGAAAAAGGATCCATCTCCGTATTCGGAAAAGACGTCATCCGGGACTACCGCTTCACCCGTTCTAAGATTGGATTGTCGCCACAGGAATTCACGTCAGACTGGTTTTTCCCCATCGAGCGTCTTCTCATCTTCCAGGCTGGTTACTATGGAATTTCAAAGAAAGAAGCACAGCCGAGAGTAAAAGAGCTTCTAGAGAAATTTGGGCTGGCGGAAAAAAGTGAAACCAAGATGCGGAAGCTTTCCGGTGGAATGAAGCGCAGATTTCAGATTGCTAAGGCGCTGGTGAACGATCCTGACATACTCATCCTCGATGAACCGACGGCGGGAGTGGATGTGGAGTTGCGGCACATGCTCTGGGATTTCCTCAGAGAGCTGCACCAGCAGGGAAAGACGATCCTTCTAACCACCCATTATATCGAAGAAGCCGAACAGTTGTGCGAGCGCGTTTCCATCATTAATGATGGATTGATAGTGTCTGAAGGAACGCCTCGAGAACTGATCAAATCTCTGGGCAAGGGCAGCATTGAAGTGACGTTGTCTGGATGGGACGGTTCTCTTGAAGCACAAATATCCGATTTCGACTTCGTCTATGAACCTGAGACAGACGGCGGTCGCCTCATCTTCTCAGTTGATAATCCAGAAAGAGAGTTGACCCACATCGTAGCGACACTCAGCAGTAATGGATGTCACATTCTTGAAGTAAAGATCAACAAGTCAAGTCTGGAAGATGTGTTCGTCGCCATGACTGGACGAGGCATCAATGATTAACTGGATCGGATTCAGAACTCTGGTCTTGCGTGAGATTACCCGCTTCTTATCTGTCTATCGTCAGACGGTGATTCCCGGGCTGATCTCTTCGGGACTCTACATTATCATTTTCGGACTCACCCTCCAGCGCCGCATCTCATCCATTGATGGTGTCCCCTACACAGTCTACATCCTCCCCGGCCTCATCATGATGAATGTTATCACTAACGCCTACAACAATACTGCCTCCAGCATGCTACAAATGAAAATGCTGCAGCAGATTCAGGACATGCTTATCACGCCTCTTAGCAATGTGGAGCTGGCTCTCGCCTTCATCATCGGTGGCGCTGTGAGAGGATTTGTTAACGGAATCCTCGTCCTGCTTCTCGGAATCTTTATTGTAGGGATGCCGTTAGAAAATCCCTTCTCAGTGATTCTCATTATTTTCTTGGTGTCGTGGGCCTTTTCAAGCATAGGATTGGTCATTGGAATAATGGCCCAGACATGGGACAACATTGCTTCAATGGTCAATTTCTTTATCACCCCTCTCATTTTCCTGGGCGGTGTGTTCTATTCCATCAATATGCTCCCCGACTTCTGGAGAACCATCTCACTCGTCAATCCTATCTATTACGTAATCAATGGCCTGAGGCAATCTGTCCTTGGAGTAGGAGATACACCCTTCTCGACCTCACTGATAGCATCAATTGTCATGACGTTGCTTTTCTCCTCAATCGGTATCTTCCTGTTCCACAAAGGGTACCGCATCAAGAGTTAGGTTGCTCCCGGCGGTGCGGCGCCCACTCTATTTAGTTCTCACTCTTTTCGCCTCATTACTCCTTTCACAGGAACCGTCGGAAGACTTGCCCAAGTGGACCCAGTACGGCAGAGGTGGCGCGGGCCAGCTAAACGACTGGGGTGGGCTCGCTTTCTACCGCATGAAGCGGATCAAAGGGAACTCCTTCCACGACCTGCGACTTCTGGGAGTGTACATTCCTGACAATACACTGGCTACTGCAAGATACAAATCAAGCAGAAAATTTGATATATTTCCGCGGTTTTACCGCTTCACTGTTACTTCTCTGCGCAAGAGTTCAGCGTCGGATTTGAGAATTCGGTATCACTACAATCAAGGCTTCGGTGCTTTTCTTTTCGATCAGTCTTCTACAAATCTCACCTCTGAACTAGCCCTTTCCTACGATATGTCGGACTATCTCAATGACACCCGAAAAACTTCCTATCTGAAAGGAGGTCTTTTTTGGGATCTGGACATTTCTCTCACATCATTTGCCATCGATTTTGAATATTTCTATCAGATCAGTGACGTTGTTCCCGAAGAGACAGCTTTGAGCCGTTACGAGATTTCAGCGGAAATGAACGTCTGGATACGTGATCCTTGGCTGGTAATTGCAGGCTATGAGGAAGAATTCTATATGGCTGAAGAAAGAAGAAATGTCCGCTACGTCTACCTGTCCGTCGGGTTCAAGAAACCTCTTCCCTTCCTCTTCTGAAAGAAGTGTCGCGATTATGCCCCGATATAGATAACTGAATGAGGACCACAGGCCTGGATGATCAGATGAAAGGTTTAGATGTAAAAGTGAGTGAGGACATCATTATCCTCTTGCCTTAGCATTTACCCAAGCCGGATAGTCACCGTCGTATCCTGCTCTATCTTGAAGAGAGCGGACTTTTTTGCGAACAGCCTCAACGTTCACACCATTTTCAGGAAGCCGTTTATCAGCTACATAAACCGCTACTTCCCTGGCGTGAACACGCGAGACGCGGATATTCCCCTTCCCTGTAATGGCGTTACCGACACCAAAAACGTTATCAAGCCCGTTGACTTCCCCGGTCTCTTCGTCCTTGATATCGTAAGTGCTCCACTCCATGGGAATACCCTCTATCGGTTCAGGAATACTTCCGATGGAACTGATTACCATGGAACCGTAGACGTCGTGCTCCGTTCCTTCTTTCGGCACAGCTTTATTATTGACCACATCGTTTTCAATCATTCGAAGTCCCACCAGCTTACCTTCTTCCTCAATGATTCCGATGGGCTGTGTCTGACCTTTAAAACGGAAGAGGTACTTGTCCTGAGCTTTCTTCAATATCTTTACACGGGTATCGCGGATTTTCTGCTCTTTTTCGGGAGTTGCATCCACCGGTATTGCAGTAAACGGCATGTTGCGCACATTTCGACGATAGAGGAGATAAGCGCCCTCAAGTTCCAGGTCATCCCAAGTCAAATTAAATTCCTCTAGAGCAGCGGGGATCCCCTTATGCTCAAGATCGATAGTACCCATTTCGATCCCCCGTTCCTTCAAAACACGCGACACAAGCTCCACCTGTATTATCTTCACCACATCAATGGAGGCTAATCCACCACCTACAACTAAAACATTATCTTCTACCCCTATCTGTTCTCCTGTATAGCTGGACTGTTCATTGTGATTATACCAATAGACAAACGGGTTCTGATAGTAAAATCCGTCTCCCTCGTATTGTTCTATGTCCTTGATAGGAAATGATCTGTCCTTCCAAGCGCCGTTTGCCATGAGCACAGCACTGCAACCCATAGCTAGAAGTTCTTCCATAGTGAAATCTTTTCCCATTTGGGTGTTCGGCAGAAAATCCACCAATTCATGACCGATGCGAGTATCAATGAGTTCCATCTCTTTTTTCCGCTGCTTCACATGCCACTTGGGAAGACCATCCTCTATTTTCCCATAAGGAAGGTCATTCTGTTCAAACACAATGCAACGGACACCCCGCTCCGTAAACTGGTATACCGCCTCTGAACCTGCCACGGCGCCACCAACGATACCTACAATCTGATTATCCTGCTGAGCCATCCTGAATCAGCACTGGCACGTGCCGTTCCGCATCTTAGACATGAGATCAACCATGAAATCACAGATAGAAATCTCCTTAATAACAGCTATCTTAATCATGAATTATTGATCGATGATAAACTTGATTTAATCATGTTAAACAAGGGCGCGAAATTAACAGGGAAGTGCATGTTTTCCAAAGACATCACATCGTTAATAATCAATTTAAATAAAGATAAAGTTTGCCAAAGAAAGAAATAACAAAATACAAATTACTTATCCCTCTTGTGAAAATCACCGTTACGACCTACTTTCCTTTATTAGGGTAAAGAGTATGGATGTGCGGTATTTCAGAAGTATAATTGGGATTGTCTGTTTTACTTTTGCCTCCCTAGTTTTTGCCCAAGATGATAAAGATTATGAAAAGTTAAGAGAAGTTATGGTCGAGACGCAGATTGAATCCCGTGGTGTAAAGAATGAAGAGGTCCTGTCCGCTATACGGGGCGTCCCTAGGCACCTTTTTATCGATGAATCGCTCTGGCCCACGGCCTACTCTGACGGCCCCCTTCCCATCGGTTACGGACAGACAATCAGCCAGCCTTACATTGTGGCATTCATGACAGAATTGCTCCAGCCCGACAGTCACCATGTGGTTCTGGAGATCGGTACCGGCTCAGGCTATCAGGCCGCTGTGTTGGCGAAGTTGGTTCACCACGTCTACACCATAGAAATTGTACCTGAACTTGGCCGCAAAGCAAAGGTGACTCTGAGGCGGCTTGGTTACAATAATATTTCCGTCCGAGTTGGAGACGGCTACAAAGGGTGGCCTGAAGAGGAACCCTTTGATCGGATCATCGTTACAGCGGCCCCTGAGGAAGTGCCTCAGGAATTGGTGGAGCAGCTCAAACCGGGAGGCAGAATGGTCTTGCCAGTTGGACCTCGGTGGTGGGGCCAAGACCTGCTTGTGATTGAAAAGGATGAGACAGGCAAAATGGCACGGAATAATATCATTCCCGTCCGATTCGTTCCCATGGTCCACCAGGAAGAACGGAAAAACTAAGTCTTTTCTCCCGGAGTAAGCGCCGCATACTCCTGCCAGAACCTCACAGCTTCAGCCCACTCTTCAGAACTGTAATGAGCTTTGGTCCCGCCTGGGAGTGCCAGCTGGTTCCGCATCATGGTAACTGGCCCCATGGGCAGTTGATCCACCCCTTCAGGCACAGCCTGGATTGAAATCAGTTCCCATTCAGCATCACTACTATGCTCATCATTCTCCTTAAGTATATCGTGGCGATACAGAATGAACTCCACTTTCTCCACCGGCAGTGGTGAGCCCATGGCTGCACGGATCTGAATGTAAGGCTCCTCCCCTTCTCGACGTCGGACAGATTCGGCCTTCAGTTCTGTGGCCTGATCAATTTTTACATAAGGACAGACAAAATGGCTGGTCATTTCATCTGCGGCTTCAACAATCACTACTCCATCCCTATACCCTTCCTTGAAATATCCTGTTTCAAAGCGGACTGAAGCGTGGTTCACTATCTCTTCAAAAGTAAGATCTGTGGCGTATGTTTTGCCTGACCCCTCTACCTGCCGCCGGACGAAATCGTTGACAGCTACCTTTATCATTGTTCTTCACCTGGGCGATAAACCCGCTCCAGATTTGCCTTGATATCTTCCAAATCAAGCCAGACAGGTTTCAGCTCCTGCTGGGCAAACAGGGGTGACTGATCATCAAAATGGGGAGATGATTGATCAACAGCGGCACTGCCAAAGGGATGACCGCTGAAAGATTCCATATTTCCTTCCTTATCCCACCGCACAGCAAGAATGTAGCTGTCTCCCGCAACAGCCACTTGTTGACCTTTTTCATCACCACGGGAGTAAACTGCTCTGAGAACATCGGGGCCACCGGCAATGGGGAGGTTCTCTTTTCCTCGAACAAGCCTTTGTACTTCCCCCCATGTCACATCCAAACGGCCGTAATGTTTCATCAGAAAATCTGCACTTTTTCGAACCGTTTTCTCCAACTCTTCATCGGGATGCATATCAAGATCCCGCCATAAATAGGAATCGAATTCCCTGAGCGTCAGAATACTGACTGCTGCCTGCCGGTTATCAATATTCATTCGGTGATCCCATGAACCCATAAGTTTCAACGCCCTATTCACAAGGGGATCATCACTCTTTACTTTAGAAACTAACTTTTCAATAAGCTGAACATGTTTAGAATGCTGGGAGTAAGAAAGATCAAATTTCGCTTTAAGAAATTCGTCAAAAGTCATTGAGCCATTATTGGTGAAAATTTCCTGGGCACGGAGGGAACGATTGGTCTTATGAGTTTCGATTCCCATGGTGGGCGAAAAAAGTGCGGGGTCAGGGTTGTCGCCTTCCCCGGAAGACATGAACGGTGTGTGGTTACAGGATTGGACAAAACCGGATGACGGGTTCAGCACTTGAGGAATCTCTGACAGCGGAAGAAACTCGTTCCAAACCACAGCGGAAGTATCACCCGGGAGATAGTCTTGCCAATCGAAGGCTTCATCCCGTTTCGGAAACCGCCCATTATAGATATAGAAAATGTTGCCCTCTCTGTCAGCGTAAACCGTATTGAAGCTGGGAATGGCCACCATTTTCATGGCCTCCGTAAACTGAGCGAGGTTTTTAGCTTTGTTTATCCTGTACCACTGATCAACAGCTCGAATATCTTTCAAACTGGAATGGCGAACAGCAAAAGTGCCGAAGGGACGCCTGATGACAGGGCCATGGATTGACCATAAGCCTTCCCGGCGAACCGTCCATTTAATTGGTCCCCACAGCTTTACAATAATGGGAACCTTAAACTTTTCGAACTCCAGCCACTTTCCATCATAGCGATACTGGTCTTTGTTTCGAGGATTGATAACAAGTTCATAAACATCAATGAGGTCAGGCTCATTAACCGTATGGGTCCACCCTTTGTTAAAATCGTGGCCGACGCCAAAAACAGGCATGCCAGGGAAAAGAGCACCGGACACCTGCCACCCTTCTTCACTTTTTACGTGTGCCTCATACCAGGCCAGGGGACCGTTCCAAGGCTGATGCGTATTTGAGAGGAAAAAAGTGCCCCCATCGGCTGTCCTTTCAGGTGATACACCAAAACCGTTGGAGCCCACGGGGGTTCCGCCGAAGGTGTCTGTCAGATGCATTTCGTCGGAGGAAGAAGCCAGAGTTTCGGGCCTTTGATCTCGCATAAGCCTGCGAATAACACCATCCAGTCCAAAAAAGAAGGTGGTTCTAAGAGAGAAACCTGTAACTATGTCCTTCCCGGAAACAGGGTAAAGACCGGCTGTTTCGGAACCGGGGTGGCGAGTAATGTAATAATTAATTCCATCGGCGTAGGCTTCGCAAACTTTTCTCACTTCCGGGGAAAGGTCCGTTTCATACTTTTCTTCCACTGTTTCATACAGCTTAAAAAGTTTGACAAAAAAATCGATGGGGACGGATTTAATTCCCTGATGGGAAGCGAGAATCCCCCGAGCGGCAAGAAGAGAAACTTCCATATTCTCTAAGTCATCTTCGGCGTGGGCGTAGGCCAGACCAAAGGCCACATCAGCATCGGTTTTACCGTATATGTGGGGGACACCCCAGGTATCCCTATAGATAGTTACGTCGAAACGGTCACCCAAATCTGACGGAGCTTGCCAGGTGGGAACAGAGGCACAGGATATAAAAAGTAAACCTGAAAAAGAGATTGGAAAACAAAACCGAAACACAGTTTTTACCATCTATAGTAGGCGGGATGCCCCAGTTTAACTGCAACAAATGTTCCAATGCAAGTTGCGCAAATTTTTCCGCCGGCTTCCAATACAGCTTCCACAGTGACCCTCTCCTCTGTTGATTTCACAACTCGGGCTGAGAGATGAATTGCACCTTTGTCAGTAGGTGTGGGACGTTTCATTTTAACGAAATAGTCCGCAGTGACCGTTGCCGGCACTTGGTCTTCACCGTTTTTTCCCATGAGAAAATGAGCAGCAGCCCAATTGGAATGGCAATCCATAAGGGCACCGATGATACCTCCATTCAAAACACCTGAAAATGCTTCATGATGCTTACTGGCTTGCCAGTCACAAATATATTCACCTCCCTTAAAAAAACTGCGAATCCGTAACCCTTTTACATTTGCAGGTCCACAGCCGAAACAAACGTTATCCGGAGCTAATGTTTCCTGAAGACTGTTACCTTGCGGTGACATTACGCACCCTGTACCTTCCCGGCAAGACTCATGGAGACGGCGGGTTCGGGCTCTACCAGTTCTCCACGCTCCAATTTGCGAAATATAGTCAAAAGCCAAACAGTTGCCACAGAGGAAGATACCATCACGGATATGACCTGGGCAATCCACACCCATTCGATGGTCTTACCCATAACAAAAACAAAATATGACGCCAGGGAAACACTCACCAGTAGTACACGCATAATGGTAATTACAAGCATAGGTATCCCTTGACCCAATCCTTGAAGCGCTCTGCCGCTGATCATACTTATAGCAACAAAAGGATAACCGAACACAAAATACCTCAGGTACTGAGAACTCACAGCCCGGATGGCCGCTTCATCACTGAAGACAGTAACCATTTTGGGTGCAAAAATAAAAAAGATCGCTCCAATAACCACAGCGATGAGTACGCAACTTTTGATTGCATGACCTGTGATGGACCTTATCAAATCGGTTCGTTGTGCTCCGTAGAACATGCCTACCAAAGTGACAAGGCTGGAGGAAACGGAAATTGCTGGCATGAGAAAAACGTGATCTATACGGATACCGATCTGGTATCCCGCTACAGCCTCGCTGGAAAACATGACAAGAATTCTGTTAAACGCCCCGCCACCCAAAGCCATAATAATCATGGAGAAAGAGGCGGGCAGACCAATCTTGAAAATCTTGGAGAGGATTGTACTCGAAAAGGAAAAATCCTTCAAGGCAAAGTTGATGTAACTGTGCTGTTTTACCAGCATGAGATAAGCAAAAATAAGTGCAACCACAGCCTGGCTTACCACCGTGGCAACTGCTGCACCTTTCACGCCCATGTCCAGGGCGAAAATGAAAATGGGATCGAGGATGATGTTCAGTATCGTTCCTCCGCCCTGAATGATCATGGGCGTTTTCATGTCTCCTTCACCAGAAAGAATAGATCGAAAAAAGATGGAAAGGACAAGAAAAATATAGGCGCTAGCGATAACACTGAAGTAGTCCCATGCCAGAGGAAGGATTGAGGCCGGTGTTCCCAACAATATCAAGATTTTTTTCCCTTTTAACAATCCGATAACTGTCAGAAACAGTCCAAGCAACAGACCAAGAATAACTGCGTGCTCAGCACAGTTGTCCGCATTTCGCTTATCTTTGGCACCAATGTATTGAGCGATGACGGCTGTGACACCGGAGCCAAGACCAAATACCAGGCCCAGGCCAAAGAAAAGGAGTGGAAGATTAAACGCCAGGGCCGTTAGAGCGTCGCCGCTCACCCGGCCAACGAATATCATATCCACTATTGTGTAGATAGTTTGTACCATCATACCCAGCATCATGGGCATGGCCAGCGTCCACAAAGCGCGCCGTGGGTTGGCTGTGAACTGGTCCAGTCTGGAATCTTTGTCTTTGTTTATATCCATTTCCTAAGTCAACAAATTAGAATTTTAGCCTGATTGAAAATACAAACAGACTCATTTTCCGCAGGAAAGATTGTAAAGTTTAACTCGAACTCAATAGGGATAAAATGATCTTTTTCGCCACCTGCAAAGTAACTAAAACCGGCGTGAAAAACCGACACCCAGGCTCATGCCGCCTACACCACTGTTTGCCACGGCAAAACCTACTGAAACCCGCTTCAGACTATATCCAAAGCCGAGAGAAAAACCGGAGGCGATATCTCGCCACAGTTTTCCTGTCTGAAGATCGGACCGGAAGGAACTTGTGCCAAGTTGCAGAAAAAGTCCTCTCGGCAGCGAAAACTCACCACCCAGCCTGAAAAGACTGCGCTTCTCCCACCAGACTGCATCGGCAGAAAGAGTGAGCGGCAGATATTCCATTTTTCTTGTGACTCCTATAGCCACAGATGTAGGGATCACTTCAATATGTGACGTGTACTCCTTAACAGTGGTACCGAGGTTGCGAATAGAAACACCCAGCGATGTTTCAAGCTGTGGTATGCTCACTCTACCACCCAACGAAACGAGGCCCAGTACAGCGGTGACATTCCCCACACTGCTTTGAAACATCCCCACCGATACACCCACATCAGCTAGTGAAGACAGACTTTTAGCCACAGCTACGTTGAGCCAAGCATCACCGGCTGAAAACGAACCCATGTCGTTGCCATCTCGGTCGCGTTCTTTGAAAGCGCCATAGTTGACACTGCGGAAAGTGGCAGCAACAGACAGGCCTTTCACAGCCATTCGCCACTCAGCTAACTGAGATTGAACCGTGGCGGGATAGCGTACTGCCGAAAGAATCAATGTTTTCTCTTTGCCTGACAAAAGGGCGGGGTTCAGTGATGAAACATCCGCCCCGAGAACGTCCGCTACACCGCTGCCGGACATTCCGAGAGAGCGAACGTGATAGGCAATGTCGAGAGACTGGTAAGAAGTTTGCGCCCAGGCGGATCCAATGAGAAAAAAAATCAATAATGTTTTCCGCATTATTTTAGAGGAGAGATATGGGATCAACATCCATAGTAACCCTGACATTTCCTTTCTTTCCCTTTTTCTCGGATCCGGTGAAATGTCGCTTCAGAAATGTATGAAAAAGTTCACCGTTTTTATCCTTCTGTTTCGGTGATTTAAAAATGATCTGATACCGGTAGTTTCCACGGAGACGCTCCACAGGACAGGGCGCGGGCCCCACAATCTCTAGCCATTTCGGTTTTTCACTGTTCTTCTTCAGGTGATTTTTTGCTGCTAAGCAAACCTTTTTCTCATCCGGACCGGAAAATTCCACTCTTGCCATCCAACTGAAAGGGGCATACATCAGTTCCCTACGCTCATTCAGGCAGATATTGTAGTATTTTTCAATATCAAGCTGGGACGCGGATTTTATAGCAGGATCGTCAGGATGGCTGGTCTGTATAACCGCTTCTCCAGGCTTGGTGCCACGGCCTGAGCGGCCCGCCACTTGGTAGATAAGCTGAAAAGTCCTCTCCCCGGCTCTAAAATCGGGCAGAAAAAGTCCTGTGTCAGCATTGACAACACCCACCAGCGTGACGTTAGGAAAGTCGAGGCCTTTGGCAATCATCTGAGTTCCTAAAAGAACATCGTATCGTCCTTCACCAAACTCCTTTAGAATTTTTGTGTAGGCCCCCTTCCGGCGGGTGGTATCCATATCCATCCTTACATACTGAATGTCAGGGAATTTTCGAATTAGAACTTCTTCCACTTTTTGAGTCCCCGTTCCGCCAAGCCTTAGTGTACCATCACACTTTGCACAAAGCGTAGGAACTGGTTTTTGAAAATTACAGTAGTGGCACTTCAGTAACGAATCTGACTTATGAAACGTCAGTACGATCTGACAGTGCTTGCACATCTCCACCTCACCACAGTCCACACAGGCGACCACCGTTGCAAAACCCCGCCTGTTCTGAAGTAAAATCACCTGTTCCTTACGTTCCATCCGCTCAGCAATTTTTTCAGTCAGTTCTCTTGACAAAACAATGGAATAATCCTCCAAAACGGCACGTTCTTCATTCATGTCCACCACATGGACTCTGGGATAGAGCGCATCACCATACCGGGATGTCAGCCTGAGATAGTTCAGCTTGCTAGTGGCCTGATTGTAGTATGATTCCATACTCGGTGTGGCACCGCCAAGCAGCGTGATAGCATCGCTCAGTTTCCCCCGCATAAGGGCTACATCTCTGGCATGATACCGCGGAGCGGGGCTCTCCTGCTTAAAACTCCCCTCCTGTTCTTCGTCAACAACAATGAGGCCCACATTTTTCATGGGGGTAAAGATGGCGCTCCTGGCTCCCACCACAACCGAGTACTTCCCGGCGCAGATCTGGCGCCATGTAAAGCTTCTCTCAGAGGATGTCATACGGCTGTGCCAGATGGCCACCTCCTCACCGAACACTGACCAAAACCGTCCGGCAATCTGGGGCGTAAGGGAAATTTCAGGCAAAAGAATGATGGATGTCTTGCCGAGCTGTTGCGCGGCTCGTGCCAGATGAATGTACACTTCCGTCTTTCCACTACCTGTAACTCCATGAAGTAATGAAGCACTGTACAGACCTTGCTTCATAGACTTCATTATTTCGTCAACAACCGCTTGTTGCTCAGCTGTCAGTTCAATCTTTTTGTGAACAGAAGTCACTTTAAGTCCGCCCAGTTCCGGCTCCCTGGTAAGGGCCCGAACAGCCACCAGCCCCTTTTTCTCAAGAGACCGGCAGATGGCAGAAGCCCGGTCAGATACATCAGAAAGATCTTTTACAAAAAGTTTCCCGCCTCGGTTAGATATTGCCTGGATAACTTTGTATTGTTTGGGCGCTTTTTCCTTTAGCTCTTGTAGCTGATCGGCAGAAATTTTTTCAGCACTCACTTCCAGAATCTGGGCCGGCTCATATTGTTGCGACAGACCGGACGGCACCGCCGACCGCATCACTAGCCCCAGAGGTGTAAGATAGTAATCGCTCACCCACGAAATGAGCCGCCAGAGCGTATCGTCCAAAAGTGGTACGTCATCCACAACTTCACTAATGAGTTGAATCTTACCTTTAAACTTAGCTTTGTCTCCTAGGCCCACAACAACACCCTGAACCGCCTTGCGCCGGCCCAGCGGTGCCTTGACGCGGATCCCTGTCTTAATCACTCCATCCAGCGGCTTCGGTATCCGGTAAGTAAAGACCCGCCAGCTTGAGATGGGGAAAGAGACGTCAGCGTACATGCAACGAAGATAGATGGGAGGTCAGGAATCTGCAACAAAAAACCCCCGCCACAGCGGGGGTTTTACAGATAATGGATGAGGGCTTTCGCCTCATTCTTTAATCACGTATACCTTTATTTCAGTCTCCACATCAGTGTGGAGCTTAATGGAAACATTGTGCACACCCAGCGATTTGATGGGCTCATCCAGCTGGATAGCTTTCCGATCCACATCAAAACCTTGCTCTTGGAGAAGCTCACTAATTGTGATAGCTGTTACTGAGCCAAAGAGCCGGTCATCTTCGCCGACCTTCACCGGCGCGGAAAGTTTCAGCTTGGAAAGCTGCTCAGCAACCTCGCTGTGGTGTCCTGTGGTTTTTTTGTCCCTAGCGGTAATCTGATTTTTGAGTACATCAACTTCTCTCATATTCCCGGGCGTTGCTTCTACAACTAAGCCTCGAGGCATAAGGTAGTTCCTGGCGTAGCCATCTTTTACCCTAACCACATCACCCACGTCGCCAAGCTTGTCAATCTTTTGTTTGAGGATAACTTCCATTGTCACAGACCCTTTCCTGACTAACCGCTAAATTCATCGCCAGTGTAAGAAAGCAACGCAATGTTTCGCGCCCGCTTGATTGCACCGGTCAGCTGCCGCTGATGCCTGGAGCAAGTGCCCGTCACACGTCCGGGGATGATTTTACCCTGCTCATTCACAAACTTTCTAATCAGTTTAACGTTCTTGTAATCGATGGTGAGGGTACGGTCCTCACAGAATTTGCATACTCGCCCACGTCCCATAAACGCCATAGCTTAGCCCTCCGTTTCCAACTTGGTCTCAACCTTAACATCCTTTTTATCAAATGATGCTTCACTGTTTGAGTCTTCCCTGATAACAGGTGCATCATCAAGACGCGTGGTGAGATATGCCAAAATCGGTTCCTGAAGTTCCATCCAACTGTTCAACTCATCAATGAAAGGTTCCTGAACAGAATATTGGAGCATCATATAGTTACCGTATCTGAATTTGTTCACTTCATAAGCAAGTCGTCGTTTACCCCAAGTGTAAGAGTTGACGATCTCAGCACCATGATTCTTAATCCGCTCATCTACATTGTTCTTGAGCTCATCTAAACGCGCATCTTCATAATCAGGGTGTGCGATATAGAGCGTTTCGTAGTATCTCATACTTTCTCCTTAATTCTATGAAATCAGTGGTGCAATGACCAGTGAGACCACAGACATTAGTTTGATCAGAATGTTCAGCGACGGGCCCGCTGTATCTTTAAAGGGATCGCCAACTGTGTCTCCAACCACAGCGGCTTTGTGAGCATCGCTTCCCTTGCCACCGTGAGCACCACTTTCAATATATTTTTTTGCATTGTCCCAAGAACCACCGGCATTGGCCATAAAGATAGCAAGCAGCACTCCGGTTACTGTTACTCCCGCTAGAACACCTCCTAGCATCTCAGGATTTTTCAGTACCAATCCGAAAAACACCGGTGTAAGTACTGCCAGCAATCCTGGAGCGATCATCCGCTTAATAGCCGCCGCCGTGGCAATATCCACACAGCGGGCATGATCAGCCTTGGCTTTGCCTTCCAGTAAGCCTTCTATTTCTCGAAACTGCCTTCTGACTTCCTCAATCATTTCAAAGGCAGTCTCACCAACAGCCCGCATAGCGAAGGCCGAAAACAGGAAAGGCAGTGCACCTCCAATCAGCAATCCCGCCATAACTGTGGGTTTCATAATATCAATTGAATCAAGACCTACTTTTGTCTGGTAAGCACCGAAAAGAGCCAAGGCTGTCAATGCAGCGGATCCTATAGCAAATCCTTTACCAATGGCGGCTGTGGTATTCCCCACGGCATCCAGTTTATCTGTTCTTTCACGAACTTCTGATGGTAGTTTCGCCATTTCTGCACAGCCCCCGGCGTTATCTGCGATGGGACCGTACGCATCCACCGCCAATTGGATTCCCGTAGTAGAGAGCATCCCCAACGCCGCAATTGCAATGCCATAAAGACCCGAAAAATTGTATGCTACTATAATGGCTATGGCAATGCTGAGAACCGGAAACACTGTTGATTGCATTCCGTTTGCCAAGCCGGAAATGATATTCGTAGCCGCACCGGTTTCGCTCGACTTGGAGATGCTCCTTGCCGGACCGCGGGATTCAGCTGTGTAGTATTCTGTCAGCGTCCCCACCAGAATGCCCGCCACCAACCCGGTAGTGGTAGCACCAAATATATCTACAGCCTTTACAACTTTGTCATTCAGCATGGCTGTGCCTGGGACAAAATAATCAATGATAAAATAACTGACGGCCAACATAAGAACACCGGAGCCGTATGTGCCGATATTGAGAGCGGTCTGAGGGTTGCCGCTCTCCTTGGTTCTCACAAAGAATGTTCCGATGATGGAGACAAAAATGCCTGCTCCTGCCAGATAAAGCGGCAACATGACCAAGTTGGTAGCACCGGCCGCTGCCGCAAGAACCATGGCTCCAATAATAGAACCGACGTAAGATTCGAACAGATCTGCACCCATTCCGGCCACATCACCCACATTATCACCGACGTTATCAGCTATAGTAGCAGGATTTCGAGGATCATCTTCCGGAATGCCCACTTCCAGTTTCCCCACAAGGTCAGCACCCACGTCAGCTGCTTTCGTGAAGATACCACCTCCAACGCGAGCAAAAAGAGCTATGGATGATGCACCCATGGCAAATCCCGAGAGGAGTGTCATCACGTGTTGAAGATCAACACTTTCATTCAGTCCGCCGTAAAGATAAAACAGCGAAGAGATACCAATCACACCCAAGCCCACAACACTCATACCCATGACAGATCCGCCTGCAAAAGCGACACCAAGGGCAGAATTGAGGCTGGTTCTGGCAGCCTGCGTTGTACGGTTGTTAGCCGCTGTAGCTACTCGCATACCAAAGAATCCGGCAAAACCACTGCAAAGAGCACCAACAATAAAACTTACTGCCACCATGCTGGTGTTTTGTGACGCATTACCCCATGCAAGAAGGGCGGCTACCGCAACCACAAACACCGCCAAGACCTTATACTCCCGAGCGAGAAATGCCATGGCACCTTCCCGAACAGCTGTACCGATTTCTATCATCTTCTCATTGCCAGGATCCTGCTTGTTTACCCAGGAAGATCTCACAAGCGCATAAATCAAAGCCAAAACACCCGCCAGTGGAATAAAATAAAACAAGGTCATTACTCGGCTAACTCCTCTGTATGTAATCTGTTGAATTCAGCCATGGTCTTTTCCAAACCTCTGGTCAAAATAGATTCCACTGCATCGGCACCTCGGATCATCATTTCTTCAGCCAAGGATTGATTTTCCTTCCGGAATGGTTTTAGCACATAATCTTCTGCCGGTCGCATCTGCTCCTCCGTGCCGATACCCATGCGAATCCGCGGGAAGTCGGTGCTACCCAGTTGGTAAATGATCGATTCCAGACCACGGTGACATCCGTCGCCACCGGCAGGCCGAACCCGCATAGTACCCAGTGAAAGGTCTACATCATCCACGATGATGTGCAGATCTGCCAGATCAATCTGCCAATGGGCCTGAACTTTCTTCACTGAAATACCACTTCTGTTCATACCCGATGTCGGTTTAACCCAGACAAGATCATCAGATCCAGCATAAACGTAGTTATCGTTTCCTGGTCGAAAAACGAGATTTCGGCGGCGAACAAGCTCATCCACTACCCAAAACCCAAAGTTGTGTTTTGTTCCGGCATAGTGAGCTTCCACATTGCCTAAACCGATAAACGCAATCACTTCGAAGCACCTTCCTCCTTCTCGCTATCACCGGATGGTTTTTCAGCACCTTCGCCCTCACCTTTTTCCGCGGGTATTTCTTCACCTTCGACACCTTCACCTTCCTCACCTTCCTCACCTTCAAGTTCTTCCTCTTCAAGCTCAGGCTCTTCAATAATCTCTTCTTTCGGAGCTTGGACGGAAACCACCGTAATGTCAGGATTGGTCAAGATTTCTCCATCTTCGATAGAAAGATCATAAACATGGACACTGTCACCGACTTCCATTTCTTCCACATCTAGATGTACAGCCTCGGGCACTTTTGTGGCGGGACAACTAATCTCCAGTTCTGTAATATTCTGCGTCATTATGCCACCGGTCTTAACACCAGCTGCTTCGCCGTCCAAGACCACCGGTATTGAGAGCGTGATCGTATCCTTAAGGCTCACACCAAAAAGATCCACGTGAACAATCTCTTCAGTGACAGGGTGGTATTGAATTTCCTTAAAAATTACGTGAAGTTTTTCTTCACCCACAGTTACGGCATAGACCCGAGACATGGATTGAAGTGCATCGTGGAGGTGGCGCCTGTCTATGACAAACGGGACTGCATCATGCGTAGCCGAGTAAAATATACCGGGTATCTTACCTTTATCTCTCATCTGTTTCGCAGTCTGATTTCCCAGTTCTGTCCGCTTATCAAGTTCAAGTTTGAACTCTTGAGCCATAACTACCTCCGGTTAAACGTTGAAAAGTGCACTGACAGACTCACCGCTATGGATATTGGCGATAGCGTTCGCAAACAGAGAAGCAACCGATATTACTTCCAGTTTATCGAATCGCCGGTCATCGTCCAATTTTGCGGTGTCAGTCACAATGACTTTCTTGATAGATGAATCCATAAATCTTTGGGGAGCCTCGCCGGAAAAAAGCCCATGGGTGGCCAAGGCAAAGACCGAAGTGGCCCCATTTGCAATAGCCGCTTCAGCTGAATTAATCATGCTACCGCCAGTATCGATCATGTCATCCATAACAAAAACTTCTTTGTCTTTCATATCTCCAATCAGGTGTACCACTTCCGCATGGTTCGGTGAAGTGCGTCGTTTGTCAACGAGACCGAAACCGACTCCTAGGCGCTTAGCATAAGCCTGTGCCATGGGTGCCCGTCCCACATCTGGCGCCAAAATGACCGTCTTATCGGGATGAAGGTCAAACTCACGCAATCTTTTAAAAACAAGCTGCCGGGCATAAAGGTGATCGAACGGGATATGAGTAAACCCCTGAATTTGCGGTGAATGAAGATCCATGGTGAGCACACGTCCCGCTCCGACACTGGATAACATATCCATAATCACACGGGCTGAGATTGGGACTCTCGGTTGATCCTTTCTGTCTTGGCGGGCATAGCCATAGTAAGGGATTACAGCCGTTACACGGTCCGCTGAAGCTCGAACAGCTGCATCGATCATAAAAACGAGTTCAAGGATATTCTCCGCCGGTGGTTGAGTCGATTGAACAACGAAAACATCCTGTCCTCGAATGTTCTCTTCATACTTCACCCACAGTTCTCCGTCAGCAAACTGACGGAAACTTATCTTGCCCATCTCGATACCGAGATGTTTCACTATTTCCGCTGTCAGTGGTTTGTTTGATCTTCCACTAAAGACTTTCATTATATCTCCTCATCTCACTGTTGCCGGGCTTGGATTCGAACCAAGATTAACGGCTCCAAAGGCCGCGGTCCTGCCGTTGGACGACCCGGCAAAACTATTACAGGCACGTCCGGGAAACTTACTCGATTCGCGGACCGCGCCACATCTGAAATGTGGCTGGGATGGCAGGATTCGAACCTGCATCGTCCCGGTTAACAGCCGGGCGTCATGCCAGTTAGACCACATCCCAAAAAGATACGGGGCAAAGTCAGCGTGTAACGGGATGGGTAATGAAGGTTTGGAAGGAAGAGAACTGTTTCAGGGCTTTTTCAGCAACATCGTTGTCCTCAAAGATTCCAAACACAGTCGAGCCACTACCCGACAGACTGGCAAATCCCGCCCCGGCGTCTAAAAGCCGTTTCTTCAGGTCACCAATCTCTGGATATGTTCGAAATACCAGAGATTCAAAATCGTTCTCAAAAAACTTCCCCAGAGATTCCCACGATGAGTGTTCTTCTATGAGGGCCGCGAAATTACCAGCTTCAAATCTGCCGGACAAGGAGTTTTTGACTTTTCCATAGGCCCAGGCCGTCGATATCTCCACTGATGGACAAACCAAAAGTATCGACTCCATTGTCGGGAGTGAGACAGGTGTCAACCGGTCACCGATACCTTCTGCCAGCTGTGTTCCCCTTTTCAAAAAGAAAGGGACATCGGCACCCAATGTTACAGCCATCTCTTTAATAAGGCCATCGCTAAGCTCCAACCCAAAAAGATCATTCACTCCGGTCAGAACGGTGGCGGCGTTGCTTGACCCTCCGCCTAATCCTCCCGATACGGGAATCCGTTTTTCGAGATGAATGGAGACGCCGTCAAGTCTGGGGACAGCTTTTTTCAATGAATTATAAGCTTTTACGCAAAGATTTGTATGGTTGGTAGGAAGCGCCAGTCCTGAACAGGTGAGCGTGCAACCTTCGGAGGTTTCATCAAGAATAATTTCGTCGGCCAATGAAATTTCCTGGAAAATGGTCACGATGGTGTGGTAGCCGTCGTCCCGCCGGTCCGTGATTTTCAGACCGATGTTTACTTTGGCTCGAGAAGAAAGAGTGATAGGAATCTTTTACCTCAGCCGTCCGGTCGCCTGAGTGTAACGATTGCGATAGCGCCAATCCCTTCGCCGATACCGGTGAATCCCAGACCGTCTGAGGTGGTAGCCTTCACCGATACAGACTGAGTGTCAAGACTCATCTCTGAAGCAAGCGTCTGCCGCATGGACTGGAGATATTTTCTCAGCCGGGGAGACTCAAGAACGACGGTTCCGTCCACGTTTCCAATCACAAATCCTGCTTCGCTCACCAGTTCTACAGCGTGTGAAAGAAAGGTGAGGCTCGATACCCCTTTCCACCTATCATCGCTACTGGGGAAGTAGGTACCGATATCACCCAAAGCATTGGCGCCCAGGAGCGCATCCACAATAGCGTGTGTCAAAACATCCCCATCGGAGTGACCAACGGAACCCTTGTCAGACGGAATTGTGACGCCACCGACAATCAGGGTCTCGCCCGCTGAAAGCCGATGAACGTCATAGCCGATTCCTGTCCTAACCATATTGACCCATAGAGAGAATAGCCTCAGCAAGGGTAAGATCGTTCTTGGTGGTGATCTTTATATTAAAAGAGCTTCCCTCCACAATGGCAATTCGGCCTCCTACAGTTTCCACCAGTTGCGCTTCATCGGTTCCCACAATGCCCAGCGCCAGAGCGTGTTCAAAAGCCTTGTCCAGGATGCCCACAGCAAATGTCTGGGGCGTCTGGGCCTGCCAAACTGTGGAGCGATCCATGGTTCTGTTGATGATATCGTTGTCAGAAGTCTTCAGCGTATCTGTGGCAGGGATCGCAACAATCGCGCCGTCGTAAGTGTCCGTAAGTTCTACAGTTTTCTCGATCCATTCAGTCTGGAGAAAAGGACGGACGGCGTCATGAATTATCACAACTTCCACCCTCTCTCTAATTTGAGAAAAAGCGTTGTAGACACTTTCCTGTCTCTGCTCGCCCCCAGGAATTACGTGCACGTTGTGACCATCACTACATTTTCTCAAAAGCTGATTACATTTTTCCACGTTGGAGGCAGGGACTGTCACTACGGTTTCATCAATGATGGGTGATTCAAGAAATATTATCGCAGACCTTAGGAAAAGGGGCTCGCCGCCCAGCTCAGCGAATTGTTTCTTTGAATTATCACTCTCAGAAATGAATCGTTTCCCTTCGCCTGCGGCGGCTATGATTGCCCCAACCCGCAAAACAAATCAGAGGATCAGCATGGCATCGCCATAACTGAGGAATCGGTACTGCTTTTTTAACGCTTCCTTATATGCCTTGAAAATAAATTCCCTCTCAGTAAAAGCACAAAGGAGCATGAGAAGCGTCGATTTGGGCTGGTGGAAGTTGGTGACGATGGAATCAGTCATCTTGAAATCGAAGGGGGGGTAAATGAATTTGTCCGTCCAACCTCGCTTCGGCGTCACCTGAAAACCTGAAACGACGACAGTTTCCAATGCTCTCACTGAAGAAGTTCCTATCGAAAAGATGCGTTTATCGCGTTCCCGTGTTTCGTTGATTGCGATAGCTGTTTCAGGCGGCACTTCGAAATATTCAGAATCCATCTGGTGGCGAGTGAGGTCTTCAACCTGCACCGGCCGAAATGTCCCGAGACCGATATGGAGGACGATGGGTGCCACACGAACACCTTTCGCTTTGATCTTTTTCAACAGGTCATCAGTAAAGTGAAGACCAGCGGTGGGTGCTGCCACGGCACCTCTATTTGAAGCAAAAACAGTCTGATAACGCTCTTTATCCTTGGGCGTGTCGGCCCTTCTAATATATGGCGGCAGGGGGGCATGACCGATCCTGTCAATAATTTCATAGAAATTTTCTGAATCGTACTCGAAGCGAACCACTCGACCACCCGAGACGGTATTGTCAATGACGTCACAGTGTACCTTGTCAGTGAAGTGGAGCTTATTACCGATTCGGACTTTCCTGGCAGGCTTCACCAACACTTCCCAAAGATCATTCTCCAGTTCCCTCAAAAGAAAGACTTCTACCCTGGCGTCTGTCCTGTCTTTCACCGCGTAGAGGCGGGCGGGGAACACCTTCGTCTGGTTTACGATGACAAGATCATCCTTCTTGAGATAGTCGATGAAATTATGAAACCGTTTGTGCTCAATCCTCTGCGTTTCTCTGTGCAGCACCATAAGCTTGGAGTATTCCCGCCGGGGCCACGGTTCCTGAGCAATACGAGTTTTGGGTAAATTGTAATCAAAATCCGTTAATCTGAGTTTTACTCGCTTTTCAAATAGCATTTATTTCTCCTAATTAAAAAGTGTCTGTTGGTTTTCCGGTTTATCGATGCCGAGATATTTGAATGCCCTTTCTTCAGCCACTCGACCACGAGCTGTCCGCTGGATGAAACCTTTCTTAATGAGAAAAGGTTCATAAACATCCTCAATCGTCTGAGAATCCTCCCCGATGGCGACACTGAGGGAATTTAGACCCACAGGCCCACCGCTAAATTTTTCCACCAGTGCCGACAGTATTGCCCGATCCATATCATCCAGGCCATGGCCGTCAATTCCCAGTTTTTCAAGAGATTTCATTGCTACCTTTTTTGTAATCTCCCCATTTTCTTTTACCTCAGCATAGTCACGGGTTCTCCGGAGAATACGATTGGCAACACGGGGTGTTCCCCGGGAACGGGATGCCAGTTCGGAAGCACCCTCTTTATCAATTTTTACTGTAAGAATTTTGGCCGAACGAAGAATTATCTGAACAAGATCTTCCACTTCATAAAAGTCCACACGCAGCACCACTCCAAACCGGTCTCGCATGGGTGAGGTGAGATTACCGAGGCGCGTGGTGGCACCGATAAGGGTAAAAGGTTCCAGATTCAGGCGGACACTTCGAGCGCTGGGTCCCTTATCTATGAGGATATCGATGCCATAGTCTTCCATGGCAGAATAAAGATACTCTTCCACAACATTATTAATTCTGTGAACTTCATCGATAAAAAACACGTCCCGGCCCCGGAGATTCGTAAGAAGCCCCGCCAGATCAGCGGCCCGTTCCAAAACAGGGCCCGATGTCTGTTTAAGATTCACATCCAGTTCCTTGGATATTATGTGAGCCAACGTTGTCTTCCCCAATCCCGGTGGGCCGAAAAGCAAAACATGGTCGAGTGCCTCGCCCCGCTTTCGCGATGCTTCAATATAAAGTTTTAGGTTTTCAACAACATCAGACTGGCCTACAAATTCACTGAAGGTTGTTGGCCGAAGAGTCTGGTCGGCGACCAGATCTTCTTCCTGAGGAGCGGGGGTGGTTATATGCGGGTCAGTCATTCAGGAAAGAGACATCCACGCCGAGCACCTCGGCGTCTACTGCGCCTATACGCAGTCCTAAATCTAAGATGAGGTTGGAGCGATTGCAATTGAAGAGTCTTCAGCAGGAGGGAAATGCGCTACGCAAGCGGGACAGGCGGGCGTCTCTTTCCGAGGAGAAACGTTCAATTCCCTTCTTGAGCCAATCTGCGGAAAGGTGTGCTTCCTCCACCACCTCGTCCACACTGCCTCCAGACCGCCACCTGTTGTCCCAGTCTGAGGAGAGGGAATACTCTTTCACCACAGGATTGGCAATCCAGTTGTACATAAGGCGGAGTCCACCGTTGGTAACGATCATGGCATCGTGCATATCCTCCTCTGACAGCACGGACTGCCGGTATTCCATCACCTGGCGCTGAAAAAGTCCCCAAGATATTGCAGCAACAATCTTCACATTTGGGCCGTCCTGATTGAGGTCGTGGAGAATCTTCATGAGGTTCGAGGTGCAACTGGTCCCCCGGATGATGACAGTCCCCTCGTGTGGTTTATTTTCACTGTAATCCCTGATGATGTAGGCCCCCTTTACCGCTTCCTTGTGCGATTCCATACCGAGTGCTTGCCTGTCTGGAATTTCTATGGGCGGTCTTGTGAGGTGAAGGATGATAATGGGAACATCGGTACCCAAAGCGGCACCAAGAACAGGTGCAACCTCGTTATGCTCCCAAGGGTGGAGGTTGAGAACGTGCCCGTCAGGAAACAGCTGTGTCACGCCCGGTGAAAATATACCGAAATGAGTCCTGGCGTCTTCGGCGGTTTCCGGCCCGGAATGGCCAGCCACCCACAGAAGCCTCCCCACCTTCAGTTCAGAATCTTGAGCTACCTGACTAAAGAGGCGAATGGGACCGTACTTTAGATAAGAAAACGAGGCGTATGTGGAGCAGGCGCCTATAAAGCCGTTGAACTCTTCATATGGTTTTTCACTGAAATTAACTGTCGCCATACCGACAAGAATACCGGCATTGGCGAATTCTGTAATGGCCTGCGGCAAGACCGTACCATCCAGATTGGTGTGACGATTGTAAAAGCCAAAGTCGGGCTGGCCATTCCACCCCTTCCCAAAACCAGAAATGTTGGTTGAATCAGCCAAATCAGCCGACGCCGCAATTACCATAGGCCGGCCATATTTTTCTTTGACATAACAGTTGAGCCAGGAACCAAACTTGGCAAGGGCAACCCTGTTGGGGATTTTGGTTCCCGGCTCCACAAAAAGATCATCTGGATAGGATTCGTAGTCAGTAAGAACCGAATCGTTGAAAGGGTTGGATTTTCCAACACGACATCCTTTTATCGTTTCTGGTACTGAATTCCCCAGTTCCACTAGTCGACCGGACAAGTAATCAACAAGAGCCTGGTCCCGTTCCAGAACCGACATGACCGTCTCCAGGTGACTCACAGCCTGCTCTCTCAACATTTTTTCGTCCTCAGGTGCAGGATTATTACTACCATCGAATTCAACATCATATTTTTCAGCGAACGGGTGTTTTGTTTCCCAGAATAGTTCCGAATGTCTTTTGTGAGGTGTGCCGTGACTCTTGAAGTCGTATACACCGTAGCCCCGTCCTTTTCTATTCTTGGTCCAAATCATCTTCGGTACATTAGGCTCATCATCTTTGAAGAGACGGTGATAGGCGGAAATGATCTCCTCCCAATTTTCTCCATCCTCTGTTCCTTCAACATGCCAGCCGTACGGTTCAAACCAATCTTTTGGCGAACCGTGAACAACGTCACTGTACGGCCGCGAATCGATGCCGTGATCATTCCAATCGATGAAGTAAACTAGATTCCCGAGACCCAAGCCGTAAGCCGATTGACGGGCTTCATGACTGGCGCCGGTGGTAAGACCCCCCTCCCCCTCAAAGGCAAAAACTTTCACTTCGTCTGTCCCGGCTAGTTTGTGTGCCAGCGCTTCACCGACAGCTGGAGGCGAGCCATGTCCTGAGGGGCCAGTATTAAATTTGAGGAATAGTGTTTTTCCGGCCATTTCGGCGTGGCCCGGAAGACCACCAATACGGCGCAGGGTCAGCAAATCTTCCCAGAATAGTGTTCTTTCCTCACCGCCATTCACCAAATAACAGTCGTCTTTCGTCTGACCACGCTTTATTCTAAGGGCCTGATTGAAAACAGCTAGTGTGGCATAGACTACTGGATTGGTATGCCCAGCCACGAGTAAAAACCGATCCCCAAACCGCTTCCCCGGCTCACGAATATCCCATCGCATTGCCCCTGAAAGTAGGGTGGTAACCATGGCGAATACCTTGGAGCGGGAGCCGCCGGGATGTCCGCTCTGCCTGTAGTTGAGCATTAGATCGATACATTGATCTATAAGATCCTTTATCACCTCCCAGTGAACGAACTCATTCTTCAACTCATCCATCGGTTTCAATGTGTTCTTCACTGTTCTGTCTTTCTCTTGTCCGCCACTAAATTTTTTACCGTGTTCATGACATTCTCTAAATTCATGCCCAGCTTGTCCATAACGGTCTGCCCCGGCGCTGAAGCACCAAATCTGTCAATTCCTACAACTTCTCCTTCATTGCCTACATAACTACGCCAACCCATTGTGGTGCCTGCTTCCAAGGCCACTTTCGGTATACTTTTCCGAAGAACGGTTTGGCGATATTCCTCTGGCTGTTGTTCAAATAGCTCCCAAGAGGGCATAGAAACAACACGGGCATTAATACTATCCTCAGACAGTGACTGCTGTACTTGAAGTGCAAGGGAAACCTCTGATCCCGTGGCAACTAAGATAATATCCACTGCACCATCATTGGACTCACTGAGTATATAGGCACCTCGATTAAAACCGTCCGTAATAGTAACACGATTTTTGTCCATGACGGGCAGTTTTTGGCGCGTTAAAACTATCGCTACAGGACCTTTTGATGAAAGCGCTGTAGACCAAGCCTCAGCCGTTTCATTGGCGTCCGCCGGCCGGAGGACAGTCAACCCTGGAATGAGGCGAAGGGACATGATCTGTTCAACAGGTTGATGTGTAGGCCCATCCTCTCCAATCCCTACACTGTCATGGGTAAAAATGTAGATCACATTCGTTTGCATGAGGGCCGAAAGCCGTATGGACGGCCGCATATAATCAGAGAATATGAGAAAGGTACCTACATAAGGGATTACGCCTCCGTGGAGTGCCATGCCGTTTGCGATCCCTGCCATGGCGTGCTCCCGAACACCAAAGTGAACATTGTGACCAGCACCGTTTTCCGGACCAAAGACACTTTTTTCGTTTTGGATAGTTTTGTTGGATGGCGCCAAGTCAGCAGAACCGCCTACCAGATTATCAATTGTTGACGCCAAGGCATTCATTACTGCCCCTGAGGCAGCACGGGTGGCTAATGGTCCATCGCTTTCACTGAAAAATGGGATAGCCTCTGACCACCTTTCAGGCAGGTCTCCTGCTATAGAAATCTCCAATTCTTTCAAGAGTTCAGGATACGTCTCGCCGTAGCGGGACATGAGATTATCCCAATCTTCTTCCGCAGCTTTTCCGACCTCAATAGCACTGCTATGATCTTTCGCTTCATCAGAAACAAAAAAATGAGGTTCGGTGGGCCAGCCCAATTTTTCTTTTGTAGCCAGAAGAGCATCTTTCCCCAGCGGTTCGCCGTGGGCCGCAGCGGTGTCCTGCTTTGGACTGCCGTAGCCAATGTGTGTCCGAACTATAATGATCGACGGCCGTGAATCTTCCTGTCCGTTTTTCACGGCTGAGTCGATAGCTTCCAGATCATTCCCGTCTTCAACGTTCTGGACATGCCAACGGTAGGCATCGAAACGCTTCGCTACGTCCTCCGTAAACGTAAGATCGGTGCCACCATCAATAGTGATACTGTTGTCGTCATAGAGATAAATCAGTTTACCCAGACCCAGATGGCCTGCAATGGAGGATGCTTCAGATGCGATCCCCTCCATTAGATCGCCATCGGAAACGATGGCGTAGGTATAATGGTTAATGACGTTCAAACCGTCCCGGTTGAATTTGTCCGCAAGAAACTTTTCTGCCATGGCCATGCCAACACCGTTAGCAAATCCCTGCCCAAGAGGACCGGTGGTGGCCTCTACACCTGGTGTAAGACCGAACTCGGGATGTCCAGGTGTTTTACTTCCCCACTGACGAAAATTTTTTATCTCATGAAGAGACAAATCATAACCCGCCATGTGGAGCAAGGCATAGAGCAGTGCGGAACCATGTCCAGCGGACAGGATAAACCGATCCCTGTTGAACCATTGAGGATTTGAAGGATTGTGCTTCAGGAACCTGTTCCAAAGTAAGTAAGCCATTGGGGCCGCACCAAGTGGCAGTCCCGGATGACCGGAATTGGCGGCCTGCACCGCATCCGCAGCCAGAAACCGGAGCATGTTGATGGAAAGAGTATCGAGTTCTTTTGACGTCAAGCTTTACCGTGCAATATGGGCTTAAGGAATTGTCCAGTATATGATTTTTTATTTTTTATGACTTGTTCCGGTGTCCCCTCGGCAACAATAGTACCACCCTCATCACCCCCCTCAGGACCAAGATCGATGATCCAATCCGCAGTCTTGATGACGTCGAGGTTATGCTCAATGACAATCACACTGTTCCCCTTTTCCACAAGCCGCGTTAGAACGTTGAGCAACATTCGAACATCCTCAAAGTGAAGCCCAGTAGTGGGCTCGTCTAGAATGTAGAGCGTGCGGCCGGTACCGATGCGCGAAAGCTCTGAGGAAAGTTTTACCCGCTGAGCCTCACCCCCTGAGAGGGTTGTTGCCTGCTGGCCAAGGCGAATGTAGCCAAGACCGACATCCCGAATGGTTTCCAGCCGCCTCATAATCTGCGGAATGTTCTTGAAAAAGCCGAGTGCTTCTTCCACTGTCATTGCCAAAACATCGGCGATTGTCCTCCCCTTAAAGCTTATCTCCAAGGTCTCGCGGTTGTATCGAGACCCTTTACACTCCTCACACCGCACATAGACGTCAGGTAAGAAATGCATCTCTATCTTAATGATGCCATCACCTTTGCACGCCTCACACCGCCCACCTTTCACGTTGAAGGAAAAGCGCCCTGGTTTATAGCCTCGCAGTTTTGACTCGGGTAATTTCGAAAAAAGTTCACGGATATGTGTAAAAATACCCGTGTAGGTGGCGGGATTCGATCTCGGTGTCCTACCGATAGGAGACTGATCGATGTCGATAACCTTATCCAGATAGAGTAAACCTTCCATATGGTTGTAAGAAAGGGGCGTTTTCCTGGCGTTGTGGAACTGTCTGGCCATAATGGGGTAGAGCGTTTCATTAACCAACGTACTCTTACCTGAACCGGATACACCTGTAACACAGATAAGTCTCCCCAGCGGGAAAGAGACATCAAGAGACTTGAGATTATTCCCGCTAGCACCCGATAGCAAAATACTTTTTCCCAAACCGTTCCGCCTCTCAGAGGGGATTTTAATCTCTTTCTTTCCAGACAGATATTGCCCCGTGATTGAATTATCCGCTTTGGCAAGTTCCCCGGGAGAACCTGAGAAGACCACATTACCACCTGTCTCCCCGGCTCCGGGCCCAAGATCCACTACAAAATCAGCTGTCTCTATGGTTTCCCGATCATGTTCCACCACAAGAACTGTATTCCCCAGATCCCTCAGTTTCTCCAAAGTGGCGATAAGACGTTTGTTATCACGCTGGTGAAGCCCGATGGATGGCTCATCAAGTATATAAAGGACTCCCACCAGCTGAGATCCGATCTGCGTGGCCAACCGAATCCGCTGCGCTTCACCGCCGGAAAGGGTGGCTGCCGACCGGTCAAGTGTCAGATAATCCAGACCCACGTTCTCAAGAAACTGAAGTCTCTGTTTCACTTCCTTCAGCACCTGTTTGGCAATGGTGGTTTCACTCTTGGTAAGTTTCAATTTCTGAAAAAACTGAGCCATTTCATAAATCGTATTTTTTGATAATTGCCCAATATTGAGGCCACCCAAAGTCACTGCAAGACTCTGTTTGCGGAGACGGGCACCACTACATTCGGGGCAGGGACGCATACTCATGAACTTCTCAATCCACTCCCGGATACCTACAGATTTCGTCTGGCGGTATCGCCGCTCCAGGTTGCGGACGACGCCCTCAAAACCACCGGAATACTCCCCGGAGAATCGTTTCGATTTGTACTGCATCTTGACTTGATCACTGCCTGTTCCAAACAGAAGTACTTCCCGGGCCCGCTCAGTAAGCTTGTACCAAGGTGTGGAAAACTTAAAATTGTAATGGTGTGCGAGACTTTTCAGGATGGCACTGTACCAGCTTCCCCTTGGCTGTTCGCCCAGAGGCAGGATGGCACCCTGAATCAGAGATTTCTTTTTGTCCGGGACAAGAAATTCCGGATCAACCTCCATTCGAGAACCGAGTCCATCGCAGGTTTTGCAGGCACCGTAAGGTGAATTGAAAGAGAACATTCTTGGTGAAATTTCCTCCATGCTCACCTCGCATTTTGGGCAGGCGAAATGTTCACTAAAGATGTGTTCCTTTTTCGGTAAAACGTTGACAATGACCAGACCTGAACCAATTTTCAGCGCCAATTCTACAGATTCGGTAAGTCTTTCCTTAACAGTCTTCTCAAGGATGATCCTGTCCACCACCACTTCAATGTTGTGCTTCTTGTTGCGGTGAAGAATAATTTTTCCGGCCAGGTCCCGCAACTTGCCATCCACCCTTACCCGAACGAAACCTTCCCGGCTGATCTCTCTAAACACTTCTTTGAATTGCCCTTTCCGGCCTCGGACCACCGAACCAAGGACCTGAAGTCTGGTCCCTTTAGGAAACTTCATAACCGCGTCAACGATTTGCTGAACCGTTTGCCTCTGGATCGGATCACCACATTTCCAACAGTGGGGTTTACCGACTCGGGCGTAGAGTAAACGGAGATAATCATGAATTTCAGTAACTGTACCTACCGTGGAACGAGGGTTCCGAGATGAAGCTTTCTGTCCTATGGAAATAGCTGGGGAAAGGCCTTCAATATAATCCACATCGGGCTTTTCCATAAGGCTAAGAAATTGGCGGGCGTAGGCGGAAAGAGATTCAACATACCGGCGCTGGCCCTCCGCATAAATGGTATCAAAAGCGAGAGAAGATTTACCCGACCCGGAAAGACCGGTTAGAACCACAATTTTATCACGCGGAATCTCCACATGGATATTTTTCAGGTTGTGTACCCGGGCGCCCCGAACAATTATTTTGTCAATTGAACCAGCCATTGCGACCAACCCGGTAAATTATTCTCCCCCCGTATGCTTTCAAACATGAAAGTCAAATTTTCCTGCTTAACAAGTGTCTAGAATGATTAGGCTGATGCTGAGGGCATCTTTCCAGAAGTTTCCAACATCAATGTTGGAAAATCAGAAATGAGACCGTCCACCCCAAGCGCCATAAGCCAATCCATGGCAGGTAAGTTGTTTACTGTCCAAACATTGAGTCGAAGCCTTTTTCGTTTTGCGAAGCTTATCACATTCTCGTTCATGAGATGGGCCGTTGGGTGAAGAATATCCGGGTGAACAACGTTGATAAACCGTGGCTTGGTGAGAATGGATGGTACATTTTCATCGCTCCAGAGGTAAGCGGTGGGAATAGTATGGTCAATCATCTTGACCCGACCGATGACAAGAGGATTAAAACTAGAGATCATGACTCTTCCTTGCAGTTTATGTTTTCTAATGAGTGACACAACTTTCTGCACTGCATGCAAATCCAGCAATTTTATGGACTTAATCTCGATATTAAAGATGCTATTTGGGGGAAGTGCAGATATGAGTTCGGCCAGCGTAGGGATAGGAGTGACGCCCAGGTTGGGAAATTTGATACCGGCATTTATCCCTCTGAGCTCTGAAAAATCTGATTCATTGATGTATCCGGAACCATCTGTTTCACGTTCCAGATCGTGATTGTGTGAACAGACAACTTCACCGTCTTTTGTACAGAGTACATCCACTTCTACAGCCCCAAGCCCGGCGTCCAGAGCTCTCTGAAATGAAAGAATGGTATTTTCGGGTGCAACCCTAGGAGAGCCGCGATGGCCCATCATAAGAGGTCCGTCACGGTAGAGATGACTAACATCCATAGGGTGCCAGAAGAAAAGGTGCTTGACGATGACCGCACTAACAATAAACAGCAGAAAAGCGATGGATGTCATGAATATTATTTAACCGCTGGATTCAGCACTAGTTTTCGGAAACCGGTGTTACGAACGGTCGCTTCATCCATGAATGTTGTCCTATAACGGCCGGACATATAGAGGGGTGCCTGATCAGCGTAGTGGGGACTTCGGGGAACACCAGACTGACCAGTAGGCAGTACAATTTGTGAGCTATTCATATCTGAAAGGTCTACAATTCTCCGAAATGATGGGCCCACCACCCGGCGGAATGGGGCCGAGAGTGTATACTCACCATTATTAATGGTGGTACTGGATCCACCACTTTCAAAGGGTCCTACATTAAAACCAAATAGACGGTCCAGAAACGGCTTCGCCCTACCAATGGTATGAACATGTGTAAGTGTATGAAGCCGTCCCCACCACCAGTAGCCAGGCGACGGTCCAAGGCGCGTTTCTAGTTCGGCCACAGCAGAGCGGAATGCCTTGCGAGTGATTTCATCCAGATCCTCCAACCGATCCGGGGTGTTCACATCATCAACCCAGGATGAGCCACCGCGCTCCAACACAGCTCTCAGGTTCCTGAGCGAAATTGCCCAATTTCCTCTCGCCCCCACGGGTCCTATCCATGCTGAAAAAAAGTTGTCTCCAATAAGAGCCATTTCATCTGCGTAGATCGCCTCCAGAAGTTCCAGCATAACCGTGCTGTAAATGAGCCCGCCAACAGACTCAGACTCAAATCCGCCGGCCCATTCTCCAAGAACATTGATGGCATACTGAAGGTTACTGCCCTTTTCAACTGTCTCATTCTCAAACACCTTAATGAAATAGGGTGCAATGTCCCGGCCAAAAGGAGAAACTACATCCTGCTGGATCGCTGCCATATCATCAACGGTTAGATCCGATCGGCCTTCAAGCAGTTCAGAAATACGGTCATAACGGGATTTTTCGTGCCAAAGGCTTGAAACATAATAAGGAAAGTCATCAGAAAATGTCCGGTTGTTCGCCGTAGCGATGACGCCGGCAGAAGGGTTGAAGAGCCAAGGCATTGCCGATGATCTGATAAAGCCTTTCCAGTCATATTCTGATGTCTCCCCCGGTAGCGGCACAAGGGTCTCCCCGCCCTTTCGTTTGGGGATCCTGACAGCCGGCCGCCAACCAATGTTCCCTTTTATATCGGCATAAATGATATTCTGTCCCGGCACAGTGAAACGGGCAACGGCCTCTGAAAAATCGTGCCAGTTTTTCATAGTGTTGAGACGCAAAAATGCGTCCACTTCATCGCTCATGTCGTGACCGGTCCAGCGGAAAGAGATGACTCTCTCTCCTTCTCTGGCTAACGGATGAAGATCGGAAATGACAGGACCGCGGTGAGTTGCGCGAATCAGCAAAGTGTGCTTTTTGCCATCCTTTGTGAAAATTGCTTCCTCCCGGAGCATCATATCTTTCCATTTACCATCATGGTAATACTGATTGGGATTATCTGGGTTCACTTTTTCTAGATAGAAATCGAGGTCGTCCGCCATGAGATTTGTGAATCCCCAAGCGGCGTTCCGATTCTGCCCAAGAATCACAAAAGGAGTTCCGGGGAAGAAGACGCCGCTCACATCATATTTCCCTCCAACAAGATGCATCTCGTACCAGATGGAGGGTTGCGTCATCCCCAGGTGTGGGTCATTGGATAGAATGGGTTTACCGGACTTTGTTCTGGCGCCGGAGACCACCCAGCTGTTTGAACCGAGATGGCCACCAGCTGTCCCCAGTAGTCCGCGGATGTTTTCATCAGCAACAGACATAGCCTCCCACACAGGTGCCAGGTCCAAAGCCACTGTGGGAAGTGACTCCGGTGACTCATCTGGAGCCACGGGCCAAAGCTCCAGCGCCTTCTGCTCACCAAACATGTACGCCACTTGTCCCAGCATCATTTCCGGATACCACGACTGGGAAAGTGAATAGGCCATCAACCTAGCATAGCCAGTCACATGCTTCGGCTCCCAACGGATAGGTTTTATCCGCAACAGTTTGAATTCCACGGGAATATCACTGCCTATTTCATCAATATATGCATTAACCCCGTTACAAAAAGTTTCCAGAACTTTCCTCGATTCCGGACGGACATAATTCACAAGTTCCTCGGCAATTTTTGGGATGCCCCACGTCCTGAGAAAGATGTCACTTTTAAGCTGACTTTCACCGAATAGCTCCGACAGTCTCCCTTCAGAGGTGGCAGCATTCACTGTCATCTGGAAAAGTCGCTCTCGGGCCATGAGGTATCCTGCCGTAAAAAACATGTCAGTCTCATTCTTGGCATAAACGTGAGGTACCGCGTAGTCGTCGAAGAAAACTTCAACCTCTTCTTTCAGTCCGCTTATTTTCAGATGACCTTCATAAGGAGGCAATGACGAGTGCAAATATTGATAGGTGGAAAACCCCAGTAACAAGACCGTTCCGATTCCGATAACTGTTCTATTTATCTTATTAGTCACTTGGTAACACCAACCATATACTTGTAGAAATTTAGACATATCAGGAGACTCAGCATAACGGAGCGGATCTCACGCACGGTTCGATGATCGCTTCATGCTCGGTATCGGTGTCTCACTATCCGCCAGTACAGCCAACTGTTCTACAGTCACCGGCGTGTGACCCCAATCGTTCTCTACCTGTCCTTCAATAATGTACGGCCCCCGACTTCTGATGAGGTGACCAAACTTACGGTATGCCCCAGGAAAAAGTACCGCTTCGTACGTCGCTGTTAAATCTTCGCAGGAGAGAAACTGCATTATCTCTCCCGGCTTTGTTTTTGTCCGGCGGGTGGTGAGCATCCAACCCACCAGCTTAACTTTTTTGCCCACATATTGAGTCAATTCCTGGCTGTGAATCAATCTACCCACTTTCTTGACATGTTGTTGAAGAGCTCTTTTCCAGATCCAGAGCGGATGCTTTTCCACTGTCAGTTCCATCAGTTCCAGTTCGTCTCTCAACTTTTGCTCCAAAGGATAATCCACCCACGGGATTTTGGAAGATGTCTTCACCACACTGGGGAACATCCCATCACAGCTCGCTTTCAGTTTATGATAGAACAGCTTCAACCGCCACAAATGCTGGGGGCGGGTGTAGCCCAGTGAATCAAAGGCACCGCACCGGATGAGTGTTTCCACTTCCCGGTAGGTCGGTTTTACGCGGACACAAAAATCTTCCAGCGATTCGAAGGGTCGTTCTGTCCGTTTTTCCAGTAGCACAATGAGGGTCTGCCGGGTAAGTCCCTTAATTTGCAAAAGACCGATACGGAGCCACGGTACGTTGTCATTTGCCGTAAAGTGAAGTTTCGATTCATTCACATCCGGCGGGAGGATGGTAACCCCGAGCCGACGGGCTTCTTCCAGGTAGCACGATGTATGGTAAAAGCCACCGTAGTTGGACATGACCGCCGCCAAGAATTCCGCCGGAAAGTGAGCCTTGAGCCACGCTGACTGGACGGAAATAACCGAATAGGCGGCGGAGTGTGCTTTACAGAAAGCGTAGCCGGAAAAAGCTTCCATCTGCCGCCAGACCTCCAAAGCCGCCTCCACATGCACTCCCCGTTTCACCGCGTCCCGGATAAAACGATCCCGGTGCTCCATGAATGGCTCATCCACTCGCTTCCCGCTCATGGACCGCCGCAGCCTGTCTGATTCCGCCAGACTCCATCCTGCAATAGCCTCGGCAATCTTGATCACATCCTCCTGGTAGAGCATGACACCGTAAGTGTCTTTCAGCAGTTCCGTGAGAGAGGCGTGTACTGCCTCCACTTTTTCTTTACCATGGTGTCGTTTGACGAAATGTCTCAACATCCCTGAATCGGCGGGCCCGGGACGAATCACCGAACTGGCGGCGGTGATCATTTCAAAAGAGTCCGCTTTCAGTTTTTTCAACAGTCCCCGCATCCCTGGTGATTCGATCTGAAACACGCCCATGGTGCGGCCCTCCTGGACGAACACTTTTGTTCTTTCATCCATCTCTAGCACGGTATGGCGATTGAAGTTCACGTTATATTTTTCTTTCAAAGTGTCGGCCATTTCCGCCACCACCGTGAGGGACCGCTGCCCCAACAGATCAATCTTCACCAACCCCGTTTTTTCAATCCCATACATATCAAACTGGGTTACCACCGGACCTTTTGTAGATCGCTGGAGTGGTACATAGTTGGTAATCTTTTCAGGTGATATGACAATGCCACCACAGTGGATCCCCATATGCCGCGGTCGTCCCTTCAGTTTTTGCGCCAGCTCAAATATTCCTCTGTACTTGTCATCCTCTATCATTTGTTTGCCGGCTCCCTTTTCATAGCGCCGCGGCAGCTCACGGGGCATTTGGTTGATCTCTCTTTCCGACAACCCCATAGCCCGCGCCACATCTCGCACTGCTCCCCTGAGTCGGTAAGTGTTGAATGTAGAAATCATAGCCACTCGATCTCTCCCGTACTGCTCATAGACATATTCCAGCACTTCGTCCCGGCGCTTCCAGCAGAGATCCACATCGATATCTGGCGGTTCCTCCCGGTCAGGGTTGAGAAACCGCTCAAAGATGAGATTGTGTTCTATGGGATCAACCGGAGTGATGTTCAAGAGATATGACACTAAACTTCCTGCCGCCGAACCACGCCCTACCGTAGGAATGCCCTGCCTGTTTGCCCACTGAACAATATCCCAAACAATAAGGAAGTAATCGGCGTAGCCCATATCGATGATGATGTCCAGTTCATAGGTCAGTCGCTTCAGTATCCTTGTTGTGATAGGGTCATACTTCTCCGGCAGCGCCTTGTGGCAAATGTTTACCAGATGATCAGCTGAACTTCGATTCATTGGACAGACTTAAAGTCTTTGTGCTCTCTGTGGCTCTCTACCATAAATTTGCCCCATGAAGATTGCCGTCAGTACTGATGAACGGACACCTCTTGTGGAGTCACTTCTTCACGAGCTGCAGGAACGAGGTCACGATGTCACCTATTTCGGTCCGGAGAGAGATGAGTCAATGGACTGGCCTGTAGTGACTGAACGGGCAGCTCAACTTGTGGCCAGCGGTGAGGCTGAAGAAGGTATTGTCATGTGCTGGACCGGCACAGGGGCCTCCATCACTGCTAACAAGATAAAAGGAGTAAGGGCCGCCCTTTGCCGGGATAGTGCAACAGCGAAAGGTGCCCGAACCTGGAATCACGCCAACGTTCTTGCTTTGAGTCTTCAGTCTACGGATGATACAACACTGAAAGAAATTTTGGACGTCTGGTTCGCTACACCGTACAGCAGTGACAAGTGGAACCTGCAACAGATTGATAGGATCAGAAAGTTGGAACAGGCATCATCTTCGGAATCAAGCACGTAATAATAGAATAACCTTAAAGGTCTACGGTTTAACAGTTATGTGGACTGGTTGTTGCGCAACAGGTCCCTTCCGTTGATTCTGCTAACACAGATCTGAGACCTCTCTTCTAACCAATTCCTAACCTGTCTTTCATCCGGTCCTAATGGATAACTATCATGTCCCAATCACGTTCTTTCAAAACGATAAGGATAAAATTTTTGGATTGTGTAATATGCATTTTAATGTCAGTCTCAAAGTGGACTTATAGCCTATCATATGGGAGCCCGTTTTCCCTACCGTATCCCCACATACTTCACACAAAACAAATAACGGGCGGTATTGCAAACAGTGAAACGTATTACCTAAAAAGAGTGAGCAGATTATTCTGTTCACTCTTTTTTTTAGCCTTGATTGCTTCTTGCGAGAAACCCTCAAGCACATTCAATGAAATCTATTTTACACCCATACAACCAGGCGACGAGCTTGATTCTCCTGCCGTCTATCACGGTAATGATGAAGCGTGGATTGTTGTAACCGGTAAAGATGGTGATCGTCTGTCTGTGTATGACGCAAACAGTGGGAAAAAGGTGCGTGTGATAGGAAGTAAAGGGGATGGATTCAGTCAATTCGCTTATCCCAACGGCATTTGGATTGAAGATGATCTTATGATCATTGTAGAACGAGATAACCATCGTCTTCAACTGTTCAGACTTCCTGATTTTGAACCTCTTGGATTTATTGGTGAAACCGAGCTTGCTAAACCTTACGGTATCAACGTACTTCACGACTCAGAAGGTCAACTGGACGTTTTTGTAACGGATAGCGAAGATGTAAAAGGCAGGGATCTGGTCGAGGTGCATGGCCGACGAATTCGTCACTGGAAATTAACTGTAGAAGGGGATGCTATCTCTCATACCCTTGTCAATACATTTGGTGATATCACCGGCCCCGGTATGCTCTATGAAGTGGAATCCATTTTTGCAGACAGACAACACAACCGGCTTATGATAGCAGACGAACAGGAAAATGTCATAAAGGTATATACTATGGATGGAGACTTTACCGGAACCATTCTTGCCAAAGGGCGCTTTGCCGGGGATCCGGAAGGAATTGCCCTGTATAAATGTGGTGATAATTATGGCGTCTGGATTTTTACAGATCAAAGTCACGATGGGAACCGATTCCACCTTTTCGATCGTAAATCATTGAAATACCTAGAGACCTTCACTATGAGCCAGACCACAAATACGGACGGAATCTGGTTGACGCAGAAACCGATGGGTAAGTTCATTGATGGTATATTTTGTGCCTTGAATGACGATAAGAATGTGGGTGTTGTAAGTGTCAGTAGCTTTAAGGAAGCTATGCCCCAGCTTTTCAGATGTAACGGCTAAAATCTAACTATTAAACAACTCACTGTCATACGTCATGCAAAGTCCAGCTGGGAATATCCTCATTTGAGTGATTTTGAACGTCCTCTCAATTCCCGCGGTGAACGGAATGCACCCATGATGGGTCAAATCCTCCGGGACGAAGGAATCCAGTTTGATCAGATTGTCAGCAGTTCAGCCAACCGGGCAATCACCACGGCGCGGGTCGTGGCTGGTGAAATGGGCTATGGTGAAAAACAGATCAGAGAAGAACAGAGTTTTTACGGTGCCAGTCCAAATACCATTGTCGATATATTAAAGGGATTGGGGCACTCAGTAGACCACGCCGCTGTCTTCGGTCACAATCCCACCTTCCATTCCCTTGTGGAGCAGCTTGCCAACACGACCATAGAGAAATTCCCCACATGCGCCGCTGCCACCATTTCTTTGGATATTGACAAGTGGCCGGATCTTGAAGCAGGGCGGGGAGAATTGACGGCACTCCGCTTGCCGAGAGATTATACGGACAAATAGGGGTAAAACAAGATCAGGCCGGAACGGCCTGGTGGTCCATCAGCCGCTTGTAAATCGGCAGCTGTTTTAGATAGTCGAAAAGATAGATAATACGTTCGTGGGCGGTTGGGAAGATATACTCCAACTCATTATCGGAGACTCACCAACAGTCTTAATTCGATCTATCATTTTAGGTATGTCCTTGTAGGCTGAAGAGAAACTCATACTGCTCTTTGGTGAGATTGTCAAAAAGCACGCTGTCTATGGTGATGCGGTATTCCGGAATCTCCCGTGTCCATTTTTTGGCCCTGAGGTCTTTCTTTCCCGCGTAGTCAATGTGTGAAAGGACATAACGCATAGCGTTCAAACGTGCGATCATCTTGTTCTCTGAATTGATGGCTACCCAGGGATTCTTTTCCGTGGAGGTTTTATGAAACATCTGCTCTTTATAGTAGGTGAACAGATCCCACTCTCTGGCCGCCTCCAGATCATTCGAAGAAAGCTTCCAGTATTTCAGCGGACTCGCTTCTCGCAAACGAAACCGGAGCGTCTGACTGTGTTGCGAAACAGAAAGGTAGAATTTGATGAGGATTAGTCCCCTATCCACCAAACCTTCCTCCCAATCATTGACCTTGCTCATGAAGTAGTGGTACTGCTTCTCCGTGCAGTAACCCATGGTGGGTTGAATAAGTGCCCGGGAGTACCAGGATCTATCAAAAAAGACAATTTCACCCGGTTTGGGCAACAGCTTTTCATATGTCTTCAACCACTTTTTTCTCTGCGTTGGTGACGGGACGCCCAGTTCCTCCATCCTCACACTTTTTGGCATAAGTCTTTCTATAAACCGCCGGATGGTAGCCCCTTTCCCGGCAGCGTCTCGACCTTCAAACAGGAGGGCTATGCGTTGACCCTGATCCATGACCCACTCTTGCAGTTTCAGCAGTTCAATCTGCAGACGGCGCTTTTCCTTCTGATATTTCCCCGGAGTCAGTTCTTTATACTGTGTTCTGTTGTAGACAATCATAGCCGAAGGACTAATACCTCCAACTTTTCAGGTCAGCTCCGGAAGGTGCGGTCTTTTCCATCCGTTCTACAGCTTTGGGAATGAACATTTGATTATACCGTAATCGGGATAGGGCGTTAGGGCGAGTCTGGTCACCATTCCAGCAATGCTCCGCACGATCGCCGTAATCCACTTCGCCGTTGTAATAGGGATCAGTAGTCCCTTCCAGGAATTCTTCCATAAGGTAAACAGCATTGTTCAGATAATAATTGTCCATGTCACCACAGTAGACATGAATCTTACCTTCCAACTTCGGGCCGATTTTTGCCCAGTCCCGCTCAAGAACGTAACGGAGGTCGTAGTTTTCTTTCCAATAGTCAGCCACTTCTTTATCAATCTTCCCTGACTTTTTATCCCAGATCGGCTTGGGATAGCCGTCCAAGGCCATGGGGCTGTAGACCGCTTGCCAGATATCCCATTGATCACCCGAGCGGCTGTGACTGCCGATGGCCAACTCCACATGATTCATCTGCTCCATAGTAGCGTTCACTTCACCCAGGTAATCCCTGTGAGCCGGGGTCTCAACCTTTTTGAAGGGACCGCCTTTGAAATAAGCATTCTTATCTTCATAAATATTCACAAGGCAGTATGCCCGGAAATCGATAGGGTCGGGACAGGCAGCAAAGCAGCCGTTATATTCATCAGGGTAGAACATCTGCGCTGCCAGTGCTTCCCATCCACCAGTAGAACCGCCGTAAAGAAACCTTGCCCATCCTTCACCGATACCGCGAAACTTCTCCTCAATGTACGGTATCAGTTCGTAGGTGATAGCGTCACCATAGGGACCGATATTTGCCGAATTGACCGCATAGGAATCATCATAGTACGGGTTTTGGTGCTGGATTTTGATGACCAGCACTCGAGGGAAATCTTCACCTATCCAATCTTGATAGAATTGATAATCGTACTCCTGGACAGTCTTGTTATACCCTTCCCAATCAAAGCGGGCGCTGTACTTAGGCTCCAAATCAGGATCGGGCGGTTCTGTCCTGAAGCCGCCGAAATCATGAGGATAGTGACCGTGAAAAATCATTAGAGGATACTGCGCTTCAGGATGTTCATCAAAGCCTTCCGGCAGCAAAACATGAGCACCGAGATACATGGGGCGACCCCAGAACTCCGTCAGCAACTTACTCTGCATCTGTATATGTTTAATATATTTGGTGTCTTCCGGTGGTTCGATGGGTGGAATGACCTGATCCAGTCTAATCTTTACAGATTTTTTCTTGCCAGGGTCTAAAAATATCTTCTTAGGTGTTGAATAGAGATTTCCGGGAGAACGGTTCCATTTTTGGCCCTCTCCGTTGTCCATGGGAAGTTTCACCGTGTGACCGGTCTTCAGCTTGAATGTTTCGTAGGTGTGCAACAGCCCCTGCACCCAGTACTCTCCGGCTGGAATATTGTCAAGGGATTCGATGGGATAGCCAAATGCAGTGCCATCAATGACAACACCCCCCTTTGGCTTTTGCCCCAGTGCATCCACGCCATAGATCAATCCCGTATGGTTTTGGTAGGTAATCTGAAAGCGGGGTTCAGCTTCATCACTTTTCGCCAACATAAGCAAAACCCGACCTTCCAAAATGTTACCATCTTGCTCAGTAGGATAATTTATGACAAACTTCAGCTTGCCCGCGGACAGGGGCACTACAGCCACTACAAAACTGAGCAAAATAGACATTATTCTAGGCATGGTATTTCTCCTAGCATTTCCTTTATTGATGAAGAATCAGTGTTTACCTACTCTTATGGGCCTGCCCGGCCGAACACCTTCAACAAACCGACCATTATCTACGATAGGTACACCGTTCACCAGTACATACCTAAACCCTTCAGACGGCACCGCACCATTCGTGTAGGTGGCACGATCAATGACTGTTTCCGGATCGAAAACGGTAAGGTCTGCATCAGCACCAGCATAAATACGTCCTTTTGTTCGCATAGCTGGAACTCTGGCTTCCAGCCGGCGGGCTGGCTCAATGGTCATTCTTCGGAGAGCATCCATAATATCCAAGATCCCTTCGTCCCGTACATAGCGGCCCAACACTCTAGCATACGATCCGGATCCACGGGGATGGCCTCTGCCGTTTTCGATATGACCATCGCTCGCAATCATGGTAAGAGGACTTTCAATGGCGGCACGGGTCATCGCCTCTGTCCTTTGATGAATAATAACTATTCCTCCCATAGCATGGTATTGAGCAAAAGACTGGCGATTCAAACGCTCTCCTGTATCAACCCACTGAAAAATTTGGTAGCGCTCCGGTTCCCATGTCTGCCAATCATCAAAGAGTGCTGATTCGATGTAGGTCTGGCTGGCACTGTAGGGATACGCTTCTGTTGTTACATCCTGCCCCGCGGCACGGGCTTCTTCAATAATAGCCAGAAACTCCGCCGTCTGTTCAGCACCACTAGAATTGGCATGAACAACATGAAGAGCCGTTCCAGTATTTGCTGCACTTGTAATTGCTTCCCGGAGGCCATCTAATCCGCCACGAACGTGGATATGTGCCGAAGCATTATACTGTGATGCCACACGCAACATTGTCTCAAACTCTTCCACCGTGGTCGCCGGTGTGTAGGCAATTCCAAAACCCACAGCTACTGCACCTTGATTTAACCCCTCCTCAAACCGTCGGGTCATTTCAGCTATCTGCGATTCACTGGCTACAACAGTTTTCGCCGGGCCGCTTGGCAGGAAATCTCCTTCATCCCCTGTCACAATCATCCGGACGGGAATATGCCCAATACTGACTCCGTAGTGTATTAATTGACTTTCGTCCCGCTCGGCGTACCATTTGGTAATATCTCCTGTTCCAACCTCCAGCTCAAAAGCGGAGGTAACACCGTCCAGTGCTTTAAAACGGAATGCTTCCTCATTCTGACCGTGATCGTGAAGATCTATAAATCCGGGTGAAACCACCAAACCGTCAGCATTGATGACACGTTTCCCAGTAATTTGGTCTTGAGTGACTGTCACAATTTTACCACCCTTTATACCAATATTTCGGACACCATCCAACCCGGAATTAGGATCCATTACCCGTCCGCCTTTGATCACAATATCAAATGGTCCATCAGTACATGAACAGAATAGTAAAACCGTCGTAAATGCAAAAAGTTGATAAATAGGTTTCATTTATGCTTCCGCTGCGCCCCTGAGGAACTCCCGGGCGTGTTCCAGTGTCAAGTCTGTAATCTGTTCTCCCGAAATCATTCTTGCGATCTCCGCCACTCGTTCTTCCTGGCTGAGCTCCGCTACTTCAGTCACTGTCCGATCCTCTCGTTGAGCCTTACGGACCTGGAAGTGTCTGTCCGCAAAAGATGCAATCTGCTGGAGATGAGTGATACAGATGACCTGGTGATTTTGGGCAAGTGCTTTCAGTTTCTTACCCACCAGGTTGGCGATGTTACCACCGATCCCCACATCGATTTCATCAAACACCAACAGAGGAATAGCGTCCACTTTGGCAAGTACTGTTTTCAGCCCGAGCATGATGCGGGACATCTCACCACCGGAGGCGATTTTCGCCAATGGTTTTAAAGGTTCGCCGGGGTTAGGCGATATGAGAAATTCAATGTCCTCAAGCCCGAACTCTCCCGCGAGGCAGGGGTCATCGTCATTCGTTAATGCCACCCCGGCATTTTTAGAAACAGGCGTCAGTGCCACATCAAATTGAGTCCCTTTCATGCCAAGTTCCGCCAATTCTTTCTTGATCTTCTTTTTGAGGTCCTTTACACCATTTGTCCGCTTCTCAGAAATCTTGCTTCCCAAATCATAGACTTGAGATTTCAGTGAGGTGATCTCTTTTTCCAGAGATTTGATCTTTTCATCCCTGTGTTCCAGACTGTCCAGTTCCCCGACAATTTTTTCTCTGTAAGCCATAATTCCATCATACCCTTCGCCATACTTCTTGGAAAAATCCCGGTACAACTGAAGCCTTTCGTTTACCCAGGTAAGCCGCTCAGGATCGGCTTCAATGGTGTCCCCGTATCGCGACAGTTCCAGTGAAATATCTTCTAGAGAATAGACGGCCTCTTTCCACTGGACGGCCTTCTCTTTCAGGCTACTGTCCAGCTCCGCTAAAGATTCAAACACTTTCAGCATACCCCGGAGGCGATTAAGGGCTGAGTCTTCATCTTCGGAAAGGGAATAACTCAGTTCTCGGGTAGTGTCTTTCAACTTTTGGGCATTGCGTAAGATGGTCACCTTTTCCTCAAGAGATCTCTCCTCATCCGTTTCCAGTTTTGCTGCATCAATCTCCTGGAACTGAAAATGGTAAAGTTCCTGGCGCTCCTTTGTGAGCTGATCTGCGTTGACCGCCGATTTCAATGTCTTCTGCCGCTCCTCGAGATCGTTAAAGGTATCGCTGTATTTTTCAGCAAGTGTGCCGTCAACAGCAAAACGGTCAAGAAGGGCACGATGATTATCCACATTCAGCAGAGATTGGTGATGATGCTGACCCAAGAGATCCACCAGTACATTACCGATCTCCTTCAGCTTTGCCACCGTCACCTGGTGATCGTTGACAAAAGCATAGCTTCGGCCACCGCGAACCACCTGTCGCCTCACAAGGACAGGCTCTCCCTTGCATACATAGAAGGCAAGCAAATCCGGAACCTTTCCGACGAGTTCAAAGGTGGCCTCCACAAACGCCTCTTCCTCCCCGCTACGAACCATCTCTGTGGAAGCTTTTTCGCCAATTATAAGGTGTAGTGAACCGATGAGGATCGACTTACCGGCACCTGTCTGCCCGGTGAGGATATTCAGTCCCCCGCCAAACGTCACGTCCATATCTTCTATTAAAGCGTAATTTTTAACCCGAAGTCGACTAAGCATGGAAGGGAGAATTTAATATTGCGGCGTGAAAGAATCGCGGCGAGAAATAACCCGTTATCGGGGAAGTGTCTCGGGCAGATCGGCTACCACATAGGCCATAACGGCCATGGCAGCAACGCAGAGGTTCACATTATGGGGATCCAACTTGTCCATGGTGTCGGCATTGGTGTGGTGGTACCAGAAATATTTCGAGCCATTCACATTCAGACCCATACCAGGGACACCTTCTTTCATGATGGGACCGATGTCAGCACCTCCACCACTGGAGCGAATTTCACCTGCCTCGATGGGGTCCAAGAACGAAGCAATCTGCTCAATGATCTCCCGGGCACGGTCCGATCCGGTAAAACCAAAACCGGACGGTTTGAAAACACCGCTATCAGACTCCATGGCGAGAACGTGATTTTTCAGTTCATCCTGATGCGCATCATGATAGGCATTGCCGCCCCGGAGACCATTTTCTTCATTGGTCCACATGACCACCCGGACAGTCCGGCGCGGACGGAGACCCAAATCTTTCATCAACTTTACGGCCTGCCACGCTGCCACACACCCACCTGCATCGTCCATAGCTCCCTGACCCACGTCCCAAGAATCGATATGTCCCCCAAGAACAACCACCTCTTCCGGTTTTTCACTACCTCTTAACTCTCCCACTACATTTCTGGAAGGGACATCATCCTCAAAATGGGCTTCCATGTAGAGGGACAGGACAACGGACTCACCCCTGTCGGCCAGACGGCCCAGCATCATGGCATCTTCCACTGTAATGGCGGCGTGGGGAATTTTGGGAATGCCCTCTTTGTATCCCATTGCGCCGGTGTGGGGTGTATTCATGGAGTATGGTCCCACCGAACGGATCAGACTGGCCAGTGCCCCTGCCTCAGCAGCGGCACTGGCTCCATCATATCGGTAACGGACCGTTTTCCCGTAGTTTGTGAACGGTGCATTAAAAAGAACGATTTTACCTTTCGCTTCGCCGGCACGTCTTTGCAGCTCTTCGAAATCATCAACCACCAGCACTTCAGCCGTAATTCCGTCACCAGGTGTTGCCACACTGCCGCCAAGGCCGAGCATAGCCATTTCTTTCTTCCAGGGCACTTCCATACGGACCCACTCTTCCCCGCGAACCCATCTCGGGATCATGACCTCTTCACCATGGACATTCTCGAATCCGTCTTTCTTCATCTCTTCAAGAATCCAGTCAATGGCGTCCTCAAGATTCTTTGTCCCGCTAAAACGCGGTCCAAAAGTGTCCGTCAGTTCGGCAAGACGATTATAGGCAAAACTATCGGCCAGGGCAGTAGTCATGAGTTTGTCAGCAACAGCCGAGTATTCAGCAACGATTGGCGATGCTTTCGGATTACTATCCGAAGCCGGAGGAACGGCACAAGATGCCAAAATAGTTAAATAGAGACTCAAGGGAAAGAGTCTGCTACACGTCATCATGATTCGACGACTAAGTAGCGCTATGGGTTTAACCACAGGTAGTTTCGATAAGCGCGGCGCAAACCTGGTATGGATCCATGTTGGCAGAAGGCCGGCGGTCCTCAAGGTAACCTTTGCCGTTATTAGCAGTGTCCATAGGGATCCGGATGGAAGCACCCCGATCGCTTACACCGTAGCGAAACTCATGAAGAGCACAGGTTTCATGAAGACCGGTCAGCCGTTCTTCATTGTGAGCACCATAAACAGCGATATGTTCCTCGTGCTTCCTTCCAAGTTTTTCACAGGCGCTCTCTATAATCTTCAGACCACCATTTTCACGCATGGGTTTTGTACTGAAATTGGCGTGGGCGCCTGCGCCGTTCCAGTCACCTTTAACCGGTTTGGGGTGCAGGGTTGCATTCACACCATAATTTTCCGCAATGCGGTAAAGAATCCACCGGGCAATCCAGAGCTGGTCAGACACCTCCAACGGTCCCAAGGAACCTACCTGGAACTCCCACTGACCGGGCATCACTTCAGCATTAACACCTGAAATCTGAATCCCAGCTTGCAGACATATGTCCATATGATCTTCTACAATGTCACGGCCGAACACTTCATCGGCGCCTACGCCGCAATAAAAGGGGCCTTGGGGTGCCGGGTAGCCGCCATTCGGCCAGCCCAGTGGTGAACGCCCTTTGAAAAAAGTGTACTCCTGCTCAATTCCGAACCACGCATCTTCATCTTTATGCTTTTCAGCAATTTCAACCAATCGTGCCCGGGTGTTGGATTCATGAATCGATCCATCGGGTTTGCGAACTTCATTCATGACCAAAATATCGTCACCGCCTCGAATAGGATCCGGCAAATAATAAACCGGTTTTAACATACAGTCACTATCGCTTCCGTCTGCCTGCATGGTGCTTGAACCATCAAAACCCCACATGGGAATATCATCTAAACTTTTGACGGGCCCCTCAAATACTTTTGTTTTGGAACGGAGTTTGGCTGTCGGTTTATGTCCGTCTATCCAAATGTATTCAGCTTTTACTTTGGTCATGTACTATTCTCCTTAAAAAATTGATACTTAAAAATATTAATATAATAAATAATATTACAAGAAATATTTAGGTAAATAAAGTGATAAACTAAATAATTCTATATTTTAGCTCTTAAATCACTTAAGTGGAAATCCAACCGGCCACATCTTCACCAATAGCCAATGCAGCTGTCAACCCCGGCGAATCGATGCCGATAAGATTTACCCAACCGGGGTAATCCGGCTCATGTTTCATATAAAAATCAGAATGTCCATTCACCGTTTCGGCCAACTTTGGACGGATTCCTGCATAGTCAGGACTCAAATCATTACGCTCCAGGGCGGGCAGATATATTTTCGCTTCACGATAAAAAAAGTCCACCTCAGTTTCGTTCACGGTATAATCTTCTGACCGGTCATCAATCCATTCGGCGCTGGGACCCAGTTTCATATCACCAGCCTGATCGAAACTGAGGTGAATCCCCAGTGAATCGTGGAATGCATCAGGAATTGGATAGACAAGACATTCAATACGATGCCGCCATTCCCCGGAAAGTTTGAAATAGGATCCCTTTAAATACCGCAGCGTGGGATGGGATTTATCATTTGTTCCCCAAAGAAACTGAGCTGTTTTATCACTATGGAGCCCCGCCGCATTTACCACCCAAGGAGCGGTTACGGAATAGGATGCTTCCCCGGGCCCTTTAACTTGGAGAGAGTATATGTCACCCTTCGGTTCCGCACCGACAATAACGGCCTTGAGCAGCAGATCATGATCGGCATCAGCCGAAGCACGGTGAAACGCTGACATGAGTTCGTGAGCTGAAATAATCCCCGTGCACCCTACAAACATGGCCAATTCCGCTGACACTTCCGGTTCCAGTGTCTGAATCTCCGCTCGATCCATCATATGAATCTCCGTGATACCATTAGACTGAGCCTGCTCATATAAAGCTTCTAGCAGCGCCTCCTGGCCGGACTGTGCCACCACAAGCTTACCGCACTTACTATTCCAGACATCATTTTCACGACAGAAAGCATAGAGCCGGTCCCGGCCGGCTAGGCAATACTTCGCTTTGAGAGAATCTGTGGGGTAGTAAATCCCGGAATGAATCACTTCGCTGTTCCGGCTCGAAATCCCTTGCCCAATGCCCATCTCTTTTTCCACGATCAGCACAGATGTTTCTCCCCGTGTCGCCAGCGCCCGCGCTATGGCAAGACCTACAACACCGGCGCCTATAATGACCACCTTATAATCCACATCCATGGTTACAGTTTTAGGCTGGTCGCTTCTTTGAATGTGGACATGACGATCATGGTATGAGTCCGGATCACCCCCGGCCACGACTGAATATCTCTCAACAGTGACTCCAGGGATGAAGTATCGTGAGTCCGGACTTTGAGGATATGGGACCCTTCTCCCGTAATGGAATGGCACTCCAATACTTCATCATTATCCTGCGCATGATCCACCATATTACCGTAAGAATCAGAAGAAGACATATCCAAGAGGATGTATGCTGTCACATCGTAGCCTACCTTCTTGGCATCCACTACAGCACGAAATTCTTTTAGAACACTACCTTCCGTCAGTTTCCGAATCCGTTCTGTAACAGCCGGTACGGAAAGATCCACTTTTTCCGCCATTTCGCTGGCAGTCATACGCCCGTCTTTCTGAAGAAGACTAAGAATTAGTTTATCTTTCTCATCCATGGTATAGTGAAAATTAAGGTAAAACTTCTCTTAATATTAAAATTTTTAAGTGCCACGGTGAATATATCTTGGAAGATGAAGTGTAGTAAAATCAAACCGAAAGGTGCAAAGTCGCGCCACATCGCCGGAGGAGAGGACAGTCTGGAAAGGAAGGAGCGGCTCCTCCATCAGTTGTCCGAATAGTTTGGCAGAAGGGGCTTTAGGAATAGTCTCTTCAGTCGGCAAGGACGCCACCGTGCAGTTACGGCTGATAGCTCGGAGAACTTTGTACAGGGCTATATCTTCACCTGAAAAAAGATTCAGCTCTATTACCGGCACTGCCGAAAGGGAGGGAGCCAGATCGGGCCGGCGGGATACCAAAGTGAGCAGTGATCTACACCGGGAGCTGTCCGATACAACCGGTATTGCATAAAGACCTCCTGTTTCTCCTCGACGTACCCACCGTTGAAGTAATACCGGATCGGCACAGAAATGAAGGAGATCATCACCGCCGGGAACCACAATTTCCGTTAGTGGTGGTTCATGGAGCTGGAGCTGTGTGATGATTTCAGATAGTCGCACATATCCATCTCTGTTTCGGGCAATAACCGTAACGTTTCGTTTCCCATCCGTCAGTTCAGCACCAATAAGGGGTGTAATATTTGCTTTGCCGCATGCAGTTGCAAATTCAATTGCACCGTAGAGACCGTTCTCATCCGCTAAACAGAGCTGACGCAAACCGTGATCGGAAGCGAACGTCACAAGATCAGGAACGGAATGGACTCCCTTTAGAAAGGAGTAGTGACTCTTACAGATGACGAGAGGTGAATGACGCACAAATAGCGTATAAATAGCGCACAATAAAAAGCCGCCGAACCGGACATTAACCCAGCTGTCACGGCTTTTTATATAAGCAACCGCTATCTAGAACGGGAGGTCTTCTTCTTCTTCTGAAACGTTCTCCTTTTCAGCCGGGACGCTGTCGTTGCTACTACTGCGCCGACCAAGCATGGTGAACATATCGCCGTGTACTTCTGTAGTGTTACGCTTATTCCCTTCCTTGTCTTCCCAGGAGCGCGTTCTCAATCTGCCCTCCACGTACACCATCTGACCCTTCTTGAGATACTGCGTGGCAGTTTCAGCAGGCTTGCCAAACAGTACACACCGGTGCCATTCGGTATGGTCCTCGAAATCACCATCGGAGTTTTTACGGCTTTCGTTTGTGGCAACGTTAAAGTTTGCCACTGCCGTACCCGACGGCGTGTATCGGCTTTCGGGATCTCCACCCAGATGGCCTACGAGGATGACGCGATTTATGCTTCCTTTCTGCATTAGATTTCTCCTTCCTTTGCTTGTTATACTAACTACCCTCTTCCGACAGAAATATCATATCCCTGACCATGAAAATCAAGGAATTTATTTCATCGCTGTGCGGCTAAACGGATCGCTTCTCCAGTCAACACTGCATTAAACCCAAACCGGCTCCGCGCCTTATCTATGGCCTCTAGCCGATGCCACCCTTTTATCCACTCTCCTTCATCAAACAGATCCGTCTGACGGCCACTGCCGGTGAGGTTCGATAGTCCCATCCCAATTAGACGAACCCCTACTCGGCGGGTAATGGCGGAGCACATCAGCTCCTTCGCCACAGAGAACAGTGAGGGATCCCTGTTCTCAGGCCTAGACAATGTCCGGGAGCGATGGATGGTCTCAAAATCTTCATACCGCAATTTTACCGACACGGTGCGGGCGGCCTTCTGTTCCCTACGCAACCGCCAACACACTTTCTCCGTAAGCATATGGAGAACGGCAGTAATGTACTGCTGGTCAGTAGTGTCGGTGCGAAAGGTGGTCTCTTTGCTGATGGATTTCCGTTCCCACTCAGGAATCAGTTCGCTTTCATGGTTTCCCGTGGATGCGTGCCAGAGCCATCGACCGGTGACGCCCAAGGTCGATTCCATGAGCAGTTCCCCCACCGCGGCGAGCTGCCCCACCTGCTCCAGCCCAAAACTCCTCAGCAGTGCAGAAGTTGTGACCCCCACACCAGGAATCGCCTCTACCGGCAACGGCGCCAAGAAATGTGCCTCCGCCCCCACCGGAACCCACAGCAGACCGTTGGGTTTCGCCTTATCGGAAGCGATCTTGGCCGTCAGTTTGGTACTGGCCACTCCCACCGTGCAGTCAAGCTGCGTCAACTGTTTAATGGTCCACCGCATCCGCTCCCCCGCTTCCATAGGACCGCCCCACAGCCGCTCCGTTCCTGAAAGGTCTATGTATCCTTCATCAATGGACGTCATTTCCACTACCGGCGAAAAGGATTGGAATATCTCCTTCACCCTGAAGTGGTAATGGTCGTATAGGTCAAAATCTGTGGGCACGACCACCAGCTCGGGGCACCGCCGGATAGCCACTGCCATGGGCATAGCCGAATGGATACCGAACTTCCGCGCTTCATAGGATGCTGATGTCACTACGGAACGCCCAACCTCAGGATCGCCTCCTACAGCCACGGGCTTACCTTTCAGAGACGGATTTTTCAGCCGCTCCAAAGCAACGAAGAAACAGTCCATGTCTACATGAGCAATTATTTTATTAAGTGATTGGGTGGCCAGCTATGGCTCCGCCACGTCAGTCCCATCTGACCAGCGAACGAGTATATCATACAAAAAGCGTATATTCAAAGAAAAATAAAGGGGATTGGAGTCAACTTCTGTTCAAACTTGTGGTAAAACGGACCAATTCATCAGCAAGTTTATTGATCCTGTTCACAACAGTTTCATCGATGACGGCACCATCAGAAAAGGCGCTGCCTGATGCGTATACGAACCGTGGGATAATGATACACCGGAAATCAAGCATGAGAGAATTGGCCAGTGTCATGATGGACATATAGCTCCTGTCTCCACCTGCAGCACAGAGAAAACCCACCACTTTGTTCTCCCACACCTGTCCCGTGATCTCGATGAAATTCTTTGCTGCTGAGTTGGAGTCGAAATTGTATACCGGTGTGGCTAGAATAATTCCCTGAGCCGCTTCGACCTTGTCTCTGAACAGTTGTGTGGTGGGGTGATCAACATAAGCCTTCCCATCACAGAAAGGCATCTCGTGGTCGCTGAGACAGAGAACTTCCGCTTTCTCCTCACTTTCCCGCAGCCGTTCACAGCAGAGGTTTGCCATTTCCCAGCTGTTGCCTTGCTGACGGAGTCCGGAACTGATGACCAAATATTTCATTACAATTTTCCCCTTATCCTGTCTGAGAAGTGTCGTTGAGCCGGCTGTATTCTGACATCATATAAACGGCAAAAGTGGCCAGCCAGTGCTCCCCACCGTAGCCGCTGTCGAACATAATATTGTATCCTTCTCGGGCATGGATGGCTGCCAGCCGCGAAAAGAGCTCCCGTCGTGTATCGGACTCAGGTAACACGGACGCCAACTGGTTCATGGTCCATGCCCGGTGAAACATGAGGCCGATAAGGTGGCCTATGCCCGGATCTTCCGGATCCAGTACCACCGGCGGTGTTCTCAGAGGTGCGAACCGGTCATCGGCCATTGGCGGGAGAAATGTGTCCAGCCAGGCCGGGAATGCGTTTCTCTCCATTGTTTTGCTCATGGATTCGGCTTCAGCCAGGCATGGCGATAGAAAATCGGTACCGGAGGGTTCATAGGCTGTAGGGCAATCGGTATCATTCGCAAAATATCTCTCGCTGAAACGCTGTATGCCCTCCAATAAGTCGGTGTCACCAATGGTTGTCGCATAGTCGTACATAAGAGCGAAAGAAAATGCCGAATTGCGGTGCGTTCCCGGCCGAAGCGGTGAGGAGAGGACTTCCAGATACTCCACTGTTTTCTTTGACAGCAGTTCCACAAGAGGCAGCATGTTTGCAGCCCATTGCTGACCTTCAGGATCATCCCATGTGGACAGCTCACTGTACAGTCTCATGAGCCACGCCCAACCGTATGTCCGCTCAAAACCCTTAGTGAACTCATTGTCAGTAAAGAAACGGAATTCGGCTTCCAGTTTTTCGGCGCTGAGGTTGTTACGAAGTTTTGCACGAATACTGTCCGCCACAGAAATCTCCGGAAACATCCTAAGTATCTTTGTCATAGTCCAGTGTCCGTGCACTGCCGAGTGCCAGTCCCAGCAGCCGTAGAATGACGGGGTCACTTCATAGTGCGGCTTGATCCACTCTTCGCTATCGAACCTGTAACCAATCTTGTAGGGAAATTCCCGTTCCACACAGTTGAGGGACAGTTTCACCAGCTCCACAGCCCGCGCCTCATCCAAAACTGGTGGTGAAACTTGAGGCAGTGATTTTAGGAGAGACGTAGTTTCACGTTCCGGCGTGGAACAGCCCTTTGTAAAGACAAGGACCGAGACAACCGCCCAAACATATTTGCTTTTCACTCTATCTCCTCCCTGATCATAGTTCTCTTCGCCAGATCAAATCTATCCCCTTCCCGCAACAGATGGAATGGCCGGAAATCGTTCTGGCTCAGCATGGGGAATTCTTCACTGTTTAATGAACCGTTGTAAATGGCTACATAGCTCTTCCCTATCACTTCACACTGATAGTTATTCACCACAATGGCTGTACCCTCATCAAGGCCAATCCCTAACAAACTGGGATGTTTGGCTAATACGGAATACATATCGAACTGCCGGTTGCG
>JYMV01039032.1_pt1 | contig 63378 bp, 60 predicted proteins | sample 338911 | NCBI WGS metagenome assembly JYMV01 (sample SAMN03354496, study PRJNA234377) | hydrothermal vent metagenome | biome: Deep sea; feature: Hydrothermal plumes at the Eastern Lau Spreading Center, Western Pacific Ocean; material: Seawater | place: Tonga | collected 2009 | depth 2000 m m | reverse complement strand
GAGTCGGTTATTAAGCAAACTAAAGAAATTTTAGGTGATAAAGTGACTGAAGTTAGACTCAGTCAACGGTTGACTGATTCACCGTCTTGTCTGGTGACTGAGGATTCAGCAATGAGTCTTAATATGGAACGAATTATGAAAGAAGCCGGGCAGTCGTTTGGTGACAGTAAGCCTATTTTTGAATTAAACCCGACACATCCTTTAGTGTTAACCATGAAAGATGAACAGGATGACGATCGTTTTGCTGATTTGACTAATATTTTGTTTGATCAGGCGATTCTGAGTGAAGGGGGCCAATTAACTAACCCGGCAGATTATGTGCATCGATTGAACGGCTTATTACAAGGCTTATTGAAATAAGCGTGAAGGTTTGTTTCGGCTGGGTCTAGCCGGAGCCAACTAGGTTATTGAAACCTGTTTCAGCCAGAGGGTTGAAACAGGTTTTTTTATGTCTTAAGAAAACCTTGTTACTAAAATTCCTATGATATTATTCATGATACCAATAACCGTTCATTATTTTTTTATTGAGTTCAATCCAATTAAATGACAGATAAGAAATGTTGATTGTTCACAGTTCAAATAAGAGCGAAAATTTAGTGGCGCACTTGATTAAAGTGTTAGAGAGTCGGCCGCTATCATCGCCTTTTAACCAGGAACATTTTTTAGTACAGAGTCAGGGCATGGAGCGTTGGTTATGTCAACAATTAGCGGCACATTTTCCGGTATGGGCTAATTATCAGTTTTTATTTCCCGGTAAATTCTTTAATGATTTAATTCAACGTCTGGATGCTCGGCTCACCAGCACTGCATTTTCTCGAGGACATTTGCTTTGGGTGATTGAGCGTATTTTAAGAACAACAGAAGAAGCGACTTTGACGCAATACCTGACAGGTAGTCAATCTTCGCTGAAAAGATTTCAATTAGCACAATCGTTAGCACATGTGTTTGATCAATATCAAATGATGCGGCCTGATTGGTTAAACGCCTGGGAAAATGATTCGTTAGTTACCGCGCATGAGGGCGAAAGCTGGCAGCAGCGATTGTGGCAGGACATTGTTGCAACATTAGGAAACAAGCATCGAGGCTCTGTCTGGTTAGAGGCTATAGACTTATTAGATAAAAAACCTGCGGGCTTTTTAGCACCGCAATTACCTGAGCGTGTTTCCGTTCTGGGTGTGAATGCAATGCCACCGATTTTTTTTAACTTTATCCAGAGTCTTTCCAAACATTGCGATGTACATTTGTATTTATTACAGCCCAGTCAATTTTATTGGAATCGATCAAATACTAAAACTGTACTTGAAAATAACCTGATAGAGAGTGGCTTAGCTTCAACGGGTGAGTCTTTCGAAATGGATCACCCTTTGCTATCCTCATTGGGGCAGTTAGCGTGGGAATTTCAAGAGTTGATTTTACAAGAAGGCCGCATTGATCAGGAGTTTACGAGCTTTGATGATCATGACGGTCATGAATGGACAAATCTACAGCAACTTCAAAGTGATCTTTTAAATAACAGCTGCGTTAAAAAACTGGCGGTTAATGACGGCTCTATTTGTTTTCATGCCTGTCATTCTCGGTTACGGGAAGTGGAAGTATTGAAGGATCAATTGTTAGCCACGTTAGAAAAAAACCCTGAAATTGCATTGCCTGATATTTTGATTATGGCGCCTAATATTCAGGATTATGCTCCATTCATAGCGGCTGTTTTCAGTGATATTCAGCATACTGTTGCTGATCGTAGCCTCAAGTTGAATAATCCTCTGGTGGATTGTTTGATACGATTCTTAACGCTTAGCCAAAGTCGTGTCGGGTGGCGTGATGTCATGGCGGTTTTAGAACAACCCGCTGTTTGTGCGCGCTTTGACTTGAATGCAGCTCGGTTAAGTCTTGTTCGTTTTTGGATCAAAGAGCTCGGTATTCGTTGGGGATTATCGCAGCAACATAAACAACAGTTGGACCTTCCTGGCGGTGAGCAAAACACCTGGAAACATAGTTTAAATCGGTTAATGATGGGGTACCTCATGGGCGATGAAGATTCATTTGTTGCCGGGATTCTCCCTTACGCTGGTGTAGAAGAAAATGAAGCGGAAGCGCTTGGCGGCCTCTATTGTTTTATTGTCTTTCTGACCCAGGTTGGGGCTGAATTAAAACAGTCTCGCTCAAGAAGCGAATGGTCAGACTTATTGATTACTTATACCGAGCAGCTTTTTTTTGAAGACAGGCAGTCGCAAGAACAGCTGTTAGAGTTAAATAATTTGTTACAGGAGTTCACTGATGAAAGTGAGTTAGCTACGGATGTTGAAATTGAATTTCCGGTCGTAATAGATTGGTTGAAAGGGACTTTGTCAGAAACCAAATCCAGTAACGGTTTTTTAAGAGGGCAACTTACTTTTTGTTCTTTACTGCCGATGCGTTCAATTCCATTTAAGGTGATTTCGCTACTGGGAATGAATGAGGGTGAATTTCCTAAAAGAGATAAATTTCAGACCATTGATCTGATGGGTGTTTGTAAACGCATTGGCGATCGTTCTCGTTCTCTGGACGATCGTTATCAATTTTTAGAGGTTATGTTGTCGGTTCGGAAGAAATTGATTGTGACTTATATTGGCCAATCTAATAAAAGTAATGATGTGTTGTCACCGGCCCTCGTGATTTTAGAATTATTACAAGTCTTAGAAAGTCAATATGATTTGAAAGATTTGGTGATAAAGCATCCCTTGAATCCATTTAGTTCCCGTTATTTTGAAAAGGGAAGTCAGTTTGATAGTTTTTCCAGTGTTAACTTTAAAATAGCAGTGGCAGTCAGTGACCCAGACTCTTTAGCGCACCCTTGGTGGCAAGGGGCGTTATCGCATAAGGATGAGGCGTTTATTCCCTTTAAGCAATTGGTGCGTTTTTTTAAAAACCCACAACGGTATTTTTTTAAAAATAGCTTAGGGGTAGAATTAGGAGCTTTACGTAATTTTCCTGATGAGCGAGAACCTTTCTCAGTTAGAGGGTTAGAGGCTTATGCAATTAATCAGCAGTGGATTGAAGATAACTTAAATCAGAAACCGATTAGTAAGCAACGCTTACAATCTGAGGGACATTGGCCTGATGGAGCACTTGCAGAGGTATTTTTTTCTGAAAAAAATATTGAGTTAGAGGCGTTTGTGGCATTATTGCGAAGGCATGATTTAGGTGAACGTATTGATGATGTTCATGTTGCGGTTCAAGTGGGTCGCTATCAGGTTGCCGGGCAGTTAACCGGGTGTTATCAGTTCGGTTGTTTAATTTACCGATACGCTGATTTGAAGGGAAGTGATTTCATGGCCGCGTTGTTGCAGCATTTACTGATAAGCCAAAAAAAACCACAAGTCACTCGGCTCATTACCAGAAATAAAATCATTATCTTTCCTGAGTCCCTTCAGGGAGAGATTGAATTAGAGGGGCTTATAAACATTTATTGTGAAGGCTTGTTAGAACCCAGTGCTTTATTTATTGAGCCTGCATTTGCTTATATGAATCAACACAGTGCCCAGAACAATGGCAATAGAGTAAAGAAAAGTCCGATGGACGTAGCACATGAGACACTTGAAAAACAAAGGCGCTATGGAGCGGCAGAAGTTTGCCTGCTGGGTCGGCACCTGAGTCTGGGGGAAAACTTATTGGATTCTGCTTTTGAAGATTATTGTTTAAATGTTTTATTGCCCTTCTGGAGCCAGGTTGATGTCCAAGACACGCTTTGAGGTGACGCGCGAGGTTTTGCTGCCCGGGATAAATTTAATAGAGGCTAATGCCGGTACCGGAAAAACATATACGATTGTAATGCTTTTTTTACGTTTTATTGTGGAGCATGGTTTTTTAATTGACCAACTATTAGTGGTAACTTTTACGCATGCGGCAGCCGCTGAGTTAAAAGAGCGAATACGGTTAAAGTTGGCAGAAATATATCACAGTATTTCAGTTGAGAAGACCGGTTTAGATGATACTACCTTACAGTGGTTACAAGGCTTAGAACTTGAAGAATCGGTTGTCCTGCAGCGACTAAAAGCGGCATTGTTAGGTCTTGATCAGAGTGCTATTTTTACTATCCACGGGTTTTGTTATAAGACGTTACAAGAGTTTGCGGTTGAAAGTAAACAATTGTTTGAGCTTGATCTTATTGGGGATAGCCAGTCTATTCGGCAGCAGCTTGCTGATGATTTTTGGCGCCAAACGATTTATCCATTAGCACCGCACGAGGGGGCAATTTTAACCGCGCAATATGATAATCCAACCGCGTTATTGGCAAGTATTAATGGTATTGGGGGAGGCGTGACGGTTTATCCTGAAACGCAACCATTAATGGCGTGCCTTACGCAAGTGAGTACAGCTAAAGAGGATTTGAATTGCCAGTTTGAGTTATATTCACATAGACTGTCAGAGGCCGTGGCTCAACCGTTTTTTAAGAAAACTTTTCAGGCGCATTTTTCCTCGTATCATAAAGCTATTCAGCAATGGTTAACTACGGAACGTTTGACGTTTCCGTTAGAGGCTTTAAATTCTTTGTCTTATCAAGGTGTTCTAGAAGGTTTGAATGGTCAAAAATTCAGAACCACGAAAACACAAACAGGGTTAGACCGGAAGATTGATTATTTAGCGGATTTAGCGGATTTAGGGATTCATTTTGGAGCTATCGAGAAGGTTATCGAAACAAGTGAGTCTGCTCACATTGCGCTACGTGGATCGTTGCTGGCCTATATTCAAAATAAGGAAGACGCTGTTCTTGAAGAAATTCAATCGGCGTCATTTGATTGCTTGATTGGACGCCTGGCTGACTTAATGGTCCAAGGCGATGGGATCAGCCTTAAAAAGGCATTGCAGAAGCGTTTTCAAGTGGCGCTGATTGATGAGTTTCAAGATACCGATCAGCAGCAATGGACTATCTTTTCACAATTATTTGCACAGGAAAAACACTTTTTATATTTGATCGGTGACCCTAAACAGGCCATTTATAAATTTAGAGGGGCCGATGTTTTTTCCTATTTCAATGCGGCAAAATCAGCACATCGCCAATACACCTTAACTGATAATTGGCGATCAAGTCCTCGTATGGTCGGTGCGGTTAATACGATTTTTGAAAGTCAGGATGATGTTTTTTTATTAAAGGGCTTAAGCTATCAGTCGTGTCAAGCCGCATTACTCGATGAGACCAATTGTTTTAAATCAGATGGTCACCGCTTACCGGGTATGGTGTTATGGCAATTAGCTTGTAATGCAGATAATAACAGCGGTTTTTTACAGTCGACTAACGCACAAGCGCAAATTTCTATTGCGGTCGTTAATGAAATTATTAATCTACTCACGCCGGGTCATGTCTTTGAGCAATCTGTTCAGGGACGAACGACAGCTATCCTTCCTAAGGATATTGCAATTTTGGTCCGCTCTAATGCGCAAGCAATGGACTATCAAAATTTGTTACGTGAAGTCGGCGTTCCGAGTGTGTTGAATAGTGCTAAATCGGTATTTGAGACCACTGAAGCTAAGGAGTTTTATTTAATATTACAGGCAATAGCACAACCCAATAATACCGTGTTATTGAAACAGTTTTTAACGGTAGCGTGGTTAAATGTGAGTGCCCCAGAATTAATTTCAGCGGTGGAAAATGGTGGCTTTCTGGGGCAATGGTCATCACGACTATCAGAATATTATTTAATCTGGGAAAAGAAAGGGTTGTTAGCAATGACCTATAAGTTGTTAGCAACTGAGGAGGTTGCTTGTAAACTCTCTAGTTGCTCAACTTTTGAAAGGAAGATGAGTAATATTCTGCAATTGGCTGAATTAGTACAGGCGGCAGAAACACAAGAAAATCTAAACATAAACGGGACACTGGATTGGTTACAACGGTCCATGACTGACTTGAAGTATTCTGAACAGGAATTGTTACGCTTAGAAAGCGATGAGCAGGCGATCAATATTTTGACAGTGCACCGCTCAAAGGGTTTGGAGTTCTCAGTTGTTTTTTGTCCCGTATTATGGCAGCAGAATAAACATGTTCAGAAAGAGAATTCAGTGATTCAATGTCATGAGAATGATTTAATGGTGGTGGATTTAGGGTCTGAAAAATTTGAAGATCGAAAACAGTTAGCCCTGCAAGAGTCCTTTGCAGAAGATATTCGGTTAAGTTATGTCGCGATGACGAGGGCGAAATTAAGGTGTTATATTGCTTGGGCCAATGTTCGTACAAAGGAAAATAGTAATCGTTCAGCCTTGTCGTGGTTGTTATTTAATACGTCAGTAAATAATTCAGAGTTGAGTGATGATTTTAGCCGGCAACAAGGTGATTTACAGGCGCGGGTGAGCCAGCATCGTACTTTTTTTGAATATCATTTACTGTCAGCAGATCAATCCGTTAGCCAGCTACGGTCGATAAAGAAAACGCCGCTACTGATAGCACCTGAAAAGTGCCTTCGTGATCTTAAAACACTGTGGCAGATAAATAGTTACACAGGGTTGGCAACACTGAGTATTGACGAGGTTGACGAAGGGAGGCGTGACAACAGTGACGATGGGTCTTTAGAGGGCCTTGTGGTGCCTGTAGTCGATCACTTACCAAGAGGAAGTCGGCTCGGAAATGTGGTTCATGAGTTATTAGAAAAAAATGCTTTTGCTGAACTTGCCAGGCACGGTGATAGTGCCTTTAAAGTTGATCAGGCTTGTGCGCGTTTTGGGTTGAAGCTTGATCGCCCTGCATTAATGACTGATTTGTTACAACAGGTTGTTAGTACACCGTTGAACGAACAAGGTCATGATTTTTATCTTGCGCAAATTGACGATCAACACTGCATCAAAGAAATGCCTTTTTATTTATCGCATGCGCAAATTAATACGGAGCAGATTAATGCTATTTTGGGGAATGAGGCGACCTATAGGTCTTTAACGTCTAAAAATTTAGTCGGGTATATGACCGGCTTTATTGATTTGGTGTGCTTTTATCAGGGCAAATATTATCTGATCGATTATAAAAGTAATTATTTAGATGATTACAGTTCAGCAGGAATGATAGAAGCGATGCGTACACATAATTATGGCCTACAAGCCTGGCTTTATAGTGTGGTGTTAACTAGTTTTTTACAAGAAAAGGTTCCTGAATATAATTACCGTAGCCATTTTGGCGGCGTGCTTTATTTATTTGTTCGAGGCATGGCGTCTGATCGGCCGGGCAGTGGCGTTTATTCTTTTCTACCGGACGCTGATAAATTACAACAATTAACCCGGTTATTTACTGATGGATAAATTAGTCGATAAACAGTCTGGTCGTGCTATGGATTGGGCGTTGAGACATTTTTTGTTAGCAGGGTCAGGCTTGATAGGAAGGGATAAGATAAACTTTGAAACTTTGTTAATGGAACTTCAGCAAGCCATTAAGCGAGGGGATACCTGCATTTCATTAGGCGCTCAAGAACAAGCATTGCTACTCCGTAGTTGTTGGTTTAATGGCGAGCAAAAGAAACCGCTTGTTATGGAATGCAATAAACTTTATTTTTATCGCCACTGGCATTATGAAAATATACTGGCTGAAAAAATCCTGCGCTATTCCGCTTATAAGCGGGATAAGGCGCTTTTGTTTGGATTACTTGAGCGTTATTTTCCTGTGACGAATGCAGACGCTACGATACAACGTGATGTGCTTGCAAAGGTATTGCAACAGTCTTTTAGTGTCATTTCTGGGGGGCCTGGCACCGGTAAAACAACCTTGGTTGTTAAGTTGCTGGCAATGGAGCTGGAGTTAGCTAACCGGTCGTTGAAAATTGCATTGGTCGCACCCACAGGAAAAGCTGCGGTCCGTCTCCAATATGCAATAAATGAAAATAGAGTTGGTTTGCCTTGTGATGAAAAAATTCAATTAGCCATACCGCAAGAAGTGACAACGATTCATCGTTTGTTAGGGTTTCGTTACGGTAGTTCACTGTTCACTCATAATAAGGCTAATCCTATTGATTGTGATTTGCTGGTGATTGATGAGGCATCAATGATTGATTTGTCCTTAATGACTAAATTAGTGACGGCTTTAACAGCGCAAACGAGGGTTGTGTTGGTCGGTGATAAAGATCAATTATCTTCAGTTGAAACAGGCTCTGTGTTAGCGGATCTTTCAGCAAGTACATCTGTTACCGCCTGTGAGTTGTTGAAAACCTATCGATTTAATACCCAAATTAAGGCATTGGCCGTTTTGGTTAATCAACAACGTGCAAGTGAGGCATGGGCGATGTTAATGGATCCCGCTATTGAGGCAGTTAACTGCATGGATGCGGATTATATGGATTTTATCACGCAAAAATACCATTGCTTTTTTAGGGCCATTGCAGATAAAAAAACAGTCAGCCAGCTTTTTGAAAAGTTAGCTGATTTTGTAGTGCTTTGTACCAACAAGCGCGGACCCAAAAGTGTTGAAGCTATAAATCTAGGTGTTGAGCAGCGATTACGTGATAATAATATTATTCTTCAGCCAGAACAATGGTATGTAGGGAGACCCGTATTGATTCATGAAAATGACGCTGTTTTAGGCATTTTCAATGGTGATGTCGGTATTTGTTTGCCAGACCCTGAGCAAAACAAGCAGCTCATGGTCTGTTTTGAGCAGTCTAATGGAGACATTAAGAAAATTCTCCCGTCACGCTTGCCAAAGTGCCAGACAGCTTTTTCGTTAACTGTTCACAAAAGCCAGGGTTCACAATATAGAGGGGTGATGTTAGTCTTGCCCGAAAGCTATAACCCTATTTTAACCAAGGAAGTTGTTTATACAGCGGTGACTCGTGCTCGGGATAAGGTTTGGGTGGTTGCTGATAAAGATGTTCTCACGCAGGCTATTAAGGTCAAAATTGGCCGCCAAGGTGGCCTTAGGGAGAAATTAAGGGTCAACTAATTTCGTAGACGTTAGTTTTTTGTAGGCAGTCTTTGAGTTTTGTTCCAGTTCAGTCTAAAATACCACATTAAATTGAAGTTAATATTGACTGAAGGGGTATTAAGCATGGCTGAAGAGAAAATGTCTGAAGTGACCAAGATTCTGATTGCATTTGTTTGTGTGATGATCACTGGTGGGGTTATCATTGCAACATCAGGGGTTTCTAATGAAAAGAGGGCATCTAATGCAGTCCTGACTCATTATAGTAATATGTCTAGAATCGCACAGTACCAGTGTCCTAAAGCTATTCTGAAGCATACGGGTGAAAAGGCTTACGTTGTTAGTAACAGTGAATCTGATAAAGATACCTTTGTTACTTTGACGTATGACGGCAGTGAAAAATTCTCAAAGGCATCTTGTTCGATCGATCGATTCGGAAAAGTGACACAAGTAGTGGTTGATGGGAAAGAGATGCTTTAAATATTTCCCCCTTGAATCTTTAGGCGAAAAACGACTAGAGGTTTGACGCGCGCATAGTCGGTTAAAGGCGAATCTTTCGGGATTCGCCTTTCTGTTTGTATTAAAGGTTTTTTCGGGATTGTAGGCAATATTTAGTTTTTTGATAGCGGTGATTATGAGTCGTATCGTTGCGTGCATGTGACTTGATCGATCACTATTCTTAGCTATACTCTCTTCGTATTATTAATGAGGTATTTTTCAACACAATGTTTGACTTAAGTTCTTTTATTTCTTTAGGGGTTCATGGGGGTAGTTTAGCGCCAGGAATGGCTGATCTGGTTAATTTAATCGTTGTGTTTTTTGAAGACCTGACCAGTAAACCGTTGGGTGATCTTTTCTTCGCATTAATACCGGGAGTTAATTCATTACCCAATATTCATCCGTTAATCATTCATTTCCCCATTGTTTTATTTCCAACCTTTTTTATCATGGATGTCATTGGCAGTTTGACGAAAAATAAAGAGTTAAGACAGATGGCGAGTGGGCTTCTCTATCTTGGCGCTATTAGTTCTGTTTTTACGGTTATTGCAGGTTTTCATGCTGCGTCTAATGTGCCTCATGGATTAGAGGTTCATGGCATTTTAGAAAAACATAAATGGTATGGACTCGTTGTGGCGCTGTTAGGCTTAATTTTATCGGTTTGGCGTTTTCGTGCGAGACTATTCTTTTGCAAAGAAGCGAATGTATTTCATCTTATCTCTTCTGCTTTGCTATGTGCAGTACTCACCTTAGGTGCAGATTTAGGTGGTTTAATGGTTTATAAGTTTGGTATCGGTGTAGAAGCAGTCAGTCCTGCGGGTGACAGTCTGTTACATGAACATGGGTTGGATAAAAAGTAACTGCGTTAAGGTTTTTTACGTTTATTTTTTCAAAACCGGTTAGTAAACTTCGACTTGTTCGTTCTAGAGACAGGGTGGTAAGAAAATAAGTACTTGGGTGTATTCTGATCGGTGTTGGAATACACCTTTTTTAATGCTTACGTTTTGGGTTAGATCGGTGGCTGAGGTGCCGGGTTACGATAGTTAAAGTGGATGGATAGAAAATGCTAATAGCAAAGTTATTGCAGGAGTAAGTTATATTGCTTAGTCGATGTGATGAATTGAAATGGCGATAAACAGTGCTGTGAAATAGATGCTTATTTGTATCGAGAGATGAAATATATCCTTGAAGTGCAATTATTGTACTTCAAGGATATTTTATAGTGGTACCGAGGGCCGGAATCGAACCGGCACTTCCGAAGAAATTGGATTTTGAATCCAACGTGTCTACCAGTTTCACCACCCCGGCATTGCTGATGAATTATAAATAAAACTTATTTATAAAGCCAGTTAATTTAATTGTTTAGAAAGTCGTACTTAGATATTTCTTTTATAGCATAGCGGTCTTTTTATAATTAAAGGATAATAGTTTGTATTATGCGAAAAAGTTATTTTTTAAAGGCTTTTAATCAGGCGTTTGCTAAAGAAAGTTGGCTATTGATGCAATGGCAGAATTTAGACGCGCGTCTTCCTGAATCATTTATTTAAAAGGACGGTATGCATAAAAGTGACTTCTATTACCCATTGCCAAAAGCGTTAATTGCTCAAGAGCCTCTAGCTGAGCGAACCGGAAGTCGATTGATGAACGTGGGTGCAGATCAAGGGGCTATTAGTGACCTGAAATTCTTAGATTTAATTGCGTTGGTTAATGAAAAAGATATCCTAGTTTTTAATGACACGCGTGTCATTCCAGCGCGGATTTGGGGGCATAAACAATCAGGCGGAAAAGTTGAACTGTTAATCGAAAGAATTATTAGTGAGACTTCTGTGCTGACACACATTAGAGCCAGTAAAGCGCCTAAACCAAATACAGTTATTGAGCTGGAGAAAGGGTATAGCTGCCGGGTGATAGCCCGGCATGGAGATCTTTTTGAGGTTATATTTGAATCGGTTCAATCTGTTTTTTCAGTGTTAAATGATATTGGACATATACCGCTTCCCCCGTACATACAGCGCCCCGATAAAGCGCAAGACAGAGCACGCTATCAAACTGTTTTTGCTAAGCATGAAGGCGCAGTCGCTGCACCAACAGCAGGATTACATTTTGACCAAGCCCTTTTACAAGCTCTAAAAGAGAAGGGAGTTGATTTTGCATATGTGACATTACATGTCGGAAGCGGGACTTTTCAACCGGTTCGGGTTGAACAATTAAATCAGCATATTATGCATGAAGAACATTTTGAAGTAACGGCTGATACTATTCAGGCAATCGATAAGGTCAGGGCTAATGGGGGGCGTGTTATTGCGGTCGGGACGACGGCTGTCAGGGCACTTGAGTCAGCATCTGTTACCGGGGTGTTGTTACCTAATACCGGTTTTACTGACTTGTTTATAATACCGGGTTATAAATTTAAGTCTGTGGACGCGATGATTACTAATTTTCATTTATCGGAGTCCACCTTGTTAATGTTAGTGTCTGCATTTTCAGGGTATGAGCTGATTAAAGCTGCTTATCAGCGTGCAATAACAGAGGAGTACCGTTTTTTTAGTTATGGCGATGCGATGTTTTTGCAAAATAACAGTTAAATTTTTTATTGATGATTTACATGAATTTATCCGGCCATAAACCTTAAGTACTTATGCGTATAGACTTACCATTTTTTAAAACCAATTTGCCTACGTCAACTAAAAGTCCTCTGGGCTGGAAAGGGTTGGCAGGTTGTGGCGACTCGCTCGCAATAGCATTGACTATTCAACAGAACAATCAATTTCTTGTGGTTGTCACACAGGATAATCATACGGCGTTACGGTTAGAACATGAGGTTTCTTTTTTTCTGCAAGATCAAGATGTTATTTTGCATTTCCCGGATTGGGAAACCTTAGCTTACGATGTTTTTTCACCGTTGCCGGAAATCATTTCCCAACGCTTAAAAACCTTAACCCGACTATCAACAGTCGAGCGGGGGGTGTTGATTGTTTCTGTGGCTACTTTAATGCAACGGTTGGCGCCTCGAAGGCATATTTTAGCCAATAGTTTTGAAATTCGTGTTGGCGGCTTATTTAAGTTAGCAGAACAAAGAGTTCGTTTGGATTCTGTAGGTTACCAATATGTCAGTCAAGTTTTGCAGCATGCTGAATTTTCAATTCGTGGTTCAATTATAGACTTATTTCCTATGGGGAGCGCTTTACCTTATAGGATTGAATTATTTGATGACGAAGTGGAGTCAATCAGAACCTTTGATCCAGAAACCCAGCGGTCGTTAGAGAAAGTTAAGTCTATTAGTCTTTTTCCTGCCCGAGAATTTCCTGTAACGGATGATTCGATTAAACAATTTAGAAAGAATTTCAGGTTGCAATTTCCTTCAGCGCCTTTAAATAACTCCATTTACAATGATGTGACTCAGGGTATTATGCCCGGGGGCATTGAATATTATTTACCCTTATTTGTGGGGGCCACAGATACCCTATTTGATTACCTACCCGCGGAGACTGTTTTTTTCAGGGGATTAGAAGTAACAGAACAGGCAGCTGCTATTTATGAGGAGATTGTATTACGCTATGAGCAGCGTAAATATGATTTAGAAAGACCTTTATTAGCGCCTGAGGCTCTTTTTATTGAGGCTCCTGCATTGGATAAAAGAATGCGTTCTTTTCGGCAAGTTTTTATAGGGGAAGGTAACCGACTAACCAAAGATGAAGTGGATTTTTCTTGTTTAGAACTCCCCGATGTTGCAATCAATGAACGATTAAAAGAACCCGCTTTTGCCTTGAAGCGGTTTGTTAAGCAAATGCCGGGTAAAGTGCTTTTTGTAGCGGAAACACCCGGGCATAGAGAGGCGCTGATTGAGCAATTAAAAAGATATCAGATCAGTGTTTTTTCAGTTGCGAGTTGGAATGATTTTCTCGTATCGAGTGAACTCCGATGTATTCTTGTAGCCCCCATTGACCATGGGCTTTATTTGCCAACACAAGCCGTTGCAATTATTACCGAAAGTCAATTATTAGGCTCAAAAGTTCAGCAACGTCGGCGCAGAAAAAAGTCAACTGCCCGAGAGCTTGAAAATGTATTGAGTAATCTTAATGAATTATCAATTGGTTCACCGGTTGTACACCAAGACCACGGCGTGGGACGCTATTTGGGGCTACAGATTTTAGAATTGAGTGGCATAGCAGCAGAATTTTTAACGTTAGAATATGCAGGCAATGACAAAATATATGTACCTGTTTCTTCTTTACATCTCATTGGCCGTTATACAGGAATGAATGTAGATAGTGCCCCCCTTCATCGACTGGGTGGTGAACAATGGCGTAAGGCCAAGAAAAAGGCTATTGAGAAAGTCCGGGATGTTGCGACCGAACTTTTAGAAATCCAAGTTAAACGTACCCTGAACAAAGGCTTTTCATTTGCGTGTCAATTAGAGGAATATCATTCCTTTGCGGCCGCTTTTCCTTTTGAAGAAACGCCTGATCAACGCACAACGATAGAAAGTATTCTGGACGATATGTCAAAAGTACAGCCCATGGATCGAGTGGTCTGTGGCGATGTTGGCTTTGGTAAAACCGAGGTGGCGATGCGTGCTGCTTTTATAGCGGTACAGAATTCTAAGCAGGTTGCAGTTTTAGTGCCCACAACACTTTTAGCACAGCAGCATTTCCAGAATTTCCGAGATCGAATGGCTGATTGGCCCATTAGAGTAGAGGTTATTTCACGCTTTTTAAGCCCTAAAAAACAGAAATTAATTATTGATGATATTTCCCGCGGTGCTGTGGATATTATCATTGGCACGCACAAGTTATTTTCTAAAGAAATTAATTATAAAAACTTAGGGTTAGTGATTATTGATGAGGAACACCGCTTTGGGGTCCGTCAAAAAGAACACTTTAAGAAGATTCGCCATGAACTTGATTTATTAGCATTAACTGCAACCCCGATTCCTAGAACGCTCAATATGGCCATGTCAGGGTTACGTGAAGTGTCAATTATTGCGACCCCCCCACCGAATCGTCATTCTATTAAAACGTTTATCTCGGAGTGGATTGACTCAATGGTGCAGGAGGCTTGTCTTCGCGAAATTAAGCGTGGAGGACAGGTTTATTTTTTACATAATGAAGTTAAAACCATGGAGCGTCAGGCTCGAGAGCTGCAAAGATTATTGCCTGAAGCACGGATTGAGATTGCACATGGACAAATGCCTGAAAGGGAGTTGGAACAAATCATGTTGGATTTTTACCATCAAAAATTTAATATTCTGATTTGTACCACGATCATTGAAAGCGGTATTGATTTACCTTCTGCTAATACCATCATTATTAATCGTGCGGATAAATTAGGTTTAGCCCAATTACATCAATTACGCGGACGAGTGGGTCGCTCACATCATCGTGCTTATGCTTATCTATTAATTCCACCGAAGAAACTGATCACTAAGGATGCCCTTAAGCGACTCGAAGCGATTGAAACTTCCGGTGAGTTAGGGGCTGGGTTTATGTTAGCCTCGCATGATCTAGAAATACGCGGTGCGGGTGAGTTATTAGGGGATGGTCAAAGTGGGCAAATTCAGGAAATAGGGTTCACACTTTATACGGAATTATTAGAACGTACGATAGCGGCGCTCAAATCAGGTGAGCACCCAGAACTTGAACGACCGATAGATACCGGTCCAGAGGTTGACTTACAATGTACTGCGCTTATTCCTGAAGATTATTTACCGGATATACATAATCGCTTAGTCTTATACAAACGCATAGCGAATGCCAGTGATTCAATTGATTTACGAGAATTACAGATTGAGATGATTGACCGATTCGGGTTGTTACCTGATGCCGTGAAAAATTTATTTGAAATAACGCAATTAAAACAGCAAGCTGCCAAATTAGGTATTAAGAAGATAGAAGTGAATGCTTCGGGTGGGCGCTTAGTTTTTACTGCAAGCCCTAAGGTTGATGCTGTCAAATTAATAACATTAGTTCAAACGCAACCGGCTATTTATCGGTTAGAGGGAGCAGATAAATTGCGATTTTCTCGGCCCTTTAAAACGACACAAAATAAAATAGCGGTTATGACTGCGTTATTAACGGATATTTCATTGTGACCGTAAAAAAAAGTGTTCATGCGCGAGTGTTTTTTGGGCTCTGTTTGAGCATTTTTTTAAGTATGCTAATGGGCAAAAAGGTTTTAGCAAAAGACAATTGGTATCATTTTGAACTCATTGTCTTTGAGCAAACAAGGGCTAATACGGAGACCTTTGCAGGAAAGTTAACGGCTATTAAATTACCTCGGAAACATTTTGATTTAACACACACGACATTTCCAAAGTCACTTTTATTGATCAATCCGATTCAATTTGCTCGTTTGAACACAGATGATTTTTATTTGCAGTCATCTTATCGGCAATTGCTGCGTCGAAAGGATTACCATCCACTCATACATACGGCTTGGCTACAGTCGGTTAAGAGTGATTCTTCAAGTAAGTCTATTATATTCAGTGCGCCATTTGCCATGAATAATGCTGATCCGGTACAAGGGTCTATTACCTTAGAACGTGGCTACTATTTGCATTTAAAGGTACAGTTCGAACTGGAAAAAGAAGGGGTGTTTTATTTAATTGATCAGCGGCGCCGTATTCGTTTAAGTGAAACACATTATTTTGATCACCCTATGTTCGGCGTTATTATTTATGTTGAGCGGTTAGACATAGAGACAGCGGCAATAAGCAAATAACTTTGCTTATTGCCGTCAGAGGTGTGGCTGGTTTTTTAAATATTTATTGCGGCACCAACTCAAATAAAACGAGTTCTGCCTCTTCATTGCTAAGGTTTTCGGCGCGCATTCTTTTTCCAGATTCCCAAAAAACCTCACCGGCTGAATAGGTGTTGACTTGTTTTCCTTCGGTTATTTTTAACGACCCTTTTAAAATATAACGTGGTCCCGGACCTTGGTGGGTATGCCAAGGGCTTTTGTAAAGTGGTGGGAACGTGACTCGGATCATTTTTGCATGAATCCGGTTACTTTTTAGTGTGGTGTTGTTTTCAAATAAAAGTTCTTTAGACATGCTAACGCTTGCATCGGCTATCACGGTGAGCGGATTGATAAGGCAGAGGCTAAGAAAAATAAATGTAACTGAGGGTGTGTTTTTTATTGGTTTCAACATGAATGCCTCCATTAGCCGGTTGTTAAAAATGCTGGTTATTTTTTAGGTTTAAGTTATTTATTTTGGTTTTACGTAATAATTTTAAGAGGATATTGCGACTCATCCTTAACAGTGGATAAAGATTTTTGGCAATCAATGGGTGTTTAAAAATTTGGTAATTTAATTGGTTAAAGAATCCGGAGCGGCTACTCATTAAGGCAAGGGCCTGAATAGCGTCAGCGCCATAATAGAGTGTGCCGTCGATGACAAGGACCATTCCCTGGTCAATATCGAGCCCTTGGCTGGTTATTTTTTCCATAATAGGGTCGTTGTCACGGGCATCAATTAAGATAAGCTCACCCACTGTTTCGTTAATGCGTATCAACTGACAATAGTAATTACATGCAGGGCATTGTTTGTCATAAACTAGAGATAACTGTTGTTTAGCCATTTGTATTTGTTTATAGGGTAAAGGTTAAAAGATTCTAATATAGTAACGCCGTAATGGCTTTAAATTGTGGGTGTGATGCATTTTCTAACCATTCAAATAAGACCGATTCGAAATTAGTAATCGTGATATTTTGTTGTGCGAGTCGATTTAAAGCATAGAATTTATGTTCAGCATTGCGCGAACAAACAGCATCTTCAATAATATAGACAGAGAAGCCGGCTGTTGTTAATTCGAGTGCTGTTTGTAACACACAAACATGCGTTTCCTGTCCGGCTAAAATTATTTTAGGTCGGTGACTTGTTTTTAATAAGGTTAGGAAATTGTCAGTTGCGCAACAAGAAAAGCTGGTTTTCTCAAAGTGTTGATAGTCCTGTGGTAATAGTTCTAAAATTTTAGGGTGCGTGGGTCCAAGACCTTGAGGGTATTGTTCGGTCACCCAAATGGGGATATTGAGTAATTTTGCAGCCGTAATCAGGCGTTCAGATTTGTCGATAATTTCTTCACTAACGGGCTGGGACATAGCCGCCAAAAGTTTGGTTTGTATGTCGACAATAAGGAGCAGGCTGTCATTAGCTTTACATAAATTTGGGTGTGATTTCATAGGCGTTTATTAGCGTGTTTGTTTCATGATGCGGGACTTTTCGCGTTGCCAATCACGGTCTTTAGCGGTCGCTCTTTTGTCGTGTAATTTCTTACCTTTAGCAAGGCCTAATGACAGTTTTATATGGCCATTTTTCCAATATACTGCCAGTGGGACTAAAGTATAGCCTTTGCGTTCAACATTCCCTATGAGTTTGTTTAATTCTTGTCGGTGAAGTAATAACTTCCGAGAACGAATAGCATTAGGAATGATATGCGTGGATGCTGAGGTGAGAGCGGAAATATGAGCGCCCTGGAGCCAAGCTTCTCCGCGTTTAATAAAGATATGGCTTTCTTTTAATTGAATGTGACCTTCACGTAGACTTTTTACTTCCCAGCCTTCCAGAACCAAACCGGCTTCAAAGCTATCTTCTACAAAATAGTTGTGGCGGGCGATTTTATTATTGGCAATGGTGGCGGTAGCACTCTTCTTTTTGGTGGTTTTTTTTCCTGCCATAGTTTTAGAGAGTATGATTAATAGGTTTGCAATGTCATAATATTATTGTACTTGATTTATGCAGGTTGCGCTGTTATTCAGAAGGCTCTATGGTTTTGATGATGAGTAGTAATAATAGAGAGTAGGGCAGGGTAGGCGTGAGTTGATTTGAATTCCCAGTTGATTGTTGGGTTCTTTTAAGTTTTTTGTTGTAAGTTACAAGACTTGGATTTGGTGAGCTATGGCTAATACAAAGAGTAAGAAACACAGCGAATGGTCGTCGCGGTTTGCGTTTATTTTGGCCGCTACCGGTTCGGCTGTTGGGTTAGGTAATATTTGGAAGTTTCCTTATATCACAGGGGAAAACGGTGGCGGTGCATTTGTTATCGTATACTTGCTTTGTGTCGTGGTGATTGGCATCCCAATTATGATGGCTGAGACCATGATTGGGCGACGTGGGCGACAAAGTCCGGTTAATGCTATGAAAAAATTAGCTAAAGAAGCCAGTGCAGATTCACGATGGCAGTATTTAGGGTGGTTAGGCGTTAGTGCCGGAATGATTATTTTGTCTTATTACAGTGTTATTGCCGGTTGGGCTCTCGCTTATGTCTTAAAAGCAATCACTGGCACTTTTATGGACGGTAGTGTTCAGCAAATAGGAGGCTTATTTGATTCTTTTGTCCAAGACCCAGGGCGTCAGGTTTTTTGGCATAGCACATTTATGATTCTGACCATGTTGGTGGTGGTTAGAGGGGTGCAGGATGGTTTGGAAAAAGCGGTTCGTTTTTTAATGCCCAGTTTGTTTGTTTTATTGATTTTGTTGGTTGGGTACGCGATGAATACCGATGCCTATGATCAGGGGCTGTCATTTATGTTTAATCCTGATTTTAGTAAAATTACGGGAAATAGTGTATTAACTGCTATGGGGCATGCATTTTTTACCTTGAGTTTGGGCATGGGGGCGATTATGGTGTATGGCTCTTATTTACCGAAAGATGTTTCAATCGCTAAAACCGTATTTATGGTTGCGGGTGCAGATACTGTCGTTGCGCTCTTGGCAGGAATTGCCATTTTTCCCTTGGTTTTTGCAAATGGGTTGGAACCTTCGACAGGGCCAGGGCTCATTTTTCAGACTCTACCCATTGCCTTTGGACAAATGACTGGAGGTGTTATTTTCGGCACGTTGTTCTTTGTTTTATTGGTTTTTGCAGCCTTATCTTCATCCATTTCTTTGATTGAACCCGCGGTTGCCTGGATGGTGGAAAATAAAGGCTATAGCCGGTTAAAAGCCTGTGTCTTGTTAGGGTCAGTGGTTTGGTTCATTGGTTTAGGCACCGTTCTGTCATTTAATGAATGGGCGGATGTAACCGTTTTAGGTAAAAATATTTTTGAATTGTTAGATTTTTTGACAGCTAATTTAATGTTACCTATAGGTGGCTTGTTGATTGCTGTTTTTGCTGGTTGGGTTATGAGGCGACAGCACAGTCAGGACGAGTTGCAATTGAATAATAAAGGGCTTTTTTATTGTTGGGTTGTATTGGTTCGTTATGTTTCTCCGGCCGCTGTTTTTTTGGTTTTCATACATGTTATTGGAATTCTTTGACGTTGCATAACGTCAATTTATTAAATTTTAGGAGGGAGCGTGCCGGTTGTTAATAAAAGTGCCTTAGTGAAATACTCCGCGCAATCGATGTTTGATCTTGTTGATGATATTGAATCTTATCCTGAATTTTTACCGTGGTGCAGTGGCAGTAGGGTATTGGTTAGGAAGGTTGGTTTTGTTGAAGCGACGGTGAATGTATCCCGCAGTGGTTTTAAGAGCTCATTTACGACGCGTAATCAGTTAAATGGCCCGGTAAATATAAAAATGGTGTTAATTGATGGACCGTTTTCATATTTGGAAGGGGACTGGAATTTTACTCCGCTAAGAGAAGATGCGAGTAAGATCTCACTGGATCTTGACTTTGAGATGTCGAGTAAAATTGCAGGAATGGCATTTGGTGGAATTTTTAACCAGATCTGCAATACCATGGTAAGTTCTTTTACCGGACGTGCGAAACAAATCTATGGCTGAGTTGCTTATTGCGGTAGAAGTTGCTTTTGCACGCAGCGACCAGCAAATGATAATACCGTTGCAGATCAATCAGGGAGCTTCGGTAGTGGATGCTATAGAGCAGTCAGGGATTATCAGCCTGATTCCAGAAATAAATTTAATGACCAATAAAGTAGGTATATTCGGTAAGGTGTGTTCTTTGGACCGGCAATTACGTTCAGGAGATCGGGTCGAAATTTATTGGCCGCTCAAGATAGACCCGAAAGAGAGTCGGCGGCAACGGGCAGCTAAATCGAACCATTAGCACAGGCTTTAGTGCTCAGAAAGCACAAAGTTAATTTACTCAGGGAGCGGGGTCGTTATTGTTTCCAGCGACGAGCTCTTCTTTTTCACCGGTTGAACTTCAAGCGATGCATCAAAAAGGCTTAGAATTGATTGCGAAAGTGTTTTTTCAATGACTCGTTTAGGAAGCTCGAGGGTGCTTTCATTGGATAATTTCAGGGAGGCAATGTTACTGGGACGATAATCGCCTTGTACGCCGATTAGCGTATCAGCATCAAAAAAGAGTGATATTTTCTTCTGGATTCGGGCTTCCCCGCCGGCTTGAAAGGAATAAATGTAATCCCAGCGTCGTTCATGAAAAATATCTTTTAGCATAGGACTGCCCATTATAAAAAGGACTTGCCGTTTGCTCATTTTAGGGCGAAGTTGATTGATGACATCCTGAGAAATCATATTTCCTTGTTGAATGTCGAGCGAATAAACCCCCGGGATTCGATCAAAAATATAGCTGCAAGATGTTAAAAACAAAGCGGCAAGAATAAGGGCATAAGGCCGAATCAAGTTCATGATATCTTTGGACTGTTATTTTATAAAAGTATTTTAATTATAGAGTTATTATCGCAGAATAAGTAAAAACAATAAAACAGACTTAAGTAAAAGGGCTACAATAAATCTTTGTTATTAGGTGTTGGTTATGTACTTAGTCAGGAGTATTGTTTTTGGACACAAGAGAATTGCGAAGTCTCGGCTTAAAGGCTACCCTCCCGCGAATTAAAATTTTAGAAATCCTTGAGCAGCAAACGGAATTTTCCAATCATTTAACTGCTGAACAAATTTACAAGATTTTGATTAAGGGTAATGAGGATATTGGTTTGGCAACCATTTACCGAGTATTAACTCAGTTTGAGTCATCAGGGATTGTAAAGAGGCACCATTTTGAGGGCGGAAATTCTGTTTTTGAACTCGATGATGGTGAGCATCATGATCATATCTTATGTGTTAAGTGTGGCCAGATTGCTGAATTTAATGATGATCTTATCGAGCAGCGGCAAAAAGAAATATCATTAGCGTTGGGCTATACCTTAACGGATCATAGCTTGTATTTGTATGGTTATTGTGCGGCGTGTAGATAAATCAATCGTCATTCACTTCGACTAAAAAATCTCCATTTTATGTTTAGACCACTGGTACTTTATATCGGTTTGCGTTACATGCGTGGCAGGCAGCGCACGCAATTTATTTCTTTTATCACACTGACATCCGTTCTTGGTATTGCACTGGGGGTCAGTGCATTAATTACCGTGCTTTCGGTTATGAATGGATTTGAATCGGAGTTGAGAGAGCGTATTCTTGGAATGACGTCTCATACGACCATTACCGGTCGTATGAATCGCTTGTCAGACTGGCAGACGGTACAGCAGCAATTGATCAATGAAGAGCATATATTGGGTTCGGCGCCCTTTGTGGATGGTCAGGTGATGATAAGTTCTGGACAACGTGTTAGTGGAACCTTGGTCCGAGGGGTCTATCCAGAATATGAATCAGGTGTTTCTGCTATTGCCGAAAAAATGATCACCGGATCATTAGATCTCTTGATGGCCGGTGACTACGGTATTGTTTTAGGGGTTGAATTAGCCGGTTATTTAGGTGTTTCTGTCGGCGATAGGGTGACCGTTATTAGTCCTCAACTCAATACTACCCCAGCGGGTATTTTGCCGCGGCTTCGACGTTTTACGGTAGTTGGCTTTTTTAAGGTAGGAATGTATGAATACGACCGTAATATGGCGGTCATGCACCTTTCTGATGCGGCTAAGTTGTTTCGGTTAACGGGTAGTGTCAGTGGTTTGCGATTGAAATTAGATGATTTATTCATGGCGCCGGTTATTGCCCGCACATTAGCGGATAAATTTTATGGCCAATATCGGGTCAGTGATTGGACACAATCGCACAGTAATTTTTTTCGTGCAATTCAGACAGAAAAACGAGTCATGTTTATCATCTTATTACTGATTGTTGCGGTGGCTGCTTTTAATATTGTCTCTACATTAGTGATGGTTGTTACGGATAAGCGCGGTGAGATTGCTATTTTGAGAACACAGGGATTAACCCCGAAGTCAGTGATGGGCATCTTTATTATCTTAGGGTTGATGATTGGTTTAATTGGTACGGGCTTGGGCATAATAGGCGGTCTTGCTTTGGCGTTAAATATTGAAACGATTGTACCCGCCATAGAAAGTTTTCTTGGGGTTCAGTTTTTAGCAGCAGATGTTTATTATATTAGTGATTTGCCCTCTAAATTAATTTGGTCAGATGTTTGGGTTATTTCAATAATGTCCTTCTCATTAACCTTACTGGCAACACTTTACCCGGCTTGGCAAGCATCACGAGTAAACCCAGCAGAGGTGCTTCGATATGAGTGAGAGTGTTTTTTTAGAAACACGCAAATTAGTCAAATACTATCGCCAAGGTGAACTGAATGTGAGTGTGCTGAAAGGTATCGACCTGATTGTTAATCACGGCGATCAAATCGCTATTATGGGACCATCCGGTTCTGGGAAGAGTACCTTATTACATCTTTTAGGGGGGCTGGATGAGGCGACGAGTGGGGATGTTTTGTTGGGTGGTGTCAATATACAACACATGAGTCAGGCAAAACTCGCAGCTATCAGAAATAAATCATTGGGATTTATCTATCAATTTCACCATTTATTGGCGGAATTCGATGCGGTTGAGAATGTTGCAATGCCGTTACTGATTAGTGGTTCATCGATAACGAGTGCACGTAAGCGTGCGATACAATTATTGGAACGTGTTGGCTTAGGACACCGCTTACACCATAAACCGGCTGAATTATCAGGCGGCGAGCGCCAACGCGTAGCCGTTGCAAGAGCATTAATTAATAACCCTCAGTGTATTCTTGCGGATGAGCCGACAGGGAATTTGGATAGTGCTTCTGCTGAACACCTCTATCAGTTAATGGCTCGACTGAATAAGGAAATGGGGGTTAGTTTGTTGATTGTCACACATGATAAAAGATTAGCAGAGAGAATGGACACCGTATTGCAGATGGAAGATGGCTTGATTAAAAATTAACCTTTTGATTTCTTTTTTTCCAGTTAGACAGGACTTGATAGCGCCAAGCGGCATGAATTCCAAAGAACCCCAGTATTGAACTGCTGACACCCAGAATAAAACAGCCGACTAGGAAAGGTTGCCAGCTATCACCCAGCGTTGTCAGGATATTATCGACAGAGAAAATAAATTCAGCGTTAGAGGGCGGTATTTGCATCGCCCACAAGCCCACTAAATATGCAAAATAGAACATCGGTGGCATTGTGAGTGGGTTGGTGATCCAAACCAGAGCCACAGAAATGGCTAAATGAGCCCTAAAATAAAAAGCAACAGCGGCGGACATTGCCATTTGTGTGGGCAGGGGAACCCAAGCAAAGAACAGGCCGATAGCAAACGCTTTAGCAACAGAACGTCTATTTAAGTGCCATAAATTCGGATCGTGTAGCCGGTCACCTAGAAATCTAAGACTTTTATTATTCTTTATCGTTTCATCACTGGGCATGAAACGTTGAATTATTTTTTTTGCCATCATTTTCTATAGTTAGGTGTTAATGGGAAAGCCATATCGTTAAGCAAGTGCGAAATCATATTAATTCATCTCCCCTAGAAAGTCACTTTAATTCAAATACTCTTAGGTATACCCCTTTACAGATAACGATTGAATGGGTACTCAGTAATGGTAATACGAATTATATTATTTGTTTTAGGAATAGCCTTTTATTTGAAAGGTTGTAGCTATAATCCCTTGGTAGGATGGTTTGTTTATTCTCTTATCGTTATCGGGTTGTTTAGTCGAAATAGACAGTATGCATTCTTTTTTTTAGGGGGTATGACCTGGGTTTTGGCTTGGGGGCTCTGGCAAGGTAACGGTGAATTATCGACCCAATTGGAAGGTCGCGATATTAACGTGGTTGGGGTTATTTATGGGCTGCCGATAAGTGATCAACGCCGTGTTAAGTTTGATTTGAGAGTTATTCGGTCTGAAATTGGACCGCTTCCAGAGAAAATAAGGCTTAATTGGTATAGTCCGCCTAAGGTTATCCGGGCGGGTCAAAAGTGGTTGCTTACGGTGCGCTTAAAGAAGCCGCATGGCTATGCGAACCCAGGCGGGTTTGATTATGAACAGTGGTTGTTGACTCAGGGAATTGGAGCGAGTGGTTATGTCCGCTCGGACCCTACAGCATTACTCATTGGAACGTCAGATTACAACTTCAGTAGCGCTGATTGGCGTCAGTATTTTCATGCGTTACTAACAAAACAGATAGGCCATTCCCCTTATTACGGGGTTTCTGAAGCCTTGGTTATTGGTTATAAAGCCAATGTTACTAAAACGCAATGGCAGTTATTCAAAAATACAGGAACCATTCATTTGATGGTTATTTCTGGGCTGCATATTGGGTTAATCGCTACGATAGCTTATTTTATGACCCTTAAGGGGCTGACCCTTATAAAGGGTTTACAGGTTGCGCCTCCTCAAGTGGCAGCAATGGTAACGATTGCTGTCAGTTCTTTTTATGCGGCACTGGCTGGTTTTACTGTTCCTACGCAAAGAGCACTGATAATGTTGGTGGTGATGATGTTAAGTATTATTTGGCAACGCCATAGTCGGCCAATAGCCGTGCTTTTATTAGCTTTATTAGTCGTTGTCATGGTTAACCCCTATACAATTTTATCATCAGGGTTGTGGTTATCCTTTTTAGCGGTGGGCTTGATACAGTATGTCGTTACTGCTCGGTTAAAACCAACAGGCTATCTGCTATCAACAGTGAAGGTTCATGTGATTTTAACTATTGGATTGATGCCGTTGTTAATCGCATTCTTTCAACAATTTTCTGTGCTTTCACCGTTAGCTAATTTTATTGCTGTGCCCTTGGTTACGTTTTGGATTGTTCCTTTATTATTGTTGGCTGTGATGATGAGTCTTGTTTCTGATGGTCTAGGAATGTTTGTTTTTGAGATGGTTGAATTGGGTTTTGATGTCTTATTGGGTGGGTTATCAATTTTAGCGCATCGTGACTTTTCCGTTGTCTATGTCGCAAATTCAAACCCGGTTGCGTGGTTGCTAGCGATTTTAGGCGCGATGATTTTAATGATGCCCCGTGGCCTTTCAAGTCGTTGGTTAGGCGTGGTTTTATTGGGGCCTATTTTATTCGTTGTACCAGAAAAGACTGAAAGAGGGGCGTTTAAGTTAACCCTATTAGATGTTGGACAAGGGCTATCAGCTGTTGTGCAGACTGCAAATCATGTTTTAATTTATGATGCCGGTGCGCGGTTTTCAACAGGTGATATGGGGGAGCGGGTCATCGTTCCTTTTCTTAGGTTTAATAATATTAATGCTATTGATGTTCTAATGGTGAGCCATAGTGATAATGATCATTTAGGTGGCGTTCAGTCAATTATTGAGGCTATGACTGTGAGTGAAGTGATAACCAGTGAACCCCAAGCACTGCTTTCTCTGAAACCTTCTTTGTGTCAACAAGGGCAACAATGGCAGTGGGATGGTGTTACTTTCAGTATCTTATCGCCTGGTGGCAAAAAATTTAAAGCACGAAATGATAATTCCTGTGTTTTAAAAGTTTCATCCTCTTCAGGAACGGTGCTTTTACCCGGCGATATTGAGTTGCCTAGAGAGGTTTTTTTGACTAACCGACTAAAAGCTGCGTTAAAGGCCGATGTTTTAATCGCGCCCCACCATGGCAGTAATACGTCTTCTTCTGAAGCCTTTTTAGCGGCAGTCAGTCCGCGCTGGGTGTTAATCCCTGCGGGTTACCGGAATCGGTATAAATTACCACGTTCTGAGGTGTTAGAGCGTTATAAACGTTATCGTATTGAAGCGTTTAATGTTTCTGACACCGGTGCACTTACGGTTGACTTTAAAAAGAAGTCGTTACGATTATCAGCGTATCGAGAAAATAAGAAACGATGTTATTAACTCGCGTTAACGCGGTGTATTTTTTTCTAAACAGGACGATAAAATAAAGCGAAGCATGAGGAATACGATGGTAACGGGGTAGGCAATAAAATGATTAGTTAAGAATAAACTCCCTATTACTGCCGCAAATATAAAAATATTATAAAATCTAAGATTATCTGAATAATATTTTAAAGTCTGGATGGTTTCGTCATCAAACCGGTGCCGGCGATTAACAAATAACAGCGAGACTGTTGCCGTTACAATCACAAAGAAGAAAGGGAATAGGTAGAACATCGGTGCATCATCGCGGTAGTAATGATGCCAACGATAAAACCAAATCAGTAAAGTACCTGAGGCAAATAGATCAAACTTAAACCCTACAGGTATTTTTTTGATAACCGTTGTAACGCTTGCTATGGAAATAAAAAGCACGCCGACATAAGCAGATTCAGCGACTTTAAATATAGCTTGAAACTCATGCTGGCTTTGAGCCAAGGTACTTAAACATAAATTGAGAATGATGAATAAGGGCATTTTTAAGTTGAGTAGGCAACGCGATAATACCGTTCATTGTATTCGTTTTTTTAGTGCGGTAAGGCATTAAAAATTTGTATAAATTAAAAAGGCAGTATTGATTTTATTGATTAAGATCACCTTTAATAGCCTCACCAGCAGATTTCTAGTAAAATTATTGGTTAAAGTGTTTTGTGTTTATTGTTTAAGCGGGGCTTAGAGGATAACGCTTGAAATGAGAGTTTAATAAGAGTGAGTAGTGTCTTGAAAATTAAAGAATATATGCAAGGTCTTGGTGTTGCTGCGAAAGCAGCAGCGAAAATTTTAAAAGGTGTTGAGAGTCATAAAAAGAATACTGCTTTAAAAGTGATTGCTCAACGGATTAGAGATAATCAAGAGCAATTGATTGTTGAAAATAAGAAGGATTTGGACAAAGGGCAGGCACAAGGCTTAGATCCTGCACTTTTGGATCGTTTAGCGTTAACGCCGGCGCGCATTGTCGCAATGGCAGAAGGCTTAGAACAGGTTGCAGCCTTACCTGACCCTGTTGGGGAAATCAGTGATTTGAATTATCGGCCCAGTGGTATACAAGTGGGTAAAATGCGTGTCCCACTCGGCGTTGTGGGTATTATTTATGAGTCACGGCCGAATGTAACAGCTGATGCCGCTGCATTATGTTTAAAGTCCGGCAATGCGACAATTTTACGTGGTGGTTCAGAGGCGATTTATTCTAACCAAGCGATTGCCCGGTGTATACGGGAAGGGTTAGCCGAAGTTGGTTTGCCAATTGCAGCTGTTCAGGTGGTGGAAACGACAGATCGTGACGCCGTGGGTGAAATGATTACGATGAATTCCTATATTGATGTCATTGTGCCGCGGGGCGGTAAAGGACTCATTCGGCGAATATCAAGTGAGGCGAGTATTGCGGTTATTAAGCACTTAGACGGTATTTGTCATGTTTATATTGATGACGATGCTGATACTGATAAAGCCATTAACATTGCCTTTAATTCAAAAGCACAGCGTTATGGTGTGTGTAATGCGATGGAGACATTGTTAGTTTCAGAAGTCATTGCTAAAGCTGTTTTGCCTGCGTTAGGTGCCAAATATCTACAGCAAGGTATCGAGTTAAGAGGCTGTGCAAAGTCATGTGCTTTAATTCCAGGCTGTCTGCGTGCGACTGATGAAGATTGGAATACCGAATATTTGGCGCCTATTTTATCGATTAAAATTGTCGCTGGTATCGATGATGCGATAGCGCATATTGAGCAATTCAGTTCCGCACATACCGAGTCAATTGTGACTGAAAATTACAGTTCAGCAAGACAGTTTCTTCGGGAAGTTGATTCTAGTTCTGTTATGGTGAATGTCTCAACGCGTTTTGCTGATGGTTTTGAATATGGCTTAGGTGCTGAGATTGGCATTAGCACCGATAAATTACATGTACGTGGGCCAGTGGGGCTGGAAGGTTTGACGACACTAAAATATATTGTTTTAGGTGATGGCCAAATTAGAACTTAAATTTGACGCTATGGTTGGTGTTTATGGCGGGACTTTTGATCCGGTACATTTTGGTCATTTACGGACGGTTCTAGACGTAAAAGAGGCCCTCGGTTTGCAACAGGTGCGTCTGGTTCCGTGTTCTCAGCCGGTGCATCGTGGACAACCCGGTGCGACGGTGGAGCAGCGATTTACTATGCTGCAGAAAGCAACGGAAGGGCTATCAGGTTTTGTCATTGACTCACGGGAAATGGGGCGTGATCAACCCTCCTATATGATTGAGACATTAAGGTCACTGCGTAAACAATTTCCTCAGCAACCCTTATTGCTGATTATTGGCGGCGATGCCTTTGGCGATATTGAAAAATGGTTCCAGTGGCAACAGTTATTTGATTATGCGCATGTTGTTGTTATGCAGCGTCCGGGAAGTCATTTCGAAAACGTGAATATGCAACCTTTTTTACAAGCAAAAGTGACGCATAAAGCAACTGATTTGGCGTGGTTGAATCATGGCCATTTATACTTCCAGCCCGTTATTCAACTGGATATCTCAGCAACACAAATAAGACAGAAAGTGGCTCGACATGAAAGTATCGATTTTCTTCTGCCGGATAACATTATAAAATACATCACTGATAATGATCTTTATCAGGGCGATTTTACCGCTCTATGAATTTCGTTATGATTACGATAAACCTCAAATAGGATGCTACATGCAGATTGAAGAATTACGCACGGATGTTCTCCGTGTTTTAGATGAAAAAAAAGCACTTGATATAGTAGAGATTGATGTTCAAGGTAAAACCAGTATTTGTGATTTTATGTTGGTTGCAACCGGCACGTCGGAGCGTCACCTTCAATCCTTAGCAAATTATATTGGTGAGTCTGTTAAAAATACGGGTGTGAAGCCGTTGGGTGTTGAAGGTAAACCCGGTTCTGATTGGGTGCTGATTGATTTGGGCGATGTGATTGTTCATTTAATGACTGCAAAAGCGCGTGAATTCTATGCCTTGGAGAAATTGTGGGACCCTTCTTTGGTTGATGACACAGAAATTATTGAAGGATAATTGACTTTTAGCGGTCTTTTGACGGAATCATTAGGGCAAACGAGACATCTATTTTAAACTATCCTTATGGCGCAATTTTTTTCTATTCACCCTGAAAATCCACAATTAAGACTGATTCAGCGTGCGGTCGATATTATTCGATCGGGTGGCGTGATTGCTTACCCAACAGATTCCTCCTATGCAATAGGGTGTCAGTTAGAGAGTCGTAGTGCTTTAAATAGAATTTGTGCGATAAGGCAATTACGTGAAAAACATAATTTCACCCTGATGTGTAAAGATTTAGCGCAAGTTGCTAGTTTTGGCAAAATGGATAATGATGCCTTCAGGCTTATTAAGGCGTTAACGCCCGGGCCCTTTACTTTTGTTTTGAAAGCGACCAAAGAGGTTCCCAGGCAACTTCAGCATGTTAAACGTAAAACGATTGGTGTTCGTCTGCCCGATCATCGAGTTGCTGATAGGTTACTAAATGAATTTAATGAGCCTATTTTTAGTTCAACATTGATTTTGCCCGGAGACCAGACGTCAATCACTGATCCGCAAGAGATTAGGGAGCGTCTGGAGAAAAAAGTGGATTTGGTGATTGATTCTGGGATTATTGAATATGCGCCAACGACCATAATTGCTTTTCTAGAAGGTGGCGCTGAAATTATTCGCCAAGGAAAGGGTGTTGCACCGATGTTGGGAGCGTCTTAGTGTTGGTTTTTTTTAAGATAAAATTTGTGTGTTTAAGCGACTTTTTTTTGAGACTACAAAATAATTGTTACTGTGGATGAATTGACATTAGCTCAGAGGATAGTGGTGTGGATTATTCCGGTGGTTTTTGCCATAACCGTTCATGAAGTTGCGCACGGTTGGGTTGCCAAACTTAGAGGGGATAATACTGCCGCCCAATTGGGTCGTTTAACCTTAAATCCTGTTAAACATATTGATTGGATTGGGACAGTATTGGTCCCAGCCGTTTTGATTTTATCTTTTACTGGTTTTATTTTTGGTTGGGCCAAACCGGTTCCGGTTAATGATAAGAATTTTCATAACCCACGCTCTGATATGGCGCTGGTGGCTATGGCAGGCCCTATTGCAAATTTGTTGATGGCTATGATCTGGGCAGGCGTTGCTAGAATTGGCGTTTTAGTAGAACTAGAGTCGATTTCATTGCCGCTTATTTATATGGGGATTGCGGGTATTTCGATTAATTTGGTGTTAGCGTTGATAAACCTCATTCCGGTGCCGCCCTTGGACGGTAGTCGTGTTTTAGCATGCTTACTGCCAACTAAGTGGGCTTGGTATTTTAATCGTATTGAAGGGCTTGGCTTAATTATTCTATTACTGTTGTTGGTGACCGATACCCTGAGTGTTATTTTAGGGTACCCGCTTTATTATTTGCAGCAATTCTTTTTTACTCTTGCCGGCATGTGATTTGACGGTATGGAATCGATGTCAATAATCACAGAAGATTCAGAAACGGCACCATTGGCGGTGGTGGCGGGAGAGCCCTATGAGACCTTACCTGAAGATTTATATATCCCACCTGATAGTCTTAAGGTTTTTTTAGAAACTTTTGAAGGGCCGTTAGACTTACTGTTGTATCTCATTAAAAGACAAAATATCGATATTTTTGATATCCCTATCGCCCAAATAACACAACAATATGTGGCTTATATCGATATGATTTCTGATTTTAAATTTGAGCTGGCATCAGAATATCTAGTCATGGCCGCGTTACTTGCAGAAATCAAGTCGCGAATGTTATTGCCAAAAGAGGACGCTATAGAAGATGACGATGAGGAAGACCCAAGAGCTTATCTGATACGCAAACTCATGGAATATGACTTGATAAAGAAAGCGGCTGAAGAATTAGATCGTTTGCCTCGTAATGAACGTGATACGTTTGTTATTGATCCGGATTGTTCGACTATTGATGTTAAAAAAAGATTACCGGATGTGGATTTAAAAGAATTATTGTTAGCATTTCAGAATGTTTTGCAGCATTCTGAACAAATTACCCATCATCATATTACGCGGGAGCCTTTGTCAATTCGTGAAAGAATGTCAATCATTTTGGAAAAGCTTAAAGAATTCGATTATCTTGTTTTTTCAGCGTTATTCAATAAGGAGGAAGGGCGTCAAGGCGTCGTTGTCTCCTTTATTGCTGTCCTCGAACTCTGTAAAGAAGGGTCCCTTGATATCAGTCAATCAGCCGATCAGTCAGAGTTTCAAGTCAGAGGGATTAATTCATGAAAAGAATTGGCGCGATATGTTGTTAAAATATAAGGTCGAGGCGATTTTATTTGCATCGGAACAACCGCTTACCACAAACCAACTTCGCAATGTTTTTCCAGAATTAGAACGACCGGATACACTCGACTTACAAGAAGCGATTGATTCTATTATTGAAGATTATCAGGAACGTTCCATTGAATTACGAGAACTTGCTAGTGGTTATCGTTTTCAGGTGCGTGAGCAATTATCGCCGTGGGTTTCACGTTTGTTTGAAGAAAAGCCGCCTAAGTACAGTCGAGCATTTTTGGAAATATTAGCAATTATTGCTTATCGTCAACCGGTTACACGAGGTGAGATTGAAGAAATTAGAGGGGTTGCCGTCAGTTCTAATATTATACGAACGCTGATGGAGCGGGAATGGATTCGTGTTTTATCTTATAAAGATGTTCCGGGCCGCCCGGCAGTTTTGGGTACAACCAAACAATTTCTTGATTATTTTAATTTAAAGTCGTTGGAGGAATTACCGTCAATTGAAGATATTCGCTTATTTGATGAAGAAATAGAAAAAAAGATTTTAGCTGAAGAGTTGCCAACAGAGGATGTGTCTATGGATGTTCAGGAGAACACAAACGATTTAGCCAATGGTTTAAACATTTAATAAAGGCAGTAGATTCTTTGAAAAAACAAAAATCAAGTAAGCACACGGTGACTACGTCCAAATCAGGTGATAGATCACAGAATAAGTCTCAACTCCAGTTAGGTGAGCGTATTCAAAAAGTTTTATCACGCGCAGGATTAGGGTCTCGGCGTGAAATAGAACGTTGGATTACAGAGGGTAAAATAAGAATTAATGAGAAACCCTCAAAGTTAGGGGATCGTATTGTACCGGGTGACCTTGTTAAAGTTAATGGACGGCGTGTTGATTTAGAGAAGTTTTCTGAACAGGCACCGAGGGTTTTGATTTATTACAAGCCTACCGGAGAAGTGGTTACCCGCCGCGACCCTGAGGGGAGACCCGTTATTTTCACACAATTACCCAAGTTGGTGGTGGGGCGTTGGATAACGGTGGGTCGTCTTGATATTAATACACAAGGGTTATTGTTGGTGACTAACCATGGTGAATTGGCACACCGTTTAATGCATCCTTCTATGGAAATTATTCGAGAATATGCAGTAAGGGTTTTTGGCAAGGTCACCGAAGATATCATAGAGCGATTAAAAAGTGGTGTTGATCTTGAAGATGGATTGGCCCATTTCGAGACTATTCAGTTTGCCGGTGGTGAAGGTATTAACTCGTGGTACAAAGTAACGGTCACAGAAGGCAGGAATAGGTTAATTAGGCGACTATGGGAGTCTCAGGAGTTAGTGGTAAACCGACTCATGCGAGTTCGCTATGGGCCGGTATATTTGCCTGAGAAATTAAAAGCGCGATTATTCTATGAACTCAATGATAAAGAATTACAAGTGTTGTTTGACCATGTCAGTCTTAAACAACATAAAGCGTTTGATCTGAATAAAAAGTCAACAAGATCCAAAGCACGGCCACGGTCATAACGATTGCATTTTGTGGGCGTTAGTTGATTGTCTAATAATTGAAAGTTTGGAAGGTGTTATAAATGAAAGGTTTTTGTAGAATATTGTGTGTGCTGTTGAGTTTGAGTCTTTTGGCGTGCTCGCAGGAGCGTGAAAAATCCTCATTGATTGATAAAGAGGGGCTGAAATACGCACAGGGTGATGATAAACCTTATACGGGTTATTATGTTCAACACTATGTTAATAAGCAAAAAAAATTACAGAATTACTTTAAAGACGGTGTTATGAATGGAGTCATGACCATGTGGTATGAGAACGGTCAACAGAAATCACAAGGGCAATCGGTTAATAACCAACAAGAAGGCCTGTGGATGGGCTGGTATGAAAATGGTCAAAAAGAATGGGAAGGCAATCATAAGTCAGGCAAACAGCATGGCGTGTATACCGAGTGGGATGATCAGGGTCGAAAATTGTCTGATGTGAATTATGTTATGGGGCTTGAGTCAGGTCCGGTTGTTTATTGGTATCCTAATGGTGAAAAAAAACTAGAAGTTAATTATAAGAATGGTTTGAAAGAAGGCATTGAAACGCAATGGGATACTGCGGGTATCTTGATCAGCACGAAGACTTTTAAGAAAGGTCGGTTGGTCAATTAAGGAAGATTCTCACCGGCTTCCAACTCGATGGCGGTGAGAAATATCAGTTTATTTAAATTAATCCGAGTTGAATTTTGGCTACTTCCGTCATCATTTCTTGGGACCAGGGTGGGTCTAAAACCACTTCAACATTGACATTTTCGATACCGGGTAAGGCGCGAATACATTTTTCTACATCACTCTGAATAATTGGACCCATACCACAGCCCGGGGCGGTTAATGTCATTTTGACATAGACATCATTGGAGGCGGCACTGACAGCGGTTACTTTACAGTTGTACACTAAGCCAAGTTCGACAATATTCACGGGTATTTCCGGGTCATAAACGGTGCGCATGACTTCCCAACAGTTTTTTTCAACGGCCTCAGGATGGGTCTCCGTCACTAATGTTTTTAATGAATGCGTTTCTTTTCCCAAAGCATCAGCATCATTACTTGAGATACGAACCATATTGCCGTATTCAGTAATAACAGTATAGTTGTTGCCTAATGATTGATGGATAGAAACGGTTTCACCTTTTTTTAAGGTGTCATGATTACCATCCGGGATAATCACAACATTGACATCGCGGGTTAATATTATGCTTTCGTTTTCTGACATGGTTTTATAATGCGTTAGTTAACTTAAATGTTTCAACCTCAATGACCTGGCCGGTGATGCCAATGCTTTCAGAACCTAATAAGTACTGATAGATGGGAGTTAATGATTCAGCTTTAGCTAAAGAAGATTTGTTTTCGCCCGGGAACAAGTGATTTCTGACCGGAGTGTCAACTCTTCCGGGTATTAATATATTGACACGTATCTTACCCGCAGATTCAAGTTCATCGGCAATTATTAAGGCGAAACCTTCGACTGCTATTTTAGCAACACCGTAGGCTGATGAGTAAGCCGTGCCTTTTCTGGCTGTCGAATCAGAGGTGAAGACAATTGAAGCATGCGCGTTTTTCTCAAGTAAGGGAAGTAAAACCTTGGTTAACAGAAAAGGAGCGTTAAGGTTTAGGCTTAAGCTGTGTTCCCAGGCCTGCGTTGAAATGCTGCTAAGAGGGCCCAGTGTGGGTTTTTCGGTCGCTGAGTGTATTAATCCGTTTAGGTTCCTGTATTTCCTTTCCAGTGTGTCAGCTAGCTCATTAAAATCTTGTTCAATGGCGCCGACTAGGTCAAAGGGGTAAATAGCAGGTTCTGTTTCGGTTGTCTCAATAATAGCATCATAAATAGATTCAAGTTTTTCAATATTGTTATCGAGTAAAATGAGCTGTGCCCGTTGCTGGGCCAGTGCAAGAGCAGCAATCCTGCCTAAGCCGCCGCCTGCACCGGTGACTAAAAATGTTTGGTTATACAGTGGCATGGTATTAATGAATCCAGGAGGCTAAGTCTTGTGGGTGATCTATCAGTGCATCAGCTCCCCACGTATCGGGTTGGTCATCGGTTTTAAGGTAACCGTAGGTGGCTACAATGGTTTTCATATGGGCTTGTTTACCGGCTTCAATATCATGAAAGGCATCACCAATATAAATACAATTCTCCGGGATAACATTGCTTTGTTTGCACGCAGCTAACAGTGGTAAAGGGTTAGGTTTTGTATGCGGTGTGCTATCACCGGAAATAATACAGTCAGCCCGGTGTTCTAAGCCAAAGGATGAAATTAAGGGGGTGGTAAAACGTGAGCGTTTATTGGTGACAATACCCCACTTTATTTTTTTTCTTTCCAGTTTCTCTAAGATAGCAGGGATGCCACTAAAATAATCGGTGTCAATGGCAATATGAGTTTCATAGTGGTCTAGCATTAATGTTAACAATTTGTTTTGTTGGTCAACCGAAATCGCATCAGTAATACTTTGTTTAATCATAGTGACGGCACCATACGACACATAGGGTTTTATGATTGCCACAGGGACAAGGTTAAAACCTTCATGATTGAGTGCGTAATTAAGCGATGAAATCAAATCAGGGGCGGTATCTAAAAGCGTTCCATCAAGATCAAAGAGCATGCAGTCGAGTGAGAAATCAGGGTGCATGAGGTTCTTATTTGGGTCGTTGGTAGGCCGCTATATAGTTAACATCAACCGACTTGCTAAGATAAAAATTACGGGTTAAAGGATTGTATTCGATACCAATCATGCCGCGCATTTCTAAATCAGCTGAACGTGTCCACTGGGTGAGTTCAGAAGGTTTGATGAAAGTCTTATAATCATGGGTACCCTTAGGGAGCATATTTAAGAGGTATTCAGCCCCTAAAATTGCCAGTAGATAGGCTTTTGGTTTACGATTGAGTGTCGAAAAGAAAACATAACCACCGGGTTTAACCATTTTGGCACAGGCTGCAACAATAGCTGAAGGGTCTGGGACATGTTCGAGCATTTCCATGCAGGTGACATAATCAAATTTAGCTTTGTTTTTCTTGGCAAAAGCTTCTGCACTAATGATTTTGTAATCCACCTTAATGCCGGACTCAAGTCCATGTAGATCAGCAATGTCTATTAATTCGGTACTGAGATCAATACCGGTGACTTTACTGCCTAAGTTAGCTAATCCTTCGCTAAGAATTCCGCCGCCACAGCCAACATCAACAATTTTCTTTTTTGAGATATCCAAGAACTCACGAATGAATTGTATTCTGAGTGGGTTGATGTCATGTAATGTTTTAAAGTCGCCCTGAAGGTCCCACCATCGTTCAGCTAGGGCGCCAAATTTATGAATTTCATGTGGGTGGACATTTGCGGTCTCAGTCATAATTAAGGGTTCATTTGAAAAAAGCAAATTATACGGCATAATGGGAGGTACAGTAGTGCGAATATTAATCGTTTTTTAATTTGGTTCCATTTTTTAAGTTATTGGCTAGATTGGAAATGATCTGTGAAATATAATTGTTGAAAAATTGTATTTCAGTTTTAAAAATAGCGTGTTGGGATGAGAGGTTGTTATGACAGTTGTTGCATTTGAAAATAAGTTATCAAATGAGATTAATGTTTCACAAGAAGCATTAGCACAGTTGATCGAAATTAGTGGTAATGAAGGCGATACCCAAGGAGTACGCGTTTTTGTTTCTGGCGGTGGTTGTAATGGTATGGAGTATGGAATGACACTGGTGGAAACACCGACGGAATTTGATTTTGTGTATGAAGCGGAGGGATTGAATATTTATGTCGATTCAGTGGCCTTGGGTTTTTTAACCGGCGTTGAAATTGATTACAAGACAGAAGGATTGAATAAGAGTTTCGTCTTTAGAAATGTTTTTGCGACAACCGGTGGGTCGGGGACCTGTGGGACTTGTGGTGCAGTTGGAGGTGGGTGCGGCTCATAATACACCGTCTGTTTTATTGGTAGCACAGCCTTATAGTTACCGTATTGCCCCTTATGTGAGTGCAGCGACTAAGCTGGGTATTAATATCATTATTGCTTCGCAGAGCGAGAATTCATTAATTTCGGAAGTGAAACAAGGTATTTATGTTGATTTTTCACACCCCCAGCAAGCAGTAGAGATCATACGCATAGAACTTAAAGAAAAAACTATTGTCGCTGTTATTGGTTGTGATGACAGTACGGTTGAGTTAGCCGCGTTAGTGGCGGCCCGTTTGAACTTGCCGCATAATCCCCCACTAGCCGCTAAGTTTTCCAGTAGAAAAGATTTAGCACGATCTAGATTGCAAGAAGCAGGCTGTCGTGTCCCTGAGTTTGCGTTGATAAATTTATCACACCCGGTACTAAGGCAATGTCAGCAGCTAAATTTTCCGTGTGTCGTAAAGCCACTTCATTTATCGGCCAGTCAAGGTGTTATACGCGTAGATAGTCTTGAACAGTTAACACCGGTATGTGAGCGAATAAGGGGAATTATTCAAGAATCTTCAGATCTTTTTTTACGGACGCATGTCCTGATTGAACGCTATTTACCGGGTGTTGAAATTGCTTTTGAGGGTTATTTATTACAAGGGGCATTAACGGTGTTGGCTATTTTTGATAAGCCTGATCCTTTAGAAGGACCTTTCTTTGAAGAAACCATTTATGTCACGCCGACGCGCTTGACTCCTCTGCAACAGCGACAAGTGTTTACCAGTGTTCAGGAGGCGTGTCATGCTTATGGCCTGATAACCGGGCCTGTTCATGCAGAACTTCGCGTTAATCCAGAGGGGGCCTGGATTCTCGAAATTGCGGCACGGACTATTGGCGGCGAGTGTAGTCAGGTGTTTAGCTTAGATGGCGGTATTGAGTTAGAACAAATGGTTATTAATCTGGCAATGGGGCGAGATTTTAAGGTTCCGGTTCTTGAAACGGCTCGAGGCGTTATGATGATCCCGATACCAAAGAAAGGCCTGCTAAGGCGCGTTGAAGGGGTGTTTGCAGCAAGTCAGGTTTTAGGCATTGAAAAAGTGGATATTATTATCCGAGAGGGTAATTATTTGGTACCCTTACCAGAGGGGAATAGCTATTTAGGTTATCTCTTCGCACAGGGCGACACATCTCAGGCGGTAGTGGCAGCCTTGCAAGAGGCGTTTTCTTATTTAAGGGTTGTCACGGCCCCTACCTTTTCTTTAGTAGCCGAGTAGCTTATTTCTTGCCGCCAGAGCCGGCAGGTCGAAAACCTGAAGGCATCTGACCGTAGTCACCTTCACCAAAGAAAAAACCTAACATATGTTTTTCAATTAATTTAAGACTTTCGGCATCGGCGGTACTTAATTTATTTTCATTGATAATGGCGGTGGCACGTTCTAACCACTGTTGCCAACCGGCTTTAGAAACCTCATTAAAAATACGTTGTCCTAATTCACCGGGGTGTGGAACTTTTTCTAAACCTTCGGATTCTTGTTTAAGAACAACGCAATGTACTTTTCTAGGCATGTAAACCTCTTGTCTTCGTGGAAACTGAGTTAGAGTTCGTATTTTTTGAGGAGAACTCCGTCATCACCACAACAGGTCGCTGCACATTGTTTAACTAGGTGCATGTCTTCACTGTTGCTATTAAAAAAAGAGGATATAGGTTTATTGTCTTCAGCACAATCACAACCTTTGTCATTGTAGACATAGACATTCTGTAATCCAGCATTAACGGCAGCTTCTTGAGCATCAAAGAGTAACTTTTCGGGTGTGGCCGAGAGGTGGTTGAGTTTATAGGCGGGGAAAAAACGCGTAATATGCCAAGGACTATCGGCCCCTAAATTATCTCGAATCCAACAAGCAATACGAAAGTGCTCATCAACGTCATCATTCTTTGTGGGAATGATATTAGTTCTGGTTTCAACGTGAATGCCTAAGGTGGCGGCTTTTTTGATGGTGTTTAAAATTTGATCAACAGTCGCAACCGGACAAATTTGTTTATAAAAATCATCGGATAAACTTTTTATATCTGAACAAAGGACATCAATATGAGGGGCCATGAGTTCTAAGGCTTCATCGGTGATAAAACTATTGGTGACATAAACCGTATAAAGTCCTGCTTTATGAGCAAGAATGCTGACAGCTACAACATATTCCAGCCAAACAGCGGGCTCAGAATAAGTGAATGCTATGCCGTCAACCCCTGCGGTAATTGCGGCTTCAATCAGTGTTTCTGGGGCTATCCAGGCTTGTTTTGATTGCCCTTTGGCTAACGCATCTAATGCGGTAATGCCCCAAGATATTTCTAAATTGTGACAGCCACCACAACGAAAATTACAGCCATAACTACCGACCGACATCACCCGGGTATTGGGGCGGTAATGTTTTACTGGTTTGCTTTCAATGGCATCAATAGCGATTGATGACAGGATGCCATAGGACAGATTATATAAGGTACCCTGTCGATTCACATGCGTTTGGCAAAAACCACGTTGCCCCGGTTTAATTTTGCACCGCCAAAGGCATAAATTACATTGTGTAGCCCCGTTAGTTAGAGGGGTTTGTAGGCTTGTTTTAACGAGTTGATAATTTTCAGGGGGTTGCATGGGGTTAAAAAGTGTTTTAGTTAGAGTGAAAAGCACAAGTAATAGAATTCTATTACTTGTGCAATGATTTAATCAACGTAATATTGTGCGCTTATTTGACCATCAGTGCATGGAAAGGTAATCATGTTTTTATTGAGTTTTGTTTCACAGAGAATAACATGATTGTATGAAATGCCTTTAATGAGCCAAAAAACACGCTTTTTAACGGTATATTTTATCGGTGTATTGATGGTCGCGTAGGCACAAATGAAATTGAAAGTGTCTCGTGCCGAGGCGCTATTGGTTAGTGTATAGTCGGCATTCGTTGGCATAGGGTGAGTGCTTGCAAGGGCTTCGTTTTGTGGTTTGAAAGATTGAAAGGGTGCTGTTAATTGTGCCAATCCGCGGGTTAGCAGTTTCGGTATTGTTTGAGCTAAAAGATGGAGCAATTGTGAAGCATTAATACCCTCCGGAATATCGCAACCTTGTTGTATTAAAATAGCGCCAGCATCAAATTGCGATGATATTTTATGGATAGTAATGCCCCATGTTTTACAGGCTAACTTATATTGCCAGAAAATAGGGTCAGGCCCACGAAACTTAGGTAACAAGGACGGGTGGATATTGACAGCGCCTAAAGCCGGTAGGGTGAAGATGGAAGGGGGTATTTTTTTACTAAAGCAACAGGTAATAATTAAGTCTGCATGAAAGGATTTTATTTGATAGCAGTAGCTTTTAAGGGGCGCGTTAAGGTGAATGCAAGGGATATTATGCCAGCGAGCCAGTTGATGCAGTGTTTCATTATGTTCTAAGTGAACGGGGAATAGTTCGGGTGCGTTAGGTGGTTGTGCATCAGAGGTAAAAAGGGCCACAATAGGTTGATTGAGCGTTATTAACGCGCGCAATGTTGAGAGTGCTAAGGGGGTCGATGAGCCGATGAAGATGATGTTAAGCATCGTGTAGATAAAAAGTAGCTGTCGTATGTTACCGGGATTTTTGAATTAAAATAGCATAGAAATACGCTCTTTATTGGGATCTTTTATAATTCCTTTTTCAGTAATAAGTGCAGTAACTAAGTCCGCTGGTGTGACATCGAAAGCAGGGTTTCTAACCTTGACGCCTTGGGCGGCCCAACGATAATTTTGGTAACCGGTCACTTCTTCGCTAGGTCTTTCCTCAATCGGTATTTCGTTGCCAGTGTCAATGGAGCGATCTATTGTTGATAGCGGGCAGGCAACATAAAAGGGAATGTTGTGTCGTTTCGCTAAAACGGCAACCATATAGGTGCCAATTTTATTGGCGACATCGCCATTACTGGCGACTCGATCGGTGCCGACAATGATGGCATCAATCTCACCGCAGTGCATGAGATGTCCAGCCATGTTGTCAGCAATGAGTGTGATCGGGATGTTTTCTTGGACCATTTCCCAAGCCGTTAATCGTGCGCCTTGTAAAAAAGGCCGGGTTTCATCAGCAATAACAGATATTTTTTTTCCTGATTCTACAGCAGCACGGATAACGCCCAATGCGGTGCCGTAGCCAGCTGTTGCTAAGGCGCCGGCATTACAATGGGTTAAAACACGCGCGCCATCGGGTAGTAGTGTCGCCCCCAAACGCCCCATGGTTTGGTTGGTCACGATATCTTCACGGGTTATGTGATGAGCCTCAGTTAATAAGGTTGTGGCAAGTTGGCGGGGGCTTGATTTAGCGGCGGTAGTCATGGTTTGGTGCATTCTTTCCAGCGCCCAAAAAAGGTTAACAGCTGTCGGGCGGCTTTGCGACAAAACGGTAAAAGCCTTTTCCATGCCTGCTAAGAAAATCTCGGTGTTAGCTTCCTTGAGGTTCAGTGCGGCTAATGCGACACCGTAGGCGGCAGCACAGCCAATTGCAGGGGCGCCGCGAACGACCATGGAACGGATGCCTTCTGCAACACCTTCTGCTGAGTGGTAGGCACGGTATTGGAAATCAGTGGGTAATATACGTTGGTCAATCATTTCCAGATGATCGTTGTGCCAGCGTAAGGTTTCAATGGTGTTTTTTTTCATAACAGGTGCTGAATGGGTGGTTGGATAAAAAGTGATCGTGTGGGTTAAGTCATGTGTCCGGCTTTTCAGTGCATAAAGCAGTGAGGTCAATAAAAAAACTAGGTTGATTTAAGAACGCGTCCGGCAACGGCACTTAGTCTTTCGATCATCGCTTCATTTCGTGCCTCGGGAGGGGTGAGAATTGCATTTTGGAGGCTCTTTTTGCAATGACAGTTTGAGGCTGATTCGTCAGCATAAATGGTCGGGGCAACGTTTTTAATCATAGACCGGCCATTATCGGCATTAGCGTGTAAAACGTTGAGTATTGCTTCAACCGAAACATTGTCATGATCTGGATGCCAACAATCAAAGTCTGTGACCATGGCAACAGTGGCATAACAGATTTCAGCTTCTCGCGCTAATTTAGCTTCAGGCATATTGGTCATCCCAATCACATCACAATTCCAACTACGATACAGGTTGGATTCGGCTAAAGTTGAAAATTGAGGGCCCTCCATGACTAAATAGGTACCCCCTCGGACGACTTCAATGCCGCAATTCCGAGTGGCTTTTTCAATATGATCACCCAGACGACTACACACCGGGTGTGCCATAGACACATGGGCAACTAACCCGGGGCCAAAAAAACTCTTTTCTCGGGCAAAAGTACGATCAATAAATTGATCCACGATAACAAACATACCCGGTGTTAGTTTTTCCTGAAGAGAGCCAACGGCGCTAACAGAAATAATATCAGTGACCCCTGCTTTTTTGAGGATGTCGATGTTAGCGCGGAAATTAATTTGGGAAGGTGGGGTTTGATGGCCACGTCCGTGGCGCGGTAAGAATACAATTTTTTGGTTATTGAGTTCACCACACAACAGTGCGTCAGAAGGTTCCCCGAAAGCGGACGGAAATTTTTGCCATGAGGTATTCTTTAGGCCATCTATCTCATAAAGACCACTACCACCAATGATACCCAGTATTTGTGTGTTGTTCATGCTGTTAATCCTTATCAACCCCGTATTTAAATTTAGCCGTTATAATAATAAAATTGTATGGTAGACGTTTGCTTTTTTTACAGTTATCTTTCGATCAAAAGGGTGAGTGTTATGGGCACTAAAAAGTTCTATATAATTTGGATAATTGGGGAATATATTACAACGTGAATTGTATCGGATCTATAGGCGCGTTATTATTGGTTCTATAACGGTTGGCTGTCCGGTTTAAGCGGGATAAGTGACGGAATTAAACGGAGAAGAGGTGCAAGGGCACCTTAAGTTTTCAATAGTGTAAGAGTATACGTGAAATGACGGAAAAGATAATTGATACCAAGAAAGCCAATAATCCTTTATTTGTGTTGTCATGTTTAATACGTGGGTTTACTGATTTACGACGTCCTGAATTCCGTAAATATTTGATTATGCCCTTGTTAATTAATATGGTGTTGTACCTGGGCGTGTTTGTTTCTGGTTGGTACTATTTTTCAGGTTTCTTAGACCAAATGGTTCCAGAGTGGCTGAGTTGGTTAAATTGGTTCATTTGGCCTGTTTTTGTTATTGGCTTCCTAATGGTAGGGGTTTTTACCTTTACCATTTTGGCTAATATTTTGGCCGCCCCGTTCTACAGTCGCTTAGCTACTGAGGCGAAACGATTGGGTAATGATCAGAATAATGTCGAAGCGCTGGAAAACCCAGCATGGGTCAGTATGCTTTCAGAATTAAAACGATTAACTTATCTGGGTAAATTTGCAATTCCATTATTAGTATTGTTTGTTATTCCGGGGTTGAATTTATTGGCGCCGATTTGTTGGGTGTTATTTGCTGCTTGGGCAATGTGTTTAGAGTATATGGCTTATCCCTTTGAGATTGAAGGGGTGTTATTTCCTGATCAACGGGAACAAGTTAAACAGGCTCGCTGGGGCAGTTTAGTGTTTGGCGGTCTGGTTATGCTGGGGTTGAGTATTCCCATCGTTAATTTTGTGGTTCCGGCAGCGGCTATTATTGGTGCGACCATTTACCGTGATGATATTAAAAAATAAATATGGCAATAAGGGTGAATAATTTTTTCTACGAGGTGAAATTATGAATAATGAGGGGCATCGTTGTAAGCGATATGGGTTGATTATTTTAGCCGTATTTTTTTCAGTGTTAATTTCAGGTTGCGAGAGCCAGCAAGAGCCCAATACGTTGCTAACTGCTAAGAGCAATGTTTCACAGCGTTTTGAAGGCGCTCATACCTTGAAAGGTTTAGTCAGTAATGACGAGAGGCCTATTAAAAATGGGCGCGTAGAGGCGACGGATCTTAACGGGCAGGTCCTTGCAACTATGTCGTTGGTTGATAATGCACGCTATCGTTTTGACTTGCCAGCCGGGACCTCCTATCCAGTTATTTTGACGGCTTATCCTGCCAGTGGTGAAGAGCCGTTGAGAGTTGTTGTGGCAAACCCTACGCCGGTTAATTTTGATATTACCAGTTTAACAACGGCGATTGCGGAGCAAGCAAAGCAGATGGGAGGCTATACGAGAAAGAATCTGCAACGGGCCGCTTTTGAAGGGGTCGCTATGCCGGATAGAGATAGAACGCAAGCCGGTTTTAGGGGGGATCCGACTAAACAATTTGGTGGCTGGCATTAAGGTGTGGATCTGGATTTGCCGACACTCTAGGGCGGTGTTAATTAGTTAACGTTACTGCAATGTGATCATTTTGAGCGGTGACTAAATAGCAGTTTATTATTTTGTTTTCTATTGTCGTAAAGGGGGGTATTTCAGTGGTGACTCGTAAATAATTAGGGGTGTACCCTGAAACCTGAACAGTACCTTGCTCTGTTAATTGGTGTTGACTTTCCCAGAGCACAGGGAAGGTCTTACCGATGTGTTGTTGGTAGGCTTTTTGTTTCATTTCTTTAGCGAGTTTATGTAAAGCCTGGCTGCGCTGTTTTTTGACCGTAGTGGGTACGGCATTCGGTAATTTAGCTGCATGGGTGCCATTGCGGGGGGAATAACTGAAGATATGGATGTGGGCAAAATTCATTGCTTTAATAAATTGGTAGCTTTGTTGCCATTCTTGTTCAGTTTCCCCAGGAAAGCCGACAATAATATCCGTACTGATATTGAAATCTTCTATCTGGCTTCGTGCCTGCGTGACTAATTGAGCAAATTCTTCAGTTTTGCACCGACGAGCCATACGTTGTAGAACGGTGTTACAACCACTTTGTAAAGGTAAATGCAGATGCGGCATTAATCGAGTGTTTTTAAATAAAGTAAAAAAACCGGCCGGCAAATCCCAAGGCTCCAGTGAGCCAAGACGAAGACGAGGGATGGCTGTTTGTTCTAGTATTTGAGTAATAAGCGCGGTTAAATGGCTGTTAATATCTGAGCCATATCCCCCTAAGTGAACACCCGTGAGAATAACTTCTTGAATACCCTCACCGTGCAAGTTGTTAATTTCTTCAATAATGGCCGCAACTGGGCGGCTGCTTTCTTGTCCCCGTGCTACGGTCACAATGCAGAAGGTACATTTATAGCGACAGCCGTCCTGAACCTTAATGAAAGCGCGTTGACGGCCGCGTTTAAATAATGAAAATTCACTCGGTTCCGTTGCCATGGCAGGCATGTCAACGCTGTTAATTGTTGAGAGAGATAGGGGAACGAGTTTATCTTTATCTTTGTTGCTAATAACAAGGTCTACACCCAATATCTCAGCGGCTTCATCAGGGTTTAAAGTCACATAGCAGCCACTGACAATTAGTTTAGCTTCTGGGTTGTTGCGATGAATACGCCGGATAAGTTGTTTCGATTTACGTACTGCTTCTTGCGTAACAGCACAAGAATTGATAACGATTAAATTTGCATTCTGTTGATCGAGGGTAATGGTGTGTCCTGCTTTTTGAAATTCTTGGGCCCAAGTTTCGAGCTCAGCTTCATTAAGGCGGCAACCAAGTGTTTTAAGGTGAACCTGCATGCGGGTTTAAGGGGTCTTAGATTGATTTTAAAAAAAATTGACTGCCTATTATAAGTTTATTTGAAGCCAGACAAAAGTAATTTAAGGTTAAATCAGTTGTGGCGTTTGATCGCTGTTGAACCGAACCCTGCGTCAGGGGGTTAACCAAAAAACCAATAACTCACGGTGATTGCTGCAGTAATGCCGCCTATATCTGCTATGAGTCCACAGCTGGCAGCATGGCGTATGTTTTTGATGCCCACAGCGCCAAAATAGACAGCAAGAACATAAAAAGTTGTTTCAGTACTGCCTTGAACGATTGTCGCCATGCGGCCTGAAAAAGAGTCAGCACCATAGGTTGTCATGGTCTCTACCATCATCGCACGGGCGCCGCTACCACTAAAAGGTTTCATTAAGGCGGTTGGTAATGCATCGATAAAACGGTCATCAACATTGAATAGGCGCACGAGAGAACGAACTAAATCTTGGCCGATATCTATGGCAACTAACATTGCGACGAGATAGGGGATAATTGTTTTGGCCGTTTCAAAACCTTCTTTAGCCCCTTCAATAAAGGCTTCGTAAGCATTTATTTTATGGTAAATGGCACCCAGCATAAAGGTGATGACCAATGAAAATAAAATAGTATTACTCAGTAGCGCTGATTGTTGTTGCATGCTCGCTTGGTCTAATTGTGAAAAGTAAAGCAATAAACTACTAAGTAATAGGGTAAAGCCGCCTAAATAACTCAAAATAACTTTATCTAAGAGGTTTATTTTTTGGATAAAGGCAACGGCTAACAGGCCTACGATGCTTGAAACGTAGGTGGCCAGTAAAATAGGTATAAACACATCACTGGGATGTAAAGCGCCCAGTTGAGCGCGGTAAGCAAAGATGGTGACCGGGAATAAGGTGACCGAAGAGGTGTTAATGACTAAGAATAGTATCTGTGCATTACTCGCCGTTTCAGGCTCTGGATTGAGTGTTTGCAACTCTTTCATCGCCTTTATGCCTAAAGGCGTAGCGGCATTATCAAGACCTAAGGCGTTAGCTGACATATTCATGACAATAGCACCTAATGCGGGGTGGTCTTTGGGGATTTCTGGCATGAGGCGTTGAAATAAAGGATAGAGTCCGCGCGTGAGCAGCGTAATAAAGCCGCTACGTTCACCTATTCGCATGATTCCAAGCCATAGGCAAAGAATGCCGGTTAAGCCTAAAGAAATCTCAAATGCTGTTTTAGCCATGGCAAACATGGCAGTTATCAGTTCGTTAAAAATATTCTGGTCACCCAGAAAGACCAGCTTTATTGCGGCCGTTAGAAAAGCAACAATAAAGAAAAATAGCCAAATAAAATTGAGCAAACTGAAGCCTTAATCGATGAACGAGAAGGTAAGTATATACCCTAACATTATTGATTCAGTCAATAGCTTGGGCTAATGACGCGGCATAACCAATATAATTGTGAGGGGTTAATGTGAGCAAGGATTCTTTTGCATGCTCTGGGATATCAAGTTTTATAATAAATTGTTGAATTTCTTGTTGACCGATTTTATGACCCCGGGTCAGTTCTTTGAGTTTTTCGTAGGGTTTATCAATTTGATAGCGCCGCATAACCGTTTGAATGGGCTCTGCGAGTACTTCCCAGTTATTATCGAGGTCATGGTTGAGGCTGTCGGGATTAATTTGTAATTTGGAAATGCCTTTCAGGGTGGCTTGAATAGCAATTAACGTATGGGCGACGCCAACGCCGATATTTCTGAGTACGGTGGAATCTGTCAGGTCACGTTGCCACCGTGAAACGGGTAGTTTTTCTGCCAAGTGCGAGAAAATAGCATTCGCAAGTCCTAAGTTACCCTCCGAATTTTCAAAATCAATTGGGTTTACTTTGTGAGGCATCGTCGATGAGCCGACTTCACCGGCAATAGTTTTTTGTTTGAAATATCCAAGTGAAATATAACTCCAGATATCGCGATCAAAATCAAGCAAGATGGTATTGAATCGCGAGACCGCATGGAAAAATTCAGCAATGTAATCATGAGGTTCAATCTGTATAGTATAAGGATTCCAAGAAAGACCGAGTGAAGTAACAAAGTTTTCTGAAAATTCTGGCCAGTTGATTTCTGGGTAAGCGACTTGATGGGCATTATAATTACCCACGGCACCATTGATCTTGCCTAAAAGACTGATCTGGGTTAATTGATCACGTTGTCGTTGGAGGCGGGCAACAACATTAGCAAATTCTTTACCCGTTGTTGTTGGGGTTGCTGATTGACCATGCGTTCGCGATAACATGGGTTGTGTCGCGGTGCTAATAGCAATATCTCTAATAGCCTTAATGCACGCATCGATGTGGGTTAATAAAACTTCACGGCCTTCTTTTAGCATTAAGGCATATGAGAGATTGTTGATATCCTCTGATGTGCAAGCAAAATGAATAAATTCATTAACTTCTTGTAATTCTTGATTGTCGTGAATACATTCTTTTAGAAAATACTCAACAGCTTTCACATCATGGTTGGTTGTTCTCTCTATGGTTTTGACGCGTTCAGCATCAGTTTCTGAGAATTGGTTAACAATGCTATCAAGAACGTCGTGGGCGTTAGCGCTTAGTGTGGGAACTTCCGTAATTTCAGGCTGTGCCGCAAGGGCCTTTAGCCAATTAACTTCAACCTGAACACGGTAGCGAATTAACCCATATTCACTAAAAATAGGGCGTAACTCATGGGCTTTGTCCGCATAGCGGCCATCAATGGGTGAAATAGCAAAGAGTACTGATTGGCTCATTTAATGTCCTGTTTTATTTTATAACGTGTTGTAGGGGTAATGGTTGGGAGGTTATCTGTTTTCCGCATAATCAATAATACCACCCCCTAAGCAAATGTCCTGATCATAGAAGACCACCGATTGGCCGGGTGTGATAGCGCGCTGGGCTGACTCAAAGGTGACGCGGTACCGGTGATCGGGTAGTGGTTCAATTTGACAGGGCTGATCCTCTTGGCGATAGCGGATTTTGGCGGCACAGGTTTTAGTGCCGGTCGGTGGTTGATCGCTGACCCAATCAAATTGACTGGCGGTCAGTGAATTATGAAACAGTAACGGGTGATTATGCCCTTGACCCACAATAAGGATGTTGTTGCTTAAGTCCTTATTTAGGACATACCAAGGGTCTTCAGATGCACCTTTAACGCCACCTATTCCAAGCCCTTGTCGTTGACCAATGGTATAATACATCAAACCCTGATGGTTGCTAACAAGTTGGCCTTCGGGGGTTCGCATTTCACCGGGTTGCGTGGCTAGATAGCGTTTTAAAAATTGGGTGAATTTACGCTCACCAATAAAACAAATACCGGTGCTGTCTTTTTTTTCGTGGTTATCAAAGCCAGATCGATTTGCTAAATCTCGCAGTTCAGGTTTATGAATGTCGCCAATAGGAAATAGGGTTTTGGCCAGTTGTGCTTGCTTGAGCGTATATAAAAAATAACTTTGTTCTTTATTCGGATCGAGTCCTTTGCGTAAAAAATAGCGCCCGTCTTCTTCGCTGACGCGGGCATAGTGCCCGGTTGCAATATAATCAGCACCTAAGTCAAAGGCATAATCAAGAAAAGCTTTAAATTTAATATGTTTGTTACAAAGAATGTCAGGGTTAGGTGTTCTTCCTGACTTATATTCTGCTAGAAATATTTCAAAAACCTGATCCCAGTATTCACTGGCAAAGTTAACGGTTTTCAGTGGGATGTTAAGGGTGTCAGAAACTTGTTGGGCATCTTTTAGGTCTGCTAACGCAGTACATTCATTGGTACCGTCATCTTCATCCCAGTTTTTCATAAATAAACCGGTTACCCGATGCCCCTGTTCGACTAGTTTTAAGGCTGTTACGGAGGAGTCAACGCCACCGGACATACCCACGACAATATGTTTGTTCATACGGTTATTAATGATTTAAGCAAAGTTAAAGGTATGCGTTGACCGGATAAGTATTGGTTGACGGATTCAAGTACCAAGGGGCTGCGTAATCGGTGCTTTTGATGGTTTAAATCATCGCGGTTCAGCCAATGGGTTGCAATTATTCCGTGGTCTAAAGGCAGTGTCGGGTCAGGTTCTGAGACAGTTCCGGTAAAACAAACACGTAAAAAAGTAGGGAACTTGGCGTCTTTGCGCCATAATTGAATAGCAAGGAGTGCCGAGGGTTCAAATTGACAAGTGGTTTCTTCTAGAACTTCACGTTTAATGGCAGTGATAAGGTCTTCACCGTTTTCTAGATGCCCGGCCGGTTGATTAAAAACCAGTTGACCTGAGCATTGTTCTTCTACCATTAAAAAGTTTTGGTTTTTTTCTATTACCGCGGCAACAGTAACGTGGGGTTTCCAAATGGGATTAGGTTCGCTCATTAAATAAAAAAGTATGTTGCAATGGCTATGAAACAAATTTGAGATATAATTGGATTTTAACATACGACTTTCTTTTATGACAAACGTTGAATTATTTTTGGTTGCCAATGTCTGAAGTTGATCCGAATGACAATAAGGCAGGCGATCTGGCTGTCCAGGATGTCAGTCCTAAGCTAAAGAAGCCACCGTTGTATAAAGTGGTCCTGTTGAATGATGATTATACGCCTATGGACTTTGTAGTAGATATTTTGATACATTTCTTTTCAATGTCTGAAGAAAAAGCAACGCGTGTCATGTTGCATGTGCACACGCGGGGTGTGGGTGTCTGTGGTGTTTTTGCTAAAGATGTCGCTGAAACAAAGGTGGAGTTGGTCAATCAACATGCGCGCGATCATCAGCACCCTCTTAAATGTTCGATGGAAGAAGCCTAACCTAAATTATGTTGAGTAAAGAACTGGAAACAACCCTGAACCAAGCGTTCAAACAGGCTCATGCTAAATACCATGAGTTTATAACGGTAGAACACTTGTTATTAGCGTTAATTGATAATGAATCAGCCCATACGGTATTAACAGTTTGTGATTGTAATATCAGTGATCTTAAGGGTGAAGTTGAACAATTTATTGCTGATACAATTTCGCTCTTAGATAAAGAGTCTGGCCGTGAAACACAGCCAACACTTGGTTTTCAACGGGTATTGCAACGTGCGGTTTTTCATGTGCAATCTTCAAATAAGAAAGAAGTTGACGGTGCTAACTTATTAGTTGCCTTGTTTAGTGAGCAAGATTCACATGCTGTTTATTTATTAAATAAATTTGATGTAACGCGTTTAGATATCGTTAATTATCTTTCTCACGGTGTCAGTGGTGCCCAAGCAGGTGACACCGATTCTGTGCGGGAAGCGAAAACTGACGATGATGAAGTGGCAGGTTCCTTGCAAAAATATACGACTAATCTTAATGTGTTAGCGCTCGAAGGAAAAATTGATCCCTTAATTGGTCGCCATGAAGAAATAGCGAGAACATTACAAATACTTTGTCGTCGCCGTAAGAATAATCCTTTACTGGTGGGTGATGCTGGTGTAGGCAAAACAGCAATTGCTGAAGGGTTAGCCAAGATGATTGTGGAAGAGAATGTTCCGGAGTATTTATCAGGTAGCGTTGTTTATTCATTGGATATGGGGGCTTTAGTCGCAGGGACAAAATATCGCGGTGATTTTGAAAAACGTTTGAAAACATTGTTGGCGGGATTAGAGAAAGAACCGCATGCTATTCTTTTTATTGATGAGATTCATACAATTATTGGTGCAGGGGCGGCTTCGGGTGGCATGATGGATGCCTCTAATTTACTTAAGCCTGTTTTAGCATCTGGCCAATTGCGTTGTATTGGGTCGACTACCTATCAGGAATACAGAGGTGTTTTTGAAAAAGATCATGCCTTAGCGCGTCGTTTTCAGAAAGTTGATGTAACTGAGTCAAGTGTTGATGAAACAATTGAAATTCTGAAAGGCTTAAAGTCTAGGTTTGAAGAGTATCATGAGATTAAATATAGTCTGGAAAGCCTACAACAAGCGGCTGAATTATCAGACCGTTATATAACTGATCGTTGTTTACCAGATAAAGCAATTGATGTGATTGATGAGGCGGGAGCAAAACAGCGATTATTACCACCATCGCAACGATTATCGTCTATTGGTGTCAGTGAAGTTGAGGCGGTCATCGCTAAGATTGCACGGATTCCTGAGAAAAATGTTTCTTCCAGTGATAAGGGTGTCTTGGAGGATTTAGAGAGAAATCTTAAATTACTTGTGTTTGGGCAGGATGAAGCGGTTTCTGCATTGTCATCGGCTATTAAGTTGTCGCGTGCAGGTCTTCGTGATTCTGTTAAAACCATTGGTTCTTTTTTGTTTTCTGGTCCTACCGGTGTTGGAAAAACAGAGGTTACAAAACAGTTATCTAAAGTTTTAGGTGTTGATTTTATTCGCTTTGACATGTCTGAGTATATGGAGCGACATACGGTTTCAAGATTAATTGGTGCGCCCCCGGGTTATGTCGGGTTTGATCAAGGGGGATTGCTTACTGAGGAGGTCAATAAGCACCCTTATGCTGTTTTATTACTGGATGAAATTGAAAAAGCCCATCCTGATGTTTTTAATTTACTGTTACAGGTGATGGATCACGGAACATTGACCGATAATAACGGTAGAAAAGCTGATTTTCGTAATATTATTTTAGTTATGACTACGAATGCAGGTGCCGAGGAAGGCGCGCGTGCATCCATGGGTTTCACCCAACAAGAGCATGCGAGTGACAGCATGAAGGTGGTTGATAAAACATTTAGTCCCGAATTTCGTAATCGACTGGATGCTGTGATACAGTTTAAGCCGTTGGGTGATTCAATTATTAGGCATGTTGTTGATAAATTTATCTTCGAATTGGAAAGTTTGTTGGTAGAGAAAAATGTGACGCTCATGTTGGATGAAGATGCCCGGCAATGGTTGGCGAATAATGGTTGTGACAGTAAAATGGGTGCGCGCCCAATGGCGCGACTTATTCAAGAAAAAATCAAGACGCCGTTAGCGAATGAGTTACTGTTTGGTAAATTAGCACAGGGGGGGCATGTGCTGGTCTCGGTTCGAGACGGTGAACTTTCGTTAGACGTTAAGAGCAAAGATTTGCTGGCAATTGAATCGCTTGCTGTTGAGAAAGAATAGCTTCTAACGGCCTCTGAAGGTAATTCGACCTTTGCTCAGATCATAGGGTGTCATTTCAACTTTAACTTGGTCGCCTGTCAGGATGCGGATGTAATGTTTACGCATTTTCCCTGATATGTGAGCAGTAATAACGTGACCGTTTTCCAGTTCCACGCGAAACATGGTGTTAGGTAGTGTGTCAATTACCTTTCCTTCCATTTCAATTTGATCTTCTTTTGGCATTTGTATTGTAACCCTAGTTAATTAATCGCAGATTATAGCACTGTACTTTGTCGATAGACAGTCCTTAAAAAAGGAACTGAGAGGTTGAAAATGCATTTTTGGTTTTTAGCGAATAATTGATTGATCTTTTTCATATAAAGACCATTGGCCGTTAATGAAGACTTCTGTTGGACGGTAATTCGTTTTATAAGCCATATTCTGGCAAGGCTCAATCCAAAATCCTAGGTAGACCCATTTTTGGTTTTTGAGTGCGGCATGGTGGATCATTTTCAGAATAGCAAAATGACCTAAACTGAGATGGCTGTAATCGGGATGGTAAAAAGTGTATACAGCGGAGACTGCTTGATCAAGTTGATCGATAACGGTAATACCGACAATAGACTCATTGATAAGGATTTCCATAAATAAGGTGTCACACCATTGACCGGTTAAAAAGTTCAAGTAGTCATCTTTTGAGAGTTGACTCATCTCGCCGCCCGGGTGTCGATTGTTTTGATAGTGAGTGAAAATCTCAAAATGGTGCTCGTTAAAAGTAGCAGGGGTCAGTCGTGTTGTTGTATTAGCATTTATTTTTAAAATACGGCGTTGGCTTTTTGAGGGTTTAAATAAATTAACGGGCACCCGTAATGGAATGCAGTCTTGGCAATGGTCGCAATGGGGGCGATATAATTGTTGGCCACTGCGTCTAAACCCTTGGCTAATTAAATGCGTATATAGGTTGTTAATGGGCGGGAATTCAGGATGAACGTAGAGCAGACGTGCCTGTTTCTTTGCCTGATAGGTGCAGGGGTGTTCACGGCCTATGATCAGTGGAATGTCGGTCATGGATTGTTGTTTTTCCAAGCAGCTAAGGCTGCACTTTTAACGCAGTATTGGTTGACCAATGCGATGAACTCGGTACGGGGTAATTCTTTCGCACCCCAGTTCATCAGGTGATCAGATTTCACTTGGCAGTCTATAAGGTGGTAGTCCCATTCACGTAGTTTCATAATTAAATAATAGAAAGCAATTTTGGATGCATTGCTTTCGATATGAAACATGGATTCACCAAAAAAAACCTGTCCTATACTTACGCCGTAAAGACCTCCCACTAAGGTATTGTTACGACTGACTTCAATGGAATGCGCAAAGCCTTTGTTGTGTAGGGCTTTATAAGCGCTGATCATGTCAGGTGATATCCAGGTTTCAGGTTGGTTCTTTCTAGGTCTTGCGCAAGCTTGTATGACTTCGGGGAAAAATTGGTTGACGGTCAGGGTGAATTTATTTTTTCTAAATAATCGTTGTAGACTTTTTGAGGGCCTGAAGTGGTGGGGGAAAAGGCTTAGCCGAGGGTCAGGTGACCACCATAACAAGGGGTCGCCAGGGTTAAACCAAGGAAAAATGCCTTGTTTATAGGCGTTGATCAGTCTTTCCGGGCTTAAGCAACCGCCAACGGCCACTAAGCCATTGGGTTTTTTTAAAGCGTTATGAACGTCTGGAAAAGGTTGTTTTGAAAAGTTTGGGTCAAGGTAAGTGAGCATTAAAGGTTTTTCTCACTTAATTGAAAGTAGGCATTAATTTTATTTTTCGTCGAGTTCATCCAGATATTTTTCGGCATCGAGTGCTGCCATACAGCCAGAACCAGCAGAGGTGACTGCCTGTTTGTAGATAGAGTCCATAACATCGCCCGCTGCAAAAACACCTGGAATACTGGTCGCGGTTGCATTGCCGGTAATACCACTATTAACAGTAATATAACCATTGTCCATGGTTAATTGGTTTTGGAACATTTCAGTGTTTGGGTTGTGGCCGATGGCTATAAAAACACCGTGAACATCTATTGTTTTAGTTTGTCCGGTTTGGCTGTCTTTAATTCGGATACCGGTTACGCCCATATCATCGCCTAAAACTTCATCTAAATTATGATTCCATTCAATGACGATATTGCCGTTTTTTGCACGCTCTAATAACTTATCAGCCAGAATTTTTTCCGAACGAAATTTATCTCGGCGATGCACAATAGTGACTTTCGAGGCTATATTGGAAAGATACAGTGCTTCTTCAACAGCGGTGTTGCCCCCACCAATAACAGCAACGGGTTTGTTTTTATAGAAGAAACCATCGCAGGTTGCACAGGCAGAAACGCCGCGTCCCTGAAAGGCTTCTTCAGAATCGAGTCCTAAATATTTGGCAGATGCGCCGGTACAAATAATTAAAGCATCACAGGTATAGGTGCCAGAGTCACCGATTAACGAAAAAGGTTTGTTGTTAAGGTCTACCGTGTGAATGTGGTCAAGTAAGAGTTCAGTGTTGAATCTTTCTGCATGTTGACGCATGCGATCCATTAATTCGGGGCCTTGGACGCCGTTATTGTCGCCGGGCCAATTATCTACATCCGTAGTGGTTGTTAATTGGCCGCCTTGTTGCATTCCAGTGATTAATACCGGGTTGAGGTTAGCGCGTGCAGCATAGACGGCAGCGGTGTAACCGGCAGGACCGGAACCTAAAATGAGAAGGCGGCAATGTTGGGTGGTGCTCATTTGAATCATCTCCACAAAGATCAATGTTATGAAATTTGGTGCATATTATGACGATGACTGTCGGCTAGGTAAAGTTAGAGATTAATTATTTAAGAATTAATACTAAAAACTTGTTTTAGGGATTGATATTAAGTTAATGTGCTATAAAATAAAAAGTTCCTATGGTATTGTTATCTTTAAATAAATAGTGGAAATTAGAGAAGAAATTGCATGGCTGCGATAATTGAAGAAAATACCGCAAGCGGTTTGCGTGAAATTGGGGTTATAACTTTTGTAACGTTGGCTACTTTTGTTTTTATTGCATTGGTAACCTTCAGTTATGAAGATCCGGGTTGGACACACAGTGGCAGTGGCGTTGCTATTAATAATGCGTGTGGTGTTGTTGGGGCTTGGGTTGCAGATTTTTCTTTAAGTCTTTTAGGGATTACCGCTTTCTTATTTCCTTTTATGATTGCCTATCAAGGTTATCAATTCTTTGTAAGGCGACCTAGTAAACGGGCTTATTGGGGGCTTGGTTTGCATTGGTTTGGTTTTGTTGTGACCGGTTTGGTAACTTCAACATTGGCGTATTTGCATGTTATTCGTTTGGATTTTTCATTGCCAAACGGAGCCGGTGGGATTTTAGGCGAGGAGTTAGGCGAGTTGCTGATCGTGGTTTTAGGTCACTCGGGAGTGACTTTGTTTCTATTAACCCTATTATTAGCGGGAATTACCTTATTAACTCATTTGTCATGGTTGGCTGTTGTCGATTGTGTTGGGAAATATTCATTGTTAATAATTCGGTTTTTAAGTCAAAAAATTAATTTAATTATTGTCCGTTTTAGTGTGTACGTTAGGACGTATGCTCGGCGCGCCAATAAGATCGCCGTTAATACTCAAGAAAATAGCCTGTCACACGCTTTTGAGCCCAGTGTGACGTTAGCGCCAGCAATTAAAAAAATACGTGTTGAACCCATTTTGGGAGCTTTTGAGTTAACAGATAAAGTTGAACCGATAATGACTCTAATGGAGCCATCGTCGGCAGATACTTTACTTGATCCACCGATGACCTTTGATTCATTGCAAGCCAAAAAGAATGTTGTTCGTCGGCGCTCGAAAAAAGCACCGGCAGCTGATAAGGGCTTGCCATCGTTATCACTATTGGATCAATATTTTAATACGACGACAGGGTATTCTGCCAGTGCATTACAGGATATGTCTCGATTGGTTGAAAATATTTTAATCGAATTTAATGTAGATGTGGATGTGGTCGCCGTCAATCCGGGGCCTGTTATTACACGGTTTGAGTTACAGTTAGCCGCTGGAATTAAAGTGAGTCGTATTAGTGGGCTGGCTAAGGATCTTGCCCGGGCCCTTTCTGTGACCAGTGTCCGGATTGTTGAAATTATTCCGGGTAAAACCGTTATTGGTCTAGAGATTCCAAATAAAGAACGAGAAATGGTGTCGTTGCGTGAGATACTGTCTTCAGCGGTTTACCAGCAATCTGAATCTGCTTTAACGTTAGCTCTAGGTAAAGATATCTCGGGGGCTGTAGTCATCGCTGATCTCGTTAAAATGCCGCATTTATTGGTGGCGGGCACAACCGGTTCTGGAAAGTCAGTTGCAATCAATACGATGATTTTAAGTTTACTGTACAAATCTACGCCGGCTGATGTGCGTATGATTATGATTGACCCTAAAATGCTTGAATTGTCAGTTTATGACGGTATCCCTCATTTATTAACACCGGTGGTCACCGATATGAAAGATGCTTCGAACGCGCTTCGTTGGTCGGTTGCTGAAATGGAGCGACGTTATCGGTTAATGTCTTTGTTGGGAGTGCGTAATCTTGATGGCTTCAATAAATTGGTTAAAGCAGCCCAAGAGCGTGGAGAGTCGATTAAAGATCCTTTATTTAAGCCTGAAATGGGTTTGGCAGAGAATCAGGAGCACCCGGTTTTAAAGCCTTTGCCTAATATTGTTATAGTTATTGATGAATTAGCCGACATGATGATGATTGTTGGTAAAAAGGTAGAAGAATTGATTGCCCGGTTGGCGCAGAAAGCGCGTGCATCCGGATTGCATTTGATTTTAGCGACACAGCGACCGTCTGTGGATGTTTTGACGGGGTTAATTAAAGCGAATGTACCTTCCCGGATTGCCTTCCAGGTTTCTTCTAAGATTGATTCTAGAACGATCATAGATCAAAGCGGTGCGGAATCACTGTTAGGAAATGGAGATATGTTGTTTATGCCATCAGGGACTAGTTTGCCTGTTCGTGCACACGGCGCTTTTGTGAATGACCATGAGGTTCACCAAATTGTCTCCTATTTAAAGCAAACGGGTCCGACCGATTATCTTGATTTAGTAGTTAACGATTCCGTCGATAAAGCGGGTGTTGGGTTTGCTGAAATTGGGAGTGAGGACGATCCTATTTATGATCAAGCGGTTAATTTTGTCACCGAAACCAGGAAAGCATCTATTTCCAGTGTCCAAAGGCGTTTTAAGGTGGGCTATAACCGTGCGGCGCGCTTAATTGAGGATATGGAGGCTGCTGGGGTAGTCACCTCACCAGAGTCTAACGGTAGTCGGCAGGTGATTGCCCCCCCCCCGCCATCGTTTTAGGACATTATTTTTTAAAGTGCGTTTGATTCAGTGCCCATTGAATGTGTTCTCGAACCAATGCTGAAGGATTGCGGAGTTGTTTCGATAATGTTTCAGTAATTAATTGACTGGGTTTAGCATTGCCCAAGGCAACTGCAATATTGCGTAACCAGTGAATATGGCCAATTCGCCGAATAGCTGAGCCTTCGGTTTTTTTAAGAAAAGTTTTTTCATCCCAAGAAAATAAATTAATTAATTGACTGGAATTTAAATTATGCCGGGGATTAAAGTCCGGCTCTTGAGTGCTTTTAGCAAAGCGATTCCAAGGGCATATGAGTTGGCAATCATCGCAGCCATAGATTCTATTGCCGATTAAAGGGCGTAATGATTCAGGGATGGCGCCACTGAGTTCTATTGTCAAATAGGAGATGCATCGTCTGGCATCAAGTTGATAAGGAGCCACGATGGCTTGCGTAGGACAGATGTCAAGACAAGCAATACAATCGCCGCAATGTGTACTGGTAGCAGAATCAATAGGAAGTTCAAGATCGGTATAGATCTCGCCTAAAAAGAACCAAGAACCGGCGTTTTTATTGATTAGATTAGTATGCTTGCCTATCCAGCCCAGTCCAGCTTTTTCGGCAATGGCTTTTTCAAGTACGGGTGCGCTATCAACAAAGGCACGGTAACCAAAAGGGCCAATTTCTTTTTCAATACGTGTGCATAGTTTTTGTAATCGATTCCGGATCACTTTATGGTAATCTCGCCCTAAAGCATAACGTGAAATAAAGCCGATTTCAGGGTTGACTAATGCGGCATGCGTTTCATCTTGGTTTTCGGGGAAGTAGTCCATACGGACAGAGATAATTCTTTTTGTTCCCGGAATGAGTGAGTCTGGGTGGCTTCTTTTCTTACCATGCTTGACCATGTAATCCATTTCACCGTGATAGTTTTTTGTAACCCAGTCGTCTAAATGTTGTTCTGCCTGCGTGAGTGAGGTATCGGATATTCCGATTTGTTGGAATCCTAATTCTCTTCCCCATGTCTTAATGGTGGTAGTAAGGCTTGGTAAGTTTATTTTGGCCATAAGCGGAAGGGTGAAATTAGTATGAATTTTTAAGTATACCGGTTTGATTGTATAGGGACAGCTAATGCAATATGATTAGGTGGGTTTATTTTAGGTCTACTTTAAGGAGATGGTTTGTTTACAGATAAAGATCTAAAACAATTGCCAGCTGAATTATATTCTGCTGAGCAGGTTGGGAAAATGGATCGGATCGCTATTGAAGAACAGGGTTTTTCGGGTTTTTCTTTAATGACTCAAGCGGGACGTGTGGCTTTTAACGTGGTTGAGTTATGCTACCCCAATGCACGTAAAATGCATGTTTTTTGTGGCTCTGGTAATAATGGCGGTGATGGTTTTGTGGTCGCTTCTGAGGCGCTTAATAAAGGTTTTAGGGTGGTTGTTTTTTTGCTTTGTCCGGTTTCTTCCATAACCGGTGATGCTCGGGTGGCTTTAGATGCTTATGTGTTGTCCGGAGGAACGATAAAGACACCGCTATTGGAGCCATTGTCGACGTGTGATGTCGTTATTGATGCCCTTTTTGGAACAGGTCTATCTCGTAGTATTTCCGGGGATTATCAGCGTGTAATAGAACAAATAAATAATTTTGATGTTCCTGTTATAGCCATTGATATTCCATCAGGATTAAGTGCTGATACCGGGCAACCTATGGGTTGTGCCGTCGTCGCACAACAAACAATAACTTTTATTGGTTTAAAAGCAGGTATGGTAACGGGGCAAGCGAGTTCCTTTTGCGGGGATTTGTTTTTTTCGTCGTTGGATATTCCTGCAGTTGTTTATGATCAATGCAAGCCGCAAGCATTTTTAACAACAAATGTTTCTTTGCCGCATCGTAATCGTTGTGCACATAAAGGGGATCATGGGCATGTCTTGTTGATTGGAGGGGATTATGGTTTTTGTGGTGCGATTCGATTAGCCTCTGAGGCTTCAATTCGAGCAGGTTCAGGCTTGGTTTCGGTTGCCACACGAATTGAGCATGCCATGCAATTTGTCCTGGCACGGCCAGAAATAATGGCGCATGCGGTAGAGGAAATTTCACAACTTGTTGTCTTGATGGATAAAGCCAGTGTGATTGTAGTCGGTCCTGGGTTAGGGCAGAACAGTTGGGGAGAGTCTCTGTTTAAAGCAATTGAACCGTATAAGCAACCTAAAGTAGTTGATGCTGATGGTTTAAATTTTTTGGCTAAATGGGGTGGTTTTAGTGATAACTGGATTTTAACCCCGCATCCAGGTGAAGCGGCTAGATTAATGCATTGCTCAGTTGATGAGATTCAGCGAGATCGTTATACTGCCGCTAGAGATATTCAGTCAACGTATGGTGGTGTTGTGGTACTTAAAGGTCCTGGGACAATTATTACTGATGGAATGACTACGAAAGTAACAGTAACAGGTAATCCGGGTATGGCTTGTGGTGGGTCCGGTGATGTTTTAACCGGTATAATAGCCGCATTTGTTGCTCAAAAGATGCCTTTAATGGAAGCTGCTGTCTGTGGTGCTTTTTTGCATGGGAAAGCAGGGGATCAAGCTGCTGTATTGGGTGAGCGTGGATTATTAGCAAGTGATTTAATGCCTTATATCAGAAGCGTTGTAAATTAATAATGACTATTTTATTTAAAACAACGGAAGAAACGGAACAATACGGTGCTACGCTCTACCGGTCTTTGGGTAAATCAAGATTAGTGTTTTTAACCGGTGACTTAGGTGCAGGTAAAACCACTTTAGTGAGGGGTGTTCTTCGGTCGCTGGGTTATCAGGGGATTGTTAAAAGCCCTACGTATACGTTGGTGGAGGAGTATCAAGTCGCTGGTGTTAGCATTGTACACTTTGATTTGTATCGAGTGAAAGATCCTGAAGAGCTTGAATGGATTGGGATCAGGGATTATTTACAGCATGATGCTTATTGTTTTATTGAGTGGCCAGAAATGGGTTTTGGCTATTTACCGAAACCGGATATTCATTTAAGACTCAGCTCTGGTCTAGCGGGTCATTCATTGGAAATTTGTAGCTGAATTTAACTAAAAGATAATGTGTTTGAAAAATCAGGATTTTATAATCAATTGAAAAGATCATAGGATGCAGAAATTAATATCATTCATCATGTGTTTCTTTTGTCTGTTGCTACCCGAAATAGGGTGCGCAAAACAACTGCAAATAGAGGCGTTACGTTTTTGGTCTGCGCCTGATCATACGCGATTAGTTTTAGATACAACGTCCTTACCCAGACATCAAGTCTTTGCGCTACAGAATCCTGATCGTCTGGTTGTAGATATTGTTAATGCAAAGTTGGGTAGGCATCTTTTACAGCCTGCCGCTGATCATAATTTGCTCTACCGCATTCGTAGTGGGGCGCGTAATAAGGGTGACTTAAGGATTGTTATCGATTTAAAAAAACCAATTAACCCGAAAAGTTTCGTTTTAAAACCCAGTAATCTATATGGCCATCGTTTGGTTATTGATTTATTTGATAAAGCTAAGGCCAAGAAATCACCTGTGGTTAAACCCATGGGTGATCGTGATAACAAAAGTCGTTCTAAGGAAATGGTAGTTGCTATTGATGCGGGTCATGGTGGTGAAGATCCAGGTGCTCAAGGTCCGCATGGGGTTCAGGAGAAAAAAGTTGTTTTGGCTGTTGCAAAGAAATTGGTAGCTAAAATTAATGCACACCCGGGTATGCGCGCAATTTTAGTTCGTAAAGGTGACTACTACGTAGGCTTGAGAAAGCGTCTTAAGATTGCTAGGCAATCGAGAGCTGATTTGTTCATCTCAATTCATGCCGACGCGTTCCATAACGCGAAAGTACACGGTGCTTCTGTTTATACGCTATCACGAGGCGGTGCATCCAGTGAAGCGGCTCGTTGGCTGGCTAATCAGGAAAATGCATCTGATCTTGTGGGCGGAGTCAGTCTCGATGATAAGGACGATGTTTTAGCGTCAGTTTTACTGGACTTATCGCAAACGGCAACACAGGATATGAGTGCTATAGCAGCCAAAAAAATATTAGGTGAGTTAAATGGAATCGTTAAGTTACACAAACGAAGCGTGCAATCCGCTAAATTTATTGTGCTTAAATCACCTGACATACCGTCGGTGTTAATTGAAACTGCTTATATTTCGAATCCTACTGAGGAAAGAAGGCTGCGATTGCCAGGATATCAAAATAAAATAGCGCAGGCTATCTATCAAGGCATTAACAAATATTATCAGGATGTAACGCCGATTCATTTGGCTATAGATGAAAGAGCGGCGATTAGGGCGTTAAGTAAACATAAGATAGCGCGTGGTGAGACGTTATCAGAGATTGCAGTACGCTATGGTATTAGTATGAAAAAATTAAAACGTTTCAATGCGCTGAAGAGTAATCTTATTAAGATCGGACAGGTTTTAACTATACCCAGTAGTTAATGTTAGGCATGTAATGTTTCTACGTGATAGCCTTTTGTAGACCAGCATAAAACGCTGCCCTGTTGCGGTGTCCAGTTTGCGAGTACAAAACGTTCAGCGGGTATCTCATCAATAGTAAATTGATGAAGGGCAGGTCTGTGCGTGTGGCCATGAATTAAACGGAAGGCGCTGTGGCTTTTTAGTGTGTTAGTGACCTCGGTTTGATTAACATCTAAAATCTCAGCGGCATAATTTCGTTTATGTAATAGACTCTTAAAGCGGTACCAGCGGCTAGCTATTAAGCGTAACCATAAGGGATAGGCTAATTTCTCTTGTTTCCAACTATCGGTGTGTGACAGGGTTCTAAATGCTTGGTAGCCAATGTCATCAGTGCACAATAAATCGCCATGCATTAGCAGTGTTTTTGTGCCAAATAGATTTAATAAATGATAGTCATCAAGGAGGTTGACACCAGTTTCCTGACAGAATTGGGCTCCGAGTAGAAAGTCACGGTTTCCTTGTTGCAAGTAGACGGCGGTTCCACCCGAGATTAGATTTTTTAAGTGTTGCCTTATCTTTTTGTTAGGGGGCGTTAAGTCATCATCACCCACCCAGACATCAAAAAGATCGCCTAGAATATAAAGTTCTTGGGCTTGAGTCGCCCGCGAAGAAAGAAATTTTAGAAAAATTCTTGTAATTCGCGGTTTCTCAATTGCAAGATGAAGATCAGAAATAAAAAGGATTTCGTTTTTCAATGGTTACGCCATTAATCAATCATTTGAGCGTTTTCGATTA